>Ga0335078_10016174_pt1 | contig 11070 bp, 7 predicted proteins | sample Lox_Sample_32_FD_206711 | JGI IMG/M metagenome (GOLD analysis project Ga0335078, IMG submission 206711) | Soil microbial communities from Loxahatchee National Wildlife Refuge, Florida, United States - Lox_Sample_3.2 | ecosystem: Environmental > Terrestrial > Soil > Wetlands | place: USA: Florida...
GAACTCCCCCGAAATCGGCGCTATATGTTAGTAACAAAAGGTTTAATGGAGATATAAAACAGGCTCCACTATGCGGTGGTTCCGCAAATATTGCTTGTTGTTAATATGGAAGATAGGAAACGCCGGTATCCGAATAAGCATCTATTAGGTACAACGAATGGCCTTCCTTCCAAATGGCGCCGTGGCGCTGTGTCTGTTCATCGTTTCCGGCGCTTTGGCGCAGCAGCCGGCCGATCCTCCCCGAGCAAATCGGGATCCCCAGCCAGTGATTCCCGCTCCGAATCCGCCGATACAGGCTCCCGAAGATAAGCGCATCTTCGGTGTGCTTCCGAATAACCGGACGACCGAGAATTCCATTCCCTTCCACCGGATCACGGCCAAGCAGAAGTTGACGATCGCATATAAAGACTCTTTCGACTGGCCGGTGTACCCCACAGCCGCGCTATTTGCCACGCTCTATCAACTGGAGAACCAAAACCCTTCGTTCGGCCAAGGCATGGAGGGATATGCCAAACGGTTCGGCACGGCCTATGGCGACCAGATGATCGGCAACATGATGACGGAAGGCATCGTGCCTGGAGTCTTTCACCAGGACCCGCGCTACTTCCGGTTGGGTGAAGGCACCAAGAAATCGCGGATTGCATACGCCTTGAGCCGGATCGTGATCGCCCGCATGGATTCCGGCCGTAATACGTTCAATTTTTCGGAGTGGGGCGGGAACGCCGCAGCCGCCGCCATTTCCAACGCCTATTACCCCGATACGCGCGACTGGAACGATAACCTGCAGAAACTGCTCATCGCTTGCGCTACCGACGCCTTTTCCAACGTCCTGAAAGAATTCTGGCCGGACGTGAAGCGTAAGCTGCATCACCACCGCCAGGACGACGACGTGCTGTCCGGAAACGTGCGGTAATCGCCCGTCCGGCGCGCCGCGTTACGCGGGCACGTCCTCTTCCAGCACGCAAACCGAGTCCAGGTTGCGGTATCGTTCGGCGTAGTCCAGGCCATAACCCACCACAAACTCATCGGGAATTTGAAAACCCACGTAGCTCACGTGCACCGGGCGCAACCGCCGCTCGGGTTTGTCCAGTAGCGCCGCGATGCGGATCGATTTCGGCTTCCGTTGCTCAAGCAGGTGCATGAGATAGTTGAGCGTCACGCCGCTATCGACGATATCCTCCACAATGAGCACGTCGGCGCCCTCCAGCAGAATATCCAGGTCCTTGGTGACCTTCACCTCGCCGGAACTGGTCTTACCCTTGCCGTAGGTGGAGATTCCCATGAAATCGATAGCGACGTCGCGCTTCATGGCGCGCGCCAGGTCCGTCATGAAGAAACACGCGCCTTTCAGGATGCAGATGAAATGGAGATCGCCCTCCGGGTAATCGCTGGAGATTTGCGCGCCGAGTTCGCGAATACGGGCCTGGATCTTCTCGGTGGGGATGAGTACCCGCAGTTTGGGATCGGTCATGGATCAACTATTATCACCGATGGCGCGACGCGCGGCCGAACGGTCAGCCTCGCTCGAGCGCGAGGCCCATGCGGCGCAGACCTTCAACGAACATTTCCGGGTTGACGCCCATGCCGAGGCGGAAGTGGCTGGGCATCTCGAAAAAGTGGCCCGGCACTACGGACGTCTGGAATTCGGCCCGAAGCCGGGTCACAAACGGGCCGATTTCACCTTCGAGCAGCCGTAAGAAAGCCGTGGTGCCGAACTGCGTGCGAGGGGCGCTCACCTGGGGATGGCGGTCGAGGAAGCGGTTCAACTGTGCGCGATCGGTTTCCACCATGCGCCTGGCGCGGTCGCGGACCGAGCCAAGATTTTCGAAGGCGGCCAGGCTCAGCACTTCGCCGGGGTAGACGCCGCCGGCCGCAAAAAGATTGTTCAGTTGATCCATGGCGCGGGCGAGAGCCGGCTCAGCCAGGATCCATCCGCAGCGCAGGCCGCTCAAACCGTAGATCTTGGTCAGGCTGGAGGTGACCACCACTTCCGGCCCGATCTGAAACGCCGTGGTGGGGGTCGAGTCATAGACCGCATCGAGATAGACCTCGTCCACTAGCAAGCGGGCGCCGGCCTCTCGCGCCAGCCCGGCTAGTTGGCGCAGCACCGGCTCGGGAGTCAGCACGCTCGACGGGTTGTGAAGGTTGGTCACCACGATGAGCTTGGTGCGCGGCGTCAGGGCGGCGCGCACCGCGGAAGGGTCGATGGCGTAACCTTCCGCTTCACGGCGTGCGAAGCGCTTCACCCGCGCGCCCAGGTAGAGGGCCGCGTCAACCAGAAGACCATAAGCGGGGTGCTCGATCAACACGTCGTCGCCCGGTTCGAGCAAGGCGGCCATGGCCAGGTGGTTGGCGAAGGACGTACCCGCGGCGGTGACCACGCAGTCCGGATCCACCCCGGATTTTCGGGCGATGGCGTTCTTGAGCGCGGGGTAACCGTACTTGTTATCGCCGTTGATTTCCAGGCGGCCGAAATCGAAGGGCAGTTCCCGCAGCGGGAAGGGCCCTACTCCACTGGTGGCCAGATTGCACTCGGCGGACTGGCAGGTCTTGGCCCAGTGCATGTAATCGGAGTGTTTGTGCATTATGCTTGGCGGCGGCTCCAATACAAATATACGGGAATGCCGGCGGCCAGAATGCCCAGGCCGACGACGCTGTTCCGCGGATAGCTGTAGAAGGTGGCGAGTACGATGCCGGCAGCGGCGACAACGAAGATCCCGGTGGTGAAAGGATGGCCGGGGACGCGATAGATTTCGGAGGCGGGCCCGCTGGCGGCTTCGCGGCGGCGCAAGACGAACACGGCCGCGCTGGTGAGCGCGAAGGAAATGAAATCGATCGAGGTGACGTAGTTGAGAATCTGCTCGTAGCGGCCCAGGACCGCGATGGCCGAGGCCGCGAAGCCTTGCAGAACGATGGCGGTGACAGGTGCGCCGGTGCGCGGCGAGAGGCGGCCCACGCGTTCGAAGAACAGGCCATCGCACGCCATGGCGTAGTATACCCGCGGCGCGGTGAGAATGCTCTGGCTCAGGAAGCCGAGCGTCGAGACCGCAATGCCGAGGGCGATCCATTGCCCTCCGCGGTCGCCCATGGCGGCGCGCATGACGGCGCTGGCGGGCGTGGGAGTGGCGGCAAGTCCGGCGGGGCCCAGCACCCTGACGCACACGAAGTTCACGGAAAGATAGAGCAGCACCACGCAGGCGACGCCCAGCACCAGGCCGCGCGAAAGATCGCGGCGCGGGTCGCGCATTTCCGCCGCGACGAAGCTGGAGGTCTGCCAGCCGCCATAAGCGAAGGCTACCGGAATGATGGCGGCTCCGAGCGACGCGAGCAGGCCAAACCCATGCGGCGCCGCATCCGCTGCGCCGGCGAGAGGCGGGGCGTGGTGCCCGCCCAACAGCAATCCGGCGGCGACCAGCACCGCGATGGCGGCGGCTTTGGTTAGCATCAACGCGCTTTGCACGTTGCTGCCGGCGCGAACGCCCAGGCAGTTGATGGCGGTCAGGCCGAGCAGGGCCCCGGCGGCGAGCGTTCCATCGCGCGCCGCGATGCCCGTAATCTCCCGAAAATAGCGGGCGAAAGTGACGGCCACCGCCGCCATGCCGCCGGTTTGCGTCACCAGCAGCAGCACCCAACCGTACAGGAACGCGACCGATGGATGATAGGCCTGGCGCAGGTAGAGGTATTGGCCGCCGGCGCCGGGCAGGCGCGTCGCCAACTCGGCCCAGATGAACGCGCCCAGCATGGCCATAATTCCCCCCGCCAGCCACACTGCCAGAATGAGAAACGCGCTGTGGACGCGCTGAGCCACCACGTAGGGGTTTATGAAAATGCCGGAGCCGACGATGCCGCCCATGACGATCATGGTGGCGTCGAAGGTCCCCAGCAGGCGGCGCGGTTTGACGGCGTCGTTCGGCAACTCAGAGGATAGCAGAGGGGCGGGGTCTACGTGATAATGCCCTTCCGCACGGCGTACAGAATCAATTCGGGGATGGTGTGCAGGTTCAGCTTTTGCAGGATATGCGTGCGGTGAGTTTCCACGGTGGTGAGGCTGATGTTGAGCATGCACGCGACTTCCTTGTTGGTGCGTCCTTCGGCCACCAGTTGCAGAATTTCGCGTTCGCGGTCGGTGAGCAGTTCGTAACTGTCCTCCAGGCCGCGGCGCTCCATCTCGCGAACGTAATCCTCCTGCAGGATGCGGCTCACCTTGCGCGTCAGGAACGACCGGCCCTGCGCCACCGCGCGGATGGCGTCAATCACGTCACCACGGACGGAATCCTTGAGCAGGTACCCCTTGGCGCCGGCTTTGAGCGACCGCAGCACGTAGCTTTCGTCCTGGTGCATGCTCAGGATCACCACGGCGGTGTTGGAGTTGGCAGCCACGATGCGGCGGGTGGCCTCGATGCCGTTCATGTTGGGCATGGCGATGTCCATGATGATCACGTCAGGCGACTGCTCTTCGGCCACTCGAAGGACGTCATGGCCGTCGGCGGCTTCACCCACCACGGTCATATCGGGCTGCTTTTCGACCAGTGCGCGCAAGCCGTCGCGGACCACCGTATGGTCGTCAGCCAGCAAAATGCGGATGGGATCCATTGCCATTCTTTCCATTGATTTCGGCCAGCGGCAATTCGGCAGCAATCAGGGTGCCGCGACCCAGTTGCGATTCCAGGCGGACCTTTCCTCCCAGGCGGCGGACGCGCTCCTCCATACCCAACAGCCCGAGGCCGCGCACGAAGCGCGGATCGAAGCCGGAGCCATCGTCGCGCACGCTGAACAGCACGCGCGCCTCTTCCCGCTTGACGGTCACTTCCACGTTGCGGGCGTTAGCGTGGCGGGCGGAGTTGTTGACGGCCTCCTGCACCAACCGGTAGATGCAGGTTTTGTGATCGTCCGGCAGGTCGTCGGCTTCGTCTCCCGCCGCCACCACCACATTGATGCCGGTGCGCTTGGTCATTTCCCGCGCGTGCCAGTTCAACGCGGGCACCAGGCCGAAATCGTCGAGCATTGAGGGACGCAGCAGCAGCGCCAGGTCGCGAACTTCGTTGACGGTCTTGCCCGCAAGTTCTTTCACGGCGGCCAGGTGATCGCGAATCTCCTGTGGGTCGCCGGCGCACTCCGCGTTTTCGGTTTCCATGAGAATGGCGGAAAGCGACTGGCCCACCTCGTCGTGCAATTCGCGCGCCAGTGACCGGCGCTCGTTTTCCTGGGCGCGGAGCAGGCGCGCGGAAAGCTCCTGCAAATCGGCGCGGGCGCGCGCGTTCTCCTCGAACCGGCGCTGCAACTCCCGCTCCAGATGCAGCGTGTAGCCGACCGTGAGCAGGGCGAGCACGACTCCGCCGGCGAGCGTGATGGCGAAAGTAGCCACCAACGTGCGCCGCAGGCTGCTTGAAGATTGCGCCAGCCGGTCTTCGGCGCGCGCCAGGGCACGTTCGTTCACCAGCGCGATGCGGTCCGCGATCTGCAGCATGGCGGTGCGGCGCGGCACCAGCTCGTCGTAAAAGAAGGAGTCGCGCAGTTCGCTCCGCTGCTCGGGAGTCCAGGAGACCGTGCGGGCCAGGACCTGCCAATACTCGTCGATCTCACTTTCCAGTGCCACGAAGGGCTGGCGGTCGCCCGGGTCGAGCAGGCGTGAGTAGGCATCCAGCGCGCCGCGCGTTTCGTGCTCCAGGGTGGTGAGGCGCCCCACCTGGGCCGCGGCGCCGCTGGGATCGGGTGAAAGCAGGAAGTCGCGAACGTAGGTGCCGGAGAGATAGATTTGCGACCGGATGGTGTCCAGGTTGCTCAGACGCCGCAGGAACGCCGTCCGGATACTGGTCTCCTCGCCGGTGACGCGGTCGAGAGCGACGAGCGTACCTACCGCCGCCCCGACAATGCACACGAGAAGGCCCCCAAAACCGAGCCACAGCACGAGCCAGGGTGTTTTTGGGCGTGCCGGCCAGAATCTGCGCACCACATCTCCTCGCGGATAGCCACTGCCAATCTCCAGTGTAGTAAAAGGGGCGACACGCAAGAATCCTGTCCGAACAGGATGGTTTTTTATCGCACCCAAGGCCATCTTGGTAGAAGAGGGAAACATGAAAAACTCCTGCCTTACGGTTCTTTTCGCCGTCGCCACGATTGCCTTAACCGCCACCGGCTGTCACAAGAAAGCCGCGGCTGCACCGCCACCGGCTCCCAAGCCCGCCGTGGCGACCAGCGCACCCGCCGCTTCCACGCCTGCGTCGCGTCCGGCGCCGGCGGCCGAGCGCACAGTGGCTTCGACGCCTCCGTCCCGTTATCCGACCGCCAAACAACAGGCGCGCATCGACGAACTGCTGGCGAGAATTGAGGATGCTTACTTCGATTACGATAAGCACACGCTGCGTCCGGATGCCATCAAAGCCCTGCAGGCCGATTCCACCGAACTGCGCGACATCATTTCGCAGTACCCTGATTACAAGCTGACCATCGAAGGTCACTGCGATGAACGCGGGTCGGAAGAGTATAACCGCGCCTTGGGCGACGCACGCGCGCAATCCGCCAAGGATTACCTGGTGGGCGTGGGTATTTCGACCAACCAACTGGCAGTGGTCAGTTACGGTAAAGACAAGCCGGTGTGCAGCGATCACGACGAGACGTGCTGGCAGAAGAACCGGCGCATTCACATCGTCGCGCAGGCGACGAATTAGTGATCAGTCAGGCCGCGGGGCCGCTCAAAACCTTCGAACGCCTGCGCATCTGAACGGGGCGATCTCCCATCTCCTGGTCATAGCGCAGTTGCTGGTCCTCCTTTCAGGTGCGCAGGCGTTCGGAGCGGCTCAGCCGGGTCGCCGGGCGGCGCGACCCGGCGCGCGTTTTGCGTGACGGTACGGCCGCCCAAGGGTTCCGGCGCTCCTTCCCCAGATCACCCGCAAGTCTTAAAGCATCCTGGCGTCGACGTAGGGTGGCGTTTTGGGCTTGTGTTCCGCTGTACACCGCAATCGACGGCGCTCCAGGGTAACCGCGTGTCAAAAGACCAAGCCCCGAAGTCCGGGAAAGCGTGGTCCCTACTCCGAGCGGATCGCCCACTCGGAGAAAGCCGCACTTCCACGATTGAGAACGACAAGCCTCGGGGCCAAACGATGGTCAAGTCACTGTTCCGCAGGCAGCGGTTTCACACCGGCGGGCAGCACCGGGCGCGGGCGCTCGATTCTCCACTGAATGCGGTCGGCGGCTTCACGGCTCGTGTGAGCCACCCGCAGTTGGCCATCCGCCAGGTACTTCAAGTGAGCGTAATCGAAGGCCAGACCGGCGGAAGCCATCAGCTTCATGTAGTCGCCGTGCGCGGTTTCGTCGGGGGCTTCGGTATAAGCGCCATCCCAGGTGACGTCGGGTAAGAGCCCGCCCACGCCGCCGCTGCCCGGAGTGGTGGCACCGGAGCCGCCTTGCCCACCCGCGCCCGATTCTCCGCCGCGTCCGCCGCCTGTTCCTTTTAGAGACATGTAGACGCGGATGCCGTTGACAATCGGCTGGAACATGTCGCGCGGCTGCCAGCGCTGGCCGAATCGTTCGTAGCGGGCGTTCATGCGGTCCTCGAGCGGCAGCAGACCGGGAACGCCGCGCTCCGCCGCCACGATCCGATCCTCAATGGCGTAGGCCACGGTCTTGCTGTAGGGGTGAGCGTCATCCCGCAGATAGCCCATGCTGGTGAACCAGCCGCGAGGAATCCACCATGCGCGGCCGGAATTGGCCATCTGGCGCGACTGGACCCAGCCGGAATACTCCGAGAACGGCTGCACCCATTCGTGCGAAGGATAGCCGTGGGGATTCAGGAAAGCGTCCGGCAGCCAGGCTTCGATCAACTGCCGGCGCGTGCGCGATTCGGGGTAGATGGGGTCGGCTTCGGTCTGTCCGGCCGAAACATCGGCGCTCAGCGAACCGTGATAACCCGGATGCAGGAGATTATCCGGCGTGATCTGGTACAAGTCCACCGAAAGCTGGGCCCCATCGGGATTGGTGATGGGATGCAGCACCACGTTCACCTTCTTCAGCAGTTCGCGCTGCGCGGGATCGGTGAGGAGCTCTTCGCCGAGTTTGTCGATGTGGCTGGTGCTCGAAACCTCGTTGGCGTGCTGGCGGCCGGAATAGACGATAACGGCTTTCAGGGTGCTTTCCTTGGGTCCGGAGCGCAGCAGGGCAGGCGAGGGCAGCATCACATCCGCCGCCCAGATATTCTGGCCGAGATAACTGCGCCCCATCCAATAAACGCTGACGCCGGGGAAGGTGGAGAGCCGCGCCAGAATCGACGCATTTTCCGCCGGGCTGATCGGGTTGTCCCACTGCACGATGGGATTGGTCGTCACCTTGGGAACATCCGCGATCATGGGCCGCGGCGTGGCGGGAGCGGACACGGGCCAGCTTGCAAAGATGCGCTTGGGCGCGGTATCCAACGCCTCCTTCACGTCCAGCGGCAATTCGAATTCAATGGCCATCTGGCGCAGGTGCGGCCAGGCCAATTCGTCGCGATAGACGCCGGCGGCGTGCATCCGCCCGATCCATGCCAGTTGCCCGCGCGCCCGTTCCACGGAGAGGATGGTGCGGTCCACCTGGTCCTGCCCCTCTACGTTCAACCATTCGTCGTAGCGGTCTTCGAGGAAATCGGCAGGCATGGTCCAGAGCAGACGCTCCACGCCGGTTTCGCCGGCCTTCACGCGAGCCTCGATGAGCCGTGGCTGGGTGTCGGCGGTCAGCGCCGGCAGGTTGCGCTCTTTCTTATGGCGATGGCCCTGCGCGTCCGTCCAGCTCAACCGGACCAGCGGATTGGCCGCGGGCTTGCCATAGAACTCGATATGCACGCGGCCGTCTTTGCCATCTTCCGAGCCATGCACCACGGGAATGATGCGTCCGGTGTAGGCGATGGGCCGGCCGACTTCGAGGTCGCCCATCATGCTGACAAATGCGGACGTGGAGTAGAAGGTGTCTTCCTGCAAAGCTTCCAGCGACGAGATGCGCTCGTGATCGAGTTCCAGGCTGTAGTCCGGCTCGCTCATATGGATGTCGAGCTTGAGCGTGTCGAAGGGAGGCGAAAACTCCGGGCGTAGGTCGCCGTGCGCCTGTGCCATCACGAATTGATACACCCTAGGCAGCGTCTTGTTCTGATAGTGATCCCAGAACTCTTCGACATCGGTTTTGATGCGCTGGTTCAACAGCGCCTTACCGGCCGCTTCGAGGCGCACCCAACCGGTGTCCACCTGCACCTGCTCGTAGCGCTGGATGACGCCGTTGTAAGGCTGCATAACGGTGGCGACGGTGAAATCGCGCGTCAGGATCTCGTGCTGCGCGGCATCGAAGGCGTGAACGCGATAGGTGGCGCCGTTGGGCGCGGCGTCGATTTCGTTGAGCTTGATCTTCTCCAGCGGCAGATTCAGTTTGCGCGCCAGCATTTCATCCACGGGATAGAGTTCCTGGACCCAGCGGGCTTCGGAGAACATGGCGCGGATGCCGGTCGGGTCAACGTCTTTGGCGAAATCGATGGTGATAGCGGCGACGGGCTTGCCGGCCAGCGCGGGAGCGATCTCGTCCATCAGCCAGCTATAGCCCTGCTTGAACGCGCACAGCACTTCCACCGTAAGGCGATGCGGATCGGCGCCGGCCGCGCTCAGAATCTGCTTCAACTCGGCTTCCAACTTGTGGCGCTGCTGGGGGCCTTCGCTCACGCGCGCCACCAGTTTGACGTCCTGGCCGGAGACGATCTTGCCCGCGGCGGACTTCACGGCGGTGATGAGCCGCGTGCCCTCCCAGGGGATGACGACGTCTTCCGTGAAATCGGGGGTGGCCTGGTGGAAGGGCGTGCCAGGCGCGTCGTAGTGCAGGTCGGGGACGCGGTCGCAGCAGCGCGTACCGGCGCGCAGGCTGGCCGCGGTCACTTGCGCATTGGGAATCTGCTGGCGGACGAAATTGGCGAGTCCCGGATCGGCCAGATCGGTGTAGACCTCCGCTTTCACATCGTGGGCGTGCACGCCGAGTTCGCCTTTCCAGCGATCCAGCAGGTAGAGAGCCGCCGCAGCCTGGCCGGCGCTCGACCGCTGAGAGAAGAACCGGTGCAGATCGTAACGGATTTCTTCCAGCGAAAGATACGGCTTACCCTGCTCCCAGAGATTGGGGAAGCGCGTCGCGATCAGGTCGAGGGCGGCGGCGGTGCCCGCCTGGTCGCCGCGCGCAAGCAAGGCGGCACGGCGTCCGAAAGCGTCATCCACCACGCGCACTTCGCCTTCACCGGGAGCCAGCGGCGTTTCGGATTGCGCCGCGGCGGTGTCGCGGGATGTCAGCTTTCGTAGAGCCGCTTCGGAAAGCGCGGAGTGGCCTGCCAGCACGGCCTGGGTGCGGACATCGCGGGGGATGGCAGCGTCGGCCGGGCTGGCGATCGGCAGCGAAATGCCGGTGGTTTCCAGGCCCATGCGCGCCGCCAGGTTGGCCATGGCGATGCCGTCCGGGCCGGCGGGAACATAGAGGTGCGAATTGGACGACGCCGGCACGGGGATGCGGCCCGAGGAGCCGAAGAGACCGTGATTGGTATAGATCGTGGCCAGATCCAGGCGCGGGGGAGTTGCGGCGCCGGCGCCACCGGATTCGGGCGCTCCACCGGCTCCCGGTGCGGCGGACGGAGAGGCGGGTAGGATGGCGGCTTCCGGCCTGGAACTGACGGCGGACGATCCGCCGATGATTTCCAGTTCGTGAACCGAGGCCAGGTGCGGCGATTCCAATGCTTTCGCCAGCGCCGCTGCACTCGCGTTGCCTCCGCGGGCGGTCAATAGAGCCCGATGTATTCCGGCCTTGCCGCGCAAGTAGGTTACACCTGCCAGTTCGGTGTTGCTCTCCGGCGCAACGGCGCGGACGGCCGCGGCGACGGCCGCCAGTTTTTCACCCGAAACACCCCACTGATATGGCGCACGCGCGGCGTAGGCTTCGGCCGCGGCGGTCAGGCCGGCATCGTCGTTGGCGACAATTGCCAGGTTGCCGTCCAGCAGGAAAACCCCGCCTTCTTCTTTTTCCAGGCGATCGGTGAATTGAGCGAGGTTGGCGGAGCCCGGCACCGCACCCTTGCCGACCCAG
>Ga0335078_10016175_pt1 | contig 11070 bp, 8 predicted proteins | sample Lox_Sample_32_FD_206711 | JGI IMG/M metagenome (GOLD analysis project Ga0335078, IMG submission 206711) | Soil microbial communities from Loxahatchee National Wildlife Refuge, Florida, United States - Lox_Sample_3.2 | ecosystem: Environmental > Terrestrial > Soil > Wetlands | place: USA: Florida...
GAGCGGGCCGAACGCAGTCTCATCACCCAGAAGTCCATCGACCTCGCAAGTAGCCGTTGGGCCAGTGTAGTCCACGTCGTCGCATTCCCCAACGATGTTGCCGTTGTAGTAGAAGAACACGTTAACATGATCGACAGACGTGTCGGTTGGCGTGTTGATACTGAAGCTCCAACTCAAGAACACCGTGTCCAGACTGATTCCTGAGAACAATCCGGTACTGGTTCCCGGAAGGAAAAAGTCTATGGGAGTTAGCGTGCCGTTATAATCCGGCCCAAAGTGACCGGTCATGTCGCCGCCGCCCACGGCTCCCGTGAATGTCCCATTTGGCGGGAGCTGCGCCTTGTTCAAATTGGTCTGACTGTCGATGATAAAGCCGCCGCTGCAAGTCGCGGGCGGCGCAGCGACGCAGGCCTGAAAATAGGGGTTACCCGGAGTCAGAGCGACATCTGCCTTCGCTTGTGGGGTCACGCTGACTGCTGCCACTGTCACCAGGGCCAGAGGCATGATTTTGAGTGCAGTCCTGGCCGCCTGAGAATTGATAAACGCCTTTGCCCGTTCTAGAGCCGTCATTGAAGATTCCTCCCGTTGTCACATACATCCCGGGCTTACAGACTGAGGGGGATCCTGGGATTGACACAAATGCTCGGGGTAGCTAAATGCAATTGGACTGCCGAATGCGTGGAAACGTAAGTTGCTGAATATACGTGCCTTATCCACAGAAAGAGGGTGTGGATAGCGCAAACGATTGCACTCCGACGGTAACCAAGGTCACATTTGAGAGGCATGAGCTGGGAGTTAGGAACGCAGAGTCTCGCCGATAGCTTCGGGCGGCGGAACAAGGTCGCGCGCTGAGACTTGCACTCAGGAACGCCGCTCGGAGGGCAAGCGGCGTCCCTGACGGATCCGATTAACTTACTGGTTAACAGGAATCTTGATGATCTTCTTCTGGATCGCGTAGGTCACGAGCTGCGCCTTGTTGTGGATGTCGAGCTTGCGCATCAGGTTGAACTTGTGCGCTTCGACGGTCTTCACGCTCAGCCCAAGCAGGACAGCGATCTCCTTCACCGAATTGCCTTCCGCGAGCAGCTTCAGGATCTCGCGTTCGCGGGGCGTGAGCGTCGAGATGCGAGGGCGCATCTTAGTATCACGTACGCGCGACCGGAAGTCTTCCACCAGTTTGCCGAGAACCTGCGAACTCAGATATTTGCCGCCCTTGTAGACATCGCGCACCGCCGTGACCAGTTGCGGCGCGGGGGTATCCTTCAAGACGTAGCCACTGGCGCCCACTTCGAGACACTGCACAAGATAGTCCTCGTCCTCATACATCGTGAGGAAGAGCACCTTGGTCTCCGGCCGGTTTTTCTTGATGTGGCGTGCGGCTTCGAACGAGGAGAGGCCGGGCATGCCAATATCCATCAGGACGATGTCGGGTCGCAACTCGCGCGCCTTCTCGACGGCGTCGCCAGCGTCGGCAGCTTCCCCTACAACATCGAAATCGGATTCGCTTTCCAGCAGGCGGCGAACGCCCTGGCGGAATAACGTGTGGTCGTCTACGAGCAAACATCTGATCTTTGGCATTGTTTAATCCAATTAGTTAGTTCGTTTCTTTGACACCCCACCCTTCCCAACAAAAGGGAAGGATGGGCTCCCCAAGCCAATCAAGGATGGGGCACCCAGCACCAACTTAGTTCAGTGCACGTCCTGTCCACCGGCGGCTGCCCGCCTCACCAGAAAAGGGCGGGAATCTGTCCCCTTGATGTGGCCGCGCTCGCCGGGAGCACGCTGGGTTACGGGCACCTTAACTTCGATGCGGGTTCCCTTAGTTTTGGCTGACACCACTTTGGCGGTCCCTCCCAACATGGCCACCCGTTCGGTCATGCCGGACAACCCAAAATTGCGTCCCAAAACCGGAGCCTGGGTAATTCCGACTCCATCGTCCTGGATGGAAATGGAGAGCAGATCTGCGTTGCGGGCCATCTGAATGGTGACATTGTGGGCTTGGGCGTGCTTGGCGACGTTATGCAGGGCCTCCTGGATGACACGGTAAATGGCAGTCTCGGTCTGGTTCGAAAGGCGGCCCACGTCGTCGGAAACAGCTACGCGGGTGCGGACCCCGGTTCGCTTAGTGAAGTCCTTGGCTTCTTTGCGGATGGCGGCGATCAACCCGAGCTCTTCGAGCACCAGTGGCGAGAGCTTCGCGATGATACGTCGGATACCCTCGATCGTCTGATCGACGACATTCACCGTCTCTCCGATCTTCTTGCGCAGCTCCGCCGGGCTGTCGGCACTCGAGTCGAGCATCCCCAAATAAAGGCGAATGACCATGAGCTGCTGGCCTGTGGCGTCGTGTAACTCGCGGCTGATGCGCTTGCGCTCTTCTTCCTGTGCGCGCAGCAGGTGAGCCGACAGCTCGGCGATGCGCATCTCGCGCTCGCGGAGGGCGTCGTTGAACTGTGCTTTCTCGATTGCAAGGGCGGAACGTTCGGCGATCGCGCCGAGCAGTTCCTTCTCGCTGGGAAGCCAGTCAAAAGGCCGCTTGAATCCGATCACCAGCACGCCGATTACCTGGTCGTTGGAGCGCAGTGGCACTCCCCAGAGCGCCTTCGCCTTGTCTTTCAACACAGGATTCAGCAGGCCGTGCGACTGTTCCAGGTCGGGAAGAATCGCGGGTTCGCCGGTGCGGGCAATTTCGCCGGTGAAGCCGACGCCAACCGGCACGGCTAATTCGGAGTTGAGATCAAGTCCGACGACTGCTTTCGGACGCAGCAAATCGTCATTGTCGCGAAGAAGAATGACGCCGAGAGTAGCTTTGAATGTTTCGGTGGTGACACGAAGAACTTTGTCGAGCAGGATGTTCAGGTTTCCCGCCGAGAGCTCAGCATCGAGGATCGAGAGTAGAACTGCCGATGCGCTCCGCTGCGCGTCGTAATAGGCACCGGAAACCGCAACAAAGGTTTTGGAGTTGTAGTTCTCCAGAGCAGCGATTCCTTCGGCACGTGCCATGGGAGATAGGCGGTCGAGATGCACCTCACAAAGCTGCTGGTAGAGCTCAAGCGAACGCGCGATGACGCGAGTATCCACGTGCAACTTGGAAAGACGCGACCCGTAGTAAGCGAGGCTCTCGAAGAAGAGGTCGAAGTCGGCTCCGCAATACAGACCGAAGCCAGTGCCGATGTTCAGGCGTTCGAGGGCGGCCATAACGCGTCCGTCGAAGTGAAATTCCTCAAACATCCGCGAACGCCATGCCGCGGTGATCTCAGGAAGATTCGGTTGCAATGTCTGCACGACCTCAGCAATGCGAGCGCACGCCGATTCCTTCAGGGGCAATATGGGGGACAAAACAACGCCTCCGGGGGATCAAGAAAATGAGGTCAGATAACTATCTGATTAACAACCAATAACCTCAACGCTTCGCTATTTTACCGTATTTGGCTGGATTTCTAAGGTGTTCGTGGAAAAATATTACTGTTTGGTAAATATTACAAACTAAGGTAAGAAATGGATCATCGCAGGACGGCTCGCGATGTCAGTCGTTCGAAACGGTCGCCGGCTGGATCTCGGAGATCTCCACGAAATCCGTAGGGTAGTTGCGCGTGAAGCACGCGTCGCAATAGCTGACCTGGTTGCCTTCACCGCAAGCTTTCTTCATTCCGTCAAGAGACAAATATGAGAGGCTGTCGGCGCCGATGAAGTCGCGTATCTCCTCAACGGTCTTGTTGGCGGCGATCAGTTCCTTGCGGCGCGGAGTGTCAACGCCGTAGTAGCAGGAAGCGACGGTCGGCGGACATGAAATGCGCATGTGGACCTCAGTCGCTCCGGCCTGCCGAATCATGCGCACGATCTTCTTCGAGGTGGTCCCCCGCACGATGGAGTCGTCGATCAGGATGACGCGCTTGCCCTCCAGCAGCGACTTAACCGGATTGAGTTTGAGCTTTACGCCGAAGTCGCGCACGCGCTGTTCGGGCTCAATGAATGTGCGTCCGACGTAGTGACTGCGGATGAGCGCGGTGCGGAAGGGAATCCCGCTCTCGGATGCGTAGCCGATCGCCGCAGGAACGCCGGAATCGGGCACCGCTACAACAAGGTCGGCGTCAATGGGAGCCTCGCGCGCGAGCTGCCGACCCATGAGTTCGCGGCTGGTTGCAACGGAGCGGCCGAAGACCACGCTGTCAGGTCGCGAGAAATACACCTGCTCGAAGACGCAGGCGGTCATCGGCTTGGCGGGAGCGTAGAAGCGCGAGCGAATGCCTTCCGGTTCTACGACGATCAACTCGCCTTGCTTTACGTCACGGTCGAACTCGGCGCCGATCAGATCGAAGGCGGTGCTCTCGGAGGCGAACACGACAGCATCTTTGCGCAGGCCGTCGGTGGCCTTGATGTGGCCCATCGAGAGAGGACGGAAGCCGCGCGGATCGCGCACGGCAAAAATGCGATCGTTGGTCATCATGACGACCGAGAACGCTCCTTCGATCCGGCGCAGAGCGTCGATGATCGCATCTTCGAGCGTCTGCTCTTTCGAGTGCGCGATCAGGTGGACGATGACTTCCGTGTCGCTGGTGGTCTGAAAGATGGAGCCTTCGCGCTCGAGTTGCGCGCGCAGATCGGCGGCATTGACGAGGTTGCCGTTGTGCGCGAGCGCCATCTGGCCCTTGTTACAGTCGACCATGATCGGCTGCGCGTTGAGCAGCGCCGAGTCACCGGTCGTCGAGTAGCGCGTGTGGCCGATTGCCTGCGTGCCGGGCAATTTGGCGATCACGTCGGGAGTGAAGATATCGACTACGAGCCCCATGTGCTTCTGCGTGCGGATCTTCACGCCATCAGACGCGGAGATACCCGCCGATTCCTGGCCGCGATGCTGGAGAGCATGCAGTCCGAGGTAGGCCAGCTTGGACGCTTCAGGGTGGGCGTAGACCGCCATGACGCCGCATTCCTCGTGAAGTTTGTCGAAGGGTACGATCATTTCACTCCAGCTTTCAGCAATCAGCACTCAGTTACTGCGTAGGCTTCGCGGTGTTCGCTAGTCTACGTAGCTCCGCCTCATCGATCAGGCTGTCAGTCGCAGCGATCGCGATATCACCACTACGTAGGAAACCGTCCTCAGTTGCGGTCAGGACCAACAGCCGTCCGCTTGCATCCCACGCTTCGTACTCGTCGTTACGTACGTCGATCGCTTCCAAGTACGACAGTCCACTCAGATCATCGAATCGCATCAGGTCGCCGGAGTCCTTGGTCCGCACGTACATGGGAAACGAAACTCCATCGGCGACCCGAATCTTCATCAGCTCTTCTGCAACACTTCTGGCACCAGCCGCTCTTCGGTTTCGACGTGCAGGTCGCGTTCGAGTGCCGTGTCCCACGCCAACCTGAGATCGCCAATCTTAGCCGACACTGCCACCTTTCCTGCTATCGAAATTTCAAATAGTTCAGGAGTGGTCTGCCCAATGACTTCCGCCGCGATGCCGTGCTTTTCCGCCACCTGTTTGATTCCCGAAACATGGCTCTGGTCGCAGGAAAGGACAATCCGGCTGGCGTCTTCGCCGAAAAGCTGGTACTCGGTCGGAAGGGCTTCGTCGGGCGAGTTCAGCTCGACCTTCGCTCCTACCCCATTACGGAAGCCGGATTCGGCCAGCGTGACTGCCAGCCCGCCTTCGGAGACGTCGTGCGCCGATTCGACTACTCCCGCCTTGATTAACTCGACGATGCATTGCTGCAACGCGGCCTCCTTCTCGAGATCGAGCGCGGGCGGGAATCCCCAGAGCTGGCCTAGGACTTCCTTGGCGTATTCGGACGAGCCGAGCTCGGTTTCGGCGTCGGTCAGATCGCCGGGCTCGCAGCCGCTGAGCAGCACGAGTGCTTTTCCCGGCGCGGAGTAATGAGGAGTGGCATCCTTCGTGACATCTTCCAGCACACCAACAATTCCGAGCACGGGCGTTGGGTAAATGCTTTCGCCGAGCGTCTCGTTGTAGAAGCTGACGTTGCCGCCGGTGATGGGAACTTCGAGTTCCTCGCACGCGCGGGTGATGCCGTCAATCACCTGCGAAAATTGCCACATGATGTGCGGCTTCTCAGGGTTCCCGAAGTTCAGGCAATTCGTTGCCGCGACCGGAGTAGCACCTGTACACGCGACGTTGCGGCAGGCTTCGGCAACGGCGTGCATGGCCCCGAGCTTCGGGTCGAGGTAAGCCCAGCGGCTGTTGCCGTCGAGAGCCATGGCCAGTCCGCGGGTTGTGCCTTTCACGCGGATCACGCCAGCGTCTCCGCCGGGGCGCTGCACGCCGGTGAGCTGCACGTACGATTCGTACTGCTCGGTGATCCAGCGCTTGTTGCAGACGTTCGGCGACGCAAGCAGCTGCTTGAGATCGTCGGTCAGCTCGGTTTTTTGGCCTAGCTCCACGTCTTCGGGCTTCTCCCGCTCGACTGGCGGCTCCCAGCGCTCCAGCGGGCGCTTGTAGATCGGTGCTTCATCGGTGAGCGCGGCGTTCGGGATTTCGGCGACAACCTTGCCGTGCTCCAGCACGCGCATCATCGGCTCGGGAATGACGCGGCCGATGGTGGCGGCGTCAAGTCCCCATTTGCGGAAGACCGTGTAAACCTCTTCCTCGCGGCCCTTTTCGGCGACCAGCAACATGCGCTCCTGCGACTCGCTGAGCATGATCTCGTACGGCGTCATGCCGGTTTCGCGCTGCGGGACGAGGTCGAGTTCGATCTCGACGCCCACGTTGCCGCGGCCGCCCATCTCGCACGTCGAGCAAGTCAGGCCAGCGGCGCCCATATCCTGGATGCCGACAATGGCGCCGGTATCCATGGCCTCCAAACAGGCCTCCAGCAGCAGCTTTTCGAGGAACGGATCGCCAACCTGCACGTTGGGCCGCTTCTGCTCCGAGCCTTCCGTGAACTCCTCGCTGGCCATGGTCGCGCCGTGGATGCCGTCGCGTCCGGTCTTCGAGCCAACATAAATCACCGGGTTTCCGGCACCCGCGGCTTTCGCGTAGAAGATCTTGTCGCGCCGCATCAGTCCGAGCGCGAACGCGTTCACCAGCGGGTTTTGCGAGTAGCAGTCTTCGAACTTGGTTTCGCCGCCGAGATTCGGCACGCCAAAGAGGTTGCCGTAGTGCGCAATGCCGCTGACCACGCCTTCCAGGATCGCGTGATTGCGATGAATCGTAGCTTCGTCAGCTTGTGTGGCGCGGACACTCTTGTCCGCGGCATTTCCGTCCGCGGCCTTGCGAATCGGGCCAAACCGCAGCGAATCCATTACCGCTACCGGCCTTGCACCCATCGTGAAGATGTCCCGCAGGATGCCGCCGACTCCGGTCGCTGCTCCTTGGAATGGCTCGATGAACGACGGATGGTTGTGCGATTCGATCTTGAACGCGCACGCCCAGCCCTCGCCAATGTCGATGATGCCGGCGTTTTCTCCTGGACCCTGCACCACCAACTTGCTGCGGGTGGGCAGGCGCCTCAGATGGACGCGCGAGGACTTGTAGGAGCAGTGCTCGCTCCACATGACGCTAAAGATGCCGAGTTCGGTGAGCGTGGGCTCGCGTCCCAGCAGGTCGAGGATTTTCTGGAATTCTTCCGGCGTGATGCCGTGATCGCGAAGGACTTCGGGTGTAATGGCAACCGTAGTGGTATCTGGCATGTCTCGGGGAACCGTTTCCGGTACGTATTATTTTCGCATGCTGGCGCGGGTTTGGGCGGCCAAAGAATGCAACATTTTCGCGCATAATGATTCCTGCTTCCGTGGTTGACCGGCACCCTATAATCGGCTTTAGAACAACTCACGATGACTACCCATGACTTGGCTCTGTGGTATGCGCCCGACCGACGCACTCGTTCGCTAAGCTCCGCGTTCGCATTGATTGTTGCCATAGCCATCGTCGACTATCTGGTGAAGCCGAACATCGGTATCGGCACGCTTTACCTGCTGCCGATACTGGTCGCTTCCGGATTCCTGACCAGGCCGCAAATCATCTTCATGGCGTTGCTTTGTGCCGTGCTGCGCGAGACGTTTGGTCCGGCCACCCACCATATTCTGCAAAGCGGTTCGCGCGTCGGCTTCGTCTGGTTCAGTTTTTCCTTTGTGGGACTGTTCATGCGGGAGGTGGTTTTCAACCGCCAGCAGACGGCGGAGCATCTTGCCCAACTGCGCGCTGAGAATGAGTTGCGCGAACGCGAAGTGCGCCGGAGGGAAGATGCAGAGCGTCAGCTTGAGGCGCTGATCGAGAGCAGCCCCGCAGCCATTTTGACAACGACGGAATCGGGAACAATCGAACTATGGAACGAAGCGGCCAATCGGCTGCTGAGGACCTCCACGTTGCTGGCCGGACAGAACATTAACCGGTTCATACCAGATGTCGCCGTAATCGAGAGCAGGCTTGGCGAGACCTCGGTTCTGCGAACTGCCGTTGAATGCAGGGGAATGCGCGAAGACGGGCACTTCTTCCTCGGACAGTTGTGGATGTCGCGCTTCACCACCCACACCGGGCCGAGATTGGCGGTGATTATCTCCGACGCCAGCGAACAGCTCAGAGACCGCGAAGAGGTGGGGTTGGAACAAAGCCTGTCGAACTCGCGCATCCTGGTTTCGGCCGTCTCGCACGAGATCCGTAACTTGAGCAGCGCCGTGGCGATCGCTCATACCAACCTGGCGCGGGTTCCGGAACTGGAGAAGAACAGCGATTTTCTGTCGCTGGGCAAGCTCATTGAGGGCCTTCGCAGCCTGGCATCGGCCGAGCTAATGCCCGCGATTCGGGCGGCCCAGGAAGGGCTCCAGTTGAAGACCATCTTTGACGACCTCCGGATTGTGCTGCAGACATCGGCGGAGGAATCTGGCGTTCAGATCTGCTGGCAGGTGCCCCCTGACCTGCCGCGCGTTCTCGCCGACCGGCAAGGACTCTTCCAGGTGTTCCTGAACCTCACGCATAACAGCTTTCGCGCGATGCAGGAATCGGAGACACGCGTGCTCACCATCTGCGCCGACGCTCCAAACGACAAGGTGATCATCTCGTTTAAAGACACCGGGCCGGGGGTTGCCCATCCGGAGCGACTGTTCAAGATGTTCCGGTCGGGCAGTAATTCGAGCGGCATTGGGCTCTACATCTCGCGTGCCATATTGCGGTCGTACGGAGGAGATCTCTGTTACGAACCAACGAAGTCGGGCTCATGCTTTAGCATTGAGCTGCTATGCTCGAAGGGAATGTCATGACCGAGGCCACGAATATTCGACTCCTTCTTATCGACGACCACGGGTTGTTTCGGGAAGGACTGGCAAGGTTGTTCGCCGCCGAAAAGGATTTCATCCTCGTGGCGAATTGTTCTACCGGCCAGGAAGGGATCGCCGCGCTCCGGCAGCATGAAGTTGACGTGGTCCTGCTGGACTACGATTTGGGCAACACCCGTGGCACCGATCTGTTGACGCAGATTCACTCGATCGCCCCTCGGGCTCGCGTGCTCATGCTGACGGCGGGCCTGTCGGAAGCTGCGGCCAAACAGGCCATCTCACAGGGAGCTTCGGGAATCTTTCTGAAGCACCATTCACCGACCGAACTGGGCAAGTGCATCCGGCAGGTCTATGAGGGATGGTCGTGGCTGGACCAGGAACACCTGCGGGCTATTTTTGCGGGTCAGTCGACCGAGCCGGCAGCGGAAAAGCCCCGGTTCACGCAGCGAGAGCGGGAGGTGTTGCGTGGTGTATTCGAGGGACTGGCCAACAAGGAGATCGCCACTCGACTAAACACGTCGGAAGCAGCGGTGAAATCGGTGCTGCAGCAGCTATTCGACAAGACCGGCGTGCGGACGCGAACTCAGCTGGTACGCCTGGCAATCGAGCATTACAGCGAAGAACTGCGCTAAACAAAAAGAACGGAGAAAGCGTCGCTCTCTCCGTTTGTAATGCTCACGAGGGTAGCATTCAGTCTGCTGGAACCTACGTTAGGCTTTCGAGGCTGCCCTAACAATCCCATCTTTCGATATGGTTCTGATCTTCCGATATCAACGCACCAGTTACTCCGTCTTGGTCGCAGTCAGCGCGATCTCGTAACGCCGTGTGGAACTGGGATCATCGATGGTCGTGATCACCGTCTGCTTGCCTTCAGTCACGACCGCGGGAACATTCGACCTAAGTTGATTTAGTACGGGCGCTGTATTGGCGCCTGCTGTGAGCTTCTGTTCTGGAAGCGAGAAGCTGCTCACTTCGACGGTGCAGTTCAGCGGGACCAGCGGGCGTTGAATCCTGTTCCCAATTCGACAGCTGACGTTCGTTCCGACGTCTATATATTGATAGCCGTTGCCGTTGCTGCCGGTGATAACAGGCACCCGTGATCCTATTTTGATCTCACCCCAGCTGTTGCGGCTGTCCTCGAGAATCATCATGTAGTTCCGCGTGTTGACCGTCTTGCCGTCTTGAAGCTCGCGGAAGACGAAATCCAGTTTGTAGGCGCCCAGCGGTCCGGATTCCGCCGGCTTCTCGGCTTTAGTTGTCTCTTTGGGAATGTCCTTAGCAGGCTCCTGTGCCAGCGACAACCCCGCCAATGTGGTCATCATCGCTGCGATAAGAAATAGCTTTTTCATTGTGTCTCCGATCGATTTTGAAGATCCTGTAATGCCAAATTGCGAGCAACTGCTTCCTGAAATTGCTCTTCCTCTTTCACCACCTGCTGCGCCAACGCCGGATTGTTTTGCACGAACTGCAACGCCAGCCGTACTTGCGTCTCATCGCTCTGGGAAGGAAACGTCTGCAGTTTTGGTGTGACGGCAACAGTGCTTGTTTCATCGCGATGCTTTAGGGCAGGTGTGTGAACATGAGCTACAACGTTTCTCACAGGCTGCTGCTGATTTGTCACCACCTTCGTGACTACCGGCGCTGTGGGAGTTTCGGCGATAGCCGGCGGCTGAACCGGGTTACGCAGCGCCGTGACCAACAGAAGCGCCGTAATCAAGATTGCCGCGCAGGCCGGCACCGCAGCCCAGATCCACCAGCGCCTTGGCCGCGCCGGTTCTGCCGCAAGATTCGCCAGAATCCGGTGCTCCAGGCCTGCCCGAGGGGCTTCCTGGCTGTACTCGCTCAGG
>Ga0335078_10016176_pt1 | contig 11068 bp, 8 predicted proteins | sample Lox_Sample_32_FD_206711 | JGI IMG/M metagenome (GOLD analysis project Ga0335078, IMG submission 206711) | Soil microbial communities from Loxahatchee National Wildlife Refuge, Florida, United States - Lox_Sample_3.2 | ecosystem: Environmental > Terrestrial > Soil > Wetlands | place: USA: Florida...
AGCGCGATTCCACTGATCCGTGGCTGACGCTGGCCGAGATCGCCGAGGAGCTCCGCGTCAACCCGGCGACCGTCCGCCAGTGGGTGACCAGAGGACAGCTGCACGCGTCGCGCGCCGGGGTCCGCAAGTGGATCGTGCGGCGCTCGGAGCTCGAGCGGATGCTCGCTGCGACGAGGCCCGCGGCGGATGCCAGCTCGCGCGCCGAACGGCATCCGGATGAAGCCAGTTCGCCGGGGCCCGAGGCACCCGCGACGGATGCGAATTCCGCGATCGCGCTCTACCAGATCGCCGGCGACTCCTTCGAGGCAGCGTGGGCCGCGAGCGCGTCCGCCCCGCCAAGTCCTGGCTATCTGGACCGGGTGCGCCGCTTCGCCGACGCGTGCGAGCACCTGGCTTCGACGATGACCAACGCGTCGAAGGTGGCGGGTGTGCAGTGGCTCGGCCGCTCGGGCTTCCGCGCCGACTCGTTCCCCTACGAGTTGCGGCCCGGAGGCAACCGGCCCGGATCCGCGGAGCTCTGGCAGGACTTCGACGCCGCGCTCGAGCGTCTCGCAATGGCGGCGTCCGGGACCGAGGTCGCCGCAGTCGCACACGCGTTCCACGAGATCGGGGAGGCGATGCTCGACGTCGCCGACGAGCTGGAGCGCGACGACAGCTGGCAGGTCGGATCGAGGGCTGGATGACGGCTCTCTTGTCCTGCGCTATGTCCAGCGTGAGGTGTTTCGTTGAGCGATACACCGGACCCGCCTCCGCCCCTGCGGCCACGGGGTTCAGGCCTCGCTGGGGCGCATGACTACCCGCCCTCCACATGGTGTGAGAAGAGGAGGAGTACGGGTAGTCATGCGCCCTTCGAGTCGTGGTCGGCAGCAGGGGCGGAGGCGGGCTAATGGCGGGCACGAGCTGAGTGTCGGAGGGTGGTGATGACTCGGGTTCTACGGCCTGGTTGGGCGACGATGGCAGGCTTGAGCTGGTTGGCGAGAGTGGGACCGGCACCGCTGGATGCGTGGCGGTGTGCGATGGGCTGGAGCGAGGTGGCGGCGAGAAGCCATGCGAGGCGACTTGAGCGGGAGGGCTGGCTTGCGCGGTATCCGAGGCGGCGTGGTGACGGCTGCCTGTTCGTGTCGACGCGGGTCGGCGTGGCAGTCGCCGGCGTTCCCGTCCGCGCGCCGGGCGAGCCCGCTCCAACGTGGTGGGCGCACCACTGCGGGGTCGCGTGGATGGCGGCGTGGCTGACTGTCCGCGGCCGCGAGTTCAAGGGCAGTCGCGAGCTCCTGGAGTTCGACACATGGTCGGGCGACATCTCGTGGCAGGACCACAGGGGCTTCCACGACTCCAAGCACCGCCCCGACCTGGTCGGCATCCGTCTCGACGGCAGGCCGGTGGCGGTCGAGGTGGAGCTGGCGCCGAAGTCGATCGAGCGCCTCAGGGGGATCCTTTTCCGACACGCCGTCTGGCGCCACGCGGGCAAGAGCAACGGCGTCTACTACGTCTGCCGTGACGAGGACGGGCTCAAGCGGATCAGGAAGGCTGCCAAGACGGGGCGAGCCTTCAGGTACGACGACGTCGGGCTGACGTTGGTGTTGCTCGACACGATCAAGGCGCAGGCGGTCGAGATGCGCGCGGCCGCCAAGGCTGGGCGAGAGTCACTGGTCGCCCAGTAAGTCGAGCGCGATTCGCGCGAAGTCGTCAGCGGTCGCGAACGAGGGCGAGGCGAGCTCGGCCGTTGCGGCCAGCGCGGCAAGATCTTCGTAGAACGAGTCGGGCAACGTGGTTGAGTTCGGCTTCGCGCCGCCGTCGATGATGACGACGCGGTGATGCTCACGCTGCCAGCGAAGGTAGAGGCGGTACAACATCTGGCCGTGCCGGTCGCGGGCCTCGTGAAGCTGCGCGCAGACCCCATGCATCGCGTCGTGCGAGGTGGTGTCCTTCCAGCGGTCAGGCCCCGTCGTGCGCACCGCGTCGATGATCGCCAACAGCTGGATGCGGACGGCCGCTGGCTGCACGAGGAGGAACGAGAACGCCGGCACGTCTCGCTCGCCGCCCTCGGTTCGGGTAAGCCATTCGATCGACCAGAGCGCCATCCTGGCGCCGAGGCTACAAATCAGCGAGGACGGGCCGATTGTGTGGCATATATGCAACACGCCTGCTAACCTCGGCTCCATGACGAATAAGACCGCAGACCACGCAGCGAGGGAGCTGCTGTTCAAGAGTGAGGACGAGCGCGAGGCCCACGCGATGGCGTTGCAAGCGCTGCTCGCTCGCAACGCGCTCCTCACCACGCTCGAGACCGCACGTGCCGGGCAGGGTCTGACGAAGGCGGCGCTTGCGGCGCGCGCCGGTCTCGAGGCGTCCAGTGTCCGACGTCTCCTGACGGCAAAGACGGCCAACCCGACGACTGATAACGCCTTCCGGCTGATGGCCGCGATGGGCATCAAGCTCGAGGCGACTCTCCCTACCGGCGAGCGGATCGAGCTCGTCGAGACGAGCGGGCCGCGGTCGCGGCGCCGCGCTGCGAAGGCAGCATGACCGCGAGTTCTCTGGCCGATTGCGCTACGAACGACGAGCTAATCGGTCAGCAGCTTCGAGCCGACCCGGCGTTCCGAGCCGAGTGGGAGCGCACGACGGACGCGCGGGCGCTGGCCGTCGCCATGGTCCACTACCGCGCCAAGCGAAACCTCCCGCAGGAGGAGCTGGCCGGCCTGATTGGCATGACGACAGCGCAGATTGCGCGCTTGGAGGCCGGTGACGCAAACCCGAGCACGGAGGTGCTCATCACGATCTCGGCGCAGCTTGGAATCGAGCCGGGTGCCTTGCGATGAGCAACTTGAGACCACGTTGGCGTGACTGCGGACGACGTCCGTCAAGCGCGGCCCGGGGATCTGAATATCGAGGGCTCGACGCGAGATGTCGTCCGGGAGGGAGAGGATGCTGCGCCAGGCCTGGCGATGGAAGCCCGGGGCGCGGATCGGACGCGGTCATCCGCGGAAGCAGGCGGCCATTTGTGCGAGGGACTTGGGCAGTCGCGATAACACGTCGCGAGTTGCGATGCGTCGGGCCATCTGCTCGACGCCGAGAGCCAGCCACGGCTGGTCCACCTCGTGCCTGGCGGCGAGGCTCTCGAGTTGTACCAGCGTTTCCTCGTCGGGCCGGCGCTGGATCAGGTCGAGTGCAAAGGCGGGCAGGTCCTTCACCTGTCGCGTGATAGCCGCGTCTGCGAGCAGTGCGGCGGCTTGCACCACCTCCGGGGTCGATGCCTTCTTGTGCCACAGCGGGCGAGCAGGAGAGTCGCCGTCCTCTACGAGCATCGTCAGGTGCTCCACAACGTGCACCTGCGCGTCGGCGTCACCTCGACGGGCCAGCAGCTCCAGAACGCGCTCGGCGATGCTCGCTGGGATGTCTGTGCTCAGCAGCTCGCGGGCTCGTTCGATCAGGCCGCCCTCAATCATCACCCCGACGGCGCTGAGCCATCCAGTTGATTCGCTGTCGAGCGCTTTCAGCCGCTCCATCATTGCCTCTGTCAGGCCTTGCGCCAATTCGTCGCCTGCGGCGATGAACGCGAGCCTCCCAATCGCCGTTGCGTCGGACGCGGTGATGATGCGGTCGGAGACATGCTGCTCGTAATTGCCTGTGTAGGTCGCGCGAAGCCAGGCTGTGACCCCATCGTTGGAGATTTCGTGCTCGCCGAAGCGGCGAGCACCGAGGTGGGCATCCAACAGCTCGAGCCACTGCTCCTCCGTCAGGGGCGCGGCGATCTCGGTACCGACGAGGAGCATGATCCGCGTGTCCTCTGACATGCGATGCTCACCGTTCGCCGTGATCAGGCCCGTCGCCGGCCACCAGCGGCTGAGAAGCTCGCCGAGCATCTCTCGGTATCGCGGGGCGAGGGTGCGTAGCGAGCCGTAGGGCGCGTCGAGGTCCGCGGGCGTGAGTGTGACCCCGCGCTCGTCCAGCAACGCTTGGACATGCAGGAGGTGGCGCTCGTGGCGGCCCGCGCGCTCCTGCTGCTCTTGCACCTCGGCGAGAGCGCGATCGATCGCCCGGCGGAGCGCGGCGTGCTCGTCTCCCTCGAGCAGGGCTGGATCGAGACGGCTGAGCGGCAGAAGCTGCCCGCCCGGTCCCCACGGGGCGCCCTGGATGGGCTGAAGATGCACAGCGGCGATCGCGGCCGCGGGATGGCGCCCAAAGACGTCAGCGAGCAGCTCTGGGTCTGGTGTGGGCCCGCCGGGCATCTGCCGGCAGGCCCTCATGAGCGTCGCGACCCGGCGGGGGCTCCAGGCGTCGGCGTGCGCGGTCTCGACCGGGCGCTGGATGATCCACGGCACGGAGCCGTCCACATTTGCGGAGCGGGCGATCAGCTCGATCCCGGTGTCGAGATCCAGCCGCTCGAGCAGCCGCTCGGCAACGAGTCCCAGATCGTTCCGTGCGGACGCCAACGCTCCGATCTCTGAGAGCGTCGGCACTTCGACGATCTCCACGAGCGCCCGGAGCGCCGCCTTTCGAACCTGCTCGTCGGGTGCGTCCAGCAGCTGGCGCAGCGCCGGCTCGGCGCTGCCCTGTCGCAGCCGGCCGGCGAGCTGGGCGGCGAGAGCCACGACTCGGGGAGCTTCGTCGTGTAGCCGCGGGAGCAGCCACTCCTCGGTTCGCTCGTCGCGTGCAAGCTCGCCGAGTACCGCGACCGCGCGGGCCCGAGCCGACGCCGAGCCACCAACGGCTTGGGACTCGAGCTCGTCGCGACGCTCGAGAATGATCCGCGGCCAGCGGGCGGCGATCGCGGCGATGGCCGCACCGGTAGTCCGCAGACCAGATCCCGCGAGCGTGTTGAACTCGAGGTCGTGTCGGTCATGCCAGCTCCACAGCTCCTCGAACGCTTCACGCGCGTCCGCGAGGTCTCCGCGAGTCATCACCGTGCGGGCCCAACGCATCGGGTCGATCGTCCGCAGCTGCCCGCGAATGCCCCGGTCGGCATCCTCGAACACGAGGTCCAGGGTGAACTCGACATCGTCACGCAGTCGATCCCGCCCCGCGACAGACGCGACAGCGACGCGTCGAAGGGCCGCGACCGGGTCGTCCTCGGACAGGATCGCGTGCGCACAGAGTCCCTCCTGGAGGGTCTTCAGCGGGAACGCTGCGACACCGGGGACGTCGACGAGCAGGGAGGCGTCAACGAGCCGACGGCGTGCCTCGGCGCCGGCCAGCCCCCCGGGAGCCGGTACCGCGGTGAGCTCATCGACGGATGCGGCCGGGCGTCCGGTGAGCTCGAGTGCCACCGCGAGCGAGCGCATCCAGCCGCCGAGGTCGGCGGTCTCATGCATTTGGCGGCGCGCCTCGCGCTGGGTCGTCGCGTACTGCTCCTCGATAAGAAGCGCCAGGGGACTGAGACTCTCTTCGATCCCGTCCAGCAGCCGGTTCGCAAGCCGCTCCGCGAACAGGGGAATGCCCAGCAGATCACCAAGTCCGTAGCCGTTGAGCATCGCCCGCCCGACGCGAGCGCGAGGAACGCTTCGCGTCTGGAGATACGTGCGCGCCCAACGGCGACTCGGAAGGATGTGGAAGGCCGAGAACCCGGCCGCAGAGAGCGCGTCGAGGGAATCGGTCAGGCGGGATGTGACGACCCAGCCGCTCCCGGGCCAGCGTGCCGCGGCCGCAACAATCGCGGCGGCGGCCTGATCGCGCGCCTCGTCCGGCGCCTCGTCCAGTCCGTCCAGCAGCAGCACGACATCGTCGCGTCGCAGATCTTCAACCGCGATCCGCTCCTCGCTCTCGATCCTCCGCAGCAGGCGGGCAATCGACTGCTCGGGCGATGACCCCGGACCCGGGGGCGAGTAGTCACTCAGGCGGCCACGTGCGCACAGCCGTTCACCCGCCATTGAAGGAAGCCAACGGAGCAGCGTCGACTTGCCCATCCCCGGCCCGGCGACCACGATGGCCAGCGGCTCCTCCAGGACCTGCAGCGGTCCGACGACATCCTGACCCGCCGACGATCCGTAGTCAAAGCTCGTCACCCGCTGCTGCAGGGCCTCGCGATCATCCTCAGCGCCCGACGGCACCATGATCGGCTGCACCCACGTCGTGCCGGTCCGCCATTCGGCAGTCCCGTCCCAGTGCGGGGCCGATCGCGGAGCCAGGGTGATCGCCACGCGCTCTACCGCGCCGTGGGTCGGGTCGGCCTCGTAGTCGACGACGTTCACGAAGCCGTAGGAGGCAAATAGCGACATGTCGCCGCGTCGCGCCGCCAGTTGCTCGGAGGACAGCAGGAGGTAGTGCTCTCGGGCATCGGGCACGTGCCGGGAGAGCCACGCGAGCAGGGCACGGAGGTGGATCTCGGCGAGGCCGAAGCTGAAGCCGAGATAGAGGACGTGAGCGGGTGCGATCGTCGCCCGCATGAACGTCTGGAACACCGGGTCGTCGGTCAGGGCGTTCGTGGTGGAGCCGGGCAGGACCAGCGAGGCGGGATCTCGCGGCATGCCGTGCAGGTGAATGACTTGCAGCTCGCCTTGGCCTGGGTCCTCGAGCACGCGCCGGTCGGTCGCGAGCAGCGGCACGGGTTCAAGACCCCGTGACGCGGCAGACCGCTCGATTCCATCGTCGTAGTTGGTTGTGAGGATCTTCCCGCGGCTGACCCCGCACAACGCAGTGAGCGCTGCCGTGGGCCGAAGTCGCCACCCCGTGATCAGCTCAGCCAAGCGCTCCTGAACCGCGAGCGTCCCGAGCGCAGCCTCGGCGGCGAGCGTGACTTCCGCGAGAGTGGCGTCGGCTTTGGCGGGGACGGCCGTCAGGCCAGCGAGCGCCTGCGCGAGCGCCGGCTCACGAGGAGCTCCGGCTGCGGTCGCAAGCCCCGAGCCGACGAACGGCAGCACATGCTCGTGCGTCTCGCGCAGCGTGCCGATGAGCTCCTCGACGTCCACGCGCTAAGCGTAAGTCGGTCCGGGGCGGCGGGCCCCGACGGCTATTAGCCGGGCGCCCAGGTGAAGGGCTCAGTGTCGACGTGTCCAGTGGTGCTCTCGAAAAGGTGGTGGAGAAGCCGGCGCACGACGTCCGGCCGGGCTGCGAGCTCGCCTGCAGAGAATCGTTCGACTCGGCGGTACTCGTTGGCGTTGTAACGACGCTGCGGGAACGAGCCTGGGTGCTCCGTCGAGGAGACGGCACCCTGAAGTCCTTCGACAGCCACGCCGATATCGAGATGGCCGTGATAGCCGGCCAGCTCGTAGAGGGCGCCGACCAGCGCCAGGAAGGACGCGACCGTCCCGGCGATGGCAGGCTCGAGAATCACGTTCTCGGCATGCGGGGGCAACCGCCAGATAACGCCGGCACTGGTCAGCTCGGCCGATCCGTTACGCCACACATCAACATCGAGCGCGTACATGGACGGGTTCGTCGGGTCTTGCTCGCGGGCGAGCGTCGACAGGCGGACGCGATCAGAGCCGAGATCCTCCCATTCTCTGATCGGTGTCCGGAACGGCTGCGGCACGTCGGGAGTGGCGATTTGGGCCCCCTCTGTGCTCGCCTTAAGCGCGGCGAGCAGCTGTGCGCGACCGCCGGCTCGCGTGCAAGCCCGATCCCAGATCGCGTGATCCGGGAGAACGGGGGCGGCGACGGCATGGAGCAGTCCCTGATCCGGCGTCGCGGTGAATCGCGATCGCTGGACGGCTCGGTCCAACAGTCCTCGGCGTCCTGCTCCCACGCCCGGCGCCGCTCGTAGAGTCGCGCGATCTCGCCCTCGGTGAGAACGCGATTGCCGGTCGCTCCGCGACCGTAGAAGCGCAGGTTCCCGCCGACCGTGACCTGATGCGGCGCGCGTGCGGATTGCGGGATGACCACGAGCAGGTATCCGACCGAGGCATCGGCGCCGGTGGGGTATTCGCGGATCTCGATGTGCGGCGCCTCGGCGATGGAGGTCTGCACGATCTGGTCGACTCGCTCCTTTGCGCCGGCGAGCGGGATCGGGCTCGGAGTTACTGGCTGGCCGCTCCGGTCCTCCCCGACGCCGTAGAGCAGCACCCCACCATCGGTGCTCATCGCCGCCACGTCGACGGCGAGGCACTCGTTGCGGGCGGGGATCGGGAGCGTCTTCTTGGCATCGAAGCTCGCCGTCTCGCGAAGCTCTCTGGCTGTGGCGGCGCGTTCGATCTCCGCCGCTGAAGCTGGAATCCACATCGTGAGCGAGGGTACCCCGGTCCGAGGACCGGCTCGCCGCGATCAGCCGTCGCAGATCCGCCGTGTGCCGAGTTCGGCGAGGAGCTGCTCATCGTCGAGCCTGTGATCCGCGAAAGTGCGGCCGACGGCGGCGGCTAGCTCGTCGTCGGTCATTCCGCGGGCTGCAGCGCGCGCCTCGCGCAAGGCGGCGAATGTCCGCTCTGCGACCTCGCCGATGGCCGCCGGGGTAATCAGCCGGAGATCGCCCGCGATGGGGGCGGCCGCAGGGTCGACCTGCGCCCTGTCGGACACGATGATCGTCAGCGCGGTGGTGGGTCGCTCCCATCCCAGCACGTTCGCGACCCACTGCTCGTGCGTGCCCGCCTGCCGGACTGTCTCAGCTGACAAGGGGGTGTCCGCTCGCTCCTCGGTCTTCGCCTCGGTGATGACCCACATGCGCGTACCGTCGCGCCAGGCTGCGTCAGGGTCGGCCTGGCCGTTTGGGCGAACCGACTCGAACCCGAGGAGCTCGCCGAGCCCCTTGACGCCCTGCTCAAAGCTCGTCGCTTGCAGGTTCGCGAGCAGCTCGGCGACACTCGCGAGTTGAGCCTCGAATCGCGACCCGCGAATGCCGAGATCACGCAGGACTCCGGCGGCTCGCTGCGCGCGACCGATGACCTCGGCTACCTCGACCTCGTCGGGTGGCTCGGCAACCCAGGTCGGCCTCCACCTCATGGTTCTGGCGCAGCCCTCCGTCTCGCGCTGAAGCTCGCGTGCGCGATCACGCCACGTATCGGGGTCCTGTCGCGCCAGCTGCCACGCCCACGACGCGGTCAGGTAGAACCACAGCGCCCGGTATGGGCGTAGCTCGTCACCCCCGATCAGCCGGTCGGTGACCTCCTGGCCCAGGTCGACGGCGCGGGGGAGATCGCCGCTGAACGCGGCCTGCCAGCACAGCACCTCCTTCTCCGCGCTTCGCGCCAGAGCCGCATCGGCTTGGCTGACGTGTCGTCCTCGCTGGGCTGTGAGCGATTGCAGCGCTCTCTCCGCGACCTGCCACTCCGCGTCCTGTGCCCAGAAGGAGCGCAGCAGCGCCATGAAGTCGGCGTCCGGATCCTCGGAGTTGTCGAAGCCGAACTCAACCTCGGCCTGGAGCTGAGCGGGCATCGCCTGAAGCTCGTCCTCCCGGGCGAGAAAATCGAGCAGACGCTGGTGACGGACGATCACGGCAGCGAAATCGCGGGCATTGCGGGTCGCCCGCCCAGCGCCCTGCTGTATACGGGTCCGGATTCGCTCGCTCAGCACGCGGCGGGCGCCGAGCGTGTCCATGATGAAGCGCTCCTGCAAGTGCGCGTGCGCCGGCAGGCCGGACAGGATCACCAGTCTGCACGCGTCGTCGGGAAGGTCGATCCCGTCGTAACGGTTCGCGAGCGCCAACACGGCCGACGGCTGCCGGACGAATGCGTCGAAGTTCTGCTCCACGGAGTCTGCGCGTATCACCGGCGTGCTTTCGGGGACGAGATGCTCGATCGCCTCGTCGAGCTCCGGCGTCGATGGGGTCAATATCAGCGCTCGCCCGGCCTCGGTGATCGCCTGCTCTGTGATGCTGTCACCCGTGGTGGTGGCGGCATGCGGCATCAGGAAGAGGCGGCGTCCGAATCCCTGCTCGTCCTCCGCCGAGGACGAGATCCTGGTGACGTTGGGAACGGCGAATGCCCGCTCGAGCTCGCCCGCAACCCCCAGCGTGGCGGACATGTAGACCCGCTGATGTGCGCCCGCGAACGCCGGGTGTACCGAGGTCGGCGCGATCAATGGGCGAATCAGCAGCTGCGACCACGACACGAACGCGAGGCAGCGCCCGAGCGCCGAGCCGATCATGGCCTTGGTGTAGGTGTTGCTGTCGTTGCGGTCGGTCGCGTAATCGCCGAGCGCGGACTCGATCTCGCCTGCGAGCGCGCTCATCGCTTCGGGTGGCACGAGGGCCACCTCGCCTCGGCTGAACGGGTCGAGGTCGGTGTCGAGCAGGCGACGCGCGAACTCCTCGGGCAAGTGCGGCGCGAGGATCGCGACGATCGCCCTGAACAGAAGGCTGTCCCGCGGCGCGTCGATCGACCAGTTAGACGCGACTGCGTCCTCGGCGGCATGAGCATCGTCCAGAACGAGTGTCTGCGCCGAGTTGAGACGAGGATTCGAATTGAAGATCTGGGCGTAGCCGGCTATGGCCACCGCTTGCGCTCGCTGAAACCGGGTGAAGCCCCGCGGGTCCCACTCGTTCTGCCGACGCACCAACGTCACTACATCCAGCCCGTAGTCGGCCGCCTTCAGCGCGACTTGCCGCGCGAGCTGGACTGTGGGGCATAGGTATGCGACGCGCTCGCCGAGTGCACGTCGGCGCCACTCGGCGATGAGCAGGCCGACCAATGTCTTGCCGCCGCCCGTTGGAAGCTCGATCGCCACGTCGGCATCGGCTTGGGCGTGTTGGACATACCCGCGGAGCGCGTCGCCCTGCCGCAGCAACAGATCGCGAACGTTCCGGTCTCTCGGCCGTAGCGACCGGAACAGTGCTTCTGGGCTCTCAGGACGGTCGGTCTCGGGGCTGCGGACAACAAACGGCATCGCGGGGGAGGATACGCACGAGCATGTCGCTCGACTCCGGCGCCTGAGTGCCGCGGGGTCGAGCCTGGCGCCACGGAACGCGCGCCACAGTTGCGCCACAGTCGGCCCGGATTGAGGGCGGTTCTGAGCCCCTCAGCAGCGGTTTACGCTGAACCAAGAACCAGCGAATTTGCAGGTAATTCAGGCCGGGCTTACTCCTCGGAGGCTGGCTTCGAATCCCGGTAGCGGTACTTCAGAACCCCCATGTTTTTGGGGGTTTCGTCGTTGTTGGGGTCGTCCGCCACAGTGTGCGCCACAGTCGGGCCGCTGCTGGCGGGTG
>Ga0335078_10016178_pt1 | contig 11067 bp, 9 predicted proteins | sample Lox_Sample_32_FD_206711 | JGI IMG/M metagenome (GOLD analysis project Ga0335078, IMG submission 206711) | Soil microbial communities from Loxahatchee National Wildlife Refuge, Florida, United States - Lox_Sample_3.2 | ecosystem: Environmental > Terrestrial > Soil > Wetlands | place: USA: Florida...
CCCGCAAGTAACCCTTGTCCTTCCAGATCCCGGTCGTCAGTAGCCGCACCATGTCTTCATCACTGCCCGGAGGCGTCCCCGCAATCCGAGGAGCTTTCAAGGGCCAGTTTGCCTCGGGGTGTGCCGGCATCAACCACAGCGCTGCGCCATCGAGCCAGCGTCCGCGGTCGATTTGATTCGCATCGTTACGCGGCGTGTGACACATCCCGCACATCGCCACTCCATTCACGATGTACTGACCGTGCGCAACCTTGCCCTGATTTGAGCTTGAGCTGCCGGACTCCTGCTTTGCTTGAGCGCTTGCGCGCACGGGCACAAAGGAAAACAATCCCACGATCAGCACCAGGCTGACATAGCGGATCACAACGAAGTCATCTTTGCCCATTTCACCACCGGCGCTTGGATGTGGAGTCCTGAACCAGGGTTGACGCTAAAAATTCTCGCCTCGTTGCAGGCCGCATTCATTCGAAGCTTCGTTGGGCAGAAAAACAGCGACCTTCTGGTCACAGTGCTCACAGCGATGTGGAGTATACTGCGAGTAAGTTTCAATTTCTCTGATCGGGGAAGCACGAGTATGGCGTCCAATGCAGTCGAACCATTAGCAGAAAAGGTTCCGGCAGACGATTTTCAGGCGCTGGAACAGAAGGTTTATCGCACCATAGAGCTGTACAAGGCGGCACGCCAGGCACAAACGGCTGCGGAACGCGACGCGGAGCGTTTGCGTCAGCAGATGGAAGAGCGGGAAGAGGAACTGGTTCGGCTGCGCCGCGAGGCGGTGCAACTCAAGAAGGAACGGGAAGACATCCGCAGCCGGGTCGAAAAAATGCTGGCACAGATCGAATCGCTCGCCGAAGCCAGCTAGCGCAACCGGAGCGGCTGATTCATCTGGATTGTCAGGGAGAACATTAAATGGCGACAGCGACCAAAGATCCCGTTATCAAGGATGCGCAGAACGCCAGCGTGCGAGTTGAAATTTTCGACCAGGCCTATAACCTGCGAGGCTCTGACCCCGAATACATCCTGAAGCTCGCCGAATACGTCGATACCAAAATGCGTGCAGTGGCAGCGGCTACGAACACCATCGACACGGTCCGCCTCGCGGTGCTCGCAGCGCTCAATATCGCCGACGAGTATCACCTCCTGAAAAAGAAACAGGATGGTAAGGGCATCGACTACCAGAAACGCGCGCATCAATTGGTGGATGCCCTCGATAAGATTCTGCGCGAGGAACCGCCGAGCAGACTAAGTTAGTCTCCCCGCGACGATGGCGCAGAGTCACTCACGGAGTCCAGCACCTCCCTCACCTTCGCGACCAGCGCCGACAGCGTGAACGGCTTCGGTAGGAACCACAATCCTGAATCCAGCACCCCATAATGCACGATCGCATTGTCGGTGTAACCCGAAATATACAACGTCCTAATGCCCGGCGAGATCTTCGCCACCCGCTCCGCTAACTGCCGTCCATTCATCCGCGGCATCACCACATCGGTCACAAGCAAGCGGATCGTTTCGTGATTAGCTTGGCAGACGGCCAAACCTTCCTCCGGAGTACTCGCGGTCAACACCTTGTATCCGCAATGTGCAAGCACTGATGAGCTCAGTTGCCGCAGTTGCGGATCGTCCTCGACCAGCAGGATCGTCTCCGTCCCGCGCATTACGTTCATCGGCGATGTCTCAGCCGCGCTCTGTTCAGCCGGCTGATCAACTCGGGGCAGATAAATCTTGAATGTCGTCCCCTGGTTCGGCTCGCTGTACACCCAGACATAGCCGCCGGTTTGCTTCACGATGCCGTAAACCATCGACAGCCCAAGCCCCGTGCCTTTACCGACCTCCTTCGTCGTGTAAAAGGGCTCGAAGATGCGGGTCATCGTCTCTTGACTCATCCCCACTCCCGTGTCGCTCACGGCCAGCATTACGTACCGGCCCGGTTCTACAGGCTGGTGGGCAGTGGCATACGTCTGATCAAGAACGACGTTCGTGGTTTCCAGCGTTAGCTTTCCTCCCTGCGGCATTGCGTCTCTCGAGTTCAGGGCCAGGTTCATGATCACCTGTTCGATCTGGCCTGGGTCAGCTTTCACCGAGCCCAAATCATTGGCCGGGACCGTCATGACTTCAATGTCCTCCCCGATAAGCCGCCGCAACAGTGAATCGAGGCTCAGCACAACATCGTTCAAGTTAAGGATTCGCGGAGAGAGCACCTGCTTCCTGCTGAATGCCAACAGTTGCCGCGTGATTCCCGCAGCGCGCTCCGCCGCTGACCGAATCTGGGCCGTGCTGTCCGCCTCGCGGCTGCCTTGCTTGATCGAATCGGAAAGGATCTGCGTGTAGCCGAGAATCACGGTCAGAAGATTGTTGAAGTCGTGAGCAATCCCGCCCGCAAGTCGCCCGACAGCCTCCATCTTCTGCGATTGGCGGAGCCGCTCCTCCAACGCGACTCGTTCGGTAATATCGCGAATGCCGCTCGAAACCAGCATTCCCTGTTCCGTCTGCAAAGGACTCAGACTCACTTCGATAGGAAACTCCGTTCCATCTTTCCGCAGTCCATGAAGGTCCAGCCTTGGACCCATCTCTCTTGGTTGTGCCTTAGAGGCAAATGAAGATCGGTGCTGCGGATGTCCCGACCGGAAACGCTCGGGCATTAACATCTCTACTGGCTTGCCCAACAATTCCTCGCGTCGATATCCAAACAACTTCTCCGTAAGCGCGTTTACCAGGACGATTTTCCCGCCGCCATCCACGACTACAATCGCATCGGGCGCCGACTCCAGCAACCCCCGGAACTTCTCCTCTGCGCGCTTGCGTTCGGTGACGTCTTCCACCAAGGACGCGACGCCAAGCACGCGTCCCGCTTCGTCAACCAGCGGCGTGTTGTACCACTCGCAGAAGATCACATTGCCGGTCTTCGTGAGGTTCTCATTGGCGCTGCCCTGCAGTGCTGCCTCTTTCGCCAACAGGCTTGCCCAAACTTCGTTGACCTGCGGCCGAGCTTCGGTAGGCACGATGAAGTTCGCATGTTGTCCGATCGCTTCCTCGCGCGTGTATCCAAAAATCCGCTCTGCCGATGGATTCCAGGCTGAAACCCGGAAATCGAGATCCCACTCCACAACAGCCAACGGAGTGTTCTCAAAATGCATTCGCAGCTTTTGCTGGGACTGCCGGATTTCTTCTTCGGCTCGTTTGCGATCTGTAATGTCGCGCGAGATTCCCAGTACGCCGAGCATCCGCCCGTTTGCATCGCGATAGGGCCCCTTCGTGGTGAGATATGTGTTAACGCCCTCACTCCCGGGTCTTGCAAATTCGTAAGTCTGAGTCTCTCCGGTCTCGATGACCTGACGGTCGCGATCCATCAAGATGCGGCCATTTTCCGGCCCGAAAAGTTCTGTATCCGTGAGACCCACAACCTCATCGGACGCCCTGTTCACGTATTTTCCGGCCGCGGGATTCACCATCATGTATCGCCCATTCAGGTCCTTTACGAACACGGCGTCGGGCGTACTCTCCATGATGCCGCGGAGCAGAGCCAGATTTTTCTGTAGTGCCTGTGAGCTGGCGAGCAGCTGATTCTGCACAAAGAACATCCGCCCACCTGCGGACGCGAAAGAAACCACGGCGAGCGTCGCGGCCCATCCAAACTGTTCCCGGGCCACGCTCAGAACAAGCGGGAAAATAATCGCCGGAATTAACAATGGAGCGAACAGCGATAGCAGCCTAAGACTTCTTGAACCCGACGGAGTTCCCGCAAGTTCCTCGCCTTCATTCCACGTTCCCGCGATCCAGATCAGTAACGCATAAGCGACGGTCCACGGCAGGTCTGTCCATTCCCCCTGCTTGTAGTGCCCGGAAGCCTGGTAAGAGAGCGTTCCGGTCATCACCGCCGCATAAACGACGAGAAAGCCTCCGAGGCGGCTGAAAAATGCGCGTTCCACCCGGTGCTCAGAGATCAGCCCTCGAACCACAAAACTCAACGCAATCAACCCGTAAAAGAGGAACCCGGCGTGCGCGGTACGAAGTTCCATGGCCTGGCCTGCGCTCTGCCACCGCGATGGAACGTAGATTTCCGATAATTCAATTGCCAGTGCCAGCGTGCAGACTTGCGCGAAGTCGCAGATCCGTAGCCATTGATAACCGCTGTTCGGATCACGCGGGCTTAAGAACAGGGTCATCACCAGAGGGACAACCCAGAAAAATACAAGGACGTCGCTCGGCCACAAAGTACCAAGCTGCGCGTGCAAATAGTCGTAATATTCTGTGTAAAGTCCTTGACTGACGGCGACCAGAAGGGCGGAGAACGACGTGAGCCGCCACACCCGTTTTCCGAACGGACCAGCAAGAACCGAGGCGCGCCAGCACACGACGACCGCAATAAGTGGCGCGATTGTGTCGATCCAGTCGCCCCACAATGATGCCATGTCGCTCCCGTAACGGAGCACCAAGATGCTCACATGTACGAGAACCAGCAGTGTCGCCGCCGCCATTGCGGACGTGCGCAGCCTCGACATTTCTCGACGTCGCTCCAGCGCCTCGCAATTCGGCAGGCGAGCACGCATCAGGCCCAATGTTTGATCCCGAGTATACCTTACAGCTCTTCAACGAAATCAACTACATGGCGCCGTGCGTATCGCACTGTCAACTGCATGCGACTGAATCGCAAGCTTCTCTTGTGAATCACACGTTACTTTGGTTGCAAGCTATCTGCCAACTATTTCAGCCCTTCCACTTGCCAACCGCTCCCAATTTCCCTAGCATCCAGACTGAAAGCCGACCTGCCGCGTTGGTGATGGCGGGTAACCGATATTTGAACCAATGCAGAATGAACGGGAGCTCGACTCGAACTAGGATCCGGTGAGCAACGCTGCGCCATGCGCAGATGCCTAAAGGGTCTCGGCGGGCGCCCAACGTCTACCGACGGGTTCATTCTCGGCCCCGTCACACGGCTCAGTGGGTCGGCTTGTTCTTTATCTTCAGAAAATAACTCTTGTTGGGCGTCATCCTGAGCGGAGCCGCTTTTCAGGCACAGCGAAGGATCTCCATCTCCTCGGGCCTCTCCTGCTAGACTGATTGAGTAGCCATTCTTCGTTTCAAGCATCTAACGAATCAGTGTTCCCACAACTCTTTCACATCGGAAGCTTCTTCCTGCCGACCTACGGATTCCTTGTCTCCCTCGGAGTCCTGCTCGGACTTTGGATTAGCGTTCGCAACTCCGAGCGGCTCGGCTACAACGGTGACAAGGCTTGGAATCTCGGAATCCTCGTCGTCCTCTGCGGAATTGCGGGCGCCAAAATCCTCTACATCATCAACGAGTGGAGTTACTACTCGACTCATACCAGCGAGATCTTCAGTATCACTACGCTGCAGGCCGGAGGCGTTTTCTCCGGAGGCCTACTCGCCGCCTTCGTCGCTGCAGCCTGGTACGTTCACAAAAACCACATGCCGCCACTCGGCACGTGCGATGCCTTCGCTCCCGGCCTGGCCTTGGGACATGCCATCGGACGAATCGGCTGCTTCGCCGCCGGATGCTGTTACGGCAAACCCACGCACCACTGGTGGGGCGTAACGTTCCACAACCCACTGGCAAACTCCATCACTGGGACGCCATTGGGAATACCGCTGGAGCCTACTCAGTTATTTGAATCCGCCGTTGAATTTGCGAATTTTGTCTTCTTGATGTGGCTGCTGAAGCGCAGGAAATTCGATGGTCAGGTCTTTGGTGCATTCCTGTTCATCTATGGAATCGCTCGATTCTTCCTCGAATATCTACGCGACGATCCCGGCCGTGGTTCCGTCTTCGGCGGCGTGATGAGCGGCACCCAGTTGATTGCGATCGGTCTGGTTCTCGGCGGTGGATTGATCTGGTGGCTGCGGCCAGGAACGAAATCGACTCCCGCGCGCACGGTCAGTGCCACCCGCTGATAGCCCGAATTCCTCAGCGCGGTTGCAACACGGCATACTTCGTGATGGTGTATCCGAGTGCCGCTCCCAGGAATACATCGGATGCGTAGTGGGCGCTGGTTGTGATTCGCGAAAAGCTGATCGCTGCCGCAAAGCCATACGCCAGCACAGGGACCCATTTGTGATTGCTATATCGGCTGGCGACGACTGTGGCGACCGAAAAAACTCCCGCCGCGTGTCCGGACGGAAATGAACTTCCCTTGAAGGGCGATTGGCCGCCGGCAAAGAACGTGTCGTTGAATGATCCATTCACCGGCACATCGATTGGACGCTTCCTGCGACTGACAGCTTTTATCGCGAGATCGACGATAGCCGAATCGGCATAGGCTTCCCCAGCCAGGATCGCAGTCTGCACCTGATAGTCGTCATTCCTTTCGTACCCCGCAATCAGCAGACCTGCGGGCACCGCGATCACTTCGGCGGTCGTCAGGTACGAATTAAAACTGTCATTCACATCATCCAGTTGTCCCTGATGATTCCTGAAATAGGGCGCCGTGTACTTGTCCGTTGCAATCAATACGGCAGTACTGCCGACGATTGCAGCCGTGGGTATCCAGTGTTTGCCTTTCGCCAATTGAACCGGAAACGTCCAAATTTGTTTCTGGTCGTGAAGAAAATCTTTAGGCAACGAACTCCACGACACCTGCCGATCCGACGCCGGATCGCCACCATGGTGGGGGTTAAAAGCTACCTCTGACGGCGCGTCCGGCAGGTCGGAGCCTTGTATTTGAGCGGAGGCGGAATTGAGCCCTCCAAAGCCGATAGTGATCGCGAGACAGATTACCCACCCTTTGTATGTGCCAAGCATCGGGCAGCTTGGATGCAGTTTTTTCGTATAGGGAAGCCGTATCGGCCATGCAGTGCTCCTGCAGCGAATTCTGTAGTATCGTCCAACCGGATGGCTGACGCTCTCCAGACCTTAGTTGTGGTTCGCGATGAAGATGCGGGAAAGCGCGTGGATCAATTCCTCGCGACCCGCCTCGACGTCAGCCGCGCCCGCGTCCAGGAACTGATTTCCGATCATAAGGTCCTGGTAAACGACGCTCCCGCAAAAGCGTCTCTGAAACTGCACGGCAATGAGCAAATCACAATCCTGGGCCCGGCGGAGCGCCCCCCATTGCGCGCCATTCCGGAGGAAATCCCCCTTGAGATTCTGTATGAAGATGATGACCTGGCCATCGTCAACAAGCCCGCAGGAATGATGGTTCACGCCGGTGCCGGAGCAACCGAAGACGCCCGCAATCGCGGCACCCTGGTGAATGCGCTACTGCATCACTTCGCCACTTTGTCCGGCGTAGGTGGCGAGATGCGTCCAGGAATCGTCCATCGCTTAGACAAGGAAACCAGCGGCCTCATCGTCGTCGCCAAAAATAACGACACGCACCGCAAACTAGCCGCACAGTTCTCCCGCCGGGAAGTGAAGAAAACCTACATTGCACTTGTCCAAGGCTGGCTGAAGAAAGATTCGGGCACAATCTCCGCCAGCATCAGCCGTGATAAGGTGCGGCGCATTCGAATGACAACTCGCGGTTCCGGAGGCCGCGAGGCCGTTTCCCACTACAAAGCCCTGCGCAGAATCGACTCTCCGTATGGGAAATTCACCCTTGTCGAGGTCAAGATCGATACCGGCCGCACCCACCAGATTCGCGTCCACCTCTCGTCACTGGGGCACCCCGTTGTTGGCGACGCACTCTATGGAGCTGCGAGCGAACTCCGCGGCCGCCGTGAAGCCGGACGCACGCCCCCAACGATCTCGCTCCATAGAAACTTCCTGCATGCGGCGCAGTTGGAACTGGTTCATCCACGGACGGGCAAAAAAATTGGGCTCAGTGCTCCACTCCCGAATGAACTTCGCGGTTTCCAGAATTCCCTTGAACCGGGCCCTGCAGGCCCGATCCCCCCCAAGTAGGCCCCGCCACAACATATCCAATCAGTTGCTCCGCACAGCTATAATGGTTGTGAGGGTAGAGAGCTTTGCGCACAAAATGGTTCCCAGTAGCCGCGCTGCTTTGCGCGGCGCTGCTCGCGTCCGCAGCGGCACAGTCGACAACAGATTCACCAGCAAGCAATCCTACAGCGCAACAGCCAACGACTGGGGCATCCGAATCCGCGGCTCCTGATCAAAAGGCTGCAGATTCCCCTTCCGGCGACCAGGGCCTCACGACTCTGCGCACCACCACGAACGAAGTAAACGTCGTCTTCACCGTGACCGACAAACACGGTCACCGCGTCACCGATCTAAAGCAAAATGATTTCCGCATCGCTGACGACAATAAGCCGCCTCAGGAAGTTCGCAGCTTCCACGCCGAAACAAACCTGCCGCTCCAGGTTGGCCTGCTGATCGACGCCAGCAACTCCGTTCGTGACCGGTTCCGTTTCGAGCAGGAATCGGCGATCGAATTTCTAAACCAGACAATTCATCCGACAAAAGATCTCGCGTTTGTTGTCGGCTTCGATGTCACTCCCGAAGTGACACAGGATTTCACTGACAGTTCGGAAGCCCTCGCCCATGGCGTGCACGAACTTCGCCCAGGTGGCGGCACGGCGCTCTACGACGCTCTCTACTTTGCCTGCCGCGACAAGCTCCTCAAAGCGCCAAAGAACACTCCGGTTCGCCGCGCCATCATTCTGCTCAGCGATGGCGAGGACAACCAGAGCCACGTCACTCGTGAAGAAGCCATCGAAATGGCGCAGCGCGCCGAAGCTGTCGTCTATACGATCAGCACCAATGTGAGCGGGACAAAAGGCTCTGGAGACAAAGTCCTGGAGCGCATCGCCGACGCGACTGGCGGATATGCCTTTTTCCCCTTCCAGATTCGCGATGTGGCCAATGCCTTCGCTGCAATTCAGGACGAACTCCGCAGTCAGTATGCCGTCTCCTACAAGCCTGCAGATTTCAGGGCCGACGGCCACTACCGCACCATCGAGATCGTGGCCAACGATCGCAAGAACTTCCGCGTCCGCGCCCGCCGCGGATACTACGCTCCCGCGCAATAACCGCAACCTCTAGGCAAGAAGCCGCTCCTTCGTGTACCTTCGTGCCCTTGGTGGTTATCGCTGTTCCGTGGCCAAACGAATGCCTGGATACTCCGGAACTCCTCTTCCTAAAAAGCTCGGCATCAAGGATGGATTCCATTTCGTCCTGATCGATGCTCCACCGGATGTGATCACCGAATTGAAGCCATCCTTAAAGAAATGTACGTCGTCGAATGACGGGAAGACTGCAATCGATTTCGCAATGCTATTCACCAAATCTGCCGCCTCGCTCAAAAAGGAGTTCGCGAAAATCGCCAGGAATCTTTCGCCAGCCGGAATGCTCTGGATCAGTTGGCCGAAAAAGACATCAGGAGTGGCCACCGATCTAAACGAAAACATCGTTCGCGAAACGGGCCTCGCCGCCGGTCTCGTCGATGTCAAAGTCTGTGCGGTAACGGACGTCTGGTCTGGATTAAAATTCGTGCGGCGTCTCAAAGACCGCTAAAAGCGCATTTCACGAAACAGAAGAGGAAGAAACATGGTTCGTGTAGGACTCATCGGATTCGGCTTGGCAGGACAGGCGTTCCACGCTCCCATGATTCGCGGCGTGGAGGGAATGGAGTTGGCGTGCATCCTGGAGCGCCACACTAACAATGCGAAAACGCGGTATCCCAACGTCCGCATCGCCCGCAACCTCGACGAGATGCTCTCCGATAAGTCGATTAATGTTGTTGTGGTCGCCACTCCGAACGACACGCACTACTCCTACACCAAAGCGATTCTTGAAGCAGGCCGCCACGTCGTGGTCGACAAACCGTTCACTCCAACGATGAGAGAGGCCGAAGAACTCGTTCAACTAGCGGCCAAACGCAATCGACTCATCTCCGTCTATCAAGACCGCCGCTGGGACGGCGCCTACATCACTGTAAGAAAGCTGATCCAATCCGGCGCCCTCGGCAAAATTGCCGAATACGAAACGCGCTTCGACCGCTTCCGCCTCGAGTCAAAACCCGGAGCATGGCGTGAGCAAGCTGAGTTCCCCGCCGCCGGCGTCCTTTGGGATCTCGGCCCGCATCTCATCGATGGAGCGCTGGTCCTTTTTGGCGAACCCGAATCGATCTACGCCGCGGCCCTTCGCCAGCGCGAAACCGCAAAAATCGATGACGCCTTCGACGTCATCATGCAGTACCCAAAATTACGCGCGAGCCTGCGCGCGCGCATCATCGCCTACGCTCCCAGCCATCATCTGCTTGTGCATGGCTCCGAAGGATCATTCGTGAAATACGGCATGGACCCGCAGGAAGAAATTCTTCGAAGCCCGAACTATCCTGACGGTCTCGATTGGGGCAAGGATTGGGGACTCGAAACAGAAAAACATTGGGGAACGTTGACCCGCGTAGGCGAGAACCCACGCAAGATCCAGACCGAACGCGGCGACTATCGCGGCTTCTACGTCAACTTCCGCGACGCCGTTGAAAAATGCGCGCCGCTCGAAGTACCGCCAGAACAATTCCTTCGCACACAGCGCGCGCTCATCCTGGCTCACAAAAGCAGCCGCGAAAAGAGAGTAGTCCGCTGGGAAGAACTGGCCGAGTAGTCTCGGCGTTTTCTTTTTAGGCTCGCCTCAGTGAGGCATAAAAATTCAAGAGGCCGCGCCCAATTATTTTGTGAATCTTTCCCATTCGAAAGCCTTGTTCAACTTGTTTTGCAAATCTCCTCCATGCGAAAGTTTTGTCCCAGTTTTATGAGTTCCTTACGGCTCCCTCGATAACTTACCCACTCATCGTTCATCGCGATTGAATTCTTAGACAGCGATGAACGATCGAGGAGGCAAGTATGTCCCGTTTTCGGGTCGCACCGGTATTTCTGCTTCTCACCGTCATCATCACCCAGCCTTCTGCCAAGGCCCAATCCACCTTCGGAACGGTCATAGGCGTGGTCAAAGATCCCAAAGGCCTGGTGATTCCCGGCGCGAACATTAAGTTGCTCAACATGGAGGAACATTCCAGTCGAGCCGAAGTCTCCAACGCTGATGGCGAGTTTCAGTTCATGAATGTAAAGCCCGGCCGCTACGAGGTCGACGCTGTTGCGGACGGCTTCGGCACATTCAGACTGCAATCTCTGCAGCTGGACGCTCGGCAG
>Ga0335078_10016179_pt1 | contig 11067 bp, 9 predicted proteins | sample Lox_Sample_32_FD_206711 | JGI IMG/M metagenome (GOLD analysis project Ga0335078, IMG submission 206711) | Soil microbial communities from Loxahatchee National Wildlife Refuge, Florida, United States - Lox_Sample_3.2 | ecosystem: Environmental > Terrestrial > Soil > Wetlands | place: USA: Florida...
TCGAAGCGCGCGCGGTCGGCCACGGTGTCGGGATAGAGCCAGTGGTTCTTCTCGGTCAGGAAGGCGTGCGACCAGCTCGACGAGCTGATCAGCGCGACCCGCCACGGGCTGGCCTGCAGGATGCGTGCGACCTCGGCGCCGAGCGCGAAGCAGCGGCCCGGGCTCGGGCTCGGCGGATCGAATTGCGGGGCGCCTTGGCCGTCGAAATGCGCCGCCGCGCCGCGCTTGGAGATCACCGACGAGCCGTAGCAGTTCACGTGGAACGGCACGACCGGATAGGGGAAGCCGGTGCGATCGTAGTCGAGATAGAGCAGCGTGTTGATGAACGCGTGCGGCAGGCCGAGCTCGTAGCGCATGCGGTAGGCGTAGGCGACGTCGAAGCCGCGCCGCAGCAGCTGCGCGGCGATCAGCGACGCGCCCGCCGGATGCCCGACGGTGCGGAATACGGTGTCGCGCGGCTCGCCCCAGACGTTGTCGGCGCGGTAGAAGCCTTTGCGCTCGAACGGCCGTGAGTCGATCGTGTCGAGCGCGAACACGCAGAACGCCGGCACGCCGTCCTCGCGGAAGTTCTCGTACTGGTCGTCGCCCCACACCACGACGAAGTCGGGCTTGAAGGCGTCGAGCGCCTGGCGTACGGCGCGGAATCCGGCGACCAGGCGGCGCCGGTGCTCGCGCGCCGCGCCGGCGTCGCGATTGGCCTCCCACTCGCGGCGCATCGGCGCCGGCCAGCGCGCCGGATCCTTGAATTCGGCGGGCACGCGGCTCGAGTCGAGCGCGCGCGTCAGCACCGCGTGCATCTCGCCCTCGGGCGCCATCAGGCCGGGGTAGTGGGTCACGCCGAGACCGAGGATGTCCGCCATCGGCCGCCTCCCTGTCGGGTCGCGCGAAGTCTAGCGCAGCGGAATCGCCGCGTCAGCGGTCCGCTCACACCCTATAGTGGCATCCGCCCTGCCGGAAGGAGGACGCCATGCCGTCAGCGAGAGGCATCGTGCACGCCGGGTTCGCGCTCGTCGCGGGCCTGCTGTTTCTGTGGGTCGATCCGGCCCGCCCGGCGATCGCCGGGCCGACGGTCGAGGCGATGCGCAGCAAGGGCGCGCTCGCCTGCGGCGTGTCGACCGGGGTCGCCGGCTGGTCGCAGCCCGACGCGCAGGGCCATTGGACCGGCTTCGACGTCGATGTGTGCCGGGCGATCGCCGCAGCGGTGCTCGGCGACGCCGACAAGGTCACGTACGTGCCCTTGTCGGCGCAGCAGCGTTTCACCGCGCTGCAGGCCGGCGAGGTCGACGTGCTGTCGAACCGCGCCACCTGGAGCCTGATCCGCGACGCCTCGCTCGGCATCAACTTCCTCACCATCGTGTTCTATGACGGTCAGAGTTTCCTGGTGCCGAAGAAGCTCGGGCTGAAGACCGCGCGCCAGCTGGCGGGCGCCACGATCTGCGTCCAGCCGGGCACCACCTCCGAGCTCAACCTCGCGGACTACCTCCGCACCAATCATGTCGACGCCAAGGTGCTGACCATCGAGGATCGCGACTCGGTCGAGCAGGCCTATTTCAGCGGCCGCTGCGACGCCTTCTCGACCGACGCCACCAGCCTGGCGGCGACGCGCGCCGGGCGCGCCCAGTCGGCCGACGATCACGTCATCCTGCCCGAGCGCATCTCCAAGGAGCCGCTCAGCCCGGCGGTGCGCCACGGCGACGACGAGTTCTTCGACATTGCCAAGTGGTCGGTCTATGCGCTGATCGACGCCGAGGAGAAGGGCGTCACGTCGGCCAATGTCGACCAGATGCTGAAGAGCGACGATCCCGAGATCCAGCGCATGCTGGGCGTCACGCCCGGCATGGGCAAGGCGCTCGGGCTCGACGATCAGTGGGCCTACCGCATCATCAAGCAGGTCGGCAACTACGGCGAGATCTTCGAGCGCAACGTCGGGATCAACACGCCGCTCCACCTCGAGCGCGGCCAGAACGCGCTGTGGACCCAGGGCGGCATGATCTACGCGCCGCCGATCCGCTAGTCCGCGATGGCGCTGTCGCGCCGCCGCTTCATTCATCTGGTCGGTCGCGCCGGCGGTGCCGCGGCGGTCTACCGCACCATGGCGGCAATGGGGCTGCTGCCGGTCCCGGCCGCCTATGCCGGTCCGCCCGCGCTGCCGCCCGGATCGGGCCGCGGTCAGCCGGTCGTGATCCTGGGTGCCGGCATCGCCGGCATGGTCGCGGCGTACGAGCTCGGCAAGGCGGGTTACGCGTGCCGGGTGCTCGAGGCGCGCCGGCGCCCGGGTGGCCGCAATTGGAGCCTGCGCGCGGGCGACAGCATCGAGGAGATCGACGCGATCCAGAGCGTCGTCTGGGATCGCGGTGAACATCTGTACTTCAATCCCGGGCCGGCCCGCCTGCCGGGGCACCACCAAGGCATCCTCGGCTACTGCCGCGAGCTCGGCGTGCCGCTCGAGGTGATGATCAACGACAATCGGGCGGCCTTTCTTCAGGACGATGCCGCGTTCGACGGCAAGCCGCAGCGCGCGCGTGCCGTGATCAACGACACGCGCGGATTCATCGCCGAGCTCGCCGCCAAGGCGCTCGATCGCGACCGGCTCGACGAGCCGGTATCGGTCGAGGACAAGGAGAGGCTGCGCGCCTGGCTGCGCGCGTTCGGCGCGCTCGACCCATCGCTGCGCTATCGCGGCTCGTCGCGCGCCGGCTTCGCGGTCGCGCCGGGCGCCGGCACCGAGCAGGGCACCGTCGCTCAGCCGCTCGACCTCGGCCAGCTGCTGATCTCCGACTTCTGGGAGGCGAAGACGCAGTTCGGCGAAGTGTTCACCCAGGCCGCCACCATGCTGCAGCCGGTCGGCGGCATGGGTCGCATCGGCGAAGCCTTCGGGCGCCGGCTCGGCCGGGTGATCACCTACGACGCGGAGGTGATCGAGCTGCGCAGGGCCGGCATCGGCGCCCGCATCGTCTGGCGCGACCGCAAGACCGGCGCCGGCAGTGCGCTCGATGCCGCTTACGTGATCTGCACGATCCCGTTTCCGATCTTGCGCACGCTCGATGCCGACTTCGCGCCCGAGATCAAGCGCGCGATCGCCGCGCTGCCCTACGTTCCGGCGGCCAAGGTGGCGTTCCAGGCCGAGCGCCGCTTCTGGGAGCTCGACGATCAGATCTACGGCGGTATCTCATGGACCAGCCGCGACATCACGCAGATCTGGTACCCCTCGACCGGTCTGCATCGGCCAAAGGGCATCCTGGTCGGCGCCTATATCTGGACCGATCGGCTCGGCGAGGCGTTCGCCGCCAAATCGCCGGCGCAGCGCCTGGCCGATGCGCTGGCGGACGGCGAGCGCGTTCATCCGGGCTACGGCGCCGCCCTGACCAAGGGCGTGTCGGTCGCCTGGCCGAAGATCCCGTTCAGCGGCGGCGGGTGGGCCGAGTGGACCCGGGAAGCGCGCCGCGACGCCTATCCGCTGCTGCTCGCTGGCGACGGCCCGTTCCTGTTCGCCGGCGAGCACATGTCCTACGTCACCGGTTGGCAGGAAGGCGCGGTGCTGTCGGCCCATGTTGCGGTCGAGGAGATCGCCCGGCAGGTGCGCGGGAGGCAAGCCTGAGGCGACGGCGGCCGCATCAGGCCAGCCAGGTCAGCGCGGCATAGCGCTGCTGCTCGAAGCCGGCGATCGCGGCCTCGTGCTGCAAGGTCAGCGTGATGTCGTCGAGACCTTCGAGCAGGCAGTGCTTGCGCGACGCTTCGAGCTGGAAGCCATGACGCGCGCCGTCGGGCGCGATCACGGTGTCGTGCTCGAGGTCGACCGTGACCTGGGCGCCCGGCGTCGCGGCGAGCTGGCGCAGCAGGCCGCCGACCGCGTCCTCGGGCAGCACGGCGGCGACCACGCCGTTCTTGGCGCAGTTGTTGAAGAAGATGTCGCCGAAGCTGGGCGCGATCACGGCGCGAAAACCGGCGTCGTGCAGCGCGTAGACCGCGCCCTCGCGGCTCGAGCCGCAGCCGAAATTGCGCCCGGCCACCAGGATGCGTGCCGGCTCGTAGGGCGCGCGGTTGAGCACGAAGTCGGGGTTGGGCGCACCGTCCGCCTGCGCGCGCAGGTCGTTGAACAGGAAGTTGCCGTAGCCGGCGCTGCGCGGCTTGCGCAGGAAGCGCGCCGGGATGATCTGGTCGGTGTTGACGTTGACCATGTCGAGCGGCGCGGCGACCGCGGTCAGGCTGCGGAAGGGCTCCATCGTCTCACCCGAGCGTGCGGACGTCGGTCAGCTTGCCGGTGACCGCGGCGGCGGCGGCCATCGCGGGGCTCATCAGGTGGGTGCGCGCGCCCTTGCCCTGGCGGCCCTCGAAATTGCGGTTCGAGGTCGACGCGCAGCGCTCGCCGGCGCCGACCAGGTCGCCGTTCATGCCGACGCACATCGAGCAGCCGGGCTCGCGCCACTCGAAGCCGGCATCGATGAACACGCGGTCGAGCCCCTCGGCCTCGGCGTCGCGCTTGATCTGCTTCGAGCCCGGCACCACCAGCGCGGTCACCACCGCCTTGCGGCCGCGCACGACCGCGGCGGCGGCGCGCAGGTCGTCGAGCCGGCTGTTGGTGCACGAGCCGATGAACACGCGGTCGACGGTCACGTCGCTCAGCGCCGTGCCGGGCGTCAGCCCCATGTAAGCGAGCGCGCGCTCGATGCCGGCGCGTTTGGCCGCATCGGGCACCGACGCCGGGTCGGGCACGCGCGCGGTGATCGGCAACGCGTCCTCGGGGCTGGTGCCCCAGGTCACGGTGGGCGCGAGCGCGGCGGCGTCGAACGAAACCTCGCGGTCGAAGCGCGCGCCGGGATCCGACGGCAAGGCGCGCCACAGCGCCAAGGCGGCGTCCCAGTCCTTGCCCTGCGGCGCGCGCGGTCGGCCGTGCAGGAACGCGTAGGTCGTGTCGTCGGGCGCGATCATGCCGGCGCGCGCGCCGGCCTCGATCGACATGTTGCACACGGTCAGCCGCGCCTCGACCGACAGCGCGCGGATCGCCGAGCCGGCGTACTCGATGACGTGCCCGACCGCGCCGCCGGCGCCGATCTTGGCGATGATGCCGAGGATCACATCCTTCGCCGTGACGTGCGGGCCGAGCGTGCCGTCGACCGCGATGCGCATCGTCTTGGGGCGCTTCTGCCAGACCGTCTGAGTGCTCAGCACGTGCTCGAGCTCCGACGCGCCGATGCCGAAGGCGAGCGCGCCCAGGGCGCCGTGGGTCGAGGTGTGGCTGTCGCCGCACACGATCACGAGCCCGGGCTGGGTCAGGCCGAGCTCGGGTCCGACGACGTGCACGATGCCCTGGCGCGAATCGGCGAGATCGTAGGCCTCGATACCGGCGCGCGCGGTGTTGGCGTCGAACAGCTCGACCATGTTGCGCATCTCGGGATCGGCGATCGGCCGGTCGCGGTCCTTGGTCGGCACGTAGTGGTCGGCGAAGCCGAAAGTCTGGCGCGGTCGCCGCACGGTGCGACCCGCATGCCAAAGATTGGCGAAGGCGTGGAACGAACCTTCGTGGACGTAGTTGCGGTCGACATAGAGCAGCGCCGCCTCGTCGCGCGCCACCACCACGTGGTCGCGCCAGATCTTCTCGAACAGGGTGAGCGGCGCCGGCATCGCATCATTGGACAGGAAAGCCGTCGCGGGGGTCAACCCGGGACGGCTTCCCGGCCGCGCGCATCGCCCGTAAGGTCAGCCGACCGCCCCGCGGAGCCTGCCGATGGACATCAACCTGCCCGAGATCGTCGCCGAGGTGACGGCCCAGTTCGAGCGCTACGAGACCGCGCTGGTGACCAACGACATCGCCACCTTGAACGCGCTGTTCTGGAACGACACGCTGACCCTGCGCTACGGCATGAACGAGAACCTCTACGGTCACGCGGCGATCGCCGGGTTCCGCGCCGCGCGCTCGCCGGCCGGCCTGGCGCGCACGACCAGCAACACGGTGATCACGACCTACGGCCGCGATTTCGCGACTGCCAACACCGAGTTTCGCCGCGTCAACGTCGCGCGCGGCGGCCGCCAGAGCCAGACCTGGGTGCGCATGCCCGAAGGCTGGCGGATCGTCGCCGCGCACGTCTCGTTGATCGGCTGAAGCTCCCCGCCGGTGCGCCGGACCTAGCCCGTCGAGCGTTCTCGATGCTATAGGGACGGTGCAGGGCGGGTGGTGACGATGGAAGTCGTCAGGAAACGGGTCGGCGGCAGCGTGGTGCTGAAGCCGGTCGGTCGCATCGATCTGACCACGGCGGAGCCCTTCCGGGCCCAGCTGCTCGCCGCGCTCGCCGACCTCGCCGCGCCGCCGGCGGCGGTCGTGATCGACTGCGCGCATCTCGATTACGTCAGCAGCGCCGGTTTGCGCGCCGTCATGGTCGCCGCCAAGGAGGCCAAGGGCCGCGGCCTCGGCCTCGGCGTCGCCGCGCTGCAGCCGGTGGTGCGCGAGATCTTCGCGATCAGCCGGTTCGATCTCGTCATCGCCAGCTTCGAGACGGTGCGCGACGCGTTCGGCACGCTCGATCCGGGCGCGGTCGAGCATCTCGCGGGCCTGCCGTGAAGGTCACCTTCTGGGGCACGCGCGGCTCGATCCCCGCCGTGCTGTCCGCCGCCGCCGTGCGCGACAAGATCGCGATCGCGCTGATCCGCGCCGCCGGACGCGATCTCGGCACGTCGGAGGCTGCGCGCGCCTTCGTCGAGCGCGAGCTCAGCTTCCCCGAGGGCGCGACCTACGGCGGCAACTCGTCGTGCGTGCAGGTCGAGACCGGCGGGCCCGACTACCTGATCTGCGACATGGGCTCGGGCGCGCGCGAGCTCGCCGTGCAGGCGCTCGCCCGCCACGGTCCGGGCGCGCCGCAGACCTACCACGTGCTGATGTCCCATCTGCACTGGGACCACATCATGGGGTTCCCGTTCTTCACGCCGGTCTACATCCCCGGCAACCGCATCCGTATCTACGGCTGCCATCGCGAGCTCGAGCAGGCCTACCGCGCGCAGCACTGCGCGCCGTCCTTCCCGATCGATTTCACCGCGCTGCGCGCGAGCATCGAGTTCGTCGTCCTGGAGCCCGACCGGCCGACTGAGATCGCCGGTTTCCGGGTGACGCCGACCCTGCAGAACCACGGCGGCGATTCCTACGGCTACCGGATCGAGCGCGCCGGCAAGGCCGTCGTCTACACGACCGATTCCGAGCACAAGCTCGACGGGCGCGGCGAGATCGAGCGCGTCGTCGCGTTCTTCCGCGACGCCGATCTCGTCGTGTTCGATGCGATGTACTCGCTGGCCGACACGATGTCGGTCAAGGAGGACTGGGGCCATTCGAGCAACGTCGTCGGCCTCGAGCTGTGCCAGCTCGCCCGCGCGCGGCATCTCGTGCTGTTCCATCACGAGCCCGTGTTCGACGATCACCAGATCCACCAGATCTTCCAGGAGACCGTCCGGCTCGAGGAGATCACGCGGCGCGACCACCCGGTGAGGATCTCGGCCGCCTATGACGGACTCGTCATCGACGTCTGAGCCGGCGCGGCGCTCGCTGTTGGCCCGCGTCGCCGTGCGCGCGGCGGCGCCCGGCCGCGCCGCCGGCCTGGCGACATTGGCGCTCGCGGTCGTCCTGCTGTTGGCCGCCGGCGACGGCGCGCTCGGCGATCTCCGGCAGTTCGGCTTCGATCTGATCCAGCGCGTGCTGCCCCGCGCGCCGCAGGGCACGCCGGCGCCGATCGTCGCGATCGACGACGCGAGCCTCCAGCGCTACGGCCAGTGGCCGTGGCCGCGCCATCTGATCGCCGAGCTGGTCGCGCGCATCCAGGCCGATCATCCACGCGTGCTCGGGGTCGACATCCTGTGGCCCGAGCCGGATCGCCTGTCGCCGCTGCGCTGGGCGCGCATGGAGCGCGACCTGCCGCCCGACCTGGTCGAGCGGTTGGCCGCGCTGCCCGATCACGACGCGAGTCTGGCCGAGGCGCTGGCCGCCGGTCCGAGCGTGCTCGGCATGGCGGCGCTGCGAACGGGCGCCGGCATGTCGGGTCCGCTTACCCCGGTGGTCGCGCACGGCGGCGATCCGGCGCCGGCTCTGCCGGCGCACACCGTACTGATGCGCAGCATCCCGGAGATCGATCGCGCTGCGGCCGGCCACGGCCTCCTGTCGGTCGACAAGGATGCCGACGGCGCGGTGCGGCGCCTCCCCACCCTGGCGGCGGTGAGCGGCGTGCCGGTGCCGTCGCTCACCCTCGAGATGCTGCGCGTCGCCGCCGGCGCCCAGCGCATCGACGCCTACGTGAAGGACGGCGCGATGGTCGGCGTGGCGGCCGGCCGGCTCGCGCTGCCGACCGCGCCGGACGGCACGATCCGGCTGGCCTTCTCGCCGAGCGATCCGCGGCGCTTCGTCTCGGCGGCCGACGTGCTCGAGCATCGCGTCGCGCCGGGCACGTTCGAGAACCGCCTGGTGCTGCTCGGCGTGACCGGGCTCGGCCTGGTCGATCGGGCGACCACGCCGCTCGGCCCGATGGACGGCGTCGAGATCCACGCCCAGCTGCTCGAGGACGTGATCGAGGGCGCGCTGGCATCGCGGCCGCGCTGGGCGAGCGGCGCCGAGGCCGCTTCGCTCGCGCTCGTCGGCCTCGCGCTGATCGGCGCGCTGCCGGGGCGCCGGCTGGTCTGGTACGCGCCGGCCGCGATCGCGCTGCCGATCGCCTTCGGTGGCCTCGCGCTGGCCGGCTGGATGATGCGGCTGTGGCTGATCGACGCCGTGCTGCCGAGTCTCGGCGCCGGCGCCGTGCTGGTCGCGTTGATCGGCGGCGGGCTCGCCGAGGCCGACGCGCAGCGCCGCCGGCTGCGCCGCGAGCTCGAGGCGCAGCGCCTCGCCGCCGCGCGCGTCGCGGGCGAGCTCGAGGCGGCGCGGCGCATCCAGATGGGCATCCTGCCGCGGCCCGAGGCGCTCGCGCCCGACGCGCGCTTCGATCTCGACGCCGTGCTCGAGCCGGCGCGCGAGATCGGCGGCGATCTCTACGACTTCTTCCTGGTCGATCCCGGCCACCTGTTCGTCGCGGTCGGCGACGTCACCGGCAAGGGCGTGCCGGCGAGCCTGTTCATGGCGCTCGGCAAGTCGCTCTACAAGAGCTGCGCGCTGCGCGGCACGCGCGATCCCGCCGCCATCATGGCGGTCGCCAACCGGGAGATCTCGCGCGACAACCCCGAGATGCTGTTCATCACCCTGTTCGCCGGCATCCTCGAGCTCGACACCGGCCGGCTCGACTACTGCAACGCCGGCCACGAGCCGCCCGTCACGGTGCTGCCCGGCGAGGCGCCGCGGCTGATCGAGACCAGCGGCGGGCCGCCGCTCTGCGTGATCGACGAGTTCCCCTACGAGGGCGGATCCTGCCAGCTGCGCCCGGGCGAGCTCCTGTGCCTGGTCACCGACGGCGTCACCGAGGCGATGGACCGCAGCGGCGCGCTACTCGGCCACGCGCCGGTGCGCGACTGCCTGGCGACATTGGCGCCCGGCGCCGACGCGCGTGCGGCGTTGGCGGCCGTGCGCGCCACCGTGGCGCGTTTCGTCGACGGCGCCGAGCCGTCCGACGACCTGACCACGCTCACCGTACGCTGGAACGGCGCCGGCGCGCGTCCCGGCTAGGTCGCCCGCGTACCGGCCGCGCGGCGCGCGTCAGGCGGGGGCCAGGCCGGCGTCGAGGGGTAGGCTGACCACGCGGTTGCGACCTTCCTGCTTGGCCTGGTACAGCGCTTGATCGGTGCGGGCGACGATCTCGTCTAAGGACACATTCCTCGTGTAAACGGTGACGCCGATGCTGACCGTGAAGCGCACCGGACCGGACGCGCTCGCCACCTCGGCGGTCTCCGCGGCCTGGCGGATGCGCTCGGCGACGGTGCGCGCGCCGTCCTCGTCGGTGTGCGGCAGGGTCAGGATGAACTCCTCGCCGCCGTAGCGCGCCAGGATGTCGTGCGGGCGCAGTGCCTTGTTGCAAACCTCGGCGAGCGCCTTGATGACGGCATCGCCGACCGGATGGCCGTAGATATCGTTGATGCGCTTGAAATGATCGATGTCGAGCATCAGCACCGCGAAGCGGAAGCCGTGCCGGCGCGACCGCGTCAGCTCCTTCAGTGACAGCTCGTTGAAGTGGCGGCGGTTGAGCAGCCCGGTGAGCGGGTCGGTGACGGACCGGATGAACAGAAGGTGCTCGTAATCGGCCATCTTGCCCATGCCAAGGACCGTCACGCCGATCACGAGCAGCGAGAAGATGCGGTTGGTCACGCCGTCCCACACACTGCCGGTCGGCTCGATCACGTATCCGGCGACGGTCAGCATGCCGGCCAATACGAAGAAGCTCCATAACAGGGCGGGAGCGCGGACCCGGTACAGCAGCAGGATCGCCAGTGGGTAAAGCTGCGACTCGTTAAGCTCGACTGGGGTGATCAGGTCGGACGTAAAGAGGCCGAAGCACAGCACGCCGGCGCAGCTCGCCCGCACCCAATCCGGCAGTCGCAACCATGCTTGGATCATTGCCGTTTCTACCGTCGCCGTCCCAAACCCGGTAGCATAAAAGCGCCACCTTATGCGACGCTTATCTCAAAAATTGTAGCCTTCAAGACTCGACTCGCGCCGCTGGGAACACGATCGACCCGGTTCGGTCCGGAGCGCGGATCATCGCCTGCGTGCGCCTCGCCAGGCGTGCTACCGCACCGTGATCTCGACGCGGCGATTGCGCGGCTCGTGGACCTGATCGGGCGTCTTGACCAGGAGCTCGCGCTTGCCGCGCCCCGCCACCGTGATCGAGTCGGGCTTGAGGCCGCGCGCGACCAGCATGGCGCGCACCGTCTTGGCGCGCGCCAGCGACAGCGCGTCGTTGTAGGCGTCGGTGCTCATCGTGTCGGTGTGGCCGGTCACCACGACGTCGGCGGCGGCCCGGCTGGCGATCTCGCGGAACACGCCCTCGAAGGCGGCGCGCGACTCCGGCGTCAGCTCGTCGCTGTCGCTGACGAAATAGAGCCGGAAGGACACCGGCGGCTTGGGCTGCGCGGCGAGCGCCGGGCCGAAGATCTGCGAGACCTGGTCGGCGC
>Ga0335078_10016180_pt1 | contig 11066 bp, 8 predicted proteins | sample Lox_Sample_32_FD_206711 | JGI IMG/M metagenome (GOLD analysis project Ga0335078, IMG submission 206711) | Soil microbial communities from Loxahatchee National Wildlife Refuge, Florida, United States - Lox_Sample_3.2 | ecosystem: Environmental > Terrestrial > Soil > Wetlands | place: USA: Florida...
GCTTCGAGATGCCGAAATCCATCAGCTTCACCTGGCCGGCGGTGGTGATGTGCACGTTCTCCGGCTTAATGTCGCGGTGGATGATTTTCTGGCTATTGATGTATTCCAGGGCGCGGGCGATCTGCAGGGCGATCCGGATCTTGTTCCCGACGTCGCCGGTGTGGCCGTTGCGGATGGCGTGGCGGAGGTCTTCGCCCTTCAGAAACTCCATCACGATGAACGGCCGGCGCTGCTCGTCTTCGCCGAAATCGTAGATGCCCAAAATGTTTTCGTGGGAAATGCCGCCGGCAGTCTTCGCCTCGGCCAGGAAGCGGGCCTTGACTTCGCCATCCTCCAGACCGCTTTCTGTCAGGATTTTGATGGCTACTGTGCGGCCGATCACCGTGTCGGTGGCACGGTAGACGCGCGACATGCCGCCGCCCAGGTACTCTTCTAACTCATATTTGCCGATGCGCGCGGGTAGTTCCATCTACTCCGACTCACAGTACCAGAAGTGGCGGGGGACAGGGAAGTATACGATGCGGTAGTTTTGTTTCAGAGCCGCGACTGTCAAGGAGCGGATGCACGGATTGCGACGGGTCGATTCCACCGCTCCTTAACAGTCGCGGCTCCGCTCGATCGATGCAGCCTGCCCGCATGCGCATGCCGCTACAATAGATATCTCGAAATGAAGAAGGGACGGAGTGCCTTTGCGGCGATTCTGACGGTGGCGGCGCTTTGCTCGCAGCCGGCGCCTCGGGAGCGTGTTGGGCCGCTGGCGGGCGGCGGCTATCTGCTGAATAGCGGCTGGCGCTTGCAGCCGGCCGGCAAGCAAATTCCGCTGGGTGCGTTTCCCATGTCCGTGGCCGTCTCGCGGGACGGAGACTATCTGCTGGCCCTCAACGCCGGTATCCAACCGCCTTCCATCAGCGTGATCGACACCAGCTCGGGACGCGTAACCGCCAGCGTGCCGGTGGAAGACGCATGGTTGGGCCTAACCTTTTCTCCACGGGGCGACCGCGTCTATGTCGGTGGCGGCGCGCACGCTTCGGTCTACGAATTCAGTTTCAGCGGCGGCAAGCTCCAACCGGGCCGTACGTTTGCCGTCGTGCCGGCCGATAAGCGCACGCCCAGCGATTTCATCGGCGATGTCGCCTTCTCGCCCGATGGCCGCCTGCTCTACGCAGCCGATGTGTTTCACGACTCCGTGGCGGTGATCAACCCGCAATCCGGAATGATCATTCAGCGCTACCAGGCAGGCCGGCAACCCTACCGCATCCTGTTTCATCCCGATGGCAAGTCCTTCTTCGTGACGCATTGGAGCGATGGCACGCTGGGGCAGTACGACACCGCAACCGGCAGTTTCCTGGGCTCGGTGCGGATTGGCGCGCATCCCACCGACATGGTCTGGCGGAACGGAGTACCCGAAGTGGCCGACGGCGAAGAGCGGCCCACCTGGACGGCCCGCCTGTTCGTGGCGGCGGCTAATACCAATAACGTCTACGCGGTGGGCGTGGGCGCTTCCAAAGAACTGAGCCTGGTGGATAGCATCAACATCGGCTTCAACCCTCAACAGCCTCTCGGGATGACCCCTTCGGCGCTGGCGCTCAGCCCGGATGGAAAGCGACTCTTCGTGGCCTGCTCGGATGCCAATGCGGTGGCTGTGGTGGATGTCTCCGCCGGGCGCAGCTACCCTGAAGGATTCATTCCTGTGGGCTGGTATCCGACGGCGGTCGCGGCGTTGAAGTCCGGGGCCGTGGTCGTGGTGAATGGCAAGAGTCCCGGCGGGCAGACAGGCACGGCATCGTGGATCGACCCGTTCTCGGACGATCAGCTATCGGCGTGGACGAAAACCGCGCTCGCGGGCTCGCCGGAAAGCTCTCAGAAGCCCGATCAACCCGCCCTGCTGCCGGGCATCGAGCACGTGATTTATATCGTCAAGGAAGGCCGGTCCTATGACCAGGTCCTGGGCGATTTGAAGGAAGGAGACGGCGACCCCGCACGGGCCACGTTTGGTGAAAAGATTACTCCCAATCAGCACAAACTGGCGCGCGAGTTCGTGCTGCTCGACAACTTCTACGTGAATGGCGACGGCCGGGCGGACGGCGTGCACTGGTCCACCGCCGCCATTGCCAACGATTTCGTGATGAAGCTCTGGCCCAGCGTGGCCGCACAACGGCGCAAGCTCTACGACCTCGAAGGCCAGGCGCTTGCCGCGCGCCCCCCCACCGGTTACTTGTGGACCAATGCGCTTGCCGCGGGGCTTTCCATTCGCAACTTCGGCTTCTTCGTCCAGAATGCCCCCAATGCCGCACAGGGGTCGACACAGGCCGCGGGGGTCGACGACCCCGTGCTGTCGCGCTTCACCAATCGCCTGTTCCGCGGCTTCGATCCCGACTTCCCGGATGCGGAGCGGGCGAAAGTCTTTCTCGCGGATCTAGCGGAATTTGAGAAATCCAGGATGATGCCGCGACTGATCCTCATGCGTCTGGCCAATGATGCCACTTCCGGGCGGGCGCCCGGAAAAATCGCCGAGGCTTCCGCCGTGACCGATAACGACTATGCGTTGGGTTTGGTGGTGGATGCCGTGTCGCATTCCACGTTCTGGCCGAGCACGGCGATCCTCGTCCTGGAAGCCGACGCGCAGGATGGCTCCGATCACGTGGGTTCCTATCGTTCACCGGCGTTCGTGATCTCTCCATATGTGAAGCGCCATACCGTCGACAGCACGATGTACAACACAGTTTCCCTGTTGCGAACTGTGGAACTCCTGCTCGGGCTGCACCCCATGACCCATTTCGATGGCGGGGCGCGCCCCATGACCGAGGTCTTCCAACGCACGCCCGACGCGGCGGTGTATAGCGTGGAGAAGCCGCGTATTCGCCTGGACGAACGCAACAACCCCTAATTCGATGGCGCAAATCTATCTCTGTTTTCTGTGGCACATGCACCAGCCCTTCTATAAAGATCTGGGCTCGGGTGAGTACAAACTGCCGTGGACGCGCATGCACGCGCTCAAAGACTACTACGGCATGGTGCAGATCTTGGAAGAGTTTCCCCGGGTAAAGCAGACCTTCAACCTGGTCCCCTCCATGATGGCGCAGGTGGCGGAGTACGCTGCCGGGGAAGCGCGCGACCCGTTTCTGCAAGTGGCTCTCAAGCCCGCGGAAAGCCTGTCTGCGGACGAAAAGGCCTTTCTGCTGCGCCACTCGTTTTATTCCGATCCGCAGCGGATGATCTACCGCTATCCGCGCTACGGCGAACTCTTCAATACCTGGCAAACGCAAAAAACCTCGGGCGCTCGTATTCTTTTCGGAACGCAGGAACTGCGCGACGTGCAGATGTGGTCGCAGCTCGCCTGGTTCGACGAGGAGTTTCAGGAGAAAGACCCGGAGGTTCGCGAGTGGGTCCGGCGCGGCCGGGAGTTCACTCTGGCGGATCAGCACCGCATGGGCGAAAAGCAGCGCGAGATCATGGGCAAAGTGCTGCCGGCCTACCAGAAATTCACCGTCAGCGGGCAGATTGAGATTTCGACCACGCCGTTTTACCATCCGATTCTGCCCTTGCTGTGCGATTCCAACATCGCCGGCGTGGCCCATCAGGACGTTGCGCTGCCCCCGCGGTTCCGCTATCCGCAGGACGCCCGCCTCCAGCTCGTGCTGGCTCGCGAGTACATCCTGAAGAATTTCGGCACCGCCCCGGTAGGTTTGTGGCCGTCGGAGGGGTCGGTTTCCGACGAAGTGTTCACCATCGCGTCCGAAGCGGGATTTACGTGGGCGGCGACCGACAGTGGCGTTCTCAACCGGACGCTGAGCCGTGGAGTTCCGGTGGAGGGGCTCTACCGGCCCTACTTGTGGCGTCAAGACGAACACCAGCTCGGCCTGATCTTCCGCGACCACTTCATGAGCGATTTGATCGGGTTCGTCTATTCCAAGATGGACAGCGGCGCCGCCGCGGAAGACTTCCTGCGGCGCATCCGCGAAAATTGCAGCGGCATTATTGGTTCCGGCCGCACCGCCCTGGTGCCGATCATCCTGGATGGCGAAAACGCGTGGGAGTATTACGACCGCAACGGGCGGCCGTTCTTTCGCGAGCTGTATCGCCGCATTAGCGAAGATGGGCAGATGCGCGCTGTCACGGTCAGCGAGGCGCTGCGCGACCTGGCGCCGGAGCCGCTGGATCACATCTTCCCCGGTTCGTGGATCAACGCCAATTTCGACGTGTGGATCGGAGCGGAAGAGGACAACCAGGCCTGGACGCAGCTTCTCCGGGCACGCCAGACCTTCGACGCCGCGGGCAACGTATCGGAAGAAGGCCGGCGGATGGCCTTCGAAGAACTGCTCATCGCCGAAGGCAGCGACTGGTGCTGGTGGTATGGACCGGAGCACGATTCCGCCAACCGCGAGGAATTCGATCAGCTCTATCGCAGCCACCTGGCCAACGTCTATCGCTTCCTGAATCTCACTCCGCCCGAAGAGCTGTCGCGGCCCATCCTGCGCGTATCGATGCCGGAGGTTCAAATCGAGGCCAGCGGCCCCATCCATCCCGTAATCGATGGACAGGTGACCTCGTATTTCGAATGGATCGGCGCCGGCATGTACCAGGTGGACGGCCGCTCCGGTTCGATGCACGGCAAGAAATTTCTCATCAAGGAAGTGCAGTTCGGCAGCGACGGCGAAAACTTCTATTTACGGGTCGATTTCCACCCCGGCTATGAGCATGAGCTGAGCGGCATGGAAGCGCGCCTCACCGCCGAATCACCCGATGCCAAACGGACCAGCCGGGCCGCTGTTCTTTTCTCCAGGGATGGCGTGCGGGTCAAGGATCTCAACCTGGCAGTGGAGCCTGGAACCGGCCCGCCAGTGGAGTGCGCGTTCGCGCGCGTGCTGGAGTTGCGGGTCTCGCTAGCGGCGTTGGGACTCACTCCGGGCAGCGGCCTGAAGTTTCAGTTTTCGCTCTGGCAAGGCGGCCTGCCCATGGATGCCGTGCCGCAGCAAGGCTGGCTCACCATGCGCACCACGGACCCGGCAGAGTTGAGCTTCTATCAGTAGCTTGCCCATTCCCGCTAATCTCAGGGGCTAAACCGTTTGGAGAATTGTACTAAAACGTCTGGGATGTTACTGTTACCACGTGTTTACCCGTGGGGCAGGAGTTTGCCCGAAACCGTCCAAGATCGGACTGCTGTTACTCGCGATGATGGCCGTGGTCCTAGCCGCGCCGTCGGCCCAGGCCGGCACGCAAGTCATCGACGCCGACAATGCTGCATTCGACAATCAGGACATCAGCACGTTCTTCCCTGGAGTCACGCTCGCGGCAATTAGTCCGAACTCCGACGTATATGCCGTGCCGGCTGGCTTTGCAGGTCTCCCAGCCAGAGTGTTCGGCTATGGTCCGGGGGACGGGTGCTGGACGTTCCCAGGCGACCCGTACTTCACTGCAACCTTTGCTTCCCCCGTCCAGAAGGTGACACTCGGGTTCACCGCCGACGGTGGCGGCACCATGTATGCTTACGCCGACGCCGCCCAGACCGTGCTATTGGCGAGCGACACTGAATCCTTCGGTCACTTCTCGATTGCAGTGGGTGGTAATCTGATTTCGTCCATTGCGGTCAAGTTGACCCAGGGCATCGGGTTCGATTTTTGCGACCTCTATCATCTGGTACTCACCACAGCGTCCCCTGAGCTGCAAATAGGCTATGCGGCCAATTTGGGCGGCGCAGATTCGTTCTTCAATTTGACGAATGCCGGCTCAAACGGCGGAGCCGATCCGGCCGGCGACATCTGTGCGAACGTTTACGTGTTCGACCCGGCCCAGGAACTGATCGCGTGCTGCAGTTGCCCGTTGACACCCAACCACTTGAGCACCCTGTCGGCCCTAAACGACCTCACGGTCAATCCGCTGACGAAGGCAGGGGTACCCCCCGCAATCACGGTGGCTTTCGTCGCTAGCACGGCTTGCGATGCCTCAGCCGTGACCTTTGGGAACGCGGTGTCCGGCCTGGCGGGCTGGAACACGACGGTTCACGAGTTTCCGAGCGGCGCCTATGCGCTGACGGAGATGAAGCTGCAGACCGCGCCCCTGAGCGCATCCGAACTGCAAAAGATGACGACCCAGTGCCTAGCCATCGAGACAAATGCCAGCGGCGCCGGTATCTGTAACGTCTGCCACGATGGCGCGCAGGGCGCCGCGAAGCAGTAAAGCCTACCCTTTGGTCGGGGCTCGGTAACTCTCCCGGCCGGTTTCGGTGTAGAAACGCACCGGCGTCCTTTAGCCCGCGTCCGCCAACTGGCGGTAGTTGACGAGTTCGATGCCCGCACGCTCTATTGCGTCCCGCACTTCGGCGGCGGTGAGCGCCGCCAGTTCCGCTTCGCGGCTTTCCTTCAGCCGTGTATGAGTCCTGCGTAGTGCTTCCCCGCAATGGCCGGGATGACACATCAACTCAGTACTCCCCTCCGGGATCAAACCCATCAGCTCCACCAGCTCCTTCGTCCGGAATCGCCCCGTGATCCGGAATCCCGCGAAATGATCGGTGGTGCGGCAATGGTGGCCCTTCAGGACACGATGGAAGCGCGGCCGAAGCAGCCCCATTCCGGCGCTGGTAAGCCGCTTCAGCCAAGGCGCTGTGCCGCGCGGCGCGCTCATGGGAAAATCCAGCGGCCGGCGAATCCAGGGGATGCCAAATTCCTCGCCCAGCCGTGCGACCGCTTCGAGAATCGGCGGCGCCAGGTGGGTGTGCTTGTGAGTATCGAGGTGTGTCGGCTGAAGACCCGCCTCGACGATTCTCACCACCTGCGCCCGCAGTTCGTCGTAGAAACGGATTCGGCGAGTGGTGACGGCGCGCAACAACTGGCCCACCGTCGCGGGGTACGCCACTCCCGTGACCAGCGACCGCCCCCCAATCAGGACCAGGTGGCAGCCGATATCCAGCTCCGGCGTCTGCCGCGCGAGCTCGACCGCGTGCTCGAACGCCGCGCCGTTTGCCATGAGCGTGGTGGCGGTGAGGATGCCGTTGCGATGGGCCTCCACAATTCCATCGTTCACATCGGGAGTGAAGCCGAAATCGTCGGCGTTGACCACTAGCTGCTTGCCCGAGATCAAAACAGGCTCAGTTTGATGCGTAGGAATTTCTTCGGGTTGGCGCGGATGTCGGTAGCGAGCCCTTGGAACTCGCGGGTCGCGCTGTTCAGCGTGTCATAGAGCTGCGGGTTTACCAGCAACTGGCCGACCGTCCCTTGACCGGAATTGATCTTGTCGATGGTGCCGTTCAACTTGGTGACCAGTTGGTCCATGCGCTGATGGAGCTGATCGTCGTTAAGCAGTTTACCCGCCGTGCCCTTACCTGCGTTCAGGTTCGCCACCAGCGTTTTGAGCTCGGTCGCGATCTGGGTAGCTTCATCGAACAGCGCCGGGTCCTTCATCAGTTTGCCGGCCGTGCCGCGCCCTGCCTCGAGCTCCGCCAGGATGGCATCCACGCGGCGAATCGGGGACTGAATTTGCTGATAGAGCGAATCGTCGTAGATCAATTTGCTGATGGTGCCGCCGCCGGTGCGCACATCGGTAACCAGCTTCTGCGCTTCCGCGGCGATGCCGTTCACGCGGCTGTACAGCTCTTCGTCTTTGAGAAACTTACCGATATTGCCCTTGCCCGCTTCCACGTCCGCCAGCAACCTGTCTACGCGTCCCACAATCGTCTGAAACGATTGCAGCAGGTTGGCGCTCTGCGCCATCAATTCGGGAATGTCCTGCGCCGTCAGGCTCTGCAGTTCGGAGCCATCGCGTACGTGTTCGTTGGAGCGTCCCTTCATAATGTTCACGAATTTGTCGCCCAACAGATTGGCCGCAGCGATCCCCGCCACGGAATCGACCGGGATATCATTCTGGTACTTTTCTTCGACCAGCATGTCGAACTCAACCACCCGCTTGGGATTGCTGGAATTTGTCAGCCGCAGGCTGTCCAGGTATCCGACCGTGATTCCGTTGAGCCGGACCGCCGTGCCATCCTGCATCCCCGACGCATCTTCCATGTATGTGCGCAACAGAATATTGCGCTTGAGGATGCCAGTCCGGCTGGTGAGCAGAAAGATCATCACAGCCGTAATGATGATGGCCGCGAGGGACACCACGCCGACCTTCAATTGCGACCAGCGGATTTTGCTGCGATCCGGCATTTATGTGCGCTGCTTTACGAATTTGGAAACGTAGGGATCTCGGGATGCTTCCAGCCGGTTTTGATCCCCCTCAAACACCAGCCGGCCCTCCTGCATCACCATGAATGTGGTCCGCACGTCGCGTCTCGCCCCGTTGCGAGCCGCCTCCAGCCGCCCTTTTTCCGAATTGTAGCGGAAATTGGCGATCAGGTTTCCATCCTGGTAGCGTTGCGTAACCACCAGCGTCGTGGTGCGGGCAACATCGCGCGCTTTGATGAGGAGCGTCATGATGGTATGCGAGGTGATCGGATCCAGGCCGGCGGTGGGCGAGTCGTATAGAGTCAGCGGTGGATTGGTTACCACCGCGCGGGCAATTGCAGCCCTGCGGCGCATGCCGCCGGACAGCTCGCTGGGAAACTTCTCGAGCGTCCCACCCAATTCCACGAAATCCAATGCCTCCTCGACTCGCCGATGGACATCTGCCTTCGGGCAATGAATCGACTTTTGGTTCACCAGGGGATACGCCACATTCTCTTCGATGGTCAGCGAATCGAACAGCGCGCTCTCCTGAAACAGCATGCCGATTTTGCTGCGGACCTCGAACAGCCCGCGCTCAGACAGGACCGTCAGATCGCGGCCAAACGCATAGACCTTGCCGGAATCCGGTTTGACCAACCCGAGGGCGGTCTTGAGCAGCACCGTCTTGCCGCTCCCCATGGCGCCCAGGATGACGCGCGATTCTCCTTCAAAGGCCTCGAACGAGACGTCTGAGAGAGCCGGGACATCGTCGAAGGACACCGTGACGTGCTCGAACCGGAGAACGGGCTGAGGGGCTTCGGGCATTGCGTCAGGTCTGCGTGACGAAGATTTGGGCGATGAAGTAGGTCAGTACGAAGATGAGCACGGAAGCCGTAACCATCGCCTGCGTGGTGGCGCGGCCGACACCCTGCGTGCCGCCGCTGGTCCTCAGGCCGTAATAGCAGCCGATCAGGGAAACCACAATCGCGAACACAAACGGCTTGATCAACCCCTGCGCCACATCGTTCCACTCCAAGCCGCGCCACGCCGAGGTCCAATACTGGCGGGAGGGCACGCCCAAAGAGAAGTACGCCACCAACCATCCCCCGAAAACGCCGATGAAATCCGCAATCACGGTGAGCACGGGCAACATCAGAGCGGTTGCCAGAAGCCGTGGCGTGACCAGCTTCTGAATCGGGTCGGTGCCCAGCGCGCGCATGGCATCGATCTGCTCGGTGACCTTCATCGAACCTAATTCGCTGGCGATGCCGGAGGTGTTGCGTCCGGCCACCATCAGCGCCGTCATGTCGGGCCCCAGCTCGCGCACCAGCACGATGGCGACAGCCTTCCCTAAAATACCCAGTTGCCCGTACTGCGCCAGCGTGCGGGAGAATTGCAGCGCCATCACGGCGCCGCTGAAGAACCCGGTCATCACCACGATGCTCAGGCTGCCGACACCGATATTGTCCATCTGGAGGGCGATGTCGTCGCCATAGTGAGGAGTGCGGAAGATGTTGCGAATGGCCCGGCCCGTCAACAAGAAGAATTCCTGGACCGCGATGACGGGCCCCTTCAGCAGCTCGAGCAAATAGGTCGGTCCTCGAATTCCGATGCTACCATACAACTATAAGTCCAACTATGAAAGGACTTACAGATATTTCGGGGATCCGCGTCGGGCACATCTCCGATTTCCAGGCCATCACCGGCTGCACCGCCATCCTGTGCGAGGCGGGCGCCGTCGGCGGCGTGGACGTGCGCGGCTCGGCCTCCGGCACCGAGGAACTGGCGGCCCTCGATCCGCTCCACGTTACCGACAAGGTGCATGGAATTCTGCTGGCCGGCGGCAGCGCCTTTGGGCTGGAGGCGGCCTCAGGAGTACGGCGCTATCTGGAACGCAAGGGCGCCGGCTTCGCCACCGCGGCCGCCAAAGTGCCCATCGTCTCCGCGGCCATTTTGTACGACTTGGAAATCGGACGCGCCGACGTGCGCCCCACGGTCGCGATGGGCGAAGCCGCCGCGGCCGCGGCCAGCACCGACGCGGTAGCGGAAGGCGCGGTGGGCGCCGGAACCGGCGCCACGGTAGGCAAGATTTCCGGCATGAAACAGGCCATGAAGTCGGGCATCGGATCGTTCACCGTGACGCTCCCCGCCGGCGTGCTGGTGGCCAGCCTGGTAGCGGTCAACGCTTTTGGCGATGTGCGCGATCCGGCTACCGGCAAACCCATCGCCGGAGTGCGCCGGGCGCCGGACAGCCGGGAACTCGGCAACACTGAAGAACTGATGAAGCGCGGCGCATCGGGCGGGTTCGGCCGCACCAACACCACGCTCGCGGTGGTCGCTACCAACGCGCAATTGACCAAGGTGCAGGCCCGGAAACTCGCGCAACTGGCGGGGCTGGGCATGGCGCGCAGCATCTATCCCGTGAATACGATGTTCGATGGCGACGTGGTCTTTGCGCTATCCCTGGGCGATCGCCGGGCCGATATCAATACGCTGGGTGTGGCCGGCGCAGAAGCCCTTGCCGGGGCGATTCTGCGAGCGGTCAAATTAGCCAAGACGCTGGGCGGCGTGCCGGGATTAGGATGAACCTCACCATTGCCAAACCAACGCGTGTCTGGCTGTTCCTGCCGCTGGCGATCTCGATCAACATCATCGACCCGCAGTTAGCCCGCTCGATTTCCAAACCGGCTGTCGGTATGGCAGCGGCGTTCGACCTGGCTGTGCTTGTGCCGGCGCTCTATTTCTGGCTGGTGGTGCGCAGCGGCATCCAGCCGCTGGCGACCATGGTCCCGCTGTGCCTTCTGGCGCTGTGGCGCGCCACCGCGGTAGTGCCCGGCCTGTCCCTGGCGAGGCCCCTGCTAGCGGGAGGCGTCGAAATCGCCGTCATCGCGCTGATCGTCAGTCGCACGCGCCGGAGCCTGC
>Ga0335078_10016181_pt1 | contig 11066 bp, 11 predicted proteins | sample Lox_Sample_32_FD_206711 | JGI IMG/M metagenome (GOLD analysis project Ga0335078, IMG submission 206711) | Soil microbial communities from Loxahatchee National Wildlife Refuge, Florida, United States - Lox_Sample_3.2 | ecosystem: Environmental > Terrestrial > Soil > Wetlands | place: USA...
CGCGAGCCGCAGGCCCAGCATGCACTGATGACCGACATCATGCAGTGGTGCGCGCAGGGCAGGCTCAGCGCGCATGTTCATGCCGTCTATCCGTTGGCGGATATTGCGGCCGCGCTCAAGGCCATTGCCGACCGCAAAGTCATGGGAAAGATTGTGCTGCGGCCGTAGGGCACTTATGCGCGCAAGCGCGCTACTGCCGCCTGCGCCGCCTGCCGATGCTCGGGCTTGATGTGCGAGGACACGAGCTTGAACGCCGCGCCCAGGATGGCGGCATCGTCGGCGAGGCCGAGCAATGTATCGGGAACGAGATCGTCAGGGACGGCGAAATAAACAATGGCGCCGACCAGCACGGCTTTCACATAAAGCGGGGTGTTGCGGTCGAAGGCGCAATAATGAGCGGTCAGCGCGTCTTCGAGGAACGGAAGACTCGCCGCTTCGCGCTTGACCCGGCGCCAGAAATTGCGCCGCAGCTCCGCTTCGTCGGTCGCCAGTCGGCGGCCGAGCGCGGCAAAATCCGGCCAGGGAAACTCCGGCCAAAGCGCTGTCTGCTGCCAAAAGCCCATATGCCAAAAGCCTATGGCCCCTCCTCGATCGCCCGGCACCATAGCGTCAAAGCGTGCCGCCGGACAAAAATGGCCCTGAAAGGCGGCAGCCGCAAGGCGGCAATTAGTTTCTTCGTTCGAGCGTGATCTTATCCGAAAACCGGTATCCACTTTTCGGGATTATGCTCTGGCGCCGGCAAGCCTGTCCATCGCTTCGGCGAGCTTGACGTCGCGCTCGGTCAACCCGCCAGCGTCGTGCGTCGACAACGTCACTTCGACGGTCTTGTAGACATTGAACCATTCGGGATGATGGTCGAGCTTCTCGGCGACCAGCGCCGCACGGGTCATGAAGCCGAAGGCCTCATTGAAATCGGCGAAGACGAATTTCTTGGCAATGGCGTCGCGTCCCGGCATCTCGCTCCAGCCTTTGAGCCGGCCCAATGCCGTCTTGCGTGCTTGGCCGGCGAGTTTTTCACTCATGGGAAATCTCCTGGGGAATCTCCGTTCGCGGCAACGTCAGTTGCTGGCGCTCTCGCAAACAGACGCGAAGACTATTACTTAACGATCGGGCCCTCAACGCGCGGATATCCCTTAAAGTTTCCAATAAGGAGGCTGATATGGGCTGGTCTTTGAACATCGGGTCGATCGCCGGTACGGCGATCCGCATCCATATTACCTTCCTATTGTTTCTCGCCTGGATATTCGGCGTCAGCTACATCGCGGGCGGCCTGCAGGAGGCTTGGAACGGACTGGCATTCCTGCTGCTGTTGTTTCTGTGTGTGCTGCTGCACGAGTTCGGGCACATTTTCACCGCGCGCGCCTTCGGCGTTACGACCCCCGATGTAATCCTGCTGCCGATCGGCGGCGTGTCGCGATTGTCGCGCATTCCTGAAAAGCCAAGCGAGGAATTTCTCATTGCCATTGCCGGACCGCTGGTCAATTTCGCAATCGCGGCCCTGCTGGTTTTGGTGGCCGGCGCCAGTCTTGATTTCAGCCGCCTGGCCACGCTCGAAAGCGCCTCGGTCGGTATGGCCGACCGGCTGGCCGCGGTGAACGTGTTCCTCGCGGTGTTCAATCTGATACCGGCCTTCCCGATGGACGGCGGCCGCGTGCTGCGCGCGCTTCTGGCAAGCCGTTTCGGTTATGTCCGCGCCACCGAGATCGCGGCGGCGATCGGTCAATGGGTGGCATTCCTGCTCGGCTTCCTCGGCCTGTTCGGCAACCCGCTGCTGATCTTCATCGCGATTTTCGTCTATCTCGCCGCCTCGGCGGAAGCCCATCTGGTGGCGATCCGCGCGATATCGCAGGGCGTGCCGGTGACGGCGGCAATGATGACGCAATTCGCGACGCTGACGCCCGACGAGCATGTCGATGCTGCGGTAGAGACGCTGCTGCGGACCAGCCAGGGCGAGTTTCCGGTGGTCGACGGCGGCGGACGGCCGGTCGGCCTTTTGGGACGCAACGATCTCATCCGTGCGCTCAAGGAGCGCGGCCCGGATGCCAAGGTGGCCGAGGCCATGACGGCGCAAATACCGACGCTCGGCTATCGTCACTGCCTCGACGAGGCGTTCCGCCTCTTGCAGGAAAACCAGGCGCCTGCCGTGGCCATCGTCGATGCCTCGGAGCGGCTGATCGGGCTCGTAACCTCGGAAACCATCGGCGAAATGCTGATGGTGCATCGGGCCATGCCGCCGGGCTTCCGATTCGGCCCTTGGAGCCGGGCGGCGGGGGCGTAAGACCGCCCCGGGTGGCGGGGCGTCAAAGTCGGGCCATAGATCGGGCGAAAATCCACGGCTCTAGTCATTAACCAAAGCGCCGGTCGAGCCGCGAACCTCTGGCTGCGCCATGGCGTCAAAACCGACGAGCCGTGTTAGAATTAACTATGCCGCCCGGACTTCCGCATCGTCCGCCTCTCGCCATGAGGTTTTGGCTGTTTCGGCGTTCCGGCAACGCGGGCGGAACGGGCTCAACGTCGGCTTACGCGATGAGTATCGAATCGCTTGAGCATATGGTGCGCAGCCGGATGCGCGTGTTTTTGCGCAATACCTGGCTTGTGACGATTCTCGGCAGCGTCGTGCTCGTCGCCGCGGTCGCGGCCGGCTTCTATTACACGACCGAAGCCGATCACATGCGCATCGCCGCCAGTCCGCTGGATCAGAAGTTCGTCGCGGCGCTGTCCGATCAAATCGCCAAGAGTCATTACAATATTTCTTTGCGGCTCGTGGCTACCAAAGGCGAAAGGGAAACCGCGCAGGCAATAAGCAAGGGCGAGGCCGACCTCGCCATTCTGCCGAGCAATCTCGGTGACTCGCTGAATTGGCCGGTGGTCGCCATTCTGCGGCAGAACGTCATGGCGCTGATCATTCCACCGCCCGGCGCGGCGGCTCGTTCCAAAACCGTTCAGAATGCCGCGACCACCAAGACCGGAAGCAGCGCCACCAAGACCAAGAGTGCTTCGTCCGCAAAGAGCACCAAGAGCGCCAAGGGCACCAAGAGCGACAAGAAGAGCACGAAAAGCGCTGCCAGCGATGACAGCGACAGCAGCGACGACAGCGACAGCGACAGCAGCAAGTTCAGCAAGGTGACGGAACTCTCCGGCAAGCGTGTCGGAATCGTCGGCGGCAATGAAGCGACCAGGGGCCTGCTTGAGCTGGTGCTGAGCCATTACGGCGTAGGGCTCGACAATGTGAAGACGGCGGACATCGATCCGAACAACATCGCCGATGCGATAAGGACCAATCAGGTCGATGCACTGTTCGTGGCCGGCCCGGCGACTGGCCGGGCCATTTCCAGCGCCGTGGCGGCGGCCACGGTGGACGGCAAGGCGCCGTCGTTCATCGAGATCGATCAGGCCGACGGCATCGCCAAACGCCATCCGGCTTTCGATTCGGTCGATATCGACGCCGGCACGTTCGGCGGCAATCCGCCGACGCCCGACGACAGCCTCAAGAGCCTGAGCTTCGCCGAATATCTGGTGGCGCGAAAATCCCTCAACGGCTCCGCCACCGGTACGCTGGCCAAAGTCATCTATACATCGCGCCAGGCGCTGGCCGCCGCGGCGCCGGGCGAGATCAAGATAGCGGCGCCTTCGACCGACAAGGATGCCGACGTTGTCGTCCATCCGGGAGCGCTGGCCTATCTTTCCGACAGCCAGCAATCGTTCTTCGACAAATACGGCGACGATATTTTCTATGGCATGCTGATCTTCCCGGTATTCGGCTCGGCGATTGCCGGCATCGCGAGCTATCTGCGCCGCGACAGCCGCACCCGCCGCCTAAGGCTCCTGCAACGCGTCCTCGATCTGGTGCGTAAGGCGCATGCCGCACAGACGCTCGAGGCCATCGATCAGCTTCAAGTCGAAGCCGATAATCTCGTGATCGCGATCATTCACCAGGGCGAACACGAGGAATTCGACGAAACGGTGCGCATGTCGTTCGCCTTCGCGCTCGATCAGCTGCGCTTCGCCCTTGCCGCCCGGCGCGCCGCGATCGATCAGAGCGGCGCCGGCGCAGGCTCCGGCGCCACCGCCAGTCCGGGCGCCAAAGCCGCCGCGGCATAAGCGATTGCTTCGGCGCGATTCCTGACTATATACAGCGCACGCAACGCGGGCCCCTCGGGGCCCGTAACGTTTAAAGCTTAAGGCATGAATCTCCGCAACATCGCCATTATCGCTCATGTCGACCACGGCAAAACCACGCTGGTCGACCGGCTCCTGCAGCAGTCGGGCTCGTTCCGCGAGAACCAGCGCGTCGTCGAGCGCGCACTCGATTCCAACGATCTTGAGCGCGAACGCGGCATCACCATCCTTGCCAAGGCGACCTCGCTGGTGTGGCACGATACGCGGATCAACATCGTCGATACGCCGGGCCATGCCGACTTCGGCGGCGAGGTCGAGCGCATCCTCAACATGGTCGACGGCGCGCTGGTGCTGGTCGACGCCGCCGAGGGGCCGCTGCCGCAGACCAAATTCGTGGTGTCAAAGGCGCTCAAAATGGGCTTAAAGCCCATTGTCGTCATCAACAAGGTTGACCGCTCCGACGCGCGGCCGAGCGAGGTCGCCAATGCGGTGTTCGACCTGTTCGCCGCGCTGGACGCCACCGAGGAACAGCTCGATTTCCCCATCCTCTATGGTTCGGCCAAGCAAGGCTGGATGGCTGCCAGCCCCGACGGTCCCAAGGACCAAGGCATGGCGCCGCTGTTCGATCTCGTCGTCCGCCATGTGGCGCCGCCGCGGGTCGAGGACGGTCCGTTCCGCATGCTCGGCACCATTCTCGAAGCCAATCCCTATCTCGGCCGCATCGTCACCGGCCGCATCTTCTCCGGCTCGGTGAAGCCCAACCAGCCGGTCAAAGTCCTCGACCGTAACGGCGAATTCGTCGAGGAGGGCCGCGTTACCAAGGTGCTCGCGTTCCGCGGGCTCGAGCGCGCGCCGATCGAGGAGGGTTTTGCCGGCGACATCGTCGCCATCGCCGGACTGCCCGAGGCCTTCGTCTCGCATACGCTGTGCGCGCCGGAGGTGACCGAGCCGCTGCCGGCGCAGCCGATCGATCCGCCGACCCTGACCATGACTTTTCACATCAACGATTCCCCGCTCGCCGGCACCGAGGGCGACAAGGTGCAAAGCCGGGTGATCCGCGATCGGTTGTTGCGCGAGGCCGAAGGCAACGTCACGCTGCGGATTTCCGAATCCATGGAGAAGGATTCCATGGAAGTCGCCGGCCGCGGCGAGCTGCAGCTCGGCATCCTGATCGAGACCATGCGCCGCGAAGGCTTTGAGCTATCGGTATCGCGGCCGAAAGTATTGTTCCAGCACAGCCCATCGGGCGAGCTCCTCGAGCCGATTGAGGAAGTCGTCATCGACGTCGACGAAGAGCATGCCGGCATCGTCGTGCAAAAACTCGCGGAACGCAAAGGCGAGATGATCGAGATGAGGCCGTCCGGCGGCGGCCGCGTGCGGCTCATTTTTTACGCGCCGACGCGCGGGCTGATCGGCTATCACGGTGAGCTCCTCACCGATACCCGCGGCACCGCGGTGATGAACCGGCTGTTTCACGCCTATGGGCCGTACCGCGGCGAGGTGGTCGGCCGGCGCAACGGCGTCTTGATCTCGACCGACCAGGGCGACGCCGTCGCTTACGCGATGTGGAATCTGGAAGACCGCGGCCCGATGATGATCGAGCCGGGCTGGAAGGTCTATCGCGGCATGATCGTCGGCGAGCACACCCGCGGCAACGACCTCGAAGTCAACGTGCTCAAGGGCAAAAAGCTGACCAACATCCGCACCCACTCCAAGGATGAGGCGATCCGGCTGACGCCGCCGATCCGCATGACCCTGGAAAAGGCGCTCGCCTATATCGAGGACGATGAGCTGGTCGAGGTCACGCCGAAATCGATCCGGCTGCGCAAGAAGCTGCTCGATCCGGTCGAGCGCAAGCGCGACGAGCGGCGCAAAGAAGCCGAGCGCGTCTAAGCGCGTCCACTTTAACGCGGCCTGCGCCGCGCCGGACGTACAAAGCGACACCTATCCTGTCACATTTTGCGACACCATGCGTGCGGCCCGGCGCCAAAATTTGGGAACCGTGACGCGATTGCAACAGCACGTCCAGATTGCGCGCCGGGCGGGGATTTTCCTGCCCGCCGCTGTGGCAAGGCCCGGGTCTTTTGGCTAATAATCCACATCGTTAGCCGAAGGTGAATCGAAACCCTTGAAGGACGCCACATCGCTTGCTTTGATCGCATCGTGAATCGCGTGACAAGCACGAGCATCGCAGCATCGAGCATCGCAGTATCGAGCATCGCAGTATCGAGCATCGCATCATGAGCACCGTCCTCATCGAAATCCGCCGCGCCCGCGCAAGCGATGCAGGCGCCGTTGCGGATGTTCACGATGAGGCGTGGCGCACCGCTTACCAGGGCATCATCCCGGGCTCCGAGCTTGAGAGGCTGATCAATCGCCGCGGTCCGGCGTGGTGGGAGTCGGCCATCCGCAAAGGCAGCCGCATCGCGCTCTTGCAGTTCGGCGACAAGATCGCGGGCTATGCCAATTACGGACGCAACCGGGCGCGCAGCCTGTATTATGACGGCGAGATCTACGAGCTCTATTTGCGGCCGGAATTCCAGGGGCTTGGCTTCGGCCGCCGGCTGTTCACCGCAGCGCGCCGCGATCTGGCGCAGAGCGCGCTGAAATCGCTCGTCGTATGGGCGTTGTCGGATAACGAAAACGCCGTCGAGTTCTATCGCGCGCTTGGCGGCAAGGCGGTGGCGCGTAGTTCCGAAAAATTCGGCACCCGCGTGCTCGACAAGGTCGCCTTCGGCTGGAACAGCTGACACGCCAATCTTTATCGGAGCATGATGTTTTCGGAAAACCGGTATCCACTTTTCCGGATCATGCTCTAAACCGCCGGCGGCGGCAGGCCGGCCTGCGCGCAGGCCGCGCGTAACGTGTTGACCAACAGACAGACGATCGTCATCGGTCCGACGCCGCCGGGCACCGGCGTGATCGCGCCGGCGACTTCGCGGGCTTCGGCAAAATTCACGTCGCCGACGATGCGCGATTTACCCGCTGCATCGCTCACCCGATTGATGCCGACGTCGATCACGGTCGCGCCAGGCTTGATCCAGTCGCCGCGGATGAATTCGGCGCAGCCGATTGCGACGCATAACAGCGCGGCGCGCCGGCAATAGTCGGGCAGATTGCGGGTCCGCGTGTGCGCTATCGTGACAGTGGCGTTCTCGTTGAGCAGCAGCTGCGACAGCGGATTGCCGACGATGTGCGAGCGGCCGACCATCAGCGCATCGAGCCCGGCCAGCGAGGGATGCACCGTCTTGATCAGCTTGAGGCAGGCGACCGGCGTACAGGGCACCAGCGCCGGCAAACCCGTCATCAGCCGCCCGGCATTGAGCGGGTGAAACCCGTCGACGTCCTTGCCCGGATCGATGCTGTTGAGGATACGCGCCGGATTGATCTGCGGCGGCAACGGCAGCTGCACCAGAATGCCGCTGACGGCGGGATCGGCGTTGAGCGCCTGCACCAGCGCCAGAAGCTCGGCTTCGCCCGTCGCGGCGGGCAAATGATAGTCGAGCGGCCGCATGCCGACTTCGTGCAGCGCCCGCGATTTGCTGGTGACGTAAGTCTTGCTCGCGGCGTCGTCGCCGACCAGCACAACCGCCAGTCCCGGCACGATGCCGTGCGCGCCGATCAAGCGTTGCGCCTCGGCCTTGACCGCGGTCCGCAGATCGGCGGCGATCGCCTTGCCGTCAATTATCTTTGCAATCATAGATGTCCTTGTTCAGCCGTTCGAGCGCCGCATCCAGCGCTTGCGGATCGCCGGCGATGCGTAGCCGCTTAACGCGCGCTGTCGCGCCGGCTGCGATGCTGACTTGCCGCGGCGCGATGCCAAGCGCCTTGGCGACGAGCCGGCATAACGCGGCATTGGCCTCGCCTTCGACCGGCGGCGCGCGAAGCCGTACCTTGAAGACCGCTCGCCCGTCGGCGCGGCGCTCGATACCCTCGATGGCGTCGCGTGCGCTGCGTACGGTGACGCGCACGTCGAGCACGACGCCGTCCGCCGCCCGCGTCCACGGCCGCGTATCCATCGCATTCAGAATACGTTCGGCAGGATATAGAGCGCGATCACATAGCGGATGAAGACAATGATCAGAAATAATATGACCGGCGAAACGTCGATGCCGCCCAGATTGGGCAACATGTTGCGGATCGGACGCAGTGCAGGCTCGGTGATGCGATAGAGAAAATCGCCGACCATGGCAACGACGTGATTGCGCGTGTTAACGACGTTGAACGCCACGAGCCAGGAGAAGATCGCCATCGCGATCACGATCCAGATATAGAGCTGCAGAGCTAGATCGATGACCAGAAAAAGGGCGCGCATGGACCAGATTCGCGTTAAGGGTGGCAGAAACTAGCGAACTGCGATCGGGCAAACAAGTGAAGTTCAAAGGCGCCCGGCGCGCAAAGAGCGAAGGCTGGTGGAGCCGAGGGGAGTTGAACCCCTGACCTCCTCATTGCGAACGAGGCGCTCTCCCAACTGAGCTACGGCCCCGCCATAGACCTGCCAAATTGGGCTGCAACCGCGCCGAATTGACGCCGGCTTTGGCGAGTGGCCGCCATTTAGGGCCGCCGTCCCATGCTGTCAAGGATGGGGCGCGAGACCGGCGATACGGCTATAACCGCCGCAAATGATTCAGCGATCCTCCCCGGCTCTGTCGCTGTTGCGCCAGCCCGCCTATGTCCGATTTCTCTATGTGCGAATTGCCGCCTCGGTTGCCCAGCAGGCTCAGGTCGTCGCGGTCGGCTGGCAGATGTACGAACTGACCAACAGCCCTTTTCATCTCGGCTTGATCGGACTGGTGCAATTCATACCCGCGGTCGGCCTGTTCGTATTTACCGGCCACGTTGCCGATCATTACGACCGGCGCTGGGTCGCCTGTCTTGCGCAGATCGTCGAGGCGATTGCGGTCGCCGTGCTGGCCTTGGCCAATGCATCGGACCGGCTGACGGCTGGGCTCCTGCTCGCCATGGCCTTTGTCGTCGGCACCGGGCGCGCGTTCGAACAGCCGAGTCTGCAATCGGTGCTGCCGAATATCGTCCCAAGCGAGTTGTTGCCGCGCGCCATCGCCGGATCAAGCTCGGCTTCGCAAACCGCCGTCATCGCCGGACCGGCGCTCGGCGGCATGTTGGTCGAGATCAGTCCGACCCTGGTGTTTGCGGCCTGCGCACTGCTCTGGCTTTCGGCCGGACTGGTGATGCTCGGCATCGTCATGAAAGCCGGGCCGGAAGCGAAACCTCCCGAACGGGCGCCGCGCGATCTGAAGACCTTGTTCAGCGGGCTCACCTTCATCATGCATCAGAAGGTCGTGCTCGGCGCCATTCTGCTCGACCTGTTCGCGGTGGTGCTCGGCAATCCGACGGCGGTACTGCCGATTTTCGCCCGCGACATCTATCTTGCCGGGCCACTCGGCTTCGGCGTATTGCGCGCGGCACCCGCCGCCGGCGCCATCGCCATGGCGCTTATCCTGGCGCGCTGGCCGATTTCCGATCGGGTCGGCCGCATCATGTTCGCAACGGTGACGGTCTATGGCGTGGCGACGATCTTGTTTGGCTTGACGGGAAGCTTCGTCCTCGCTCTGGCAGCGCTGGCCGTGGTCGGCGCCGCCGACACCGTCAGCGTCGTGATCCGTCAGACCATGGTGCAGCTGCGCACGCCCGACCATATGCGCGGGCGTGTCTACGCGGTGAATTCGATGGTAACGAATACCTCGAACCAGCTCGGCATTTTCCGCGCCGGCACGGCGGCCGCCGTATTCGGCGCCGTGCCGTCGGTGTTGATCGGCGGCCTGAGCACTATTGCGGTCGTCCTGATTTCGACCAAGATTTTTCGCGAGCTCTACGACGCCGACCGGTATCACGATGGGCGGCCATGATCGCCAAGAACGACTCTGGCAGCCGCGCCGCTGCTGCGGCATCATAGCGCGCCGGGGTTCCGCCAGAAGGTAAAGGGACAGCGCATGCGACTGCTCACAGCGATTTGGCTTGCCGCAGCGATGGCCGCGACCGCCGCGCCGGCGCGGGCCGCCGCGCCTTGCGGCGGCGATTTCGGCGCCTGGCTCCAGGGCGTCAAACAGGAGGCCGCGGCCGACGGCATCTCGCAAAGAACAATACAATCCGCCCTGACGGGGGTGACCTATGACCCAACCATCATTGCCCGTGACCATGCGCAGGGCGTCTTCAAGCAAAGCTTCGAGCAGTTCTCCGGCCGCATGGTACCGCCGCGGCTCGCCCGCGCCCGGCAGCGGATGCTGCAATATGCCTCGCTGTTGAGCCGCATCGAGCAGCAATACGGCGTGCCCGGCGGCGTCCTCGTCGCCATCTGGGGACTGGAAACCGACTTCGGCGCCGATACCGGCAAGTTTCCGACCATCCGCTCGCTGGCGACGCTGGCCTTCGATTGCCGGCGGCCGGACAAGTTCCGCGGCGAGCTCATCGCCGCGCTGCGCATGGTCGATCGCGGCGATATGGCGCCATCGGCAATGCGCGGTGCCTGGGCCGGAGAAATCGGCCAGACCCAGTTTCTGCCGTCGTCCTATCTGAAATATGCCGTCGACTTCGACGGCAGCGGGCGCCGCGATCTCATTCGCGACGTGCCCGACGTGCTCGCCTCGACCGCCAATTATCTGAAAGGCTATGGCTGGCAACACGGCCAGCCCTGGGGGCCGGGCACCGCCAATTTCCAGGTGTTGCTGCAATGGAATTCGTCGGAGGTCTATACCAAGACGGTCGCCTATTTCGGGCAACTGCTTGAACAGGGGCAATAGAGCTCCCGGCCGCCGCGCCGGCGACCACCGAATTTAGTAGGCCGTCAACACGTCGATCTTGGCGTTGGCGAATATCAGCCGCTTGGCGAGGATGGCGGCGAGATTGCGCGCGATGCGTTCGCCGATATGCGGATGCTCCAGCCGGAAACGGTCGAATTCCGCGATCGGCAATTCCAGACAGGATACATC
>Ga0335078_10016182_pt1 | contig 11066 bp, 11 predicted proteins | sample Lox_Sample_32_FD_206711 | JGI IMG/M metagenome (GOLD analysis project Ga0335078, IMG submission 206711) | Soil microbial communities from Loxahatchee National Wildlife Refuge, Florida, United States - Lox_Sample_3.2 | ecosystem: Environmental > Terrestrial > Soil > Wetlands | place: USA...
GCTTCGGAGGATCGCCGTCTATGCCGATCTTGTTCGTACGAATCTCAGGGACGCGTGGTGAGCGACACGGGACGCGCATCGGCCAGCGCGCTCTCGCTCGGCACGTCGGAGGGCGTCACCTGTCCCGGAACGGGAACCGTGAGCCCCAGTTGGTTGCGCGCAATCGCGTCCACCCGCATCGGCGAGCGAAGCGTTGCCACTTCAAGCTGCAATTGCTGATTGAGCTGCTCCGCCTGGGTTCGCTCGGTTGCCAGCTGTTCGAGCTGATAGCGAATCTGGATGCACTGGAAGTGCTGCCACGCATACGAGAGCAGGCAGGCGGCAATCGCGCCGCCGGCCAGCAACCGCTTGCGAAATTCTTTTAGTTGCGCGGGCGCCACAGGGCGCGAAAGTCGCGAATTGTCGATGCGCTTTACCGTGAAATACTCCGTCATGCCGCACTCCCTGGCGGGTCCTCATGTTCCGGCCTGCCTGCGAATTTCGTTATGCGCACGATCTTCTCCGCAACGCGCATCTTCGCGCTGCGCGCCCGGGGATTGTTCCGGATTTCATCCTGGCTGGGCCGGATTACTTTGCGCGTCAATACCCGGAAGCTGCCTTCGCGCTCAAGGCGCTGAAAGGCCTGCTTCACCGGGCGGTCTTCAAGCGAGTGGTACGTGAGGACAACCCAACGTCCTCCGGAAGATAAAGTGGCAGGGGTCCGCGAAAGAAACTGCTCGAGTTCCTCCTCTTCTCGATTCACCGCTATCCGCAGCGCCAGAAACGTTTTTGTCGCGGGTTGCAGTCTCTGCCTTCCCCTTACTTTTCGGACTCCTGCCACAACCGTTGCCAGATGTTCGGTATCGCGGATGGGCCGCGCGCGAACAATTGCTCTGGCGATTCTGCGTGAATCCCGCTCCTCGGCTTTTTGATAGAGCAGGTCGGCCAGATCTTTCTCTGACCAGTGATTCACAATCTCTTCCGCGGTGAGCGGCGCATCGGGACGCATCCGCATGTCGAGAGGAGCGGCCCAGCGGAAAGAAAATCCGCGCTCAGGGCTATCCAACTCGAGCGTCGAAATCCCCAGATCGGCGAGCACGCCATCGAACGCAGGCATCTTCCGCTCGTTCTGCAGTTCGCCGATTCTCGAGAAGTCCGCCTGCACCAGAACCACCTTTTCCTCGAACGGCTTCAATCTCTCGCGCGCAATTTCAAGCGCTTTCGGATCGCGGTCAATCGCCAGTAAACGGCCCGTCGTCAACCGCCGCGCAATCTCGATCGAATGCCCGCCCGTCCCCGCCGTTACATCCGCATACGCCCCCTCGGGCCGGATGCGGAGCCACTCGATCACCTCCGCCGCCAGCACGGGCGTATGCAAAATGCTCAAAAGCTATGCGCCCAATTCGTCAAACGCTTGAATGTCTTGCGCCGTGACCGGATTGCTATTCAACTGCTCCAGGAATCGCGCGTGATTCCAGACTTGCAGGTACGTCAGGTTCCCCTGCACGTCGACCTCTCCCTTGATCTCCGCCGATTCCCGCAAAATGGAGGGGACCAAAATGCGCCCCTGCCCGTCCATTTCGACCACTTGCCCGTAATAGTTCGTTCGCGCCAAAAACTTTTGCCGCGCGGGGTTGTAAGACGAAAGCTTGGCGAGTCTTTTCTCGATCTCTGCCCATAGCTTCATGGGATAGATTCGCGCGTGATCGCCGGTCGCGCTGGTGACGTAGAATTTCCGGCCCGCCTTGCGCAACTCGGCCAAAAAGTCCGCGGGAATTTTCACCCGCCCCTTGTCGTCCGCCGTTGCCGGATAGTTGCCGCGCAGCATTTTGTGTGTTCAGAACTTCCGCCGGAGCGTCGTACCTGCGAATCACTCGCTACCCGCCTCGCCCACCGCCTTACATCCGCTTCCCTTGCCTACCACGCTCGCCCACTTTGTCCCACTTTTGGCCCGATTGTAGGCAGCTTCTTCGCGTTGTCAAGTGGAATCTCTCAAGTTGAGAAAAGATTTTTGAAGGCTCGCGCGGCCGCCGCAGATTTTTTCATGTGCTCCGAAATGGAAAAACCACAATGCCTAGTGGACGCCGTGGCGCAGTTGCGCGACGCCTAGCGGTTCCGCCGCGAAAATGGACGAAATTGTTTTGTAAGAGTTAACAACCGGGCGCCGTGCAACTATCGAGTGGGATTTGGTGGGTTAGGCGAGCGAAGACCCTGCCTCGATCAAAATTCCACGCGGGCCTGAACTGCAATCATGCGTGGAGAGCTATCGCCGCCGAGACCGACCCCGAGCAGGCTGGTTGGCGGCGAGGTGCTGTAGGTGAGCGCGCCGAAGCCTACTTGCGTGGATGGCTCGCCGGGAATACCCGCGAAAACGTTGCTTGGAAGTCCAAAGTTCGCATGATTGAACAGATTGAAGAACTGTCCTTCGATTCGGAGGTTCAGACGCTCGGTCAATGGGAACAATTTGGTGACATACAAGTCGCTCCAGACGAAATCAGGTCCGCGAAAAGCATTGCGGCGCGAGTCGCCGAACTGACAGGTCTGTGGGCTATCGCCGCCATCACACGCACCTGTGCTCGGGTCGACATCGGAGACAAACGCGTCTGGATTCAGCCACTGAATGGTGCCAGGCTGTGTGACTCCTGGAATGGCTCGGCGCTCGTAAATTGACACGCCGGGAACAACGCCCGCGAACTGCGGTCCCCCACCCTGAACGATCCCATTGCCATTGGCTGAATAGGGTGTGCTGAGGACAGAAAATGGCAGCCCGCTGTGCCAGAAGAAGGTACCGGAGATCTGCCAGCCATTCAGCACGTGACCGAGCTGGCGATTCTTCGTCTTGAGGGGAAGCTCATAAATGTACTGCGCATCGAGGTTGTGCCGGACGTCGTAGTCGCACGGGCCGTAATCGCGGCTAAGCTCTCCGGGCAACGGCGAGAGAATAGCGCCCGCAGAAAACTGAAGAAATCCGCCATTCGAGACTTCGTCCATGCAACGGCTGAACGTGTAATTGATTTGGCCTTGCAGACCGTGGCTAAGACGTTTCATTGCGGAGAGCTGAAGACCGTTGTAATGGCTGCCGGCTCCGGTCGAAAACTGGGTCACAGCGCCAAATCTGGGATCAGTTGACTGGAGATATGGAAACGGAGCAAAGCATCCTGCGCACACGGTCTGGTAACCGTTCACCTGAGTCAGGTACGGCTGATCGACCGCTCGGGTGCCAACGTACTGAGCTCGCACGCTGGCTGTGGCGCCGAATTGATGTTCGATTCCCAAACTCCATTGCATGAAATATGGAGCGTGGAGTTCGCCTGAAGGCACCGCTGTAATCGCCACGGGTGGAAGACATGCAGCTGGATTTGCTAACGGCGAAGCGCAGGAAAGCCAACCCTGGGAAAAGCCTTCGCCGAAAGCCTGATTCGCGGCAATGACCGTATCGACTGCGCTTCCGGGGACGCCGGGCGCTATCCCTGAGCCGCCAACCGTTCCTAATAGCCCGCCTTGGAAGCTCCGAACATATGGCGGATTCATGCCGATGACGTCCGCAATGCCGCCGGGCAAAATGTCACTGAAGAGTCCAAATCCCGTTCGCAGGACGGAGTTAGCTGCAAATTGCCAGGCGAGCGCCGTTCTTGGTTGCAATATGGCCAGCGGCGTCGAGTCGAAAAGCTTGCCCAGCCCGGTCTGAATCGAGGACTTCAATGGCTGGTTTACGTCATGCGAGACGGCAGCGAAGGAGCCTCGGAGCCGGGCAATTTCGTCGCGGGGACTGAACGGATTTGAATTGAATGTGTCGCGCAGGCCGATCGTCCATGTCAGCTTCGGAGTGAGCATCCACGTATCCTGGGCGTACAGGTCGACATTGAGGAAATTGAAAGGTTCATGCATCGCAAGCGGGAACGTCTCCGCCGCGGTGGAAGCAACGCCGTAGATGTATTGGGCTAAGGTGGCGTACGTGACGGTCGGGACGGTGCCTTCGTCGAAATCGTAATCGTTAAGCCGGAAGATTCTCGTGTTTGTGCCGAAGCGAAATTCATGCGGGCCATGGCTCCAGGCTAGATTGTCATTAATGAAAAAACGGGACGCTCGCCTGCCCTGCAACCAAGTATTGTCGAGGCCACCCAACTCGGTGAAGAAGGGACTCGAACCGGCGTGCTCCGCGCTTGCCTCGAGCACGATCGGAAATGCCGCCAGCGTCTTCTGAAAATCGGCCGGCGCAAAGAGGCTCGAATACCACGAGAATCCGGGGTTGAAGTAGTTGACCAAGTCCTGCGAAACGGTGTGTGTGAATCCTGCCGCGAACGAATAAAGAGGCTGGGGTGATATCGAGTCAAAGAGGGGATTAATCGGGTCGGTATACGCCGCCTGTAAACCGGTGTCGGACTGAAATCGAAACCAGGCAGTGTTGGCGCCATCTATATTCCAATCAATGCGCGCTGTCTGCACCTGCTCGCGATCGTCGCTCGAGTGCGAAACGATTTGGAGATTGGCGCAACCCGCGCCTGCGAGCCCGCCCATATCCAGCGGACATCCCAAAAGCGCGTGCGGCGTGCCGGCCGTGTTTCCGTATAGCGAAAACATCTGCTGATAGAACGGAATTTCTGCGGGCTCTGCCGGGTAGCATGGGGATTGCCCTGGCCCGCCGCAGCCGGACGTTTGCCCGGATTGCAGTTGCTGCAACACAAAATTCTGAAACCCTGTCGTGGGAATAATCGTCGGCGTGACGATGGGCAGAGCGATTCGCACCCACTCACTGTCGAAGAAGAAGAAAAGCTTATCGTGAATGATCGGTCCGCCTAAGCTGCCGCCGAAGTGATTCACCGTGGACCGTGGTTTGTGGCTCCCGGACGTTACGTTGGTGAAATAGTCCGCTGCATTGAGGATCGACCCGTTCCAAATCTCATAAGCGTTCCCGTGGAACTGGTTCGTCCCTGGTTTCGTGACGTAGTTCACCTGAGACGCGCCGTACCTTCCCTGATCTACGGAATAGGAAAGCGTATTAACCGTGACTTCCGCGATGGAATTCAGGCCCAGCACGAGATTGGTGGAAAGACCGCTGTTCAGATTGGTGAGCGGATCATTCGTTTCAAGGCCGTCGACGATATAGCCATTCGATAGCGCCGGAAGACCGTTGAACTGAACGTTACCGTAACCGTTCGTGCTGCCGACGAAATCATTGCCACTGCCGGCCGTGTTGATGAGCGCGCCGGGCGCGAACTGCAACGGGTAGGTGAGGTCGCCGCCAGGATTGGGAAGATTTTCGAGCGCTGGCGCATTCAGATTCGTAGAGGTGTTCGCGTTCCCAGGATTGATAAGAGGAGCAGCTCCACTCACTTCGACCGTCTGCCTCGACTGCGCGACTTTCATTTTGAAATCCACGGTCTGTTTCTGCCCGAGTCCCGCAAACACAGTCTCGACTTGCTGTGCTTCGAAACCTTTGGCCTCTGCCTTCACGGAATAAATGCCCGGCTGAAGTTGCGGAAAGCTAAAGCGGCCCTGTTCGTCGCTCGCCATGGACCGGCGAAAGCCGGTGTCACGGTTCACAATGGTTATCGTCGCGCCAGGGATTGCTCCCGCTGTCGAATCGATGATCTGACCCTCAATGGCGCCAGTCGTTTCTCCTTGGGCCAGGCAATTCGAGTAGACCATTAAGAGATTTAAGAACGTCAGGCAGATCGGGAGAGATGCTCGAAACATCGTCATGCGTCTCACGGCCGGGACGCTCGATATGTTAACCTAGGTTAACTCACAAAGTAAACCTGAGCATACTTAGTCAGGTACAAATCTGAGAGGCGCGTGCAGTGCCGAAGTTTCGCTGAATTTTGCGAGAGGTCTATTGCTGCGGGGTTTGGGGAGGCGGATTACGCAAGGAGTTCAAGTTCCGCAGCATGGATTGTTCGTCCGGGCTGAGCCCTTCCATGAACTTCGGATCCTTCAGCGCGGCCTGCTGGGTTGCGGGGCTCATGTCGCTCAGCATCTTGAGATGCTGCCTGATCACCAGGCGCCGGTCCTGGGGCATAGCTTGCCACTCGGGAAGCAGCGTGTCGCGGACGTACTGGCGCTGCTGGGGCGTCATGCGTTCGAGGGCGAGTTCTCCTTCGTGCGCGTGCTGTTTCTGCTCCGGCGTGAGGCTGTTCCATCGTGCAAGGTTCCGGCGAATTTGCTGCTGGCGCTCGGGCGGCAGGTTTTTGAACTGTTCGTTATTCTGCAGGAATCGCTGCTGCTCGTCCGGCGGCAGATCCCGAAGCCGCTGGATCCATCGAGGAGGAAGGCCCGCCATGGCGCGCGCGCCCGGTTGTTGTGCCTTCACAGCTCCATTGCCATTGGCGTCGCGATTAATCTTCTGCGCCACCGGCCTCTGCGCCCACTGCTGCCCGTTTTGCGCGGGGGCAGACTGCGCCGCAATCGCCAGAGCGAGCGCTCCAACCGGCACGAATTTTAGAAGGCGCGGCACTGATTTGCTCCGTTAGTCGTTGCTTTCGGTTTGATCGCGATCGGATTGATTCGGCGGCTGTACAGAAGCCGGTACCAATTCCGAGAGCGCGTCCATCTTGGTCACTACGTCATAGTTCTCGAGGACGCCCAGGTTCTTGATGGCGTTGAAATCCTGTTCACTGGACGTCGCGGCCGCACTCGGTTCCGGGCCGACGCTGGCCGGATTGTTCGCCGGCCGGTTCGCGATCCACACCGTCAACGCAATCAGCAAAACCGCCGAAAATGCCAGGCGCGCTTGCGGCGCAAACCACAAGAACCAGCCTCGCTGCAGCTGGGCGGCCACGCGCTGGCGCACGTGCGCATCAAATCCGAACGAAGGCTCGATGGCCGGAAGCTCTTCCATCATGCTCCAGACGCCGCGAAATTCTTCGGCGCGCAGGCGGCACGCCGCACAATCGGCCAGATGCCGCTCCACTTGACTGCGTGTCGCTGAATCCAGCCGGCGATCGATGTACGGAATCAGTTCCTTGGAAACCTCTTGGCACTTCATGACGGCCTTCCCTCTACTGCGCGCTGCGCCGCGGGCTGATTCACCAGCGGCGCCAATTGGCCGCGCAGGTTCTCATAGGCGCGGAAAAGCAGCGATTTGAGCGCCGCTTCCGTGCAATCTAAAATCTTCGCAATCTCCGCGTAATCCATCTCTTCGTATTTGTGCAGCAGAACCGCCGCGCGCTGTTTTTCCGGCAGCGAGCCAATCGCGCGCTGGATGAATACGACGCGATCTCGCTCGAGCAGCTGTTCGTCGATGCGTTTTTCGCGCGCCGGCAAATCGCGCGGCATGGGATCCTCGTCTTCCGCGCTCACGGGCGCATCGAGCGAAACTTCCATCCTCTGATGCCTGTTATCGCGAACCGAATTGAGCGCCACGTTTGTTGCGATGCGGAAGAGCCACGTTGTGAATTTGGCGCTGGGAGTATAGTGCTTCCGCGCTCGATAGACGCGCAGAAAAACATCCTGCGCGAGGTCTTCCGCGGTCGCCCGGTCCCGCACCATGCGGTAGAGGAAGTTCACCAGCGGCGAGCGATACTTCACCAGCAAGAAGTCGAAAGACGAGTCGTCTCCCGCCTTCACGTCCAGCATCAGTTGGACGTCGGTTCTAGACATGACCTGCACAGTCTATCTAACACAAACGGCGGGCGAAAGTTGCCGCGCAGCGCCAATGCCCAGGCGTATAATGACCAGCTCGGGGAGTCATCCGTGATGCTCGACATTCCGGGCCGCCGATGACGTGCAATACATTGAATTTAGGCGTGTTATCGAAAATACCGCCCTCGATTTCATGGTCCACTTCGCTAGCTTTCCTGGCGCTCTGCGCGGCTGCGTGCCTAGCTCCCGCGCCCGCCCGCTGCGGCATGCCCTCCGCCGAAAAAAAAGTCCCCTGTGCCATCGCAGCAGAAGACCGCGCCGTCTACGCCACGGTTCTGAAGGACGCGGATGTCTGGAAGCTTCCTGTAAACTCGGAATCGACCGGCGCCTTCACTCTGACTCCGCATAGAGATGAATGGAAGCGCGCGAAAGGGCCGCTTGGCTCGGCCGCCGAAAGGCTCGTCTTGCAGGCAAGCGCAGAAACTCGCGACGATTTTGCGGCCAAGAGCACATCCGGCTGTTATATCGGCGTACTGCCCCAGAAAGATCTCGAACGTCCCTCGGGACTCGAAAGTCGGCCCGACGAGCGCCACCCGAAGGAAACCTATTGGTATGGCACCGTCAATTTGTCGCGAGTAGGGTTTAATTCCGAAAAGACCGAGGCGCTGGTCTATACAGAACGAAGCTGCGGCCCGGATTGCGGCGGCGGAGATTTCTTTCTGCTGCGCAAAAAGGACGGCGCCTGGACCGTGGTCGCGCAAATCAATCTCTGGGAATTGTAGAGCGCCGTTGCGCCGATCGGCGCGGCGAAATCAACGCCCGAATTGGCGCAGATGATGATCCGCGTGCAGGTAACCCCACCGCAGCCAATCCGCAGAAGTCATAGGGCCAAAGAACGGGTGTGTGGTGGCTAAACTCGCCGAAGGCTCGCAAAAGCGGTCGAAAACGACAATCAGCACCGCACGATCGCGCTCGAAATCGACTGGTTGCGTGCCGCCAATTCCCTGCTCTATTTCCGGGCGCGTCTTCACGCCGTGCGGCCACGGCATCGGCGCGCGCAGCGCCACCCACTTCATAACCGTGCGCTGAAAGAAGCCGGTGGCCGGACTCGCGAATTTCTCGCCCAACGCAGCACGATAGGAATCGCACATGTGGCAGATCATTTGGTCAACCGACATCCTGCCCCATCGCCGCCGATCGTTTGGAGTCAGAGCGGAGATTCTTTGCGCGATCGAGTCGCGATCCGCTTTGGATTCGAGAGTGCGCATTACGGTCAGCCACTGTGGCGGAAAAGAATCACGTCGCCGTCCTGCACGATGTAGTCTTTGCCTTCCAGGCGCACCTGTGCCTTTTCGCGCGCGGCGGCAAAACTGCCGGCTTTGAGCAGGTCCTGCCAATTGACGACATCGGCCTTGATGAAATTTTTCTGGATGTCGGTGTGAATCGCGCCGGCAGCTTCCGGTGCGGTCATGCCGCGTCGAATCGTCCACGCGCGGCACTCCGGCTCGCCGCAGGTGAGAAAAGAAATCAGGCCGAGCAGGCGATAGCTCGCTTCGATCAGCCGGTCCCGCCCCGATTCAGCGAGCCCATAGGCGCGCATCATCTCCGCTGCTTCGGCGTCGTCCAGCTCGGCGAGTTCCGCTTCGATCTTTCCGCAAAATGGAACGACGGCTGTCTGTGGCTTCGATGCCAGCTTTTCGAGGCGATGTTTCTCGACGGCACGATCGATCTCGGTGGCTTCTTCGTCGCCGAGATTCAGGACGTAGAGCATCGGCTTGCGCGTGAGAAACATGAAGCCCGTGATCATTTTCTCTTCTTCGGGCTTCAATTCGAGTTCGCGCAGAGGAGTTTCTGCTTCGAGCGCCCGGCGGCAGCGATTCAGCAAATTCAGCTCGGCTTCGAGCAGCGGATCCTTTTTCTTCTTCAGATCCTTCTCGATTCGCTCAATGCGTTTCGCGGCTTGTTCCAGATCGTGCAGGATGAGTTCGATATCGACGCTGACGATGTCGCGCAGCGCGTCAATCGAACCCGCTTCGTGGGGCACGGCGGGATTTTCAAATAAGCGCACCACGTGCGCGAGCGCATCGGCCTCACGCAGCGGCACGAGCGACGCCTTATTCTTCTCGCGATCCTTCTGAATCCCCCCAATATCCACGTATTCGATCGTCGCGTACGTGATTTTCTTCGGCTTGAAAACCTCGGCCAGCTTCGCGAGTCGCGCATCCGGCACGCGGGCGATGCCAACGTGCGCCTGCGCCGGCGCGCCGTGCGATTCGACGCGGGCGCGCGTCAAAATCCTGAAAAGGCTCGTCTTGCCCACCTGCGGCAGTCCGATAATTCCCGTCTGCATAAGCGTTCGATAGTAGCACACGCCCTTTGCCGCGCCGGTTGCCCGCCTGCGTGACGCCTGTCACAGAGCAGAAACAAACCGGGCCTAAACTGGCGTCGTCTCTCAGGTGGCGGCGATGAACGCGGCAAAAGGCATTCAGCCTCAGGCACTGCTTCAGCAGCTCGACGCGCTTCGCTCGGAAATGCTCGAGCTCGAAGCCTCGGGCCAGAGGGAATTCCCCGCAATCCACGACGAGCATCGAGCCAGCGCGACCAATCTCCTCCATTACGTCGCGCTTCGCCGCCACGATATTCGCCAATTGCAGGCCCAGCTCGCCGCGCTGGGGCTTTCATCTTTGGGCCGCACCGAGCCCCACGTCTTTGGCGCCTTGCGCGCCGTGACCAACGCACTGCATCGGCTCGACGGCTCCAGCGGCGCCAGCGACGGCCCACCGGAGAGCGCCCCGGAAATTGGCGAAGGTGCGGAACTGCTTGAGAAAAATACGGAGGCGCTGCTGGGAGCCGCGCCGCGGGGCCGCGGCGTCCACATTATGGTCACCATGCCGTCGGAAGCAGCCACGGATTACGAACTCGTCCGCGACCTCGTCCTGCACGGGATGGATTGCATGCGCATCAATTGCGCCCACGATGGACCCGAAGCGTGGTCGGGAATGCTGCGCAAGCTCAGCGTTGCGTCCGCTTTTCGCGCGGGCGCCGGCGCCTGACGCATCCTGGGCGAAGCGCCGTTCCTGCGGTTGCTTCCCTGCCCGCGCGCCATATATGATCTCGTCGCCATCCATCAGACCGGGGTGCTCTCATGAAATATCTTTCGCTCCTTTTGCTTCTCGTGGCCGCGCAGGCGGTTTGCGCGCAGGACTGGGCCAAGGATGCGCTCACAAAATCGCCGCGCCATCGCGAATGGGTCACCATCAAACACGATAATCGCTCGGTCGAGACCTTCGTCGCCTATCCGGAGTCGAAGGACAAAACGCCCACGGTCCTCGTGATTCACGAAATTTTTGGCATGACCGATTGGGTGCAGGATCTTGCGGACCAGATTGCTGCCGCGGGGTACATCGCCGTCGCGCCCGACCTGCTTTCGGGCATGGGACCGAACGGCGGGCGCAGCGATTCGTTCGAGCAAGGCAAGGCGATGGAGGCGGTGAGCCATCTCGATC
>Ga0335078_10016183_pt1 | contig 11066 bp, 13 predicted proteins | sample Lox_Sample_32_FD_206711 | JGI IMG/M metagenome (GOLD analysis project Ga0335078, IMG submission 206711) | Soil microbial communities from Loxahatchee National Wildlife Refuge, Florida, United States - Lox_Sample_3.2 | ecosystem: Environmental > Terrestrial > Soil > Wetlands | place: USA...
GGCCTGCTCTTCGCGCACCGCGGTCGGCGACGCGATCGAGGCAATCGTGAAGTCGCGCTCGCGAATCACCGGGCGCGTGCCGGGCGGGAGCGTGACGGCGCTGATATGCACGCTGTCGCCGATCTCGAGCTCGTCGAGGCTCACGGTCAGCGCTTCGGGGATCGCGTCGACACTGCAGACCAGTTCGATCGCGTGGCGCACGATGTTGAGGAGGCCGCCGCGGCGCAAGCCCGGCGATTTCTCCTGATCGATGAAGTGGACCGGCACCGCGACCGTGATGCGGCTCCCCTTGCCGACGCGCATGAAATCGACATGAAGCGGCTTCTCGGTTGCGGGATGGCACTGCACCTCGCGCGGGATGGCGCGGAAGCGCGACCCTTCGAGCTCGACATCGACGAGGCGCGCGAAGAAGCCCTCGCGCCGCGCCACCTGCATCAGCTCGCGCGGATCGACGCTGATGAGCCGGGGCGGCTGGCCGTCGCCATAGACGACGCCGGGGACGCGGCCGTCGCGGCGCGACTGGCGCGCGGCACCCTTGCCCGCGGACTGGCGCGGCTCGGCGCGCAAGGTGACGACATCGGCCATGACAAAACTCCCTAGCTAGTCGAACAGGCTCGAGACCGAGCGCTCTTCGCTGATGCGGCTGATCGCCTCGGCCATGAGCGGCGCGATGGTGAGGCGGCGGATGTTCTTGGCGACGCGCACCGCCTCGGTCTGGGCGATGCTGTCGGTGGTGACGAGCGCTTCGAGGGGCGAGGCGCTGACGCGCGCGACCGCGCCGCCCGAGAGCACGCCGTGCGTGACATAGGCCGAGACCGAGCGCGCGCCGCGCTCACGCAACGCCTCGGCGGCGTTGCACAAGGTCCCGGCGCTATCGACGATGTCGTCGACCAGGATACAGGAGCGGCCCTCGATCTCGCCGATCACGTTCATCACCTCGGACACGCCGGCGCGCTCGCGCCGCTTGTCGATGATGGCGAGGTCGGCGTCGAGGCGCCTCGCGATGATGCGGGCGCGCACCACGCCGCCGACGTCGGGCGAGACGATGACGAGCGTGCCGCCATCGAACCGGTCCTTGATGTCTTTGACGAAGACCGGCGCGGCATAGAGATTGTCGGTCGGAATGTCGAAGAAGCCCTGGATCTGCCCGGCATGCAGATCGAGCGTCAGCACGCGGTCGGCGCCTGCGGCGGTGATCATGTTGGCGACGAGCTTGGCCGAGATTGGCGTGCGCGAACCCGACTTCCGGTCCTGGCGGGCATAGCCGTAATAGGGCACGACCGCGGTGATGCGCCGCGCCGAAGCGCGCTTCAGCGCATCGAGCGTGACCAGCAGCTCCATCAGATTGTCGTTCGCGGGATATGACGTCGATTGGATCACGAACACGTCCTCGCCGCGGACGTTCTCGTGCACCTCGACGAACACCTCCATGTCGGAAAAGCGCCGCACGCTCGCATCGGTGAGCGGCAGCTTCAAATAGGCCGAAATGGCCTCGGCCAACGGCCGATTGCTGTTGCACGCGAGGATTTTCATGCGGAATCGCCTGGGAGGGGCCCGCGGGGCCACAACGAAGCCGGACTGTAACAAAGGGGTCGCGCGCTGTAAACCCGCCTCGGCACGGTTCAATTGCGGCGTGCGCTAGCTGCCGGCGGTCTCGGCGCGCGAGATGAGCTCGGCAATGCCGGGCGCGGCGGCGACGGCGACCGCCTCGGCAACATCGCCCCAATCGTGGTCGAGGCTGCCGGCGGGGACCGTGTTCTGCTGGCTCACTTGGCCGAGCGGCCGCCCGCCCGAGGCGAGGATCCAGCGCACGCTGACAAGTTCCTTGCCGGGCTCGGCGGGCGCCACCGCGACCTCGCACGAAAGCGCAAAGCGCGACGGCGCGCCTGGCGCGCCGAGCTCGACCCCGGCGCGGCCCAACGCCTCGTCGATGGCGCGCGCGAGCGCCGTCCCGCCGTCGCCCGGTGCGCCGGTGACAGCGCCCAACGACACCTCGACCGGCACGTCGGGCGATAGCGGCACCGGCGCGTCGCCCGCGACCAGCGCGGCGATTTTCGCCGCCGCCGCGCCGGCCACCGCGGCGGTGGCATCGCCCGGCAGCGCGGCGGCCGCGAACTCACGCGTGGCGGTACCGCGGCCGCGCACCGCGCCCTTTGCGTCCCGCAAGGTCCAGCGCAGCGCGAGCCGCTGGCCTCCGGCAGCCGACGCGGTCTCGTCCGCAAGCTCGAGCCGGAAGCTGCCGCGATTGCCGCCCTCGGTGCTCGCCGGCACGTCCTCGGCGAGGAGCGCCTTCACCAGCGCCGCGGCCATCACAGCACCATCCTTCTCGCCCGCAGGCGCGATCACGACGATCCCGGCGCTGTCCGGCGGCTTCAGCGCGTTGGGCGGCGGCAGCGTGCGCGCATCGTCAAACGGATGCGGCAGCGGCTGGCACGCGGCGAGAAGAGCGAAGACGGCAATCACGAAGAGGCGCATCTATGGAGCCAAGGCGATGACGGAGAGGAGATGGCCGAACTGGCTTTCGCCGCGCAGGCAGGCGCGGCGGTAGGAGAAGAAGCGCTCGGCATCGGCGCAGGTATCGGCCGCGATGCGCTCGACCCGCGCCAAGCCGAGGCCGCGGAGCTTCGCCTCGAGATAGGCGCCGAGATCGAAGAGGAAGTGTCCCGCGCGTGGGCTTGGACCGAAGAAGCGGACGTTCGCCGCGTTCTCGGCGAGGAACGGCGCCGGGAATTCGGGGCCGACCTCGTAGGACCGGCCGCCGATGCAGGGGCCGATCGCAGCGGCGATGCGGCGGCGCGCGGCGCCCGCCTGCTCCATCGCCGCGAGCGTCGCCTCGACGACGCCGCCGATGGCGCCGCGCCAGCCGGCATGCGCCGCGGCAACCACAGGGACGGCGGGATCGGCCAGCAGCACCGGCGCACAGTCGGCGGTCAGGATCCCGAGCGCGATGCCCGGCGCGCGCGTCACGAGGCCATCGACGCGCGGCCGGTCCTCGTGCCGCCAGACGTTAACGACCCGCGCCACGTCGGTGCCATGCACCTGATAGCCGGTAACGAGAGCGTCCGGCGCGAGGCCGAGCGCGTCGAGCGCGCGGCGGCGGTTCTCCACAACCTTCGCCGGATCGTCGCCCGAGCCAAGGCTGCAATTAAGCCCGGCGAAGACGCCCTCGCTCACGCCGCCGGCGCGCGTGAAGAAGGCGTGGCCGATGCCGGCAAGGCCAAGCGCCTCGGCGCAGAGCGGCGTCATGCGAATCCTGCCGGCGCAGGCGCGCCGGGCGGCGTCAGCGCGAGCGCCTTGAAAAGCGTTCCCATCTCGGCCGGATCGACGAGCCGGCGGCAGCCGCTTCGCACGAGCATGGCCTGATTGGGATCGGCGCCGGCGATGAGCTTTTGCGCCCGCGCCTCGATGCCGAGCGCGGCGAGGAACTCGCCCTGCGGCACCGGTCCCCACGCGCGCGCACCTGCCGCCGCGGCCGCCGCGGCGAAGGCCGCGAAATCGACGTGCGCGGTAAGGTCGGCTTCGCCCGGCGCGGTCAGCACGTCGTGGCGGCGATGGCGTCGCACCGCTTGCAGCGTGTCGCCGAAGGCCTCCGGGAAATAGCCGTAATCGACGAAGAGCGCCGCGCCGCCCGCGGCGAGAAGGCGTGCCGCGATGGCTCGTGCGAGATGATCGGCGCCTTCGCACACCTCGCGGACGGCGCCCTCGGGCGCCTCCGGCAGCGCGATCGCGGCGGGCGCTTCGTCGAGCACGAAAGAAAGCCCGCCGCCGGCATCGAGGCCGACGCGCCGCTCGCGCCAGGCTCCGGCGTGGCGCATGAATTGCCGCACCGGCAGCGCGTCGAGAAACTCATTGGCGACGAGCAGCATCGGCCCCGGCGGCACGGTGTCGATGTCATCATGCCAAGCGGGCGACGGGGCCGCGAGCGCGCGCTCCTGCGCGGCGCGCAAGGCCGGGCTGCGCTCGACCAGATGCAGCCGCGCCGCTGCGCAGAAGCCGGGCGCGACCCGGGCGGCGCGGAGCGCGTCGCGCAGCATCGTGCCGCGCCCCGGCCCAAGCTCGACGAGCAGGACGGGATCGGGCGCGCCGATCCGCCGCCAATAGTCGGCGCAGCAGAGCCCGATCAGCTCGCCGAACACCTGGCTGATCTCGGGCGCCGTGACGAAATCGCCGCGCGCGCCCAAGGGATCGCGCGCCGCGTAATAGCCAAGGCGCGGATGGAACAGCGCCACCTCCATGTACTGGGCGACGGTGAGCGGCCCCTCGGCGCCGATCCGGGCGTGGAGCTCGGCCAGGAGGCTCAGCGTGCCGGCCGCGCCCGCCATGCGTACCAGATGAGTGCCGCGCCCGCGAAGAGCAGCGGGATCGAGAGAAGCTGTCCCATCGTCGCACCGAATATGAGGAAGCCCAGATTGGCGTCGGGCTGCCGGAACATTTCGCCGATGATGCGCGCCGTGCCATAGCCCAAAAGGAACGCCCCGGTCAGTGTGCCCCGATGCTCGCGCACGACGCGCGAGCGCTGCAGGAAATAGAGGATCGTGAACAGGATGATCCCCTCCAGGCCCGCCTCGTAGAGCTGGCTCGGATGGCGCGGCAGATGCGTCGGGTCGTTCGGGAAGATCATCGCCCAGGGCACGTTGGTCACCCGCCCCCACAGCTCGCCGTTGATGAAATTGGCGATGCGGCCGAAGAACAGGCCGATCGGCACGGCGCAGGCGATGATGTCGGCGAGCCCCAGAACCGCGATCTTGCGCTGGCGGCAGAACAGCAGGATGGCGACGCAGACGCCCAAGGCGCCGCCATGGAACGACATGCCGCCATGCCAGACCTCGACGATCTCGGCCGGGTGCGCGAAGTAGAAGTCGGGACGGTAGAACAGCACATAGCCGGTGCGCCCGCCGAGCACGACGCCCAAGGTCGCCCAGACCAGGAAATCGTCGATGTCCTGGGCGCGGGCGGCGCGCGGCGGCTTCTGCGCGAGCGCCAGGCAATAGCGCCAGCCGATCAGCAGCCCGACGATATAGGCGAGCGCATACCAGCGGATCACGAACGGCCCGAGCGAGACGGCGATCGGGTCGATGGCGGGATAGGGAATGACGAACATCAGCGATAGGGATCGGCCGTGGCGAGATAGGTGGCGACATAGCGCTGCACCCCGTCCTCGAGCGCGAGCGGCGCGCGGCCGTAGCCGAGGCGCCGCAACTGATCCATCCGCGCCTCGGTGCGGTATTGGTAGCGCGCGCGGATCTCCTCCGGCATGTCGATGAATTCGATGCGCGGCTCGCGGCCGAGGGCGCGATAAACCGCCGCGGCAAGGTCGGCGAAGCTGCGCGCCTTGCCGCTGCCGACGTTGAAGAGGCCGGACGCTTCGGGATGGTCGTAGAGGAACAGCATCATCGCGACGCAGTCATCGACATGGACGAAATCGCGGAGCTGCCCGCCATCGGGATAATCGGGCCGGTAGGAGCGGAAGAGCCGGCACGGCTCGCCCTTGGCGGCGCGTGGATAGATCTGCGCCGCGACGCTCTTCATCGCGCCCTTGTGGTATTCATTCGGACCATAGACGTTGAAGAACTTGAAGCCCGCCCATTGCGGCGGCCGCTTCGCGTTCCGGGCGACGAGGCGCGCGATGCGGAGATCGACGAGGTGCTTCGTCCAGCCATAGGCGTTGAGCGGCCGGAGCCGCGCCAGTGCCTCGGGATCGGCGCCATCCTCGAAGCCGGCGCTGCCGTCGCCATAAGTCGCGGCCGAGGAGGCGTAAAGAAGCCGCGTCTCGGTCGCCGCGCACCAGTCCCAAAGCGCCAGCGTGAGGGTGAAATTCGACGCGACGATGAGGTCGGCGTCGGTTTCGGTGGTCGATGACACGGCGCCGAGATGGAACACCGCCTCGATCTCGTTAGCGTGCTTGCCGAGCAGGTCGAACAAGGCCTCGGGCGGGACGATCGCGGCCAGCTCGCGCTTTTGCAGGTTGCGCCATTTGTCGTCGCTGCCGAGCCGGTCGCACACGACGAGATCGCCGACGCCGCGCTCCTCCAGCGCCGCCGCGAGATTGGAGCCGATGAACCCGGCGCCGCCGGTGATCACGATCATCGCCGCCTTATACCCGATTATGCCGGAGGGCGCGCCTTCGCTATGATGGCGGCGGCCCCAGCCGCGCGGGCCATGAAGAGGGTGAAATGGAGTCTGAAAACAAGCTCTTCGAAGATTTTGCGCGCGTCGCGGGCGGCGCGCTCGGCAGCTTGACGGGCTTGCGCGACGAGGTCGAGACGCGCCTCAAGGAACAGGCGGAGCGGCTCCTCCAACGCATGAACGTAGTGCGGCGCGAGGAGTTCGAGGCGGTCCAGGCCATGGCCGCGAAGGCGCGGCTCGCCCAGGAGCAGATCGAGGCGCGGCTCGCCGCACTCGAGGCGCGGGTCGCGATGCTCGAGGCGCGCCCGCCCCTCGGCGCCCCTTTCCCGGTCGACGCGCGCGACTAAATCACCCTTGCGCGCGAGTCCTGAGTCTGGCAATTTGCGAGGTATAGTGGTGACCTCGCGGGCGCTCTACTAGTAATCGGTCGCCACTGGTATTTGACGGAAGGAGCCCTCGATGCCCTCTCCGGCGCTCGAAACCACTCACGCGGCTTCGAACCCGATCGACCTGATCGAAGAAATCGTGCTCGCCAACGAGTGGCGCCATGACCGGTCGAGCGACGAGGAACTGCATGTCGAGATTCCCGGGCGCTGGTGCGACTACCGCCTGCTGTTCTTGTGGCAGCGCGAGATGAGCGCGCTGCATTTCTCGTGCGGCTTCGAGATGAAGGTGCCGCGCGGCCGGCGCGGGCCGGTGTACGAGCTACTCGCCACGGTCAACGAGCGGCTGTGGCTCGGTCATTTCGATTTGGCGCCGGACGACCAGTCGCCGTCCTTCCGCCACGGCGTGCTGTTGCGCGGCGCGCCCGGCGCGAGCGTCGAGCAGATCGAGGACCTGGTCGAGATTTCCGTCACCGAGTGCGAGCGCTTCTATCCCGCGTTTCAGTTCGTCGTGTGGGGCGGCAAGAATGCCGAAGAGGCGATCGCCTCGGCGATGATCGATCCGGTCGGCGAGGCGTGAGCGCGGGCGAGCCGCTCGACCGTCCGATCCTGCTCGTCGGCTGCGGCAAGATGGGCGGGGCTCTTCTCACCGGATGGCGCGCGCGCGCCATCGCCAAGAGCTATGTCGTGGTCGAGCCGGCGATACCGGCAGGCCTGCGCGCGGCCGAGATCGTCGTTCATGCCGATCCGGCGCAGCTCGCGGCCGACCTCGCGCCGGCCGCGATCGTGTTCGCGGTGAAGCCGCAATCGCTTGACGAGGTCGCGCCGCACTACCGGCGCTTTGCCGGCACGGCGCCGTTTCTGTCGATCGCCGCCGGCAAGACCATCGGCTATTTCCAGCGCCAGCTTGGACCAGCCGCCGCGATCGTGCGGGCGATGCCGAATACGCCGGCCGCGATCGGCCGCGGCATCGCCGTGCTGTGCGCCAACGCCGCCACCGATGCCGCCGCCCGCGCGCTCTGCGGCGCGTTGCTCGCGGCGGTCGGCGAGACCGCCTGGGTCGAGGACGAAGGCCTGATCGACGCCGTGACAGCGGTCTCGGGCAGCGGCCCGGCCTATGTCTTTCTGCTGATCGAGTGCCTGGCGGCGGCCGGCGTCGAGGCGGGCCTGCCGGAGGATTTGGCGATGCAGCTTGCGCGCGCGACCGTCGCGGGCGCGGGCGAGCTGGCACGGCAGGCACCCGAAAGCGTCCGCCAGCTGCGCGAGGCGGTGACGAGCCCCGGCGGCACGACGCGCGCCGCGCTCGACGTGCTGATGGCGCCGGACGGGCTCGAGCCGTTGATGAAGAAGGCGGTCGCGGCAGCGGCGCGCCGCTCGCGCGAACTTGCGGACTGAGCGCGCTCCGCGCATAGTTTCGATTCGGACAGACGGAGGGGCGCATGGCGAGGGCGAAGGCGCCGAGACGCGCGCGGCGAGGCGGCACGCCGGAGGATCGTCTGATCGAGGCCGCGCTCGCTCTGGCCGAGCGCCAGGGCTGGCGCCGCTCCGGGCTCGCCGAGATCGCCGCCGAAGCCGGCGTGAGCGTCGCCGAGGCCTATGCGCTCCATCGCGGCAAGCGCGCGATCCTGCGCGCCTTTCAGCGCCGCATCGACCAGGCCGCGCTCGCCGGGACATCGTCCGGCGACAGCGCGCGCGAGCGCCTGTTCGACATGCTGATGCGGCGGTTCGAGGCGCTGAAGCCGCACAAGGCCGCGGTCCGCGCCATCCTGCGCGACAGCATCGGCCATCCCGCTGCGATCTTCGGCGTCATCAGCGTCGAGCGCTCGATGCGCTGGATGCTCGAAGGCGCCGGCGTCTCGACCGGCGGCTGCGCCGGGCGCCTCCTCGTTCACCTGACGACCGGGCTTTATCTCTCGGTGCTGCGCGTTTTCCTCGGCGACGACAGCGAGGATCTGGGCCGGACCATGGCGGCGCTCGACCGCGGCCTGCGCCAGGGTGAGCAGCTGTGCCGCTATCTGCCGGGCCGGGCAAGGCCCTCCGCGCATGCCTCTTGACTTGATCTTGCAATGCAAAAAATTTAAGCTATCGCCTTGACCTTTGCAGCAAGTGCCGCCATATTCGCCATTGTGCACTGCAACATGAATGTTCCCTTTACCGAAAGGATTGCCCGCCCATGATCAATGGCAAGAATGCGTTCTTCGACATGGATGTCGGCAAGGCATTTGCCGGCTTCAACTTTCCCACGATCGACGCCGAGTCGATGATGGCGACGCAACGCAAGAACCTCGAAGCCTTCACCCAGGCGAACCAGCTCGCGGTCGAGGGCGTGCAGGCGGTCACCCGCCGGCAGGTCGAGATCGCCCGCGAGGCTTTCGAGGGCGCTTCGGCGGCCTTGAAGGAACTTGTGCAGCCGAGCGCGCCCGAGGACCGCATCGCCAAGAACGCCGAACTGGCGAAGCAGGTGTTCGAGAAGAGCCTCGCCAACTACCGCGAGCTCGGCGAGCTTGTCAGCAAGGCGAATGCCGAGGCGTTCGACGTAATCGCCAAGCGCTTCAGCGCCAGCCTCGACGAGCTGCGCGAGCAGGCGAAGACCAAGGCGCACCGCTAAGCCTCCGTCGCGCCGATTGGACTGTGTCAGGGCCGGGTTCGTCCCGGCCACTGATGCGCGCGCCTAAACGTCCACCGTGAGCCCATCATGCGCGGTCTCGTGCGCCAAGGCGTCGAGCCGCGCGAGCATGTCCGGATTGAGGTGCGTGAGGATGATCCGGCGCGCGCCCACGGCGGCAAGCCGCGGCGCAAGCTCGGCATAGGACAGATGCCCGGTCAGGCGCCGCTCGTGGCTCGAACATTCGCAGATGAAGAGATCGGCGTCACGGGCGGCCGTCAGTAAATTGTCGGTCCAGGCGGTGTCGCCGGAATAGGTCACGATCCGGCCGCCGATCTCGACGCGGAGCGAGTGGCACGGCGCGCCGGCCGAGTGCTCGGCCGGGTAGGGCGTCACCGCGAAACCCGGGAACTCGGCGCGCACACCGGTCTCGATCTCGCGAATGTCCAGGGGAAAGCGCAGCTTCGTCTCGGACGAACCGGGAAAGAGCGCCTCCTGCGCCGCGGCGAGCCGTTGTCCGGTGCCGGCCGGCCCGGCGATCAGCAACGGCCGCGGACGCCGGCTCATGTGATGGGCGTCGAGCAGGAAGAACGGCAAGCCGCCGAAATGGTCGCCGTGCAGATGGCTCAGCACCACGGCGTCGATCGCATTGGGATCGACGCCTGCCCGCTTCAGCGCGACAAGCGAGCTTGCGCCGCAATCGATCAGAATGCGGCAGCCTTCGCCCTCGGCAAGGAAGCAGGTGTTGAAGCGGCCACCGCTGCCGAACGCGTCGCCGCTACCGATGAAGGTGAGGCGCATGGTCCCTCAATCGGGCGCTAATACATAGCCCGTGCCGCGCACCGTCTGGAGATGGCGCGGGAAGCGCGGATCGGTCTCGATCTTGCGGCGCAGCCGCGTCATCTGCACATCGACGCGTCGCACCGTGCCCTTGAGCTCGGCCGCGAGCAACAGGGCCTCGCGCGTCATGGCGCGGCCCGGCGTGGCGGCAAGCGCCAGCAGGAGCGCGAGTTCGGTCTCGGTCAGATGCACCGGGCTTGTCGCCTTGCGCAGTTCGCGCCGGCGCAGATCGAGCACGAACGGGCCGAAGCGGATTTCCGGCGTCCGCTCCGGCTCGTCGCGCGGCACGCGCTGCAGGATGTTGCGGATGCGCAGCACCAGTTCGCGCGGCTCGAACGGCTTCGTCATGTAATCGTCGGCGCCGCGCTCGAGCCCGGCGATGCGGTTCTGCGGCTCGGCCATGGCGGTCAGCAGGAGGATCGGAATCCGGCTCGACTGGCGCAGGCTCCGCGTCAGGTCATAGCCGTTCTCGCCCGGCATCATCACATCGACGACGAGGAGGTCGAAGGCGAAGCTTTCGAGCTTGGCGCGCGCCTCGGCGGCGTCGACCGCGGTGGTGACACGGAAGCCTTCGCCGGTGAGGAAGCGGCGCAGCAGCTCGCGCAGGCGCGCATCGTCGTCCACGACCAGGAGATGCCGCTCGGGCGCCATCGGCTCAGCGGCCGCCCGGGCGCGTGAAGCGGCGACGGTCGGCCTCGCTCGAAATGATGCCGAGCATGACGCGGCGGAAGCCGTCGACCGCCGCGGCGCCGGCGTCGCGATAGGCCTTGCCGATGCGCTGGCGCTGATTCTCCGACAGCTGGCGCTCAAGCTCCACCCCTTTAGGCGTGAGCTCCAAGAGCCGCTGGCGGCGATCGCGGCTCCCCGGCCGCTGTACGATGAAACCCTGGCGCACAAGCTGCGACAGGACGCGAGACAGGCTCTGCTTGGTGATGCGGAGAACGGTTAACAAGTCGCTCACGGTCATGTGCGGGTGGCGGCCGACGAAATAGATGACGCGGTGGTGCGCCCGGCCGAAGCCATAGCGCGCCAGCATCGAGTCGGGCTCGGCGGTAAAGTCGCGGTAGGCGAAATAAAGCAGTTCGATTCCCTGGCGCAACTCGTCCTCGCGG
>Ga0335078_10016184_pt1 | contig 11066 bp, 9 predicted proteins | sample Lox_Sample_32_FD_206711 | JGI IMG/M metagenome (GOLD analysis project Ga0335078, IMG submission 206711) | Soil microbial communities from Loxahatchee National Wildlife Refuge, Florida, United States - Lox_Sample_3.2 | ecosystem: Environmental > Terrestrial > Soil > Wetlands | place: USA: Florida...
CATCCGGGCTTCCAACGGCTTGGTCACCCGCGCCGCCGCCGGATATCTCTACAGTGCCAACTGGGCAATCTGCACTGGCGGGACTCTCACCCGCTAGATCATCAACTAGCTTCACTGCACTATCCCGCAGCGCTTGTTCCCGGTCCTTTTCGCGGATTTCTCAGCATTATCACCTCGGCGCTGATGGCGGTGGTGGGACTGGTGTTGGTGATCGCATGCGCCAACGCCGCCAATCTGTTGCTGGCCCAGGCCTGCGGACGTGGGCGCGAGATGGCGGTGCGCTCCGCGCTCGGCGCCAGCCGCTGGGCGCTGGTGCGGCAAGCTCTCGCCGAGAGCGTGTGGCTCGGAGTCCTGGGCGGCGGGGCGGGATTGCTTCTGGCCGTCGTCGCGGCGCCCCTGCTGCTGAGGCTTAAGCCGCCGGGCATTCCTCTCGCGCTGGAGATACCCGTCGACTGGCGCGTGCTCTCCTTCACCCTGGCGGTCTCGGTGATCACGGGAATCGTGTTCGGCCTCGCGCCCGCGCTACGTGCTTCCCGGCTCGATTTGGTGTCGGGCTTGAAAGAGGGCGCGCCGGGCAGCGGCCAAGTGCGTTCGCGGCTGCGGAGCATCCTGGTGACGGCGCAAGTCGCGGTCTGCCTCGTGCTCCTGATCGGCGCCGGACTCTGCCTGCGCAGTCTGGTGAACGCGCAGTCGATCGATCCTGGTTTTGACACTCGGAATGCCCTGGTGGCCTCACTGAATGTGGAGATGTTCGGATACCAGGAAGGGCGCGGGCGTACTTTCTATAAGGACCTGCTCGAGCGCGCCGCCGCTCTCCCCGGCGTGGGCGCGGTCAGTCTCGCAGACATGCTTCCGCTGGGCACGGCGGAGCGCACCGAAGTTTTCACGATCGAGGACTCCCGCTCGACGGCCCCGCCCGGCCAGCAGGGCCAACACGGTGGTCAGAGTCACATGGCCGACGCCGTCTTTATCGCCCCCGGCTATTTTCGGGCCATGGATATTCCGCTGCTGCGCGGTCGGGACTTCACCGATCGCGATACCAAGGGCGCGCCGGCGGTAGCGATCATCAATGAAGTCTTGGCCAAACGTTGTTGGCCGCATCAGGATCCGATTGGCCGGCGATTCACGCTGGGCGGGTCGGACGATCCCAAGAACCGGAAGGTCTGCGAAGTGATCGGCGTGGTGAAAGCGGGCAAGTATCGTACCCTCGGCGAAGCTCCCCGGCCGTTCATCTACCATCCGTATTGGCAGAACTACGTGCCGGCCGTGCACCTCATCGTGCGCACCCAGGGTGACACCGCGGCGGTCCTCAACGGCCTGCGTCGGACGGTTCTGGAGCTTGATCCCAACCTGGCACTCTATGACGTGGAAACCATGAAGCAGGTGATGCTGCTGCCGCTCTTCCCCGCCCACGCCGCCAGCCTGCTGCTGGGTGTGTTCGGAGGTCTGGCGCTGCTGCTGGCGATGGCGGGCCTCTACGGCGTGATGTCTTACCTGGTGGCCCAGCGAACCCATGAGGTAGGCATCCGCATCGCTCTGGGGGCGCGAGCCGCGGACGTCCTGAAGCTGATGGTGGGCAGCGGTATGCGCCTGACGCTGGTGGGCGTGGCGATTGGCCTCGCCGGAGCCTTGGCCGTGACCCGTTTACTCTCCAGCCTGCTCTACGGCATTCGCCCGACGGACTTCGCCACCTTCGCCCTAGTCTCGCTGGCGCTGACCGCCGTGGCCGCGCTGGCCAGTTACATCCCGGCCCGGCGCGCCCTTCGCGTGGACCCGGTGGTGGCCCTGCGGCACGAATAATTGACGATTGCCGATTGCCGATTGAAATGCCCTCAGCATTTAGCGATCAACAGTAGGAGGGTAGGAGAAGAACGCGCACCCAAGTTTTACCGCCCGACGGCTGACGCTTTTCTTGAAATCGTCAATCGACAATCGTCAAATCGTCAATTCTTCGCGGGGGCTGGTTTCGACATCTCCACATCGATGGTAATCGCGACATCGTCGGCAACCATGGCCGCGGGATACGTCGTGATCCCAAAATCCCGCCGGTTGATGGTGGTGGTGGCGGAAGCTCCCATTCGGGAGTTTCCTCGTGGATCCTTGATGGGCTCGGAGGGACCATCCACGTCGAGTACAGCCTCCTTGGTCACACCATGAATCGTGAGGTCGCCGGTCACTTTCAGCTTCCCGGCGCCGGCGGGTTCCACGCGCTTGGATTTGAAAGTAATCGTCGGGTATTTCTCCACGTCGAGCAACCTCGGGCTGCGCAGGTCGTTATCCCGCATCTCCACCCGGCTATCCAGCGAGGCGGCATCAATGGTGACGTCGACGGACGACTTGGCCGGGGCGGTGGGATCGTATTGAACCATACCGCTCAGTTTGGTGAAAGTGCCTCGAATCGTAGAGATTCCCATGTGGCGCACGGCAAACTGGGCGGCGCAGTGCGGCGGGTCAAGCTGCCAGGTTTCCACCTGGGCGGCGGCCGAGGCCGCCAAGAGCGTCGTAACCAACAAGCTCAAAACGAATCGCGACATTCTTAGGCTCCTTTGGGGTACAGAGACTAGGCTAGTTAACAGGGACTAGCAGAACTCGCCCGCTAGTGCCTAGTCCCCAGTCCCTCGTCCGTCTCTTCCCCTGGTCCCTGCGCTGGTCAAGGCGAGCACGGCGTAGGCCGTAGCCGCGTCGCTCATGAAGTGCCCGGTCTCGCTGGATAAGTCACGCTGTTTGTTCAGCGAGTAGCCGAGCCAACGGCCCTCCGCCGGACTCTGGTTGCCGGCCAGCCAGGCCAACCCTTGCTGCATGTGGACGTTCTCGCGGGCAAGGCCCGACTGTTCCAGCGCGAACACGATGAGGCCGGTGGCGTACCCGTCGCTTTTTACTTCCAGCGGCGTGCCGTCGGCTCGTTTCCACGTCCCGACCAGCGTGCCGAGACTCCAGCCGCCATCAGGCTGCTGCCGGCTCAAAGCCTCGTCGATGATCGACTGTTGCTGCTCGGGCGCGAGGAGTCCCGGCACTTTCGCCACCGCCCACAAAAGGACCACCCGATTGATCAGGGTTTGCCGGGCGCATTCCCGGTTGAGATACTCGCACAGCAGAGCGAGGTTATTCTGGATTCCGGCAGTGGCGCGATAATTCTCGGGGGCGGTACCCACGGCCACGGCGGCGAGAGCGGCCCCGTAGAATTGCGAGTCGTCCGCCTCCCACGGCTCGTTATGGAACCGCAGCCACGACCAAGCCCCCTTGGCGTCTCCGGTCGTTTGCTGGAGCGCCCACATGTTGTCGAAGGCCGCGCGCGCGTCATCGCTGAGTTTCCCGTTGCGGCCGTTCGGGCCGGCCGGGTGGCTCTGGCTGCTCGCGGCATCATAGCTGGCCAGAACCAGGGCGTTGAGCACGGCCTCGGTGCCACGGGACTCGCTGGTTTTGTAGGCCCCGCGCTTCTCGTCGCTGTAGAAGGGCTCCACCTCCTTCCACAGGCGCACGCGCTTGGTGACGCTCTCGAGCAAGCTGAGTTCGTTGGCCGAAGGGGCTTGTTCCCCCAGCGCCGCGCGCAGGGCGGGCCGGGAGAGGGCGTAAGGAACTGCCGTGTGGCAGGAGATACAAAACGTATCGTGATCGCGGGCGGCCACCGGCCACGCCATCCACCAACCCTCTCGATAATCGAGGTACGCGGCGGCGGCCTTCGGATTCCAGGAGCCCGCGGCCTTATCTTTCGAATTGTCCGAGGGCGCAGCTTCCGCCCCACGCCGGCATCGCGCAAAAAGGGACGTCGCGATGCACGCCGCCAAGACAACGGTCACCACTCTGTTTGCTCTCATCGGTTCGTCTTTCGCCACGTCACGTGACCTTGGGTGGATCATTCTTGTCTACCATGGCTCGGCACCCAAGCTCATTCAAGACTATCACAATCCGAGCACAAAAGTGAGATTTCGCAATGTGACTCAATGTGACTCGACGGTCCGCCGTTCACAGCTTGACACGCGCCGCCGGAGTTGACACGCTTTAATAAAATCGGTAGCGAGAAACCCCCTCTTAAGCACCCCTTAACTGCCCTTTCGAGCCCGTTCGCTGCACGTTTTTGGTCAAAAATGGTAAAATTTGGTAAGATTTGGTAGCCCAAAAAACGCCCGAAAACGGACACCATCTCGGATAACCCATTTGTTTGCAATACCGACTTCGCGCCAAAAATCGCGCAGGGGTGGGGGGAAATTGGGTGGTATTCCCCAGGTTAATTTTCTCAGTTTAACCATATCAGTAACCAACCAGGGACCCGCTCGTGAAATCCCGTGACCGTCTGTTGGCACGTGTGGTGCGCTCGGGTGATGCTTTCGGGCGTGCCGGCCAATTTGTGTTGGGTGCTCGTCGGGATGCCTTGGCGCTGCCGGGCTTGGCGCGTTGTCACAAATTCGCTCGCAAAAAGTGTCGATTTTGTGCCATTTCTGCCGTGTCTTGGCAAAGAATGGCGGAATTTGGTGCGAGTCTGCACAAAAGAAGCGGCTTCAATATGGGCCCGTTTTTCAAATAGGCCCTTAAGGCTCGGCGGAAGGAAGGTTAGCAACTCCTTTAGATTGAGCATGCGCTCCCCCTTGCCGCCGCCGCCTCGCTGACAACCCTCGTTGAATCAATGGATCGGCGTCCGCACGTTTTGGCGGCGCGGCAAAACTCGAAAAAATGGTTCCATCGCTGGCCGAAGAGGTGGTTAGTAAGTCCTTTTGATTCAGCATGCCCTGATTTCTGCGGCCGTGCCACATGGATAACAACCATCGCGGAATCAATGGATTGGCCTCGCAGATTTACGGTCACGCGCCGCGAACCCCGAACTCCGAGTCCCGGAACCCCGCCGTCGCGCACTGGCCGTCTTTCAATCGACAACAGGCAATCGTCAACAGTGCAGGGTCTTCGCCATGCGCTCGCAATTGCTGCTCGATCTCGGGCGGAGCGAGGCCGCGGCGGCGGGCGTTGAGTGCCACACGGCGCTCTCCCGCTTCGGTTTTGGGGCCGGTGGATTTCTGGGCGTTGCCGTTGGCGGCCAGTCGCGCCGCACTCAAGGCCGGCTTCGGGATATCTTCGTGTTCAACCATAAGATATAGTATAACACCCTCGATACTCCTGCCAACGTTTTTCTTAGGCTACAGGTTGGACAGCGACAATAGCCTCGGACAGCCTCGACCAAGCCCGGCCCTCAACGCTAATGGCCCATCGTTGATCGAGATCGAAAGAACGGGGTCGGCGCTTGCTGAGTCAGGGTAGTTCCACGTCCAGCCTGTAAAGATCGCGAGTCGTCAGAGAGCGAACCAGCAAGGGCGCACCATCCGGCGTGACACCGCTCCATATGCCCTTAATGCCCTCCAGAGGGAAGTCCGGGGAGGAGAGTACCCTCTCAACCTTATTGGTTGAAGCCCGCCAGCGATAGACGCCGGGGTTCTCAATGCCGCCACCAAAATAGGGTGTGCGGAAATACACGTATTGCCCATCGCTGGACCAGCGAGGATATTCCGCACGTTCAGCCAGAGTCTGAGTCTTTTGGGAGGTCATGTCGTACAGCATCAGCTTCTGCGTCGCATCCGCCACGGCCACGACGTACCTGCCATCCGGAGAAACCTGCCCGGATCGAAGGCCAGCGGTGCCGGGAAGCAATGAGGCGCCTCTGCTCTTCAAGTCCAGCATCCATAGGGCGGGGCTTGAGCCGGTCTCATCGAAACTCGAAAACAGGATCGAGTTTCCCTGCGAAGACCAGGAGGGATAAACCTGCCGGTCGCGCCTTTCGGGGGCTGCCAACACCGGTACGCCGCCGTGCCGTGGAACCAGGTAGATCTTATCGAGCGCTCCGGGCTCCGCCGCGGCCTGAATGGCCAGTTGGGCGCCGTCGGGCGACCATTGAGGGTTGTACACGCGCATGGACGAAAAGGTGAGTTGCCTGCGGTCGGTGCCATCGACTCGGCTGCGTACCAAAACACCTTCGGGGAGCTCAACGTAAGCCATCCATTCGGCGTCACGCGAGAACGTGACGTGATCCGCCGAAATCCCCTGAGCGTAGGGCACAAACTGACGCGAGACCGCGTCGTAACGCAGGAGCTGTCCGCGCAACTGCTCTCCCACCGCAAAGACACTCTTCCCGTCTTTACTGGGTGTGGGCTGATAAAAGCTCAAGGGGCCGGCCGTAAGCTGGACAGGCCTCGGGTTCCCGGCGCCACGCCTGTTGTTCGCGGATCGCCCAGATGTTTCTCGTCCCGTCGCCCAGTGCCGTGTAAAAGAAATATCGCCCGTCGGGCGTCCAACCCCCTGCCAGAGCCTGCCGAGAACCGCCCCAGTCCGGGAGCAGCGGCCGGACCTTGTTGCCGGGGAAATCTGCTTGCCAGAGCGCACTGCCGGTGCCCGGGGGACTGACAACTGAAAAACGAAGACGTTTGCCATCGGGTGACCAGTGCAAGTAGATAGGCCTGCCCGGCAGGCTGGCCACTTTCCTCGAATTGCTGCCGTCGCTGTTGACGAGATACAGGTCAGAACCAACGCCGTAGGCAATTGTGCTTCCATCCCGAGACCACGCGCAATCCCGCGTGCCCACTTCCCCAACCGGCCCCGCGGCTCGGTCTTTCTGCTCTCCTGAAGGCACGACCGTCGAGTCTTGATCCATCCGGCGACGCCGCGCGAATCATAGGTCCGAGTCTGCCGTTGACCACGACAGCGTCGGAAAGCAAGCACCAATAAGGAGGAAATCGTGAAGAACCTCAGAGAGAAGAATGACTCTGTTCGAGAGTGCCAGTTTGGCCGAGGAGGAGTCGTACGAAAGCTTAAAGAGAGGAGAAGGAAAATGAGAATCACGGGGCTAGAACGCCGGCCTTTCGGCCCGAAGCAGAAAGGAGAAATTCCAATGAGTATTTTCCGTCAAGCGGTCCTTAGACTTACAGAAGGAAGACAAGGAAACCACCGACCTCTGGCGGCACCACGGAGTGATATCGCTCACTGAGGAGCCGCTCGCTTACCAGGCGAGGGTACGTAACGAGTGGTCTTGAAAAGGGTCCTCGATACTAACGCCATTCTCTACCTTCTTGGCGGCAAACTGGTTCGAGGAAATCCGGGAATTGGCCGTTGGCCTCCGACGACAGCATAGGCTCAAGCTGCCGGATGCGATCGTCGCCGCAACCGCTTTACGCCTTCAGGCACAGCTCATCACCAATGATGCGAAGTTGTTCCGAGTGCTCGGGTTGTCGTGCGAGTGCCTGCAGGTGAAGGGCCTTTGAGGCAGTATCAGCATATCGCCTCGATACGAACGTGCCTCTTCGCCTCTCAGCCAAGCCGTCCTTATGACGAATTTTCGATTGCAGATTGGTCCTGAGCGACGAAAAGGATTGACGATCGGAAGAGCAGGCGCAAATCACGTCGGTATCCCGCGTATTGCTTAGGTACGCCTCGGCGCCCGCGTGTCTGTGTGGCGACCGATCCCGGCGCGGCATCGGCCGCACTGAAATGTACCGTTATCACAGGCGACGGTGACCCGAATCACGGACGCCGACCCTCCCGCACTGCGAAACTCTGGCACAGTTGAATCGTAAAGGATAGTATGGCGGGGAGGCGCGGCTCTGGGTCCACGATCTTCCGAGACGCCTCTCAGCCGGAGCGCTGGCGCGCAGGGAGGGCGGGATGGCTAAGAAGTGGTACAACTATTTCCTTTCGGTAGACGAAGCACAAGCGGGCCAGGCCGAGGCGGGCGAGGCGGCCGAGCGAAGAGGTTCCTCTGAACCAGGGCCGGCGGGTGCGCCGTCGCGTACTGCGGCCCAAACGGTGGCCGAGATTGCCTCCGGACTCAACACGCCCAAGTTCACCGGTCCGGTCGCCAACCCGACTTCCTTCGACGAGATCTATGCCGCAGCCGAGATTAAACCTCCCACCAGCGGCTTCACCATTCTCAAGATCATCGATCTGCTCCAGAGCGAGCACATTCGGAACCTCTCGCGCGACGTCAAGCGCAGCTCGTTGATGCTGGCCCTGGAAGCCGCCGGAGTGAAACCGCAGGAGGTGGTACAGGACGCGATAATTCGCGATAAAGCCCTGGACACTTACGAGAGCGTGCAGCAGAAGGCGCTGGCGGAACTGGAAGCCAGGAAGACCCAGGAAACCAAGGAACTTCAGGCCGAGATTGAGCGTCGAATCAATGAAATGCAGTCGCGAATCCAGGCCAACAACGACGAGGTAGCCAAAGAGAAAGAACGGTTTTACGGCTGGCAACTGAAGAAGCAGCAAGAAGAGCAGAAGATCGGCGACGCCGTGTCGTACTTCACGTCCGAAACGCCCGGCGCCGCGGCACCAGCGCCGAGCACGAAGGCTGCTGAAAAACGCTAGTGTGCACTAAAAAGCTCTCAGCGATCAGCTATCAGCCGTCAGCAAGAACTGCTCGGGTTGACTACCCCTCTTGCTGCTGGCTGATAGCTGAAGGCTGATGGCTGAAAGCTTGTCAGTTGTCCATCGACAATCCGCAATGCGCAAAGGGGAGAAACCATGTTCAGACGCTTGCAACGGATGATCCGATCGTTCGTCGGGTTCTTCATCTCGGTGGCCGAGGACCCGGAGCTGATCCTACAGCAGAATATCCGCGACATGAACGATCAGGTACCACGCATGAATGAAAGCATCGCCATGGTGAAGGCGAACGTGACCCTGCTGGAGAAGGAAGAGGCGAAGTACAAGAACGACATCGTCGAACTCACCTCCAAGGTGAAGGCGGCGATCCAGGTCAACCGGGACGATATCGCCGGTACCTACGCCGCGCAACTGGAGCAGGTGCGCGGCGCGATGGCCCGCACGCAAGGTCAATTGACCACCGCCCGCGCCGCCTTTGATAAGGCTATGGCCGTGAAGCAAGCCTTCCTGCGCGAAAAGGAACGCAAAACGCAGGAAGCTCTGAATGCCATCCGCGACTACCATCGCGCCCAGTGGCAGAAGAAAGTGGCCGACGCGATGGAGCAGTTCGAGGTGGCGGGCATCAGCCAGACCCATGATGAGATGGTGCGTAAGATCGAGGAGATGACCGCGGTAAACGAGGCCCGGATGGACATGGCCATGAGCAACGTGGATCAGCAGAAAGTGAAGATCGATGAAGAGGCCGAAAAGCTGCGCGCCGGCGAATTGGTGAAGCAGTTCAAGGTGGAAATGGGTCTGATTTCGCCGGAACCGGCGGCGGCGACGGCCGAGAAGACGATCGGCGCCAAAGAAGCGGAGAAGACTTCTTGAGGAGTTTTCAGTTCTCAGTTTTCAGTTCTCAGAAGCTGTTAAAGAATTCAATCGGGCCGCGGATCAGCACGGACTAACACAGATGAGTTCCTTGTTTGATCCGTGCGAATCCGTGGTAATCCGCGGCCCCTGACTTTTTCGCAGCTTTTCAGTTTTCAGTCGCAGATGCGGTGGAGGCAATTATGCAGTCCAAGGTGGGGAAAGGCTGGCTTCCAGTTTTCGGATTGTTGCTGAGCGCGCTCGGTGTCGGGTCCGCCGGGTTGGCCGCTGAAACCAATACGGTTCGAGTGCGGGTGAATATCTGGGTAGGTTGCGTCGGCGGACTGGTGGCTAACGGCGGCTTGGACACGGCGCCCGACTCCATCTACGCCAAGCAAGGCCTGAACGTTTCCTTCAAGATCATCGACGACTGGACCGAGGGCGCAGCCGCGCTAGCCACCGACAACGTCGATGTGATGCTGACCACGGCCGACGTGTGGGCCAAAGACTATGCCCAGTTCAAAGCGCGGGGTTTCGGCGCCCGCGCGTTCTTCATGGTGGATTGGTCGCGTGGTGCCGACGGGGTAATCGCCGCCCAGGGCATCAACGGCTTGAAGGACCTGGTGGGAAAGAAGGTGGCCTTTGCACCTTACACGCCCTCGCATTTCCTGCTGTGGACCGGCTTGAGGGAGTCGGGGCTCACTGCCCAGCAGCGGAACTCCATCTCCGACAACGGAATTCACACCAAGGATGGCATCGAGCCCGCCACGCTTTTCGCGCAGCAAAAGGTGGATGCGGCCGTTGCCTGGGACCCCGACATGAGCGATGCCGTGGCGAAGCGTCCGGGATCGAGAAAGATCTACGACACGCGCCAGGCCAAGCGGTTGATCGCCGACATTCTAGTAGTGAGCGATCGCTTCGCGGCCAAGAATCCGCAGACACTGGCCAAGTTCGCCCAAGGGTGGCTCGAAGGCGTCGAGTTTATCAAGTCGCAGCCCGATCGAGCTTACACGCTGATCGGCGCGATCAAGGATTTCAATATTCCGACGGATTTGGCCAAGACCATGCTCGAAGGAGTTGTGCTTTCCGATCGGGCCGAGAACAAAGCGTTTTTCGGGTCGGCCGGCGCGGCTTCTGATTATGCCCGGATATTCAAGGGTGCTCAGGAGATGTATCGCGAAACCGGAGTGCTGAAGGGCGCTGCCTCCGATCCCGAGAGCAGCGTGGATCGGAAGGTCGTAGCTTCGCTGAAGTAACGCCGGGCTCGGATAGCCGGGATACTGGTAATGGTGCAGTTTGAATGTAGAGCCGGCTTTACGCCGCCAACTGAGGACAGAGACTCGCCGCTTATGGACAAGATGGCGGCATAAAGCCGCCACTACACTCAAACTGCACCACCGTCGGGATACTGGGGACATTGACACGAGCGCTCGCAAGGCCTATGCTAACCACATGATGGAAGTTCATCTCACCCCCGACCAAAAGGCGTTTATCCGGCAGGCGATCGAGACTGGCCGGCTGCACAGTGAAGAAGATGCAGTCGAGGAAGCCTTGGCCCTGTGGGAGGAACGCGAGCGCATTCGAGCGGGAATTCTGGCAGCCGTTGATGCGGCGGAAGCTTCGCTCGCACGTGGAGAAGGGCGCGCGATTACGCAACAATCTATGTGCGCGCTGGCCGACGAGGTCAAGCAACGGGGACGCGTCCGCCTCGCCGCCGAGCAGCCCGCGCCCCGCTAAATGGGACACCGTCTTGCGCCACAGGCCGAAGCCGAGTTGGACGATATCTGGTATTACGTTGCCAAGCAAAGCGGTAGCATCGAGATTGCGGACCGCGTGGTCGACTCCATTACCGACCGCTTCTC
>Ga0335078_10016185_pt1 | contig 11066 bp, 12 predicted proteins | sample Lox_Sample_32_FD_206711 | JGI IMG/M metagenome (GOLD analysis project Ga0335078, IMG submission 206711) | Soil microbial communities from Loxahatchee National Wildlife Refuge, Florida, United States - Lox_Sample_3.2 | ecosystem: Environmental > Terrestrial > Soil > Wetlands | place: USA...
GCCTCGTACATCGCCATCAGGAACTTCACCGCGGCGTTGACCTGCTTGCCCTCGAGGCCGAGGCCGAAGGCGATGCGCCGCGCGTGGAACGGCTGCAGGCCGGTCACCGGGTCGATCGCGACTTTCAGGATCTTCTCCGGATGCTTGGCCGCGACCTCTTCGATGTCCATCCCGCCCTCGGTCGAGGCCATGACGGTGACGCGGCCGGTCGAGCGGTCGATCAGCATCCCGAGATAGAGCTCGCGCTTGATGTCGCAGCCCTGCTCGACATAGACGCGCTTCACCTCCTTGCCCTTGGGGCCGGTCTGCTTGGTGATCAGCACCTTCCCCAGCATGGCCGCGGCGTTCGCCTTCGCCTCGGCCGGCGACTTGGCGAGCCTGACCCCGCCCTTGCCGCCCGGGTCGTCCTTGAACTTGCCGGCGCCGCGGCCGCCGGCGTGGATCTGCGACTTGACGACGACCACGCTGGTGCCGAGGCCGGCCGCGATCTTCTCCGCCTCCTCGGGCGTGAACGCGACCCCGCCCTTGGGCACCGCCACGCCGTATTTCCCGAGCAGCGCCTTGGCCTGGTATTCGTGGATGTTCATCTGGCTTTCCTCCGGGCGGGATTTACTTGAGCTTGCCTTCTTTCTTGAGGATGCCCGCTGCGACGTCGCACAGCGTCTTCACCGCACCCACCGACTTGTCGAACATCGCCTTCTCGTCGGCATTGAGCTTGATCTCGACGATCTTCTCGGCGCCCTTGCTGCCGATGACGACCGGCACGCCGACATAGAGGTCCTTGACGCCGTACTGGCCGGTGAGCCAGGCGGCGCAGGGCAGCACGCGCTTCTTGTCGAGCAGGTAGCTCTCGGCCATCGAGATCGCCGACGCCGCGGGCGCGTAGAAGGCCGAGCCGGTCTTGAGCAGGTTGACGATCTCCGCCCCGCCGTCGCGGGTGCGCTGGACGATCGCGTCGACCTTCTCCTGGGTGGTCCAGCCCATCTGGACGAGGTCGGGTACCGGAATGCCGGCCACCGTCGAGTAGCGGATGAGCGGCACCATGCTGTCGCCGTGGCCGCCGAGCACGAAGGCGGTGACGTCTTCGACCGACACGCCGAACTCCCGGGCGAGGAAGGTGCGGAAGCGGGCCGAATCGAGCACGCCCGCCATGCCGACCACCTTGGCATGCGGCAGGCCCGACAGCTCGCGCATCACCCACACCATCACGTCGAGCGGATTGGTGACGACGATGACGAACGCGTTCGGGCAGTGCGCCTTGATGTTGTCGGCGACGTTGGCGATGACCTTGGCGTTGATGCCGATCAGATCGTCGCGCGACATGCCGGGCTTGCGCGGCACGCCGGCGGTGACGATCACCACGTCGGCCCCCTTCATGGCCGAGAAGTCGTTCGAGCCCGAAATCGCCGCGTCGTAGTCCTCGACCGGGCCGGCCTGGGCGAGATCGAGCGCCTTGCCCTGCGGCACGCCCTCGACGATGTCGATCAACACCACATCGCCAAGGTTTTTGAGACCGGCGAGGAGAGCGAGTGTGCCACCGATCTGGCCGGCACCGACCAGCGCGATCTTGTTGCGAGACATGAGCGACCTCGAGGAGCGAAGCGGGTTTCAGGGGTGTCCGGGGGGCGCGATACTTCGGCCCCGCGAACCGGCCGGCGCGTTCTTTCCGCGCCGCACAAAGTCCCGGAAAACTAACGCCAATCCAGCGGTCAGGGCAAGGGGCTGGGGGTGGAGAGGTTAACGCGCCGGCTCGCGCACGCCGCCGAAGGCGATCCCCTTGGCCTCGATGCCGAAGCCGGTCAGCACCGCGATCGCGACCGCAACGGCCGCGCAGACGACGGCCAGGGCCAAGCCATAGTTGCCGCCGTAGTGCGCGGCGATGGCGGCCTGCAGGGTTGCGTTCACCGACGCGAGCAGGTTGCCGAGCTGGTAGACGAAGCCCGGGAACGTGCCGCGCGCCTCGTCCGGCGAAAGCTCGTTCAGGTGAACGGGCACCACGCCCCACGCGCCCTGCACCATCGCCTGCATGAGGAAGGCGCCGAGCGCCAAGAGGGCGGGCGTGGCGCCGAACGCCCAGAGCGGGATGACCGGCAGCGCCAGCAGGGCGGCGATCACGATCATGCGGCGGCGGCCGATGCGCTCCGACAGCATGCCGGCGAGGATGCCGCCGACGATCGCGCCGATGTTGTAGATGACCGCGATCGCGCCCACGGCGTGCGGCGACAGATGATGCTGCACCTGCAGGAAGGTCGGATAGAGGTCCTGCGAGCCGTGGCTGAAGAAGTTGAACGCGGTCATCAGCGCGACCGCGTAGATCCCGATGCGCCAGTGCGACTTGAGCACGGCCAAGGTGCCGCCGGCCGCCGCGGCGGCGGGGCGCCAGCTCGGCGATTCCGGGACCGTGCGCCGGATGTAAAGGACGAGCAGCGCCGGTACCACGCCGATCATGAACATGCCGCGCCAGCCGATCGACGAGAACAACGCCCCGTAGACGATCGAGGCGAGAAAATAGCCGGCCGGATAGCCCGACTGCAGCAGCCCGGAGACGAAGCCGCGGGCGTGCACCGGGATCGACTCCATGGTCAGCGAGGCGCCCACGCCCCACTCGCCGCCCATGGCGACGCCGTAGAGGGCGCGCAGGATCAGGAGCACCGTCAGGTTGGGCGAGAAGGCGGTCGCGAACTCGAGCACCGAATAGCACAGCACGTCGACCATCAGGGTCGGGCGCCGGCCGAACCGGTCCGCGGCGCGGCCGAACAGGAAGGCGCCGATCGGCCGCATGGCGAGGGTCAGGAGGATGGCGAACGTGACGTCGGCGATCTGGGTGCGGAACTCGCCCGCGATGTCCTTGAGCACGAACACCAGGAGGAAGAAGTCGAATGCGTCGAGGGTCCAGCCGAGGAAGCTGGCGATGACGACGTTCCGCTGTTCCTTCGTCCATCCCGCCAAGGCTGCGATACGCACCGAGCCCTCCTTTGGTCATTGGGATATGGGCAGCACGGCACGATCTCAACCCCGCGCGGCGTGAAATCTAGGACATTTTGGCCACATTTCTCGCCCATCGCAGTCATGCCCGGCCGCACTTGACCGCCCCGCGGCGCTCCTGACATCGTGGCCGGACAGGAACGGGAGCACGCCATGTTCGCGCGCATCAACCACGTCGCGATCGCCAGCGACGACTATGCCCAGAACGGCAAGTTCTACGAGGCGCTGTTCGGCATGCGGCCGTCGAGCAAGCCGCGGCCGGCGCGCTCGGTCGTGGTCGGCGACGGCTATGTGGGGCTGAACTGCATCCCCCGGCGCGAGGGGCGCACCAGCGGGCTCGACCATTTCGGCATCGAGGTCGCGGACCTCGAGCTGACCTTGGCGCGCATCAAGACCTTCGACCCCTCTCTCGAGACGCTCAAGCGGCCGCCGATCCGGCCCTTCGCCGCCTACAGCGCGCACGATCCCGACGTCAACGTGTTCGATCTGTCCGAGCGCGGCTCGGGCGCGCAGAAGGACGTCTATGCCGAGAACAGCGGGAACGGGACGCAGCCGCGCACGATCAGCCACATTGCGCTGCGCACGCGCAACGCCGAGCGCTGCGCGCAGTTCTACGCCGAGGTGTTCGAGCTCAAGCTCGAGAACACGCCCAAGCCGGGGCAGTTCCGCCTCTCCGACGGGCGCGTGACCTTGCTCATCCTGCCCTGGCGCATGTCCGACTATTACGGCCAGGACCCGGCGCGCACCGGGCTCGACCATATCGGCTTCAAGGTCGAGAGCGTCGAGGCGGTGAAACGCGACATGGCCGAGCTCGTGGGCGTCAACCCGCAGATGGTGACCCGGCCGCTCGGCTGCGGCTCAGAAGGCGAGGCGCGCCTCGCCGTGTTCAAGCAATGCCCGATCGGCGCCTTCCACCTCACCGACATCGAAGGCGTCTACATCGACGTGGCGGAGTAGCAGTTGGCAAACGCGCTCCGGCCCCTCGTAGTCAACGGTACTTCAGCAGATCGTCAATCGTCAGACCGATGTCCCGCGCGATTTGACGAAGGAGGATGGGCGAGATGTCGCGGCCGGCATGAACCGGGACGGTCGTTGCGCGCCCATCGGAATGGCGGAATTGCTTGTGTGAGCCTCGCTGGCGCACCTCCGAGAACGGATCGAGATGACTTCGCGCGGCTTGAGGACCGGAATTCCGGGCATCAGACCTCGACGGTCTGCGTTCCTACGAATTCCGCCTCGAGCTTGGGTTCGCCGTCCTCGAGCAGCATTGCGATTACTTCGCGCAGGTTCGCCAACAACTCGTCGACACTCGCGCCCTGGCTGTGAGCGCCGGCAAAGCCCGGCACGTAGCGGACGTAAAGATTGGTCGCAGGGCTGTGCTCGACGATGGCGGTGTAGCTGCGCATGCGAAGTCCCAAAAGCCGTCTCTTATATTAGCCTATGCCACACGCCTCGGTTACGGCGTGACCCAGGTTTCAATCCGAAGCCCATCGATGCGCTCGAATTCGCGCATGTTGTTGGTCACCAGAATGAGACCCTCGCTCCGGGCATGCCCCCCGATCAGAAGATCGAAGGGTCCGATGGGCCGGCCCTGGCGGGCGAGCTCGGCGCGGATTTCGCCGCAGTCGTAAGCGGCGCGCGCGTTGAACGGAAGAACCTCAACCAATGCCGCAAACCGGTGAACGACGGCCAGATTGTCGGCCGGCTGCGCCGAGCGCTCGGCGCCGAACGCCAGTTCGGACAAGGTCACGGCCGAGATGCAAATCTGGTCCGCAAGCCGATTGAAGCGTCCGCGCAGCGCCGCCGGCCGGCTCTTGATCGCGAACACGCAGGTGTCCGTGTCGAGCATGTAGCGCCGCATCAGAGCCGCTTTCTCTCCTGCATCGGCGGCTGATCGCGATGCGACATGAAGTCGTCCGAGACGCGAGGGCCCTCGAAAAACGAGTCCCACGCCCGGCCGGCGGGGCTGATGATCCGGCTCGACCCAATGGCCGTGATCTCGACCTCACGAACGGAGTCCGGCAGCTCCACGGCCTTCGGCAAACGGACCGCTTGCGTCTTGTTGTTCCGAAAAATCTTTGACCGAGCGCGGCTCATATCGCTCCTCAGGTATATACAACTAGTATATACATCCGAGCTGGATTGCTCAAGCGCCGACCGGATGGCGTAAGTGACTCAGCCGGGCTTCAGGAATGCAACGCTAAGGCGCACGAACTCTTCGGCGGCGTCCCACGGCACGAGGTGGTGGCAGCCGTCGATCAGGTGCAGGTCGAGCAGCGGGAATTTCTCTTTCAGCAATGCGGCGCGTTCGGCGGCCTGCGCGCGGTCCTGCTTGCCGTAGATCATGAGAAGCGGCACCGGCAGGGCGGTCAGGCGCTGCCATAACGGTGGCCCGGCGTCCGGCGCCTCCTTGGTTGCGGCGCGCGCCACGGCCGCCGCGAAGTGCGCTCCGGTGCAGAAGCCGTGGCGCAGGGCCACCTCTTCGTCGGTCGCGAGCTCGCGGTGGACGAGTGTCGCTTCGAGGGCGGCGCGCGTCTCCTCGAGCGACGGCTCGCGGTCCGGAACGTTGCGCTCCGGCCGCGGGGGGCTGCCGGGCAAGGGCGGCAGCAGGCTGCCGGTGCCGAGTACCGCCACGTGCGAGACGCGGCCGGGCTCCTGGAGCGCCAAGGCGACGGCGACGGCCCCCGCCTGCGAGTGGCCGACGAGGGCCGCCTTCTTCAGGCCGAGTGCGTCCATCAGCTTCGGCACGATTCCGCGGCGATAGGCGAGCGAATGATCCGCCGGCGCGTCCGAGCGGCCGAAGCCCGGCATGTCGAAGGCGATGGCCCGGAGCCCGGCGGCGGCGAATGCCGGCAAATTGCGGCGGAACACGTCGGCCGACGAGCCGAGCGAGGCGCCATGCAGCAGCAGCACCGCCGGGCCCTGCCCCGCTTCGATGAAGCGCAGGCGAAGCCCGTCGACGGTGACGTGCTTGTCTTCGGCCCGGGCGCGCGGATCGCCGTCCATGCTACTCGTCGGTCACATCGATCCAGGTGCCGTCGGGATCGCTCATCTGGAACTTGCCGGTGGCGCTACTCTCGAACAGCCGCTTGCGCACGTCGGATTCGCGGCTGCCGCCGAGCGGCACCGGCGCCAGGTACGGGTTCATGCCCGCGACCTCGGCCACGTGCGCCTTGAACTTTTCCAGGTTCTCGACCTTGAAGCCGAAATGGTCGGGGCCGGGCCGCTTGATCGACATGCCCTCGAAGACCTGGATCGACCACGGCAGGATCGACAGCATCACCCGCCCGTCGGTCAGGTGATAGCCGGGTGCCGCGACCGTGCGGTTGAGCGGCGTCAGCTCGAACACGTCCATGTAGAAGTCGGCGCAGCGCTCGGCGTTCGGCGTGCGGATCGCGAACTTGTTGAGATAGCGGTCCTGGTTCCAGCCCTCGGCGGCCTGGTCGGCGTAGATGTCCTTGCGCGTGTCGCCCTTCTTCTGCGCCAAGTCGAACACGTTGCCGTCGGGGTCGTGGCCGCTATAGGCGGCGAACGGCCGGGTCGAGGGCCGCTTCACGACGTTGGCCTGCGGGTGCTTCTTGCGCATGCGCTCGAGCACCGTCTCGACGTCGTCCACCACCATGCCGAAATGATCGAGCCCGCCGATATAGCCGTCGCGGCGCGGGATGAGGTTGAGGCCGACATAGCCGTCGCCGTAGACCGTGGCGCTGAACGGCGAGGTGCGGCCCGACGCCCTGAGGCCGAACACGCCCTCATAGAACTTGCTGAGCAAGGTGTAGTTCGAGCTGATCATCGCCATGTGATTGATCTGCGCAAACATCGTTCTAGTCCCTTCGTTCGCCCTGTTCGCCCTACGAAACGGATGAGGCCAAGGCTGCGGCCGGCTGCTTGGCGCGGCGCACCCCGGCCAGGATCAGGACCGCGGCGCTGCCGCAGAACATGGGTATCGCGACCAAGTCGTACAGGCCGGTGAGCGGCCAGTTCAGCGACAGAAGGATGCCGCCGAGGATCGGGCTGAAGATCGACAGGAGGCGCGCAACGCCGTGCGCCCAGCTCACGCCGGTCGAGCGGATGTCGGTCGGATACTGGGTCGCCGTGAGGGCGGCCAACGTCATCTGCGAGCCGATGTTGCAGAAGCCGGCGACGAAGATCATCGCCACCAGGGTGCCGACGTCGGCGCCGGCGACGCCGATCAAGGCGATGAAGACGCCGCCCACGGCAAACGAGAACGGCAGCACCTTGAAGAAGCCGAAGCGGTCGGCGAGGAAGCCCATCACGATCACGCCCGTCATGCCGCCGAACTGCAAGGCGGTGGCGGCGCGCACCGCCTGTGCCTGGGCGATGCCGGTATGCGTCACCAGGGTCGGCAGCCAGTTGTTGAGGAAGTTGAGCACGATCAGGTTCATGAGGAAGCAGAACCAGATCAGGAGCGTGGTCGCGGTCCGGCCCTCCTTGAACAGGCGGACGAGGCGCGAGCTCCCGGCCTTGGTCTCCACGCCTTCCTGGCGCAGCACGAACTGCGCGTCGGCGGGAAACGTCAGCGCCGGATTGATCTTCCGCAGGAGGTCCCGGATCGCGTCGGTGCGGCCGCGCAAGGTGAGGAGGCGGATCGATTCCGGCACCCAGGCCCACAGCCCGAATGCCAGCAGCACGGGGACGATGCAGCCGACATAGAACATCGACGACCAGCCGAACAGCGGCACGAGCTGGGCCGCGAGCAACCCGCCGGACGCCGCCCCCATCGCATAGCCGCAGGTCGTGATCGTCACCATCGCGGCACGCCGGCGCCGCGGGGCGAACTCGTTCACCAGCACGACCGCGAGCGGCACCACGGCACCCAGGCCGAGCCCGATCAGAAAGCGCAGCACCAGGAGCTGCGTGAGATCGCGCGCCTGGGTGATGGCGAGCGACATCGCGGCGAAATAGAGCACCGTCGACACCAGCACGCGCTTGCGGCCGTAGCGGTCGGCGAGCGGGCCGATGAGGAGGGCCCCCAGCGCCACCCCGACCACGCCCGACGCGAACACCGGCCCGAGCGCGCCGCGCGGCAGATGCCACGACGCCGAGAGTGCCGGCGCCACATAGGCGATCGCCTGGTTGTCGATGCCGTCGAGGAACAGCGTGAACCACGCCATCAGCACGATCTTCGCCTGGAAGGCGCTGATCTTCTGCTGGTCGATGATGTCGGCGACGTCGATCGCTGGCACGCGTTCCTCCCGGCGGAACCTTTCGATCCAGCCGGCCGTTCGCCAGTCCGCGATCGTGCAGTCACTCTAGCACGGGCGGCGAGCCGCGGACCATCCGCGGCGGCTCAGAGCTCGAACGGGTGACAAGCCTCGTTCACGGCCTCGCGTTCGCGTCGCCAGCCTCGCGGTAGGCCACCTCGTAGTGCCGGGCGAGCCCGTCGAATGCCGCGAGGGCCGCTCTTCCTTCCGGCTCGACGATCGCGATGTCGGGGTTCGGGCCGGCAAACGTCCTGACGGCCTCGATCGAGTCCCAGAGGGTTATTGCAAGAAATTCCACCTGCCCGTCGACGTCTCGTCGAAGCAGGAAGGCGCCCCGGTGCCCTGCGATGTCCTTGAGATGCGGAGCCACCTTTGTCGTGAAGTGACGATAATAATCGTCGGCGTTCGCCGAATGCGCTGTACCGCGCCATGTACGGGCAATCATCTCGTCCACCTGTCGTTTCATGTGAGCAACGCAGGGGGGCGATCATCTCACGACGCACCGATCTGTATTGGCGAAAATTGACAGGCAACAGCGCTCTCCGGGGTGGCGCGCGATTGCGCCGGCCCCGCGCCCGGGCCTATCCTCACCGCCGATCGGGCGTTCTTGATGATGACGGTGCGTTGTCATGGCACGTCTGGACCACAAGAATACCGCCAAATACTGGCTGCACCGGCATGTCCCGGGCCTGAGCCTGATGCGCGCCGACTTCACGTCGCACGAGTATGCGCCGCATTCCCACGATGCGTTCGTGATCGCCGTGACGGAGACGGGGGGTGCCACGATAAAAAGCCGCGGTGTCGCGGAGGCGGCTGGCCCGTCCACTCTGTTCGTCTCCAACCCTGCAGAACCCCAGTCGGCCTGGATGGGCGCGAGCCGGCGCTGGCGCTACCGGTCGATCTATCTTGGCGAGGCGGCCATCGCGGCCATTGCCCGAGATTTCGGCCTCCCGGACGTGCCGTACTTCACGGAGAACCTGTTCGGCGACGCCGACCTCATCGACGGGTTTCGAAAACTGCACTGCGCCTGCGAGGAGGCGGGCGACAGCTTTCACGAGCACGAGCTCCTGATCGGTGTCTTTTCGGACTTATTCCGGCGGCACGGCAGCGGCCAGATTCCGCAAGGGCCGCGGCGCCGTGACCGCGCGAGCGTGGGCAAGGTCATCGATCTGATGCAGGCCCGCCACGCGGAGGAACTGCGCCTCTCGGAGCTCGCAAGCTGCGTCGGGCTGACGAACTTTCAACTGATCGGGCTGTTCAAGCGCACGGTTGGCCTGACGCCGCACGCCTATCTCATCAGGGTGCGGCTGGACGCCGCTTGCCGCCACCTCCGGCGAGGCTGTCGGCTCGGGGAAAGCGCCTTGGCGGCCGGCTTTTACGATCAGAGCGCGCTGACCAGGCACTTCAAACGCTGGTATGGAATCACTCCGCGGCAGTTTGCGGAAGCGGCTCGACCGCGCGGCGGACACCCGGACGATGACGGCAGCGGCGGCGAACCGGCTACGAGATGACCGCGTCCCAGCCGCCGTCATGGGCGATGACCTGCCCCGTCATGTAGTGCGAGGCGTCGCTCGAGAGATACACGACGAGCCCGACGAGATCGTCCGGCACCCCGAGATGGCCCATGGGGATGCGCTGCTCGATCGCCAGCTCGCGCTCGCGCCGCTGCTCGGGCGTGAGAGATCCCAGGTGAGCCGCCGCGAGCGCCGTGCCGCTGTGCCAGCCGGGCGCGATGGCGTTGACCCGGATCTTCTCCTTCGCATACTCCGCCGCGACCTGGCGGGTGAATCCGATGACACCTGCCTTCGCCGCCGCATAGTTGACCGACAGCGACGGAAACCCGGGCCAGTAGCCGCGCAGCGCCGCGACCGAGGCCACGTTGATGATCGAACCGGGTCCGGGCAGCATCAGCGCCAACGCCTTGCGCGTCGTCAGGAACACCCCACGCAGGTTGATCGCGATGACCTCGTCCCACAGCGGGATGCTGAATTCGTGCGTGCGGGCTTTTGCCGTCGTGATGCCGGCATTGTTGATCAAGATATCCACGCGCCCGTATCTGGCGCCGATCCTGGTCCACGCGTCCTCGACCGAAGCCTCGTCGCTGACGTCGTTGTGAATGGCCTCGGCCTCGAGCCGCGATTGCTTGACCAGGGAGGCGGTCTCTTCCGCTCCGTCGAGGTTCCGGTCGGCGCAGACGACGGTCGCGCCGAATTCCGCGAGACCCAGCGAGAACGAGCGGCCGAGCCCGCTGCCAGCCCCGGTGACGACGGCCACCTTGCCGTCCAGCCGGAACAGCTTTTCGAACATCGATGCCTCCCGTCGACTACGGAAGGCCAGATTACGATTTTGGGCCCGTGCCGCCTACGGCGTTCGGCTCGCCGGGGCCGTGCCGGTCAGTCCGCCTCTTCGAACGTCGCCGGCGCGGTGACGACCTCGCTGCGCAGCAGCCGCTCCGCCGGCAGGCGCACGGTCATCTGAGTCCCGACCTCCGGCGTGCTGACGATAGCGAGCCGGCCGCCGTGAAGTTCGATCAGGCGCTTGGCGATCGGCAATCCCAACCCGGTGCCCTGCTGCGCGCGGCTCATGCTCATGTTCGCCTGCCCGAACGGTTGCAGCGCGGTTTCGATCTGCGCCTTGGTCATCCCGATCCCGGTGTCGCGGATCGACACCGTCAGCTCGCCGGAGGCCTCGACCGCCGCGCGCAGCGACACCTCGCCGCCGGACGGGGTGAACTTGATGGCATTCGACAGCAGATTGGTCAGGATCTGCCGGAGCCTCAGAGGGTCCGCGCGGACCGTCGAAAGGTCCGCCGGAACGTCGAGGCACAGCCTCACGCCTTTCTTTTCGGCCTCGCCG
>Ga0335078_10016186_pt1 | contig 11064 bp, 5 predicted proteins | sample Lox_Sample_32_FD_206711 | JGI IMG/M metagenome (GOLD analysis project Ga0335078, IMG submission 206711) | Soil microbial communities from Loxahatchee National Wildlife Refuge, Florida, United States - Lox_Sample_3.2 | ecosystem: Environmental > Terrestrial > Soil > Wetlands | place: USA: Florida...
CGGTCGGCGCAGCACGGCCTGTCGCTATCGACCAAGATCGGCGAACGTTTCACCGGCAACGGCGACGTACTGGCCTTTGGATATAACACCGGCCAGGTGATCAACGGTGTGGGTTTCGGGCATCACGCGCCCGGGGAGGTTCCTCCCGTTGGCCCCTGCATTACGGGGATCATCGACATGCGCCACCAGCCGGTGCTGACCGATGGAATGGTAGCGGAAGAGGGTTCACCACCCGGAGCGCTGGGGTTGTTTCTGCCGGGATCCTTTGCTGCCGCCGCGGAGGTGGCAGGCACGGCAGAGCCTGTCGCACTCACCGAGCGCATACAGGAAAAGGAACGCGAACTGCTGGCCGATTATCAGGGTCCTTATCATGGGCCGGTAAACCACACCCAGACCTATTTGGTGATGACGCATGACAGCGCCAGCGGCCGCATGAGTTTGGATGCACAGAGCAACCTTGCGCTGAGCTGGCCGGGAGTGGGCGATCAACCGATCTTTCCGCGTGTGAACGAGCGCCTGAAGCAGGCTACGGAGGCACTGGGTGGAGTTTTTGTCCACAACCCGCTGTGGAGCAAGTTGCTGCACCGAAACCTGACCACCGTGCACCCGCTGGGAGGATGCGTGATGGGAGATGACGCGTCCGGGGGGGCGGTAAATCATAAAGGGCAGGTGTTCAACTCCGCCACCGGTACGGGCGTGTACGACAGCCTGTATGTGGCGGATGGGTCCGTGCTTCCCGCTCCCGTGGGAGTCAACCCCCTGCTTACCATCTCGGCGGTCGCGGAAAGGTCCATGGCGCTCCTGGCCAAAGATCGCGGCTGGCTGATTGACTATTCTCTGCCCTCCGCTCCCAAGGCCTCTGCCACCGCAAAAGCCGGGGTCGAATTCACGGAAACCATGAAGGGCTATTTTTCTTCCGCCGTGAAGACCGCCACCCCTCCGCTTCAGCTTGACCCCAGCTATCAGCAGGGGTTTGACCAGGGCCAGCTCGGCAATTCGCCGATCCAATTCACTCTCACCATCGTCAGTGAAGATCTGGAGGAAATGATCTCGAATTCCGCGCACGAAGCGCGCATGGTGGGTACCGTATCGGCGCCCGCGCTTTCCCCACGCCCCCTCACGATTACGGAAGGGAGCTTTAACCTGTTCACCGTGGACGCGAACAATGTTGATACGCACAATATGCGCTATCGGATGAAGATGGTGACGGACGATGACCATACGTACTACTTTGATGGCTTCAAGGTGACGCACCCCGACAGCGTCTTCCAATCCTGGCCCGCCACCTCGACCTTGTACATCACCGTTTACGATGGCGAGAGCGCCACCGCGCCAATCCTGGGCAAAGGCATCCTGCACATCGCTCCGGAGGATTTTGCCCGCCAGTTGACGACCATGAAGATCATCAATGCGGGCAGTCTCCCGGAGCGTCTCAAAGCGGGGGCCGATTTTGCCCGCTTCTTCATGGGGCCACTGTTCGACACTTATGCCGACGTGTTCGTCCGCCCCAACGTGTTTAACACCGATGCCCCGCCCCGCCAGAAGCGTCCGCTGCGCGTGGGAGTACCGCAGGTGGCCTATTTCAAGACTTCGGACGGCGTTGGCCTGCGCCTCACCCGCTACCAGGGCGGCGCCAAGGGGCCGGTGATCCTCTCGCACGGACTGGGCGTTTCCAGTCTGATTTTTTCCATCGACACCATCGAGACCAATCTTCTCGAGTACCTCTACGCGCAGGGCTATGACGTCTGGCTGCTCGATTACCGCTCCAGCATCGAGTTGCCCGCCGCGACGTTGCAGGCCAGCGGCGACGATGTGGCCACCAAGGACTATCCTGCCGCAGTCCAAAAGGTTCTGGATTTGACGGGTGCGAAGAGCGTCCAAATGGTCGTGCATTGCTGGGGTTCGACTACCTTCTTCATGGCCATGCTGGCCGGGTTGAAGGGGGTCCGGTCGGCCGTGGCGTCGCAGATCGCCACTCAGATCCGCGCTCCGCTGGCCACTCATCTGAAGACCGGCTTGCACCTGCCTTCGTTCTTGAAGGCGGTGGGCATCCCAACCCTTACCGCGTACGTGGACAATCACGAAGGCCTGCTGGCCAAAGTGTACGATGCGGGTCTGAACCTTTATCCCCTCGACCTCACGAACCGCTGCACCAATGCCACATGCCATCGCATCACGTTCATGTACGCCCCGCTCTATGAGCACGCCAACCTGAACGAGGCGACCCACAACGCCCTGCACGAGATGTTCGGCGTGGCCAACATGAAGGCCTTTCAGCACCTCGCGCGCCTCACCAACACCGGCCACCTGGTCAACTTCAACGGCGAGGAGGTTTACCTGCCGCATCTGGACCGTCTGGCCATTCCGATCACGTTTATTCACGGCGAGCAGAACGAATGCTTTATCCCGGAGAGCACGGAAGCCACGCTGAATGAACTGAGCAAGGCCAACGGGAGCCAGTTCTATAAGCGCCACGTGATTCCCGGTTACGGCCACATCGACTGCATCTATGGCAAGACCGCGGTGAAGGATGTGTATCCCTTCATCCTGGAGCATTTGGAGGCGACGCAGTAACGCGAAGTGGCACTGGCACTCTTGCTTGTGCATAAGGCTGGTTCATTCCATGCGGAGAGCACAGGCAGGAGTGCCTGTGCCACCAATCCTATCGAGGTGCACTAATGGGCGCAGGCGCAAAATGGTTCGGGCGAGTTATGTGGCTCGGGATTCTTTTCAACCTCTGCTTTGCCCTCCCGGCAATCTTTGCGCCGGACATGGTCCTGGCCAGTCTCGACCTGCCACCCGCCGCTTCCCTGCTTTGGCTTCAGAATGTGGGGATGCTGCTGATCACCCTGTGCATTTTCTATACGCCCTCTGCTGTCGCTCCGGGTCGCTTTCCCACGCACACCAAGCTGGTGGTGCTCTCGCGCTGGATCGCGGCGGTATTCTGGTTCATCCTGCTACGCCAATCCGCCCCGGCGGGAGTCGTTCGGCCGCTGCTGTTCACGGACCTCACGCTCGCCGTGATCCTCCTCCTCCTCTTGAATCCCGCCTTGCCGTCTGAAAGCCGCGTAAGCCTGCGCGGAATGGGAGGCGCCATCGCCGAGCTGATCGCCTGGCTTAAGGGCCTATGGCAAACGACCTGGATCAAGGTGGCGCTCGCCCTGGTGGTGGTGGGTGTCGCCCTGGGCGGATCGATTCTGTGGTACTACCTGTTGCGCGCCGAGCCGGATTTTGAAGGAGCTACGCCGGAAGAGCACTTCAAGCACGGCGCCATCGGTTTGAGCACTGAGAGCCGCCTGCCTTATTACATCTGGCAGGTGCTACCCATCATGTTCCCCGAAAAACTGCCGCGCCCCGGAGGTTGGGCCTCCTTCGGATTCATCTTCGAGCCCGGCCAGGAGATTCCCATCGGATTCTCACTGCGCAAGATTGGATATCCGGCGCTCGAGGCCAATTGCTCGCTGTGTCACACCAGCGCGTATCGGGCCTCGCCCAATGACACGCCAAAGGTCATCCTGGGCGCGCCGGCACACACCCTGGACCTCGAGGCTTTCCAGCATTTTCTCTTTGCCTGTGCGAGTGATCCGCGCTTTACCTCAGGCAACGTGTTGAAGGCCATCAACCAGGTCCACCAGACGTCGTGGCTGGAGGGGCTCGTCTACCGCTTTGCCATCATCCCGGTTACCAAGCACGGCCTGTTGACGCAAAAGATCGCCTATTCCTGGCAGGACAGCCGGCCCACCCAAGGCAGGGGCCGCGTGGACACCTTCAATCCCACCAAGTTCAATGTCTTCCACATGCCCGACGACGGCACTATCGGCACTGTTGACCTGCCGCAAATCTGGAACCAACGCCCGCGTGAAAATCTCTATCTGCACTGGGACGGCAACAACAACCAGTTGCAGGAGCGCAACTATGCCGCGGCCATGGCGGTGGGCGCCACACCCCAATCCGTCATCCCGGCGAGCTTCAAGGAGGTCACCGACTTCCTGCTGGACCTGCACCCGCCTGCCTTCCCCTTTCCCATCGATCCGGCCAGGGCAGCCCGTGGAAAAGCTATCTATGAGGGCAAGTGTACTTCCTGCCACGCCTTCGGCTCTCCTCAAACGGGCCAGGTCACTCCCATTGACACGATTGGAACCGATCGCCACCGGCTGGATTCGTTTACCGTGGCGCTGGTGAATGAATTTCACACCTTCGAAACTCCGCCCTTCAAGTTTGACGCCTATCGCAAGACCAACGGCTATAGCAACACACCGCTGGATGGCGTCTGGGCGCGCGCTCCCTATTTGCACAATGGATCTGTTCCTACTCTCTGGGACTTGCTGGAGCCCGTCGAGAAGCGTCCCATGGTGTTTTATACCGGTTCCGACATCTATGATCCGAAGAACGTGGGCTTTGTCAATTCCGGCCCGGACGCCGAAAGTGCAGGATTCAAGTATGAGGTCTGTCTGCCGGGGAATTTCAACGTGGGTCACACCTTCGGCACGGAGCTGAAGGATGATGAGAAGTGGGATTTGATCGAATTTATGAAAACACTTTAGGTAAAACATGAGCACAAAAGTCGTAGTCTTGGGTGGTGGTGTCGGAGGGTTGAGCGCAGCGCAGGAACTCGCCGAACGCGGCTTTACCGTCTCGGTCTACGAACGCCGACCGAGTTTCGGAGGCAAAGCGCGCAGCATTCCCGTCCCCAACTCCGCCGCTCCGGGCCACGATCCCCTGCCGGGGGAGCACGGGTTCCGCTTTTTTCCGAGCTTCTACAAGCACCTGCCGGACACGATGAAGCGCATTCCCTCTGGCGGCAAATCCGTCTTCGACAACCTGGTTTTTTCCACGCGTGTGCAGATCGCCCGCGTCGGCAAGATCGCATTCCTTGAACCCACACGCTTTCCAGAGACGTTTGACGATTGGGTTACCGTCTTCAAGTCGATGTTCAGCAATTTGGGCATACCGGATGATGAAGTGCTGTTCTTCATCGACCGCCTGCTGGTGCTCCTGACCTCGTGCCGGGAGCGCCGCGTGGCCGAGTACGAAAATATCGCCTGGTGGGACTTCATTGACGCGAAGAACAAGTCCCTGAGCTATCAAAAATACCTCGGCGAGGGAGTGACGCGCTCGCTGGTGGCCATGAAGGCAGAGATCAGCAGCACGCGGACAGTGGGTTACATCGACCTGCAACTGATGCTGGGGCTGATGTGCAGTCCGGGGGGATTCGACCGCGTGCTCATCGGGCCGACCAACGCGACTTGGATCGATCCCTGGATCGCTTACCTCACCTCGCTGGGAGTGGAGCTGCAAGGAAACTCAACAATCAAATCGATCGAACTCGACGGCCAGCGCGTCGGCAGGGTGCTTATCGATCAAGGCGGAAATGTAGCCCCCGTCACCGCGGACCTTTACGTGAGTGCCCTGCCAGTCGAAATCATGACCGGACTGATAACCGATGAAATCAAGCGCGCCGCGCCCTCCCTGGCTAATCTGGGCAAGCTTCAAACCCGCTGGATGAACGGAATTCAGTTCTACCTGAGAAATGACGTCCCACTGGTGCACGGGCATTCCAACTATCTCGACTCCCCTTGGGCGCTGACCTCGATTTCGCAAAGGCAGTTCTGGCCGGAGGTTGATTTTGCCGGCCTGGGAGACGGGCAAGTGGGGGGCATTCTCTCCGTGGACATATCCGACTGGGACACAGGGGGGATTGTCTACGGCAAACCCGCCACGCAGTGTACGGCCGAAGAGATAAAGAACGAGGCCTGGGCCCAACTCAAAGCTCACCTTAATACTGGCGGCGCTGAAACTCTCAGTGACAGCAACCTTATCTCGTGGTTTCTTGACCCGGATATTCAGTTTCCGAATCCCAGCGCTGCCACCAATGCGGAGCCGCTCCTGATCAATACCGCGGGTTCGCTCCAGTACCGCCCCGAAGCTTACACGGAGATCCCCAACCTTTTCCTGGCTTCCGATTACGTGCGGACCTACACCGACCTCGCCACCATGGAAGGAGCCAATGAAGCTGCCCGCCGGTCGGTCAACGCCATCCTTGATGCCTCAGGCTCAAATGTCCCCAAAGCGCAACTTTGGCCATTTCAGGAACCTGAGATCTTCAAACCGATGCGGGACTACGACCTGATGCGGTTTAAGTTAGGATTGCCGCATGGGAAAGCCATCTGAAACTTCCCCTTTAACCTCGGATTGTGGATACCGCGCAGGTCCACAGCATCGGATGTGCCCATGTATCTTGCCGTGACTTAGTTTTGCCAAGAAACCCGATTCACATCCAATTCCGAGCCCCCGTTCGGTAAACTTGTCGTTATTTTCGCTTGCTGGGATGCTTGATTTATGGTTGAATTAATACGGGGCAAGCAACGTCAAACCGCCGAAGGTAGTCATGTACTTGGACGCAAAGCAGTTATTAGCGCCCCTGTTTTCGTTGCGATGCTTTGCCATTTCTTGATGTAGGTCAATTCCCGGTAAACCCTGAAGCGTCAAATTCAGACCTCAACCGCCGTGAGCAATGCCCCAGCCTTGACCTTGCACTGCCTGAGTAGCGACGTGTCGCTGTCCAAGGACATGCGCCAAAAGCGAAGCTGGCCGACGACCGACAGTCGTGAAACTGACTTGAGAGGATGAGGATTCATGAAAGCCCGGCCAGACAGCAAGCTCGCATCCTTACTCGTGCTCCAATTTCTTGGGATTTTCCTTGGGACGTTCACCGCCCAAGCTTTTGGCCAGCGAATGCCCGAGGCGTTTAGTAGCCCGTCCGTTGCCTCGCAAGCTCCCACGGAGGGAAAACAGGGCGACTACGTAGGCTGGGAAACCTGCGCAGGCTGCCACCATGCGGAGGCCGAGGTGTTTGCGAAAACACCGCACGCTCATCCAAGTTCGGTGACACCCGCCCATCCTCCCGGCCCTTCGAGTGTAACCTCTTCCTCGAATTCGGCCGCGCAGGGTTCCTATCACGAGGCGGCGGGCTGTGAGACGTGCCACGGCCCGGGGAAGGCCCACGCGGACGGTGAAATGGAAGCGGCGGGCGACCATGCCAAGGAAGCGGCTGCCACCAAGTTGATCTTTGCCTTTCACGCAGGCCCCAAGGAGAACTCAGCCCGCTGCCTCGCGTGCCACACCACCAGCCAAAGCCAGGAAATGTTCACCCATTCGCAGCACGCCGTGGCGGGCATCTCCTGCAACGAATGTCACGCCTCGCATCTTGTGAAGGCGACCAGGAACCAAAGCAAGGGAACACCTAATTACGCGCAGGCCGCCTTCTATCAAGTTCCGGCGCTCCCGGAGACCGCGCGTTGGCTGCACAGCAGCTTGCTGAAGGAGTCGGACCCGAATTTGTGCTTCTCCTGCCACGGGAACGTCCAGGCACAATTCGCGCTGCCGGTCCACCACCGTGTGCCGGAAGGGCTCATGAAGTGCTCGGACTGTCATAACCCCCACGGAAGCGTCAACCGCGCCAGCCTGAACGCACCCAACTGGGAGGCCTGCGTCAAGTGCCATGTGGAGAAGCGCGGCCCTTACGTTTACGAGCACGCCGCACTGCGGGTAGAGGGCTGCGTGGTCTGCCACAATCCCCACGGCAGCGACAACCGCCTGCTGATGATACGGCGCGAAGGACGCCAACTGTGCTTGCAATGCCACACCGGATTCCACGGCCAGGCCGGGGTTCCGCACAGCCGCCTGGGATTCCAGAACAGTGGCGAATGCACTCGCTGCCACGTTGCTGTTCACGGTTCGGCGCTTGACCCTTACTTCCTGCGGTGAGGTGAAGCCCCATGAGACCAAGATTCTGCGATTGTCGATTGGCGATTGTCGATTGTCCCCGTTCCCCCCACTCGGAGGCCAACGCGCGATTCCCGTGCAGCTTAGATCGGCCATCGAAATCCGGCCATCGAAGGTGCACGCTTTTGCTCGTCGCCGCACTTCTCCTCTTCGTTGTCCCTGGCGGGGCAATGGCGCAGGACAAGACGGAAACGCCTCTCACCATCGGCGGGTTCAACACCCAGGGGTCCGTGACCGTCGGTTACCGGTTCGACAACGTCAAGGGGTACGTGCCGATGTACCAGCAGATGGTGGGGCTCGAGCAGGGGTTTCGCCTGTTGGATCTGAGCGTGTTCGGCGAAGCCGCCCAGGGCACCAATCCTTTCGCGGACAGCTACTCTCTTTCGGTCACGGGCCTCGGGGGCGAGCCCTTTGAGACGGCACAGTTCGTGGCGCGCAAGAATCGCCTGTACGATTTTCGCGTTAACTGGCGGCAGAGCTATTACTATTCGAATGCCAACGACAACGTGATTCTCCCCATCGCTGCCGTGGGTTCGGGACTTTCTAAGGGGCTTACCGACAACCACGACTGGGGGACTGTACGCAAGTTCGGGTCGGCGGACCTGACCCTGCACGCCACCAACAACCTCCGATTCAACTTCGACTACTATCACACCAGCGACAGCGGCCCCACTTTCACCACCGAGTCCCCGGATTTCTTCGATTCACCCAGTTATTGGGGTTCCTTTGCCCGCGCTAATCCTTATTACCTCTATGCCCCCGTTGCCGATGACACCAATCGATTCACGGGAGGCATCGACTACACGCTTCACGCCTGGACCTTCCATTACAACCTCGGTTACCAGACGTTCTCCGAAAATGTGAGTTTGAATAATGTCGACTCTCCGCAGTTGAGCATCAATCCCACCGCCAGCTCCGCGCTTCAACCTCTCACGGCCTTGTCGCAATCGGACTTCCGGCGGCTTACTACTCCCATCAGCGAGTTCTCTTACACCGGCAAGCCCTTTTCCTGGTTCGAGTGGCGAGGCGGTTACATTTATTACCGCTACCAGGGACCAGCCAATTTTGACCAGTCCTTCAGCGGCATCGCTCCCAACAGTGCCGGCGCCAACGCTCCGTACACGGTCTCGCAAAGCGCTCGCGATACGGTGAGTGAACCCAATAACATTTTCTATCAGAGTTTCACGATCAAGCTGAAGGACTGGTGGGAGATATTTGCCGATTATCGCTATTCCCGCTTCAGCACGAACACATTTGGGAATTTCACCAGCATCCAGAGTATTGTCACCAACCCGGGGGCGACCCCGCCCCTAATCACCACCACCCCCGCCTCGGGGCAGGATTCCTTCGTCTGGCGCGATGGCGTGAATGACCTGGATTTCAGCATGCTGTTCACGCCCACCAAGTCTCTGACCCTGCGTCCCGGGGTTCGGTTGCTCAAGGCCGACGTCGAAGCGCTGGAGGACGGCGTCGCGGACCCTGCCTTGTCCCTGCGCACCAAGACCGTCTGGCCCGAACTCAGCTTCGGCTATCAGCCATCCCAGATCTTCAGCATCCGGGGAGACGTCCATGCGTTCGACAATGGGTCGTCCTATACGGCGATCACTCCTCACACCGCGGTGGCAGGACACCTGATCACCCGAGTCCAACCTTGCAAGAAGGTGGCGCTTCAAGATGATTTAAACCTCAACAATCAGAAGCTGATCGATTCCAGTTTTCGGGATAGGGTTCACGCCAACACGCTCACCCTCTCCTACGCCCTCAATGACCGGTTTTCGGTTTTTGCGGGATACACATACAGCAGCGTCTTTGCGGCGGGAAACATCGTTTATGTCCGCGGCCCGGCACCGCTCAACGACTATTTGCGGGATCAGGAGGTCGACCGTGTCATCCAAGGAGGGGTCGAGGCGAAGCCCAGCAAGTACTTCGGCTTTCGGTTCACGGGTAATTACGACCGCTCCACCGGCGTCGGCCAGATCAGTGGCGAGCCCCCCGCCTACGGGCCTCTCGCCTGGCCGCTCGCCACGGGAACGGTTTATGTCAATTTCCCCAAGGCGGGACGCCTGTCGGTGGATCTGCAACGCACCTACTACATCGAGCAGATCGTAACCGCCAACAACTTCCAGGCCAACCTACTGACCATCCGCTGGACGCGTGATTTTTAGCCGGGATTACCAATCCACCAGGGTGAACTGCAGTTGCAAGGCTCCCACCCCTAGCACGTCGCCCTCCTTGAGCTGCACTTTGGCAGTAAGAGCAAGACCATTGACCGTGACCTTATTGCAACTGGGAGAGACGTGATAGGTGTCGGCCTGTTTCACTATCATGGCCCCCAGCTTGGGGGCAAACCAACCCTTCAACCGGATGGAGCATTCCTTCGATTTGCCAATAATTGTGGTGTGCGCGGTGAGGAGGAATTCCTTTGCCGAAGTCTTACCCTTCAACACCGACAACTTACCGAGGCGCGTGGCGCGCGCACTGGGGGGGTTGGCCTGAGACTTGGCAAGCCGTTCTTGAATCTCGCGCCGCATCTTCGTGTCCAGGACCATCGTGCCCGTGAGTTTCAGGGCATCGTTTTCCAACTCTCCCTGGGCGGCCGGGACCTGCGGTCTCACTCCCACCTGGTCACGCGAGAAGCGCACGGAATGCTTGCCCACCGTGATCACGTCACCATAGGAGAGCGGCGCCTGTGTAATGCGCGCTCCGTTCAGAAATGTGCCGTTCAGGCTTCCCAGGTCCTGAATGTAATAGGCTCCGGCATAGGAGAAGACGCGAGCGTGTTGGAACGACACGGCGGGGTTGTCAATATAAAGGTCGCTCTGCGGGGATCGACCAATGGTTATGGGGTCCGCGCCAATCCCAATCTCCCGCAGCACCGATTCTCCAAAGCTCAGTTTCAAAGTGGGCATAGGTCACCTTCGGCGCACTATATACCAACTCCAGATAATATGTCCACCGGATGGCAATAGTTTAAAGCGAACGGATTGATCGCTCCTCCAACGCATGGATACGGCAGAGAGTCGTACCGCGGGTTGGCACCGTCTGTGAAAAGCATTCTGGACCGGGTCCGGAGCTTCTTCACTTTGTCACAGGCGTGAGCGCTGGAAACCGTTGTGGCAAAACCTCGCCGATGTGGTGGGGCAATGGGTTTGAGAAAAAGTGAGAAAAAGTGATGTCAAGGCAAAGTAGAAAGTTCCGCTTTGCGGTTTCTGGTGGCTAACCGGAGGAGCCCGTAGGGCGACGGAGGTTAGCCACCAGAAACCGTCGCCCCCTACCCGC
>Ga0335078_10016187_pt1 | contig 11064 bp, 7 predicted proteins | sample Lox_Sample_32_FD_206711 | JGI IMG/M metagenome (GOLD analysis project Ga0335078, IMG submission 206711) | Soil microbial communities from Loxahatchee National Wildlife Refuge, Florida, United States - Lox_Sample_3.2 | ecosystem: Environmental > Terrestrial > Soil > Wetlands | place: USA: Florida...
GCATCACGCGGCGCGAGATCGGCGACGAGGAAATCGTCGAACGCTGTATCCTGGCGCTGATCAATGTCGGCGCGATGGTTCTCGATGAAGGCATTGCGGAACGCGCCGCCGACATTGATATTGTGTGGATTAGCGGCTATGGCTTCCCGCGCCACCTGGGAGGCCCTATGTTTTATGCCGACACGCTGGGGGCCGGCCACATTGCGAAGCGTATCCGCCATTATCACGAAAAGCTGAGGGATTATTGGCGCCTCGCGCCGCTGATCGAACGTCTCGCCGCAGCAGACTCCAGCTTCGAGCAATGGGACCGGCAAAAGCTGGGGAATGTAGTCAAGCCTGTGGTTTGAGCGGCTACCTAAATTCCCGCACCGCAGCAGTGGCGCTTGCGATACCCCCGAAGCACTTAGCAACGGCTTGCGGCAACGAATCACATCCGTTAAGCTGCCCTGCGTTGAGTACACTTAACGAGCAGCGAGTCAATGGCGCCGCTCCGCTGCGCCCGGTGCGCTTCTTCGCACCCGAAGTTGAGGTCACCCGCCAGGCTGACGGATCTTACCTCATGCGGTCACTCGAGCCGCTGGCCGACTATGACGACCGCATTGGAGACTGGCTCGATCGCTGGGCAGAACAAGCGCCAGAACGGGCGTTTATCGTAGAGCAGACAGGGGTCGGCGAGAAAACGATCTGTTATCGCGACGCTCGCGAGGCCGTTCTTGTTCTCGCCGAGGGCATGCTGGCGCACCAACTTGGTCCCGAGCGACCTCTCGCCATACTTGCCGCCAACACCATTGACCATGCGCTAGTCATGCTGGCCGCGCTTTACGTTGGCATTCCGATCGCCCCAGTCGCGCCGGCCTATGCGCTACAGAGCACTGACTTCCTCAAGCTGGCGCACAGTTTCCGTCTGTTGACGCCGGGCATGGTGGTTGTCGAAGACGGAGAGCTGTATCAAAACGCAATTCAGCAGTCGCTCAATCCGGCCGTCACAGTCATCGCCCTCCGAAACGCTGTGGCGAATATGCGCGATCTCGGGTCACTGCAGGAGAGCGGAAGCCGACGCAATGCGGTCATGAAAGCCGCATCGCGCGTGACCCGAGAAACCATCGCCAAGTTTCTGTTTACCTCCGGCTCGACCGGCATGCCGAAGGCGGTGATCAACACGCATGGCATGCTCTGCGCCAATTCTCAAATGAAACGGCAGGTGGCACCCGTCTTGGCGGATGAGCCTCCGGTCATGGTGGATTGGGCCCCGTGGAATCACACCGCCGGCGGCAACAGCAACTTCCACATCGTCCTTCACAACGGGGGCACGCTTTATATTGACCCGGGAAAACCCACTCCTGGCTTGTTCGGTCCTAGTCTTGAGTTATTGCGACGGGTCTCGCCTACCATCTACTTCAATGTGCCGCGCGGTTACGAGTTGCTGATCCCGCATCTCGAAGCCGATCGCGCGTTTCGCGAGCACTTCTTCCGGCACCTGAAGTTTCTGTGGTACGCGGCGGCTTCCATGCAGCCCGCGACCTGGTCGGCGCTTGAGCGGTTGGCCGTGCAGGCGGTGGGGCACAGAATTCTGACGGTTAGCGGGCTGGGCATGACCGAAACCAGTCCCATTGCGACTTTCGGAAACGCACATGCCAGCGGTCCCGGCATGGTCGGCATACCGGTCGCGGGAGTAGATCTCAAGCTCGTGCCGCACGATACCAGCTTTGAGGCCCGTTACAGCGGCCCTAACGTAACGCCGGGTTATTGGCGGGATGCGGCCGCCACAAAAGCGGCGTTCGACGAGGAGGGTTTCTTCCGCTCGGGCGATTTGCTCAGTTTCATTGATGCAGAGCGGCCGAAAGCGGGACTGCGCTTCGATGGACGAGCCAATGAGGATTTCAAGCTGAGTTCCGGTACGCGCGTGGGCGCGGGCAAACTTCGGATTGACGCGCTCGAAATCCTGCGACCGCTGGCCAATGAGGTTGTGGTGGTCGGCGCCGACCGCGACGATGTGCGGATTCTGATCTTTCCCGATTGGGAGCAGTGCGCTCTGGCGGCGAGCGTGGATCGGTGTGCCGCAGCGGCGGAAATCGCCGCAAACGTAAAGCTGAAGGCGATTTTTCGCGAGTGCCTGCGGGAACTCGCCACTTCCGCTACCGGCAGCTCCAACCGGATCGTCGCTGCGCTGCTGGTTGAAGCTCCGCCTTCGGCCGCCGCTGGTGAACTCACGGAAAAAGGCACGGTGAATAGTCGCGCCCTGCAGCGCAACCGGCCGGAGCTTCTTAAAGTGCTATTTGGCGAGCGGGATGACCGGGTTGTGCATATCAGTTGAAACTGCGATAAAGAGCTGGCAATGCATACATAACCTTGACAACGGCCGTCACTTCCGCCTCAAACTTACGGATTAACGTGGTTGATGTATACATTTTTGCATTGACAGCGGTCATTTTTACGTAGTAATTAGGTGCGGCGGTAACGGGTGAAGATATCTGACAGAAAGCATTTAGAGGCTTGGGGCATACGCCCTTCCAGCACGTCTCTTGAACATACCTGAGGTGGCGCCCATGAAAAGCTGTCTGACGCTGCGGATTCTTCTGGCGGCAACCATTTTCTCCTGCTGTACCCATCTGGCCTTGGCACAAGGCGCCCTCGCCAGTGCCCAGTTAAATGGCACCGTTACCGACCAGAGCGGACGCGTAGTCGTCGGCGCGACCATCGCCCTGCGGAATACCGCCACCGACACCAGCTATACGGCAACCTCCAATGACCGGGGATTCTACGCCATAGCGAACATCCCTCCGGGCACTTACGAGTTAAAGACGTCCTTTGCCGGGTTTGCCAACTACACCCAAACCGGCATCGTGCTGACGGTGGGGCAGACCGCGACGATCAACGTCGGACTGCGCGTCGCTTCAAAGGGCGAAATCGTGGTCGTGACCACGGAAGCGCCCACCATTGAGCCGACCAAGACCGAAATCAGCCAGGTGGTCGAAACCCAGCAGATTGCCGCGTTGCCCACCAGCACTCGCTTGTTCACCGATTTCGCTCTGCTGACGCCGGGAGTGGCGACGAGCCGCACCAGCCTGGGAACCACCGTCACGGAATTCGAGACCACCCAGATTTCCTTCGGCGGCATGCGATCGTTCAGCAATGAGATCACCGTGGACGGCGCCGACTTCGTCAACGAAGTGAGTGGCGTGCAGCGCGCCACGCCGGCCCAGGATTCCGTGCAGGAATTTCGCGTAGTCAACAACAGCTTCGGCGCGGACTACGGCCGTACGGTGGGCGGCATTGTGAACGTAGTCACGAAATCGGGCACAAACAATCTTCACGGCTCGCTCTATGAATATGCCGAGAACAACGCCGTCAACTCACGCTCGTTGCTGCAGCCCCGGCCGCTACCCGATGTCTGGCGGCAGAACCAATTCGGCGGCACGCTGGGTGGGCCGATCAAGAAGGACAAGACCTTCTTTTTTCTCAATTACGAAGGGCACCGCAACGCCTATTCGCCTACGTTCGCTCCTGACCTCTACAACAACATCAGCGACGTTGATACTGCCAAGGCATATCTGGGTCTGGCGCCGGAAGGCGGAGCGCCGGGCTTTGGCGGTCTCCAGTCCACGCTGCGCACGGGCAACAACGACTATGGTTTCGCCCGCCTCGACCAACAGATCAGCAATGCCAATCGTCTGGCCATCCGGTACAACGTCGAAGACGCGCGCGATCTGAACGAACTGGTCGGTCTCACCGAGGACGGCGGAGGAATCGGAACACCCAGCGGCGGCCGCGATTTGTTCGTCCGCGATCAGTCGCTGGTCAGCACACTTAACACGATAATCTCGCCCAATCTCGTGAATACATTTCTCGTCCAACTGGCCAGGCGACACTATAGTTTCCCCGGAGCCACCGGTGAGCCCGATTTGAGCGTGGTCAACGATCTGGAGCTGGGCCACAATTTCGGCACCTACGACGCGATCTACGAGAACCGGCTCGAGGGTTCCGATTCGATCTCGTGGGTCAAAGGAACTCACATCGCGAAATTCGGTTTCGACGGAAACTATCTGCGCGATCAGAACAACTATCCGGGTTTCGAGCCCGAGCGCATCCTGTTCCCTAACCTGTCCTGCTTATATTCCTTTGCCGATAGCGCCGATGCCTTCTTCACCGGAACCTACGGATCACTTCCCACCACGGGATGTCCATTGCCTGCGCAGGCTGATGGCGTAGAGTTCCTCTATCAGGGCATCTCGCTCCCGCGAGCAAATTGCCCCGATGTAAACACTGCATGCTCAAGCGGTTTTTACAACGGGTACGTGCCTCCGGCTCCCACCGGAGCGGGATACGGCGGCGGTTGGCCGAGCGCAACGCCCGTCAACATGACGAGCAATTTCGCGTTCAATCTGAACCATGGTTATATCGGCGTCTTCGCGCAGGACCAATGGCGCATCCGGCCCACTCTGACTTTGAATTACGGCTTGCGCTGGGATGTTGAAACTGGACTGGGATATGCAATTGACCCCTATCACAAAGCCTTTCAACCGCGGGTCGGTCTGGCCTGGTCTCCGGACAGCAAAACTGTGGTCCGAGCCGGTTACGGCTTGTATTTCGACCGCAACAACATGACGTTCTTCTTTGTCACCGGAAACCAGAAAACGATACCGGGATATTTTTGCGGCAACGGAGCAAGCCCGTCCGATTGCGCAACTGCCGGCCTTGGAGCCGTCACCGTGCCTATGATCAACAACCGTGCCTCATCAGGAGGCTGGCAGCTGGGCGGCGAGCCAGGGTATCCGGGCACTCCTGCGCTTCCCTGTCCCCCCTTGCCCGCCGCCTTTTGCGCCGGGCAGCCAGGAGGAACTCTGAGCTTTGCGGCTCTCACGGCGCTTGGGGTTTTTGCCGGCGCGCCCTATCCAGCTGAGACCCTGAACGGTCCGTGCACGCTCGGGCCTGCCGGCCCGACCGGCGCCTGCGGCGTTGGGTCTGGCGGAATCCAGAAGGACGGCGGGCTGCCCTACGCACACCAGGTGAGCGTGCAGATGGATCGGCAGATCGGGCACGGCTTTACCCTCGGCCTCGCCTATCTGCTGGTGTACGCCAATGATTTGGTGCGCGGCAACAACCTCAATGTGCCTTGTCCGGCCGGCACCAGCAAGCCGAATAACCCCTACTACGCGCAAGGATGGCTCGACCCCAACGGACAGCTTACTCCCTGTCAGGGAACTCCCGCGCTCGGGCCGTTCAATCTCGGTCCGATCTTCGGAACTCTGACCAATCCTTCCGGGCTGGAGTTCGGCGTGCCGAGCGCGGGCAATCCGGCGCCCACCATCAGCGGCGGCCTGCTCGATTACAACAACAACGTCGCCTGGGCCCGCTACAACGGCCTGACCGTCACCGCGCTTGAGCGGTTGGGAAACTACTTCAACCTGACCGCCAACTACACCTATTCGCACACGATTGATAACGGGAACTTCACCACTTTCATCAACCTGCCGCCGAACCAGTTCGATTTCAACGCCGAGAAGGCCAACTCCAATCAGGATCTCCGTCACCGCTTCGTGGCCAACTTTACGGCCAACACGCCCCATCACGGTTGGGACCGCAACTTCACCTTCAGTGGCATCATTACCTTGGAATCGGGCAGTCCGTTTACGCTCTTCCCGGGCGAAGACGTGCTGGGCGACCTAGCCGGTCTGAGCACCGACCGCGTGGGAGGCCCGCCGGTGCAGGCGCATTGCAGTTCAGTGACGGACTGCGCCACCATGGTTCCCCGCAACACCTACATCGGCGACCCGCTCTACACCTGGGATTTGCATGTGGGACGCACCTTCCAGTTGCGCGAAAACCTGCGGCTCGATCTGGGCGTGGACGGATTCGATCTTCTGAACCGGCAGAACATCGAAGAAGTGCAGTCGGTCTATGGTTCGCCGGTATTCTGCGGCTCCGCGCCTGTGATTCCGAAGCACTACAACGACTCGATTACGCGGTCCATTCAGGCGGGACAGATTTCCTGCGCCTCGCAGCAGGCGACGGCGCTGCAGGCGCCGGTGACGGTGGCCAATCCCTCGCCGGCAGGACTGGGCTGGATTCTGGCGGGCGCCTTGCCGGTGACGATCCCGAACACGCCAAACCCGGTATTCGGCACTCCGCGAACCGTATTGAACCCGCGCCAGTTCCAGTTCTCGGCGAAGTTCACATTCTGATTCACGGCACTCCTGTTCGGGGTAGGTTTCCTGTCCTCAGTACGGGACGGTGAGTGCCGTATAATTTTCCGTCCTGGCGCCGCGCGATTTCTTCTGCCACGGCGCCGACCGGATCGTTCCGTCCTGTAACGTCGGCACCAGCCCCCAGCAGTAATTCCGCACAAAAGGACTTGCCGGCAACTCGGACCTGCTCGGCAGCATCTCGCCTTGGAGCTAAAGCGCTCGCTGGCCGATAGTGTGGGTATTCCGTCGGGAAGACCCTTACCAACGAGATTTTCGCCAATGGAAGCGTATATTCTGCAAAGAGGAGCATAAGCCATGTGTTTGGCGATACCAGGGAAGGTCCTCGAGGAATTTGAACGTGACGGGATGCGCATGGCCAAAGTGCAATTTGGCGGCATCGTGCGCGAGGCATCGCTAGATTATGTGCCGGCGGCCCAGGTCGGCGATTACGTGCTGGTGCATGTCGGCTTTGCCATCAGCACTGTCAACGCGGAAGAAGCCGAGCACACGTATCAACTGCTGGAAGAAATGGACCAACTGACAGAGCTCGATGCCCCCGTGGTTGACGAAGTATCGGCGAGGAAGCCGCAATGAAGTACATTGACGAGTACCGCAACGCCCGGCTCGCGCGATCCATTGTCAGTGAAATTCGCCGCATTCAGACGCGGCCCTGGGTGATTATGGAGGTCTGCGGCGGCCAGACCCACTCCATCGTGAAGCACGGCATTGACCGCCTGCTGCCCGAAGGAGTCGAGCTGGTGCACGGCCCCGGCTGCCCGGTGTGCGTGACGCCGCTTGAAACCATTGATAAAGCGCATGCTATCGCTGCCAAGCCGGATGTGATCTTCTGCTCATTTGGCGACATGCTGCGCGTGCCCGGGTCGCATGGCGACCTGTTCACCCTGAAGTCGCAGGGCGCGGACATTCGCGTGGTCTATTCGCCGCTCGACTGCCTGAAGATCGCGCGCGCGAACCCGGAAAAAAAGATCGTCTTCTTCGCTATCGGTTTCGAAACCACCGCTCCCGCCAATGCGATGCTTGTGTTCCGCGCCCGGCAGGAAGGCGCAAAGAACGTTTCTGTTCTGGTCTCGCATTCGCTGGTGCCGCCCTCCATGACTTACATTCTGCAGTCGCCGCAGAACCGCGTGCAGGGATTCTTGGGGCCCGGGCACGTGTGCACCATCATGGGTTATCGCGAATATGAGCCGATCTCAGAGCGCTACAAAGTCCCTATCGCGATTACCGGCTTCGAACCACTGGATCTGCTGCAGGGTACGCTGATGGTTGTGCGCCAACTCGAGAAGGGGACTGCAACGGTCGAGAATCAGTACTCGCGCGTGCTCGATCGCGACGGCAACGTGACTGCGCGCAAGCTGGTCAACAGCGTCTTTGAAGTTTCGGACCGCAAATGGCGCGGCGTGGGTTGGATTTCCAAGAGCGGCTACAAGCTGCGCTGGGAATTCCGCGAGCACGATGCGGAGCGGATTTTCGAGGTCAAGGAAATTGACACCAACGAACCGGCGATCTGCATCAGCGGGCAAATCCTGAAAGGCATCAAGAAACCGCATGACTGCCCCGCGTTTGGCACTTTATGCACGCCGCTGACTCCGCTGGGAGCGACCATGGTTTCCGCGGAAGGCGCATGCGCGGCCTACTACGCCTACGGCCGCCATCTGGATAAGCAGAAAACTGCAGCTGCGCCAACACAAGTGGGAGGAATCGCATGAACAATGGTTCAGCCGCCGCGAGTACCGTCATTTCGCCGCAGGAATGGCATGATAAGGTCATGCGCAAGTGCCAGGAATCGGTTGAGATCAAAAACAAGTTTTTCGAGCATTATGCCAATGAGATCGGCGAACTCAGCCAGAAAATGGCGGAACACTTCACGCGCGGCCGCCGCCTGTGGGTTATGGGAAACGGCGGGAGCGCCTGCGACGCTCAACATGTCGCTGTAGAGTTTATTCATCCCATCATCGAGAAACGGCGCGCGTTGCCGGCGCTCGATCTGGTCAGCCAGATTCCCGTCGTAACGGCCATTTCCAACGACAAAGATTTTGCCCGCGTTTTCATCGACCAGATCGAGCTATGGGGCGAGAAAGACGATATGGCGCTGGCCATCTCGACGAGCGGCAAATCACCGAATCTCATTTATGCCCTCGAAGCGGCCCGCACAAAAGGTATGCTGACGATCGCATTCTCAGGCAAAGACGGCGGCCGCATGCCCGAAGTCAGCGACTATTGCTTCACCGTTCCCAGTTTCAGCATTCATCGCATCCAGGAGTCGCATGTCGCCCTGTTGCATATTCTTTGGGACCTGACCCACGTTGCCATGGGCGAGGAGGACATCATCTGATGAGGGATGCCGCTCTAAAACCCCCCGTGGCAACGGAGCCGCAGAGTCCCGCCGAACAAGTCGGTGCGCCTGTGGAATCGCTGCCCGGAGCGGCCTGTCCTCTGCCGGTCATGCAACACGAGCAGATCGTGCTGGGCCATGGCAGCGGCGGCAAACTCAGCGCGCAACTGATTGAGCAGGTCTTTCTCCCCGCATTCAGCAATCCTCTGCTCGATAAACTCGATGATCAGGCGGTGTTGCAGATCAATGGTTGCCGGTTGGCATTCACGACCGATTCTTTCGTAGTAACGCCGCTTTTCTTTCCCGGCGGCGATATCGGATGCCTCGCCATCAACGGCACCGTCAACGACCTGGCGATGAGCGGCGCGCGGCCGCTGTATCTTTCCGCCGCATTCATCCTGGAAGAGGGGCTTCCCACTGCGGAGCTGCGCCGGATTGTGCGGTCCATGAGCGAGGCGGCCGCGAGCGCGGACGTGCAGCTCGTCACCGGCGATACGAAAGTGGTCAACCGGGGCAAGGGCGACAAGGTCTTCATCACGACCACCGGGATCGGAGTTGTGGAAAAACCGGTACAAATTTCCGCCGACCGCGCTCGCGCGGGGGACAAAATCATCCTCAGTGGCTATATCGGCGATCACGGCATGGCCATCCTTTCCCAGCGCGAAAACCTGGAATTTGAAGGCGTGATCGAGAGCGACTGCGCGGCTTTGCATGGTCTTGTCAACGACATGCTGGAGGCGAGCCAGGATATCCACTGCCTCCGCGACCCCACGCGCGGCGGCGTGGCGACTGTTTTGAACGAGATCGCCGGACGGGCCCGCGCCGGAATGGCAGTTCGCGAGACCGACATTCCGGTGCGCGACACGGTTCGCGGGGCCTGCGAGATCCTTGGCCTGGATCCGCTCTATGTGGCGAACGAGGGCAAACTGGTCGCGATCGCATCGCCCGAATCGGCAGGCGCCATCGTCGAGCGCATGCGCCGCAATCCCCTGGGCCGGGACGCGCGGATCATCGGCGAAGTTGTCGCTGACCACCCTGGAATGGTCCTGATGCAGACCGAGATTGGGGGCACGCGGGTCCTCGATACCCTCTTCGGAGAACAGCTACCTCGAATTTGTTGAAGTGCCGACAACCCCCGGCACCACACCGCCCTCTAAAACCAAACGGCACGCTACGTAGATTTCCTTCGAACGGCTACATGACTGTCCTTCCCAATAACGAGAGCCTCGAAAGGAGGCATCAATGCCCGCCGACCCAATTCCCTTCACGCGGCGAGAAGCTTCCGCGCCCACCCCAGTCAACGAAGTTCACATCATCTGGCTTACCGCCGGCCTGAGCTGCGACGGCGATTCGGTTTCCGTCACCGACGCCGAACAACCGAGCATTGAAGACGTAATTCTCGGCGCCATTCCCGGCATTCCCAAAGTTCACCTCCACAACCCAGTGCTCGCTTACGAAGTCGGCGACGACTTTATGAAGTACTTCTACCAGGCGGAACGCGGGGAAATTGATCCCTTCGTTCTGGTCGTGGAAGGCTCCATCCCCAATGAGCGGATCAAGGATGAGGGCTATTGGGCTGCGCAGGGAACCGACCCGAACACCGGACAGCCCATCACCACCTGCGAGTGGATTGACCGCCTTGCCCCGAAAGCGCTTGCCGTAGTAGCGGCGGGCACGTGCGCCACATATGGCGGCATTCACGCCATGGCCGGCAATCCCACAGGTTGTATGGGGCTTGCCGATTACCTGGGCTGGAAGTGGCGGTCGAAGGCAGGATTGCCCATCATCAACGTGCCGGGATGTCCGGTACAGCCGGACAACTTCATGGAGACATTGACCTACCTGCTGTTTCAGGCAGCGGGTCTTGCGCCGATGATTCCGCTGGATGACAAGCTGCGCCCGACGTGGCTCTTCGGCAAGACCGTGCACGAAGGCTGCGACCGCGCCGCTTACTACGAGCAGGACGATTTCGGACTGGAATATGGAACTCCCAAATGCCTGGTCAAGATGGGCTGCTGGGGTCCGGTCGTGAACTGCAACGTCACCAAGCGGGGATGGATGCGCGGCATTGGCGGCTGCCCGAACGTAGGCGGCATCTGCATCGGCTGCACTATGCCCGGCTTCCCTGACATGTTCATGCCCTTCATGGATGAACCTTCGGGAGCGCGCTTCTCGACCGCCGCGCTCACCCTCTACGGAAAGCTCATTCGCGCGCTGCGCGCCATCACGAACAACACCGTGAATAACGAGCCTGAATGGCGCCGTCGCGGCCGCGAGCTCATCACCGGTTATCAACCCAGAACGGCGGCGGATCTATCACGCCAGGGCCGCAAAGTGGCCTGAAGAGAGGACATTGAGATGGGAACCATTACAGAGCCGTTGACTGAAACTCCTAGCAACAAGCGGAACTTAGTCGAGATGAGCTGGGACCCGATCACGCGCATCGTCGGCAGCCTCGGCATATTCACGAAGATTGACTTCGAAAACAAGCAGGTCGCCGAGTGCTTCAGCACATCTTCCATCTTC
>Ga0335078_10016188_pt1 | contig 11064 bp, 11 predicted proteins | sample Lox_Sample_32_FD_206711 | JGI IMG/M metagenome (GOLD analysis project Ga0335078, IMG submission 206711) | Soil microbial communities from Loxahatchee National Wildlife Refuge, Florida, United States - Lox_Sample_3.2 | ecosystem: Environmental > Terrestrial > Soil > Wetlands | place: USA...
CAGGCAATGCAAGGAGGCTGGACGATGTTGGCAACAAGTGTAGCAGGTTCCTACCCAAATGTGGGAAGTCTGCAGCAGTATATTGAGGAGGCGAATTTGGCGACCGCGGAGGCAGATACAGCTGACCTGCAAGGATTATGCCAATCCCGGTCCGCACCCCCCGAATCGTCGGCATGCACGATCTTGCGGCTTTTGTAATACGGAGTGAAATAGTTTTACGGCAGAGCAGCACGAAAGAGCCCTGCCGAATGGCAGGGCTGGAACTACAACACGTTAGTTAAGGCGAATGGCTAGAAACCACTGGGATGTCTTGGAGTGCCAAGGCCGGTGCACTCATCCCAACCGAATTTCGCCGACGAGCCGTTGCTGCCACTGGTGGGGTCAAAGAAGTAATACTTATAGAGCCCCGGGTTCTTGTAGTACAGATAGGTGGTGTGCAGGTCGCTGGCGCTGGACTGCTGGAAGTTGCCCGCCGCGTTGACGATGCCGGCCAGCAGGGGCGAAGCAACACTGGTGCCACCGACGGTGCACCAGCCACCGCAGTCGGAAGAATTATAGATATCGACGCCGGATACCGGCGACGCATCCGCCGACCAATCCGGCGTGCCGCGGTGCACTCCTCCCGTCCGGTTCGCAACGATGAACTGGTAGTTGGGCAGAGGCTCAAACTGACTGATCCCGCCGCCGCTACCGTTCCAGCAGCTCTCCGTGGTGAAGTTGCCGTTGCTGTCGCGCTGAACCAGCGTGCCACCGACCGAGACCACGTTCGGCGAAACGCTGGGATATTGCGGGCCGAGGCCGCTGTCACCGGCGGAAGCGAAGAACACAACCCCCTTCACGTTGAAATAGGTGTCATAGCTCAACTCGCAACCTCCCGAGCCGCACCAGCTCTCACCACCGTTGTAACCCCAGCTGTTGGAGACCTCGCCGCCGCCCGCTGCTACCACGGCATTGGCCGCGGCCGTCTCGGCACCGTCACCGAGGGGATCTTCGGAGAAGCTGGCAACGATGATCTGCGCATGCGGCGCCATGGCGTGCGCGTACTCCACGTCCAGAGCCAGCTCAACGTCCCAACCGGTGCCGGCGTTATTCTGACAAGGCGGAGCCGGCAGGCAAAGCTGTTGGATGGTTACGCTGGGCAGACCGAACTGGGTAGAGAAAGTGTTGAGGTCGTTCTGCAAGCTGGAGTAGGTGCCGTAATCCACCACGGCGATGGCTTTGCTTCCGCCGTTCGGAACCAGCGTGCCGCTCTTCGGGCAGCCATTCGTAGGCGCGACTACGCCGTAGATGCAGGCCAGGCTGGCAGGATTCTCCCCGTTAGGAATGCCGGCAAGCGTGCGATCATCCGGAATGAAAATATAAAGCGGTGTATGCACCTTGCCGGGAACCCGGTTCAACGTGCTGGGTGGAGCGACAATAGTCCCTTTCACAGGCGAGGACAAATCCTGCGCCAGGCCGCCGATGGCCACTGCAAGGACCAAAGTAATCAGTAAGAAGGAACTCCTCTTCATTATTCTTTTCTCCTCGTTCGCTGCGGATCATGACGATGACCGCGGCAGTCTGCGGCCGTCGATAGTACGGTTTAAGAATGCTGAGCACCCGCTTGGGTTCCGTCCTTCACGCATGCTCGGGCGGTTCGGACATACACCGCTGCCGGTTCCGTCGCGCATTCTGAGAACTTCGTGCGAGTTAAGGGGGGAGAACCGATTGGGATGAGGTCGCGTAAATTCCTTCCTGAGCCCCTGCGCGAAACAATCCTCGCCCTCGTGTTTGCCGATACGCCGCGGGTCGTTATCCGGCGCAATGCCGGCCCACGTGCGCTTCCTCTTGATCCCGGCGCTTGCCTTCCGGAATCCTCTTGCGTGCGCCGTTTGCGCCATCGCGCATGCCCATCTTGTAGCCTTCTTTCCAGCCGTCCCACCACGCGGGAGATCTTCGGTTGATATGCCTCTTGCCCGATCGCTGCGCGGCCAGGTGCTTGTGCCGGCGAATGTGATTCGGCAACCCGCATCGGGAGAACATCGCTCCGCAAACCGGACAAGGGACAGCCGTGAAGTTCGCACCGAAATGCATTTCGTGGCTTACCACGGCAAGGAAGCCTTTCACGGATGGCTACAGGTGGCCTTGGACGAGGCGCGCTTGCGCGAAGAAAAGATATCCGTGGAGAAACCGTACTACCAGCTAATATTAGTAAAAAACCAAAACGGGAACGCAATAGTCCCGAAATGGGAAAACCGCGCCCGCGCCTGGATCCCTCCATCGCGTAAAATCACGCCCAAAGAAGCCGCACTGACCTTATTACTGTTCTCCTTTTTCTCAGTGCGCTCAGTGATCTCAGTGGTGAACAAACCTCGCTACAATCGAAGCCATGCCTTTTCGCTTCGAGATCGAAGCCCGCGATGGCAGCGCCCGCGCCGGCCGGCTCTGCACGCCGCACGGAGAAGTCGAGACGCCGGTCTTCATGCCGGTCGGCACGGTCGGCACCGTCAAAGGCGTGCCGCAAGATGTGCTGGAAGAGCTCGGCGTTCAGATTCTTCTCAACAACACCTATCATCTTTATCTTCGCCCGGGCGTCGAAACCGTCCGCCGGCTCGGTGGCGTGCAGAAGTTCATGTCGTGGGATCGTCCGATCCTCACCGACTCTGGCGGCTTCCAGGTGTTCAGCCTCAGCGATCTCCGCAAAGTCACCGAAGACGGCGTGGCCTTTCGCTCGCATCTCGACGGCTCCTCGCACTTCTTCAGCCCCGAGAGCTCCATCGCCGCGCAGATCGGCCTCGGCGCCGACATCATCATGGCCTTCGACGAATGCACCGAGCATCCCGCCGAGTACGCGCGCACTAAAGAGTCCATGGAGATGACGCTCCGCTGGGCCGCGCGCAGCAAGAACTATTTCGAGGAGCACAAGCATGAAGTCCCGTGGTTCAACAAACGTAGCGCCGGCCTCGGGACGAAACGTAGCGCCGGCCTCCCGGCCGGCTGTCGCGGAGGCGTCCCCGCCTCCGCTACAACAGCCAGGGCGGGCGGGACGCCCGCACTGACAGCCGGCTTGGAAGCCGGCGCTACCGGTCAAACGCAAACGCTATTCGGCATCGTGCAGGGCGGAATGTTTCCCGACCTCCGCCGCGAATCCGCGCAACGCACCGTCGAGTTGGACTTCCCCGGCTACGCCATCGGCGGCCTCAGCGTCGGCGAGCCCCGTCCCATGACCTACGAGATGGTCGACGCCGCGATCCGCTTGCTTCCCGAAGACAAGCCGCGCTACCTGATGGGTGTGGGCACGCCGGAAGAAATCGTGCACTACGCCGCGCAAGGCGTCGACATGATGGACTGCGTTCTGCCCACTCGCGCCGCGCGTCACGGCCTGCTCTTCACCTCCGAGGGCCGCATCACCATCAAGAACGCGCGCTACGCCGCCGATGAAGGCCCGCTCGATCCGGCTTGCGGCTGCAAGGTCTGCGCTCGCTACTCCCGCGCCTACCTGCGACATCTTTATTCTTCCAACGAACTGCTGGCGCAAGTGCTGAACACGATCCACAACCTCGCGTACTACATCGGAACGATGAAGCGGGTACGGCAAGACATCCGCGCCGGAGCCTTCGCCGCGCGGCCCTGACAAGAAATTCGACCCATCGTTGGGCCCGAAAATCAGCCTGGCGGCCGTACCCGCCGGATCTCGGACCATCCCAGGCTCGGGAACCCGCTTGTGCGCCTTGAGCACAGGGTCTAGTTTCGACGATCGGAGGAGGGGTCGACCCTAGAGATGGCACTTCTGCCCAGCGGCCTCCTGAGGCCGAATACGGCGGGATTCCATCTGGCGCTCGATTGTCTTGCAGGATGCTCGAAACCGGTACGCCGCCGTCCCGCAGAGCGGGACGGCGATATTGTGGCGCGTGCATTACTGGTGATAGGCGATATTTCAATAGTTGAAGCGCCCGCTCATATGTCGGGAGGATTTCGGAGCCATTTCGATAACTTCCATACCATTCCGCCAATCAATGCAAGGCCAACGCAGAGGAACGGACTTGACAGCGGCCATAGAAGTGGGAAGGTGGGAACTAGTTGCGAACGTCCCTCGCTTAGCACCAAACCATATGGCTGCGTGTATGTTTCATTCGCCAGAAGCTGCCCAGCCTCACTGTAAGTGAAATGATGCCTGCCGCGTAAGGTATACACTTCGATTTTGTCGGGCTGCGAAGTGACGATTTTGAACGGCCCACCTTCCGCAGCGATCTGCCAGCCTCGCAAGTAGCGCCAATCTAAGTCGTAAATCTGAACTCGGCCTGATGGTTCAAGCGGCACAGCACGAGACCCACCCGGTAGCGTAACCACCCCGCTCACGTAGCCCGCAGGCCACTCGAAGGAAGGCGGGAGGCTCAGCATCCCAGCTGACGATAAGATTGCCCCAAAAAAACCTGCTGCGCCCAATACAACAAAAAATCCGCCTAACCAAACCAGCCAATTGTAAGGGTCTCCGCGCTTTGATTGGCGCGAGATACAACCGATCGCCAAAGCCATCCATGTGGCGGCAAACGCTGCGACAATCCAGCCGAACCGGGAGCCCATCCTGGTTTCCTTGACTAAGTATTGTCACCTGGCAGATCAACTGTTGATAACAGCGCCTTATCACTCACAATCCCGCGCCGTGTCGATTGCGGGTGATCATGCTCATTGTAGGACCGCGCTCCGCACCTTGCCCGAAGTCGACCGCTGGTAAACAGAATTTCCTCCCCGCCCCTGCCCCTTTTCCCCAACTCGCGCTACAATAACAAATCAGGGAAAACCCTTCCGAGTCGCGCTGGTAGTTGGCCGATGACCGTCCCTTCCGCGTGAACCACGGGTGCGGACTGCGGCGGCGATCCTGGTGTTCAGTGGAAGTCCCCGACATCCCAACGTATCTTGGACGCGCGGGATGATTTGTGTGCCGTGACGCGCCACGGAGGCAAGCAACCTTGAGCGCGCTGATGGTTTTGAAAGGGCACGGCTTTAGCCGTGCCGTCAGATAGGCTAAGAACTGGCCTTTAGGCGCTGAGGCAATTTCCTCAGCGGCTAAAGCCGGATTTCTTGTTTGGCTTTTCCGGCACGCCTGAAGGCGTGCCCTTTCAAGGCAGACGAGGAACCTCCGGAGGCGGAAATGAGGAACCTCAGGAGGCGGAAATGCGGAAGCCGTGCCGGCCGGGCACTCTCCGCGAAAGTTAAACCATGGTTAGACTGACAGGGTTGTTCGCAGCACAGGGACTCGCGGGATCCGCTCCCATCCTGATGATGGTGGTGATCTTCGTGGTCTTCTACGCTCTGCTGATCATGCCCCAGCAGCGCCGCCAGAAGAAGTGGCAGGCGATGCTGTTGCAGATCAAGCCGGGCGATAAAGTAGTCACCAGCGGCGGTCTCACCGGCGCCATCATGTCGGTCAAGGACGATGCCGTTGTCCTCCGCGTTCCTCCCGACAACATCAAGATTGAAGTCGCGCGTTCCTCTATCGTCACCCTAACGACGCAGGAGGATCGCCCCAAGTCCTAAGCAGGGTCGCTGTTTCTCATGAATAAGAACCTCCTTACCAAGACCGTTCTGATCATCGTCGTACTGCTGGCGTTTATCTATGGCATCTTCGGGATCCCCAGCAGCTTCACCGCCAAAGGTCTTCAGGCTGCGGTGCAATCGCGCATTCACCTTGGCCTTGACCTCAAGGGCGGCACGCACCTGATTCTGCAAGTGCAGGTCAACGACGCCATCAACGCCGAGACCGAGCGCACCGTCGAAGGACTGAAAGAGGCTCTGAAGAAGGCCAACGTCCCCTTCGGCGAAATCTCCAAGCCCGATCCGCAGGGTCATCCCGAGTTGATCGCCATCAAGGGCGTGCCGCCGGAGCAGTCCTCCGATCTGCGCCGCCTCATCAGCGACAAGTATCCGGAATACGATCTGACCTCGGGCGCGCAGAATGGCTGGTCGCTTACCATGAAGACCGCGGTGGCCAACGACACCAAGAAGAAAGCGGTGCAGCAGGCCATCGAATTGACCAGCTCGGCGTCTCCGAGCCGGTCATTCAGGAGCACGGTCTGGGCGATTACCAGATCCTGGTGCAGCTGCCCGGCGTTGACGATCCCGCGCGCGTGAAAGAGATCATGCAGTCCACGGCGCTGCTGGAGATTCGCCAGGTCCTCGACGGTCCCTTCCCCAGCGAGCAGGCTGCGATGCAGAAGAGCGGCGGCGTGCTTCCACCGGATGCGGTGCTGATGAAGGGCACCAGCGGCATGCACGGGCAGCAGGATCAGCAGCAGAACGAAGGCGACACCTACTGGCTGGTCAGCCGCAGCTCGGCGGTCAGTGGCAGCGATCTTCGCTCCGCCGATGCGGGTCATGACGAGAACGGCCGGCCGGACGTTAACTTCAATCTCACCGGCGACGGCGGACGGCGCTTCGCGGCATTCACCGGCTCCCATGTCGGCGACAAACTGGGAGTGGTTCTCGACAACCGCGTGAAGTCGGTCGCCACCATTCAGGAACAGATTCACGACCAGGGCCGCATCACCGGCGCCTTTACGGAGCAGGAGACGCAGGATCTCGCGTTGACTTTGCGCTCGGGCGCGCTGCCGGCAGGCATCAAGTACCTGCAGGAAGTGACGGTCGGCCCGTCGCTCGGTGCGGATTCGATTCGCGCAGGCGTGCGCGCGGCAGTCATCGGCATGGGGGTCGTGATGATCTTCATGCTCGTCTATTACAAAGCGGCCGGGATCAACGCCGACTTGGCGCTGTTCCTGAACCTGGTAATCCTCGTCGGGTTCCTGGGATTCAGCGGCGCAACGCTGACGCTGCCGGGAATTGCAGGGGTGATTCTCACCGTCGGTATGGGCGTCGACTCGAACGTGCTGATCTTCGAGCGCATTCGAGAAGAGGTGCGACATGGCAAGACGCCGTCGTCCGCCGTCGATCAGGGCTTCGCTCACGCCTGGACGACGATTCTGGATACGCACGTCACCACCATCGTCTCGGCGGTGATCCTGTTCCTGTTCGGTACCGGTCCGGTACGCGGATTCGCCGTAACGCTGAGCGTCGGTCTGCTGGCGAACCTGTTCACGGCGGTCTTCGTATCGCGCGTGATCTTCGAAGCAGTGTTGAATCGCCACACGCGCGGCGAAGCACTGAGCATTTAAGAACGAGGGCCTAGGGATTAGGGGCTGGGGGCTAGCAAGGCTCCGCTGATCCCTAACCCTTGGCCCCTAGTCCCTAAAGGGTTTTGAGGGTTTAGCGTGGAATTATTTCGTAACACCAACATCGATTTCCTGGGCAAGAAATGGTACTTCCTTGCCTTCTCGCTGATCTTCAGTGTCGCCGGCATCTGCTCGATGCTGTTCTGGCACCACATCCCGCTGGGCGTCGAGTTCCGCGGCGGCACGCTGGTCTACGTCAAGTTCGCGCAGACGCCGAACCTCGACCAGATCCGCCACGACATGGATCGTGCCGGTCTCAAAGACCCAAAGATCCAGAACTTCGGCCCGGCGTCGGATAACGAAGTGCTGATCGACCTCGGCATCCAGGAGACCAGTGAGGCCTCGCTCGACAAGGGCAAGAACACTATCATCCGAGCGCTCGAGCCGCAGGGTAACGTTGGCAAGCCAGATCTGAACAACACCGGCGCCGCCGGCCTGCAGGCCTACCTGATGCAGAAAGACCCCATGCATCTGGGCACCGATGCCGAGACGCGCTACACCCAGATCGCGCACCAGATCGACGACTTCCGCAATCAGCAGCGCGGCGGCATCCTGAGTTCCGTTGACGATCTGCGCGGCACTGCGCCGCCGGAAGTCCTCAGCGCGTTGCAGCAGGATTTCTCGGTATCGAATTTCGTGGTGCGCAACGTCGAGATCGTCGGCCCGCAGGTCGGCTCGCAGCTGCGCCACCAGGCCATCATGGCGACCCTGTACTCGCTGGGCGGCATGCTGGTGTATTTGTGGTTCCGCTTTGAGTTGATCTACGGCGTGGGCGCGGTGGTGGCTTGCTTCCACGACACCATCATTACGGTTGGCTTCTTCTCGCTGCTCGACCGGGAAATCAGCCTGACGGTGATCGCCGCCATCCTGACGCTGATCGGCTATTCGATGAACGACACCATCGTCGTCTTCGACCGTATCCGCGAGAACCTGAAGCTGATGCGCCGCGAGCCGCTGGCTGACATCGTCAACCGCAGCATCAACCAGACGCTGAGCCGAACCATTCTGACCTCGGGGCTGACGTTCCTCACCGTAGTGTCGTTGTACCTGTTTGGCGGCGAAGTGCTGCGTAACTTCTCGCTGGCGCTGGTGATCGGTATCCTGATCGGAACGTATTCCTCGATCGCGGTGGCCGCCCCGATGCTGGTCGCGTACCAGGATTATCGAGCCAGGAAGGCGGGCCAGGCGACCGTCGAGCGCCTGACTGCGCAACAGCGCAGCAAGGCGCCCAATAATAAGGTGAAGGTCAAGGTGTAAGCGCCGCGGGCGGGAAAGTGATTAGCCCTGCGCGGAAGCGTTGGGTCGCCGACGAAATAATCGATTTCGAGCCCCTTCAGGGGCATCACCGCCGGAAAACTGTGCAACTCAGCTACCGGGGTGTATACTTCGGACGCCGTTTCACAGCGCCCTCTTCGTCCTGCAGGTTGTATCCCCGGGCCCCGAAAAATTTTTGCATGGTGGCCCGGCTTCCGGGCACAAATATCCGAATTCCGGTGTCTAACTTACCAGGGACTTTCTCGGGAGAACAGGTATGTTTGAAGACAGCCTTGTTGAATCGGGGGGCAAGCTCAAGACCAAGCGTGGTGCGACCACGTTTATCTCCTTCATACTGGAGTTTTTATTTCTTGGCGTCTTGGTGCTGTTGCCGCTGATTTTCACTGAGGCGTTGCCGACCAAGCAGCTGATGACGATGCTTACGGCTCCGCCCCCGCCACCACCTCCGCCGCCACCCCCGGCTGCCGCTCCGGTGGTCGTAAAAAAGATTCAGAGCGAACTGGACAATGGCCAGCTGCGCACCCCAACCGCCATTCCCAAAAAAATCCAGATGATTAAGGAAGACGAGCCGCCACCGAGCGCTGGTCCGGCCGGCGTCGTCGGTGGTGTTCCGGGCGGCGTTCCCGGAGGCGCCATGGGCGGTGTGTTGGGCAGCGTGATGAGTGGCATAAACACCGCCGTGCCCAAGGCTGCCACGCCCCAGCGCGTTCGCGTGTCACAGGGCGTCTCGCAAGGCCTGCTGGTTCACAAGGTGCAGCCGCAGTATCCGCCGCTGGCCCGTCAGGCGCGTATCCAGGGCGTGGTGGTGCTGCAGGCGCTGATCGGCAAGGACGGCTCGATCACCGGTCTCCACGTCGTCAGCGGGCACCCGATGCTGACCAACGCCGCCCTCGAGGCGGTCAAGGAGTGGAAGTACAAACCGTACTTCCTGAACGGCGAGCCGGTCGAGGTGGAAACCACGATCAACGTGAACTTCACGTTGTCGGGCGAGTAACCGCTCGCGCTTTGCCGCTGGTTGCATCTAAGTTTCAGACCGGCCGTGCCACTGGGGCGCGGTCGTCTGGTCGGTAAGTCACCTCTAGTCCCAGGAGGGCCGCCACCTCGGAAAGAGATCGGCCCGCAGTTGAAAATCACGCAGTAACGCTTTGCTGTTCTGCTGTAACCGAAGTTCCGAGGAGGAAAAGTCAACTCATGTTCCTAGCTAACATTGCAAGTCACGCCGTGAGCCACGTACCGACGGTTGCAACCTGGATGTTCCAGGAAGCGCAGGTCGGTTGGGATCCCGTCTCCCTGTGGAGGCAGATGGGTATTCTGGCAAAGATCGTCGTCGTCATTCTGTTCATCATGTCAGGATGGTCGATTGGCGTCATGATCGATCGTGCCATGGCGTTCAGCGCTGCCCGTAAGCAGTCCCGCGCGTTTGCTCCTGCCGTTGCCGGCGCGCTGCGCGAGGGCAAGATCGACGAAGCCATCAAAGTTGCCGAGCGCAACAAGAAGAGCCACTTGGCCAAGGTCGTCACCGCCGGCCTGCAGGAGTTCAAGGCCCACGGCGATTCCACCGACATTCCCGGCGAGCAGATCGAAGCCTCCAAGCGCGCCCTCGAGCGTGCCGAAGCTATCGTTCACGCCGAACTGAAGCGCGGCCTCGGCGGTCTCGCGACCATCGGTTCCACCGCTCCTTTCGTGGGACTGTTCGGCACCGTGGTCGGCATTCTGAACGCCTTCAAGGAAATCTCCACCCAGAAGGCTACCGGTCTGGGCGCCGTCGCGGGCGGTATTTCCGAAGCTCTGGTGACCACCGCTATCGGTCTGTTCGTGGCGATTCCGGCCGTCATGATGTTCAACTACTTCACCGGCAAGGTGGAAGCATTCGACGTGGAAATGGACAACAGCTCCAGCGAGCTGATCGACTACTTCCTGAAGCGTCGCGGCGTCCGCCGGTAAAACGGGAGGCTCGGCTTAACCGCCGAAGTCACACCCGGCCGATCAAGGAGGTTGAACTATGGCACTGGCAAAACGCAACGAAGGCGCAAAGGTCAATTCCAACATCAACGTCACACCTATGGTGGACGTGATGCTGGTGCTGCTCATCATCTTCATGGTCATCACGCCCATGTTGACGAAGGGCGCAGCCGTCGAGAAGGCCCAGGTCAACAATCCCACCGCCATGCCCGATGCCGACAAGGAAGATGCGATTCTTGTCGTCGTTATGCGGGATGGCCGGATCTATCTGGGCAACGACCGCATCCAGGTGGAAGATCTGACCAATAAGGTCAAGGACCGTCTGGCCGACAAGCCGGACAAGCGGATCTACATCAGCGCCGACGCGCGCGCCAAGTACGGCGCCGTGGTGGATGTGGTGGATAACGTCCGCTCCGCTGGCGTAGATGATGTGGGCTTGTTGACCGAGCAAAAACATGCAGGGCCGGCGTCCAAAAAGCCACCCACAGGTGGCGCAGGCGCGGGCGCCGAATAGGGAGTCATTATGGCAATGGCAGTGGGAGGGTCCGGAGGCGGTCCCTCAGCCGACATCAACGTAACCCCACTGATTGACGTGTTGCTGGTGCTGCTCATCATCTTCATG
>Ga0335078_10016189_pt1 | contig 11064 bp, 10 predicted proteins | sample Lox_Sample_32_FD_206711 | JGI IMG/M metagenome (GOLD analysis project Ga0335078, IMG submission 206711) | Soil microbial communities from Loxahatchee National Wildlife Refuge, Florida, United States - Lox_Sample_3.2 | ecosystem: Environmental > Terrestrial > Soil > Wetlands | place: USA...
CGACAATTAGAGGATTACATACGATAGGTCTCCTTACCGTGAGTGACTGAAATCGCATGGATCGAACCGAGATGGTTGCTTGTAAAAAAGCCAGCGATTACCAGGCATTTTGTATTTTGTGGTAATAAGTACTAATGTTGCGTCTCAGAAATACGTTAACAAAGTAGTATGACCTTTTCCAAAATTGAATCAGCTGTTGTGCATAAGAATGATGCGAGCGCGACTGACAAGGCTGTAGGATAGGACCGAAAATTGGCGATCGAATTCAATTGTTCATTTTCCTCTTGGGAAAGTATAATTGGCGGTCTCGGCCGGATTGTTCCCATGGATTTTCTTCTTTCATAGAACATAATCCATGATAGCATTGGCTGATTAATTAATTATTCAACTTATTTATGAGACATGATACTAAGTGCAGATGCGTATGATATTGGAATTCGGAAGCCGATCTGCACCGGCCCGTACGTACTCACGGCAGAGGACTCAATCGTATTCTCTGTATCAAAGAAAAGTGTACGGTCAAGAATGACTTCACCATTGCCCATGATTGCACGCTTTATCAGATCGAGCGAGCAACTCAGGCGAAGAAAGTCACGGTGGAAGAACGGCTTGACGGCACCGTGCACATAATATCCAATGGACAAGGTCAGCGCTTCCAGGAAATAACGAAGAATCTGGCCGCGAGGCACCCCAGCTGCCGATCGTTGTCGCAGTAGAAAAAACCATGGCTTCCGCCAGCCAAGCATCCTTGGGGGAAGCTCTTTCTCTCAAAGAGAAGAAAACGGGTGCAATATATCACTGCTCTATAAAAACTGGACATTTCTATTTTGGCTTGACACGGCTAATTAATCCGGATTGCTTTTGATTGTATCATATGGTATCCTCGCTGCTCTATCTTTTAAATGATTCATTGACTTTGAAATAGAGATAGCTAGACAGTACAAAAGACATGGCGGTCTGGAATATGATTGGTCAAGTCAAGGACGATGAGTTTATGCATCGCTTCCGGACCTGCCGTGACTCTGCAGAAGCAGCGACGAATGATCAAGGCGGCGCTGGGAAATATGCAGGGACCAACAGTTCCATCTGGCGTCGCGCCGGGTTGACGTGGTGGCAATCGGCGCGACGCTCGGCCGCTAAGAAGGCAGGGGAACTCATCCAGAACGTGTTTGAAATGGACCGGACTTATATCTGACGGAGGCGTCATGCTTGATTTGCTCAAGAAAATCCACCTTTTCGAAAATCTGTCGATGGCAGAGTTGGAAAAAATCCAGAAGATCACACGAAAAGAGGTCTATGCCAAGGACACCGCAATGTTCTTCGAAGGCGATCCCGGTAAACGGTGCTACCTGATCATCAAGGGAGAGGTGCGAATAAGCAAATTCATCCAGAACATCGGCGAAGAGGCCCTGGCTGTATTGAAGATGGGAGATTATTTCGGAGAGATGGCGTTGATCGATAATTTCCCCCGCTCGGCCCATGCTATCGCCAACACGGATATTGAGGTCCTTGCCATCGACAAGACGGACCTGGACAAAATCCTGATCATGGACCGGGACCTGGGGTACAAGCTTCTCTGGTCCTTTACTATGACCCTCTCCAAGCGGCTGCGAGAAACAAACGACAAAATGGCTGGCTTCTTGGCTATGTCTGGAGGATTCTGACGGATACCCTGTTGCCAGCGCTCGCGCCAAGTGGTATAGTGACTTTGCCCCCGTTCCTCCGTTATCAAAGAAACCAGTGGTACAGAAATCATATAAAATAGGCATGGTCAGCCTCGGCTGTCCCAAGAACCAGGTAGATGCCGAACAGATGCTCGGCGTGTTGGCCAGCTCTGGGTTCGAGATCACGTCGGAACAGCAGGATGCTGACGTAATTGTAGTGAACACTTGCGGCTTCATTGAGCCAGCCAAGGAAGAATCCATCGAAGCCATTCTCGACGCGGTGAAGATGAAACAGACAGGCCGGTGCGCAAAGGTCATCATCGCCGGCTGCCTCGCACAGCGATATAAGGAAGAATTACTGAAGGAGCTGCCTGAGGCCGATGCAGTGGTGGGCACTGCCGAGATCGGTAGGATTGGAGCGATCTGTAAGGAGGCGCTTGGCGGGAAAGAACATCTGCTGCAGGTCGCTGCCCCGGCCATGGTTTACGGTCTTCCGCGCCTGAGCACCACGCCCCGCCACTACCGGTATCTCAAGATCGCCGAAGGATGCAGCAACCGGTGCTCTTACTGTGCCATCCCGATTATCCGGGGGAATTTCAGGAGCATACCTTTTGAGTCTATTCTGAACGAGGCGCGCAGCCTTGCAGACGAAGGAGCGAAGGAACTCATCCTCCTGGCGCAGGATTCAACGGCCTATCGTGACGGTGAAGCCGACCTCCCCATGCTGCTAAAAGCGCTAGCGCAGGTGCCCAGCATTGCATGGTTGCGGCTCATGTATGCCTATCCGGGCAGGATCAGCGATGCGCTCATGGAGGTTATCGCCGCGGAAGAAAAGATCTGCAAATATCTCGATATACCGATCCAGCATTTTGATGACAAGGTGCTGAAAGCAATGAACCGGCGTGGCGACTCCCGGGACATTCGCACAACCATTGAGCAACTACGAAAACGCATTCCGGGGATTGCGCTTCGCACATCGATTATTGTCGGGTTTCCTGGTGAGACCGGGGCCGCGTTCAAACGTCTCCTCTCGTTCGTAAAGGAAACTGAATTCGAGCACCTCGGCGTTTTCACCTATTCTTCGGAAGAGGGGACGGCGGCATATGGTCTGAAAACGCAGGTCCCAGCGGAAATTGCCGCGGAGCGGCTCCAAGCAATCATGCAAACGCAGGCAAAAATATCGTTAAGGAAGAACCAGACACTCATCGGCACCAACCAGCGCGTGCTCATTGACGGCATGGAGGACATCACCCTTATCGGCAGACTTTCGACTCAAGCACCGGATATTGATGGCATGGTGTACCTGTCTGAGACCGAGGCGGTACCGGGAGATTTTGTTGATATCACCATCAAAGATGCCGCGGAATACGATCTGGTAGGGAGCGGCGAGACGGTAAATCAGAAGACAGCAGGTAGTAGACGAAAGACAGAGGGAAAAATTCACACATTCGAGTTTGCGGACTGGCGCGAAATAGTCATCAAACTGAAGCATTGCCTCGTTAAACGATTATAAATAACGCCGAAAGGGACTTTATGGAGACCAACAATCAAGCAGCACAAATACCGGACAATGAAGAAAATTTTGCGGATATGTTCGAAAAAAGTTTTAAAAAGCAGGGCAAGCTTGAACCCGGTCAGAAGGTAGAAACAGTGATCGTTAAGATCTCATCGGAATGGATATTCCTCGATCTAGGCGGGAAAGGCGAGGGTTATCTCGACAAGAAGGAGATGCTTGACGAGGCCGGGAACCTGAAGGTCAAGGAAGGCGATACCGTTACAGCCTACTTCGTATCAGCAGGAAATAATGAGATGCATTTTACCACTAAAATCGGCTCAGGACCGGGAAAGCAGAGCCAGCTTGAGGACGCCTGGAAGAGCGGCATACCCGTGGAGGGGAACGTGGTAAAGGAGATGAAGGGCGGTTTTGAGATAAAGATAGCGGGCAGTGTGCGCGCCTTCTGTCCTTTTTCTCAAATGGGTTTGCGACGTGAAGAGCAGCAGACCGCTTATATCGGCAAGACCCTGTCGTTCAACATCATTGAATTTAGCGAAGGGGGCAGGAATATCGTAGTCTCTCGGAGAGCGATTCTTGAGAACGAGCGCCGGAACAAGGTAGCGGCATTGAAAGAGACGCTAAAGGAAGGAGTGAAGGTGAAGGGGATCGTGACCTCGATCCAGAAATTTGGTGCCTTTGTGGATATCGGTGGAATCGAGGGCCTGCTGCCGGTCTCCGAGATTGCCTGGACTAGGACTGAAAAGGTAAGTGACATCCTTTCCGTGGGCCAGACCGTCGAAGTAATCATTAAGAAGCTCGACTGGGATAACCGGAAGTTTTCATTCAGCCTGAAAGATGCGATGCCCGATCCCTGGGAACGTGTTGTCGAAGCTTATCCGATTGGTTCCTTCCATTCCGGAACCGTTTCCCGTCTAGCCCCCTTCGGTGCTTTCGTAACCCTGAAGGAGGGAGTGGACGGTCTCATTCATATTTCCAAGCTGGGCGCTGGCAGAAGGATCAATCATCCGCGCGAAGTGGTCAAAGAGGGGCAGACCGTTGAAGTAAAAGTGGAGGCCGTTGACGCGGGCCAGAGAAAACTGTCGCTGTCCCTTGCAGAGATCAGCCGCGCCGAGGCGGAAGAAGCTGCTACAATAAATGAGTATAATCAGCAGGCAAAGGAAACGCCGCAGAACATGGGGTCATTGGGTGATATCCTGAAAGCGAGGATAGATCACGAGGAGAAGAAATAAACTTTTTCCGGGAGCGTTACTTCTGTCTCTGCATCCTAATCGTCCTCACGAAAAATGCCGCCTCTCTTTATCAACATGTGCCGTAAAACCCCGTCTCTTCAGGGCGGGGATATGAGGCGCTGGTTGCAAAGCAACAAGATCCGCACCGTTTTATTGAAAAAAGTAGACAATTGTAAGCCCTATTCTTGCCAGATTCCCAGACATTAGATACTGATTTGTCAACTGGGTGTTACCTATATCCTTTTTGATGCTTTTTTTTCAAGCAGGTCAATATTGACCTGCTTGATAGCACTTTCTAATGCCTTGCGCTCAATAGCAGACCGGGTTGTTTTTAATTTTTTGACAACCTGATCAACATGTCGCTACTAGCCATCATCCCGAGTCACTGCATCGCTTTCATGAATACCCCCGCCAGCAATGTATATAAGCATACGTTATTATTCGCGAGCCTTTCCTCAGTCCCGTACTTTTGACTACATATTTCAAACGAACTTACCGTTTCCGCACTCAATCGTGCGTTCCAATCAAACCTACAAGTTCGCATTGGCGCTTGATGAAAATGGTTACAGAATACTTAAAGTACTGAGTTGAACGACAAGCCAGACGCGTTTAATTCTTGTATATCGAACCTGAGCCAAAGGGTCAACTTTTCTCCTTTGGACGTTCGTAAAGGCGGCGATCAGCAAGATCTACTATATACAACTAATTGTTGACATTCCAAAATTTATTTGTTATAGTAATTATTAATGAATAACTTTTTTGATACACACGTCAGTAATCAGGCAGTTCATACATACGACTCGTTAGTGGGGATTTTCTTAGCTCGGAATCCCAATATCAGGAGGAGATAGATATAATGATCTACGGCCATAACAAACGTTCCATGAATCGACCGATCCGTGAGTTCCAAATCACAATCAACGATTCGGATAATCAAGTATATACCCTAGATTTTTCTCCCCAGGGCCTTCGTTTAGGGGGAGCAAAGCTTAAACTTCTCATAGGAGAACAGGTAAAGATTACCGCCAAGAAGGGTGACAAAATTTATATCTTTACCGGTCAGGTTATGAGAAACGATGGCTTGCGGCGCATTAAACGAATCGGCAGGTCGGTGAGTACATTCTACGTGATGGCAAGCGGTTCAGAGTATCAAGAATTTTTTGCTCAATTATACAGTACGACTTCAATAGCGGCGGCGCTCTCGATCAATTAAACCATAAGCAGAGGCCGAGTATGAAAAAATCGTCGAAGTGGATCTGTATTTCACCACGAGAGCGTCATGAAACCATTGATGTATTTTGCCGGTTTTTCTTACGATACATACAGCGTCCAGGTTATATAATCAATTAAAACAGCGTCGGAATGGGTGGTGCGCGGCGTCAGGCTGCTTTTCTTGTTAACACACGATAATCGTACCCCAAAGCGACCAGCATATTAAAAAGTACGTCGCAGGTTCTTTCGCTGTGCCGACTCCGGACTTTATCTGGGCAATTCTCGCATTACTGATGCCGAGTTTTTTGGCAAGAGCTGCTTGAGACAATCTCTTTGCCTTCGGGGCTTTAACTTCTCCGGCAGGGATGACACGTCCATAAGGTCGGGGATGGAAAAGAGATGAATTCAGTTTGACAATGCGACAGATTGTGCTATAGTTAACAATGTCCAAGAGAAACAGGCATTTAATATCCGGAAAAGGGGGTTTGAGATGAAAAAGACCGAGCTGCTGTCCATGGTATCAGATGAGCTCAAAGCCCTTGCCAAAAAGATGAAGATAGTTTTTCCTGCGAGGGCGAAAAAAGCTGAAATAATAGATGCACTCATGACTAACGCCGGGGCTGGGCAGAAAGCAGATACGAAAAAAAACACCTTAAAAAAAGTGGTTGCAAAAAATGTAACGTTAAAAAAATCAACAACGAAAAAAGCGACGGCGACGAAAGCAGCGGAGAGCCAGTCCGTGGCAAAAAAAGCAGCGTCCGGGAAGGTAGTATCCAAAACGATGTTGAAAGCAAAGCAGCCCGAGGCAAAGAAACCGGCTGCCGCGGGGAGGAAGGTCGCTGCTCCCGACAGGAAACCCGGCCGCGGGCTTCCCGAGCCGATTATTCCAAACCATGATTGGAAGATACCGCCGAGCGCTGAGGAACCTCTTCTTGCCCAGGAGCGCGCTGTCGAGGCGAAATATTATACAGGACCGGAAGGACAGCAGGCGGCTGCGCGACCCGGGGAACTGCCCCAGGCATACGGAGAAGACAGGATCGTCCTGATTGCGCGGGACCCTTTCGTGGTCCACGCCTATTGGGAAGCTACTCCGGAGCGGCTTGAACGCGAAAAGGCATGGTTTGGCTGGGAAAGCAAAATCTGCATTCGGATTTTTGACATCACAGGGGTGCAGTTCGATGGCCGCAACGCTATCGGCTATTTCGACCAGGAAGTGATCGAACGGAGCGGGAACTGGTATCTCGATCTCGGACGTCCAGGCCACTCATTTTGCGCTGACCTCGGGCTGCTATCGTCAGAGGGACGTTTTCTCCCTTTAGTTCGGTCTAACTACATAACCATACCGCGGGACGGCGTTTCTGATGTGGTTGACGAAGAATGGATGCTTGCGGACGAGGAATTCTGGAAGCTCTATGGCTATTCGGAGGGGTTCCAGAGCGGGCCTTCATCTCCCCACCGTGGACCTCAGGAATGGGAGATGATGAGGCGCCGGCGACTGCAAGAAATATCCTCGCGCGGCCTTGTTACACGAGAGCGGGTGAAGGCCCGAAGGAAGTAGCCCAATGATGAGAGCGGTCAACTCGAGCGAGGGGTGATGCGCGTCGCGTACTGAAAATTAAAAAGTCCATCCGTTTCTGGATGGACTTTTTATTTGTCTGAAGGGGTTGAATGAAAAAACCGGGGAAAAATATTGCTAAGCCTGTGGCCGGGGAAAAAGCCTCTGGAGGCCGACCGGTCGCTCTTGCAACGGGCAGGGAGCGGGGTTATCTTGCCCTGGTACTGCATGGCCATTTGCCCTTTGTACGGCACCCGGAACATGACCAGTTTCTGGAAGAGGACTGGCTGTACGAGGCCATCACGGAGACCTATATCCCGCTCATCAATGTATTCGATGGACTAGTGCATGATGGTGTAGATTTTCGCCTGACCATGAGTTTTACCCCCACGCTCGTCTCCCTGCTCATTGACCCGTTGCTGCAGCAGCGCTACCTTAAGCATATCGGCAAACTTATCAAGCTCGCGGACCAGGAGCTCGAGCGCACAAAAACAGAACCGGAATTCCACTCCCTTGCGGTTATGTACCGCAGGCTTTTCGTGAACGCGCGCAGGGTGTTTGAGGACCAGTATGACTGTAATCTCGTACAAGCTTTCCGGAAATTCCAGGACCTAGGGAAGATCGAAATTATCACTTCCGCAGCCACCCATGGTTTCCTGCCGCTCATGGTAAATCCGAAGGCAGTCCGGGCGCAGGTCATGGTCGCGGTCGAATTTCACCGGAAACACTTCGGCCGTTCACCGGAGGGCATCTGGCTGCCGGAGTGCGGATATTACGAGGGGCTTGACGAGATCCTGAAGGATGCCGGCATCCGCTATTTTTTCACCGATGCACACGGGCTATTCCACGCGACGCCACGCCCCAAATACGGCGTGTACGCGCCCATCTTCTGTCCATCGGGCGTGGCGGCGTTCGGGAGGGACATTGAATCGTCGAGACAGGTTTGGAGTTCCATCGAGGGCTATCCTGGCGATTATCAGTACCGGGATTTTTATCGCGATGTTGGTTTTGACCTCGATTTCGACTACCTGAAGCCCTTTCTCCATCCCGACGGCCTGCGCACAAACCTCGGAATCAAGTACTACCGGATCACAGGGCAGTCAGACCACAAAGAACCCTACTCCCATCGGGAGGCGATCGACCGTGCGGCAGAGCATGCGGGAAACTTCCTTGCAAACCGGGAGAAGCAGGTCGAATGGCTCTCCGGCCTTTTTCAGGACCGGAAACCACTCGTCGTGGCGCCCTATGACGCAGAGCTTTTCGGCCACTGGTGGTTCGAGGGGCCGGAGTGGATCAACTTCCTGATCCGCAAGACCGTTTTTGACCAAGACACCGTGCGCCTGATGACGCCGATGGAGTACCTTGCGGAAAATCCCAAAGGACAGATCGCAGCACCCTCGGGGTCGAGCTGGGGACAAATGGGATATGCTGAAGTTTGGCTAGACAGTTCGAACGACTGGATCTATCCCCACCTGCACAAGGCAGCGGACCGCATGATTGAGCTGGCGCAGGCATATCCACGTGCCGAAGGCCTTCTTCGGCGCGCGCTGAACCAGGCGGCGCGCGAACTCCTACTGGCGCAGAGCTCTGACTGGGCTTTTATCATGAAGACAGGGAGCCATGTGGAATACGCCGTCGGTCGAACGAAGGAGCATGTGCTCAGGTTTACCCGGCTCTATCAGGATATCAGGGGAAACCGTGTTGACGAAACATGGCTTGGAGATATAGAATACAAGGACAATATATTTCCCGATATCGACTACACCGTCTATGCGTGAACTACCTCGTCCTCACGGACGAGGTTTCCTGGTTCACTGAAGGGTCGTGAATCAGGTATGATTCAGGCGGTCCGCACGGCAGGAGTTGTAAAGGATGCGCTAGATTTCAAGGGGATGATCCAGACCCTGAATTCGTTTTTCAGTTGGATAGATACGGTATTTATAGGTTTTGGAGGCCAACATACGTAATTTAATATATCAAAAATTAATCTCAAAATCAAACCCCGCCTCTCATCCCCTACCATACAAAAAGGTAATTCCCGGCGGAGAAATTAAACCATCAGTCTTGAAGGAGCTTGCGAAGATCGTTGGTCCCGCCAACTTTCTGACCTCGCCAGAAGAACTTGCCGTTTATTCCTACGACGCCACCGGTCGGGAGTCGCTCCCCTGGGCTGTGGCGCGCCCGGTTAAGTCCACCGAGGTTTCGCGGATACTCAGCCTTGCCAACCGAGAACGTTTTCCCATCGTGCCGCGCGGCGCGGGCACCGGAATGTCGGGAGGATCTGTACCATCGCAGGGTGGCGTTGTGCTATCATTCGAGCGGATGAACAAGATCATCGAGATCAACGAAAAGGATTTTCTCGCGATTGTAGAGCCCGGCGTAGTAACGGGTGAGCTTCAGCGCGCTGTTGAAGCTAGGGGCCTCTTTTACCCTCCTGATCCCGCGAGCAACCAGTTCTGCACCATCGGCGGCAATGTGGCCGAATGCGCCGGCGGGCTCCGGGCGGTCAAGTACGGAGTGACTAAGGACTATGTACTCGGGCTCGAAGTCGTGCTGCCGACGGGCGAGATCATCAACACCGGCGCACGGACCGTTAAGAGCGTGGCTGGTTACGACTTGACTAAGCTCATCGTTGGGTCAGAAGGCACCTTAGGTGTAGTCACGAAGATTATTGTCAGGCTTCTGCCTTTGCCTGAGAGCGTAAGTACATTGGCGGCGTTTTTTAACAGTGTGGATGCAGCGGTCTGTGCTGCATCAAGGATCCTGGCGAATAGAATTGTGCCGCGGGCGCTCGAACTGGTGGACCAAGCTGCCCTCCGCGCGGTCGAAGCCTATTTGAAGGAAGACCTATCAAAGGGAGCGGAGGCCATGGTGCTGGTGGAAGTCGACGGGGCCGCGGAGTCCACGGAACGTGAGAGCGGGCGCGTTGCGGACATCTTAACGCAATCAGGTGCTCTGCGTGTGATCCCCGCTGAATCTCCGGCGGAGCGGGAGCACCTATGGAAAGCGCGGCGCTCGATCTCTCCAGCACTCTATGCCATCAAGCCGAAAAAACTGAACGAGGATATCGTGGTACCCAGGAGCAGGATCGCAGAGATCCTGCGGGAGATAGGGAAAATAGCGAAGTTGCATGACCTCCTGATCGTGAATTTCGGCCATGCCGGTGACGGGAATATTCATACAAACATTATGGTTGAGGAGGCGGATTTGCCGCGGGCTGAGGCAGCGGTAAGAGAAATTTTTGATGCAACGCTCCGTCTGGGAGGGAGCATCAGCGGTGAGCACGGGATCGGCATAACAAAGGCCGCTTATCTCCCCCTGGAAGCCGATCCTGGAGCGCTTGCCGCAATGCAGCGCATCAAACAGGCCCTGGACCCAAACAATATTCTTAACCCAGGGAAAATATTTCTGGAACCTCGCTGACATCGAAAACATGAACGCGCTACATAATGAAACGCAAATGAAGAGGGTGAGACCATACTACTGACGAGGCTGGTAAATGACGAAAACGGATGCAAAAAAGAGAAGCAGACTAAAGTCCGTTGAAGACCGGCCTGTCCTGCTCATCGCTGATCAGGAAGGGGAGATCTACGACGAGCCTCACTATATTGCAGGTGGGATGTCGGGCGGCGATTTTTTTCCGCTGTCGGTCGATGACCTGATCCCCTTGCCCGAAGGGAGCAAATTTTTCTTTATCCCGAAGGGACGGCCCATCGGGTTCAATAAAAAGGGCGGGGCTGTCGTGGTGGATGGCGCCTATGCAGTGTCGGCCTTCCTGCCGGCCGGATATACGAGAACGTATCTACCTGCTTACGAAGAATTTCAGCCATACCCGCTGCTCCCGCTCTGGTCTTATACTGCTGTCGCATGGTACAAAGGAGCTTTTCA
>Ga0335078_10016190_pt1 | contig 11063 bp, 10 predicted proteins | sample Lox_Sample_32_FD_206711 | JGI IMG/M metagenome (GOLD analysis project Ga0335078, IMG submission 206711) | Soil microbial communities from Loxahatchee National Wildlife Refuge, Florida, United States - Lox_Sample_3.2 | ecosystem: Environmental > Terrestrial > Soil > Wetlands | place: USA...
CCGGGGCTGAGAAAAGCAGAGCAAGCTGCGCCCGGAGAAGCCCTGGTGAGGTACTGAAGGACGCGGGTTCGATTCCCGCCACCTCCAAGAGTGCTCAAGAGCGATCTTGAGCATTGTTGGAGGTGTCCGAGGCTCCTGCATATCGAGCAAGTATTTCTTGCGCCCACGCGATGGCATCGCTGACCCTGATGCCTGTCGGCTGTGGGCGAGGTCCTTCGGTTCCAGGTTCTCTGGCCGGTTGTCGTCGCGTAGCCCGTTGCGGTGATGGACCGACTCCGCTGGCAGCCTAGGGCGAAGTGCTCTCAGCCGTCGCGGCCTGGTGCCGGTCCGGGTCCATCCGCTGGCGGCGGAACCCCGGCAGCGCGCGGGCCAGCAGCAGGGCACCGGCGATACACGCCAGCCCGCCGGACACCACCGAGACCGTGTTGCCGAACCCGGTTGCCACCACACCCGCCTCGAGGTCCCCGATGCGCGGGCCCCCGGTGACCACGGCGATCTGCAGGCCCGCCAGCCGTCCGCGCAGCGCGTCCGGCACGGCCAGCTGGATGATCGTGCTGCGGAACACGGCCGAGATCACGTCGGCACATCCCGCCGCGGCCAGCAGCAGCAGGGCCAGCGGCAGCCAGGACACCAGGCCGAAACACGTGATCGCCGCGCCCCAGCCGATCACCGCCACGATCACGGCCAGGCCCTGCCGGTGGATTCGTGATATCCAGCCGGTGGTGAGCGCGCCGAGCAGGGCGCCCGCGCCGGGCGCGGCATAGAGGAACCCCAGCGTGGCCGCGCCCCCGCCGAACCGCGTCACCGCCAGCGCCGGGAACAGCGCTCGCGGCATGCCGAACACCATGGCGTTGATGTCGATCAGGTACGCGCCCTCGATGGCCTGCTTGCCGCGCACGTACCGCAGGCCCTCCATGACCGAGCGCAGACCCGGCCGGTGGCCGGGCTCGCGGACCGGCTGCGGCGAGATCAGGGACACGGCGAACAGCGACACCCCGAACCCGGCCACGTCCAGCCAGTACACGAAGCGGACGCCCGCCCCGGCTAGCAGCAGCCCGGCCAGCGCGGGCCCCGCCACCAGGCCGAACTGGAACAGGGCCTGGAAGATGGCGTTGGCCGTGGACACCTCGGACCGGTGCACCAGGTTCGGCACGATGGCGTTGCGTCCGGCGCTGTCCAGGCCGCTGAATCCGGCCGACAGCGCGGGCAGGACGAACAGCGGCCACAGCGCGGGCGCCGAAGGGCTTGAAGGGGCCAGGTCGGCGTTGACCGCCAGGCCGGCGCTGCACGCCGCCATCAGCACCTGCGCGATCATCAGCAGCCGGCGCCGGTCCATCGCGTCGACCACCGAGCCCCCCAGCAGCGACCCGGCGATCAGCGGAAACAGCTGGGTGACGGACACCAGCCCGACGTCGAGCGACGAGTGGGTCAGCTGGTACACCTGATATGGCACCGCAACCGCGGTCAGCTGGTTGCCCAGGACGGACACGAGCTCGCCCCAGACCAGGTGGCGGAAGTCGCGCGACCGCCGCAGCGGTGTCAGGTCGATGAGCAGGCGCCGGCCGGCCCGGGGCGCTGCCTCCCCCTGGCCGCTCACCCAGACCCCTCCCAAAGCACCAGCGACGCTGGCCTAGCGATCCTGGCCTAGCGCGACGCGCCGGCGCCAGGTTGTTTCTCCGGCGCCGGAGCCCCGGGAAAAAGCGCGCGGCGCGTGCATTCATGGCGGCCAGGATGGCCGATCATTACCATTCTGGTTCCGAACACGGGATAATAGGGCGACGGATAGAAACGATTGTGGCTAGCTGGTTCCATCGTCCGAAGGCGTGCGCGGTGCCCGCACGACGCGGTGGGTCCGGGCGGAAGGGGATGGGAGATGGCGGCGATGAAGCCGCGGACGGGTGACGGTCCGCTTGAGGTCACCAAGGAGGGACGCGGCATCGTCATGCGTGTCCCGCTTGAAGGCGGCGGCCGGCTAGTTGTTGAGCTCACTGCCGACGAGGCGGCCAGGCTTGGTGATGCCCTGAAGTCCGTGGTTGGGTGACCTAATCGAGTCGCTGCCTAGTCGCTTCTCTTGACCGCGGCGAGCAGGCCCTCTCCGAGCGGCAGCAGCACGGGCACGAGCCGCTCGTCGGCCCGTATCTGGCTGGCGAGTTCGTACGCCGGAACGTCGCCTTCATCGTCCCCGGAGCTCCCGGCCAGCAGGGCGTTGTTGAACGCCACGATCCCGCCCGTCCGCAGCAGGCGTAGCGCGGCTGACAGGTAATCCTGGTAGTCGCGCGGGTCCGCGTCGCAGAACACCATGTCGTAGGCGCCGTCGGACAGCCGGGGGAGCACGTCGAGCGCGCGGCCGAGGATGAGCCGGCACTGGTTCTGCGCGAAGCCCGCCGCACCGAACGCCTTCCGGGCCACCCGCTGATACTCCGGCTCGATGTCCACGCTGGTGAGCGTGGAGCCCGGGCGCATACCGCGGAGCAGCCAGATGCCCGAGCTGCCGCAGCCGGTGCCGATCTCGACGGTGGTCTTCGCCCCGACCGCGCAGGCCAGGAAGCGCAAGGCGGCGCCGACCGCCGGCCGGACGGGTTCGGTACCGCCAAGGTCGGCTGCGTTGGCCCGCGCAGCGAGCAGCGGCTCGTCTTCGGGCAGGTACTCTGCGGCGTACGCAAGTGGCCCCACCCGCAGCAGCCTAGCGCCTGCCGATGCGGGTCGGGGAACTCTACCGCAGCCAAGACCGTTATCTGATGGGACACCCGCCGGGGCGGGCGGGCCTATCCCGGCCCGGAACACGACTGGCGTAGCGGAAGAATCCACGGCACGATGGTGACAGGCACGGCACTGGCTGACCCGGAGGGCAGATTGGCAGACGAGGCCGCTGCTCAGCCCGAGTGGAATCTCCCTACGTGGGAGGACATCGTCCGTTCGCATTCCGCCCGGGTATACCGGCTTGCCTACCGGCTGACCGGCAACCCGCACGACGCCGAGGACCTGACCCAGGAGGTCTTCGTCCGGGTCTTCCGGTCGTTGTCCAGCTACACCCCGGGTACGTTCGAGGGCTGGCTGCATCGCATCACCACGAACCTGTTCCTCGACGGGGCGCGGCGCAAGCAGCGGATCAGGTTCGAGGGGCTGGCCGATGAGATGGCGCACCGGCTGGCGGGCTCGGAGCCCACCCCGGCGCAAGCCTTCGACGACAGCCACCTGGACGACGACGTGCAGGCCGCGCTCAAGGCGCTCCCGCCGGAGTACCGGGCCGCCGTGGTCCTGTGCGACATCGAGGGCTTCTCCTACGAGGAGATCGCGGCCACCCTGGGCGTGAAGCTGGGCACGGTGCGCAGCAGGATCCACCGCGGCCGCGCCCAGCTGCGCTCCGCGCTCGAGCACCGCAGGCCCGCGCCCGCGCTCCATCGCAAGGCCCTCGGCCGTAGTGGCCTGGACCGCAAGGGCCTGGTCCTGAGGGGAAAGCCATGAGCCATCTCGGTGACCGGCTGTCCGCTCTGGTCGACGGCGAGCTCGGTGGAGCCGAACGGGACCGCGCCCACGCGCACCTGGCCGCCTGCGAGCAATGCCGGGCCGAAGCCGCTGAGCTCAGGGCGCTGAAGCAGAAGCTGCGCGGGCTGATGGACGGGGCTCCGGCCGAGGCGGCCATGACCAGCCGCCTGATCGCCATGACCGGGCCCGGCGGTCCCATGCCGCCGCGGGGCCGTCTGCTGCGGGTCGTACCAGGCCGCCGCCCCGGAAGCCCCCCGCCCGGCCCGGTGGCCTCCCGACCGGGATCCCCCCTGCGATCCAGCCCGGCCTGGCCTCGTCCCCGGCGCCGGCGCTATCTCGTTCTCGGCACGGTGTCCCTGGTCGTCGGCCTGGGTACGGCCGCGTTCACCGCGGGCGGCGGCGGGGACGCGGCCCCCGGGCCGAGGATCACCCCGCCGGTCGAGATGTACAGCGTGGAACACGCCATCACCACCGGTGAGGTCCCGTTCCCGGCCCCGACCGCCGAGTCATCCTCGAACGCTCCGGTGCCATGAGGCCTGCGTGTTCACCCCGGTAATCCGCTCGGTGCGGAACGGCCGGTCGCCTCGGGTGCTGGCGGCCGCGCTGGCGGTTGCCATGCCCGGGCTCCTGGTCAGCGCGTGCAGCCAGTCCGGCCCGGGTCAGCCGGGCGGCGACGCGGTGTCGGCCGCCGGGCGCGCCGCCGCCGGGCCCGAGATCAGGAGCAGGGTGCCGGCCGCGGCCAAGCGGCCGACGACGGTCCGGGCCGTCAAACTGCTGGGCCAGGCGGCCCAGGCCGCGATCGTGACGTCCTACCAGGGCAAGGAGATCCTCACCCGGTGGAGCCAGGGCGGCGGTAGCGTCCTGGTCTCCAGCATCTGGCACGTCAGCGGCGGGCAGACGGTCACCCAGACCACGGCCGACGGGGCCTCGTTCAGCAGCCAGTCGTACCTGTCCTCCGACACCGACGGCCAGTCGCCCGAGGGAGTCCTCGGGGTCACCGCACCGCTGATCCGGCTGCTCAGATCGCACTACGTCGTGGCGTACGGGGGATCCGGCTCGGCGGACAACAGGACCGCCCAGGTGGTGGAGGCCTGGCGGGCCGACGGCAGCATTGCCGCGAGGTTCTGGCTGGACGACGCGACCAAGCTGCCGCTCGAACGCGAAGTCTTCGACACCGCCGCCCACGTGATCGGCCAGGACGTGTTCATCGACGTCAGCTTCGCGACTGCGGAAGCGTCGCCGCAGCGGCCCGCCGCCGCAGGCGGCCAGGCCAGCCCCGCCGCCACGTCGGCCAGCGCCCGGATCTCGGCGGGCCCGCAGGGGCCCTGGACCGATCCGTTCTCCCGCCGCCAGCTGCTCGCCCTGCGCGGCGGCGGCTGGCAGGTCCCGGCCGAGCTGCCCGGCCGCCTGTCGCTGTTCACCGGGGCCAAGACCCAGGCGGATACCGGTGCCGTCGTGGACCTCGGCTACTCGGACGGCCTGTCCATGGTCTCGGTGTTCGAGCAGCGCGGGAAGCTCCCGGCCACGCTGCCCGGCTGGCGGAAGACCAAGACAGGCGGCCACGTCGTCTTCGCCCTGCCGGATCAGCGGACGCTGACCTGGGCCGGCCATGGCATCGTGTTCACGATGGTGGCGGACGCGCCGCCCGAGACCGTCGACGCGGTGGTCGGGGCGCTGCCGCACGACGGGCCTACCGGGTTCTGGAAGCGGATGTCGCGCGGCCTGGTCCGGGTGGCGTCCTGGGTCAACCCGTTCCATTGACCCGCACGGGCCCGGCACCGTTTAGAGTGGACGTGCGTGTGTTCACCTGTCGGACGGAGAGCTGAGCGGTGTTCGACCTGTCCATCCCCAAGCTGCTGGTCCTCGCGGTGATCGCGCTTGTCGTCTTCGGGCCGCACGAGCTGCCCAAGATCGCCTCCCAGGCCGGCCGGGCCCTGCGTGACCTGCGTAAGATCGCCGAGGGAGCAAAGAACGACCTGCGGGAAGGGCTGGGGCCCGAGTTCGCCGACTTCGAGATCGAGGACCTGAACCCGAAGCGGTTCGTGCAGAAGCACCTCTTCGATGACGTCAACGGCGATACGGACCCGAGAAGCCCGGCCGCCGCCGGGCAGACTCAATCCCGGGCCAACGGCACGCTGCTCGCCCCCGGCGAGCGCCCCCCCTTCGACCCCGACGCCACCTGACCCGCCGCCCCCTACCGGGGCGTCAGGCCGAGGTGGCGCCCGGCCAGGCCGCGGCCGCGGGTGCCGATCTCGTCTGCGATCTTCCGCAGCGCGAGCGCGGCCGGGGAGTCGGGGTCGCTGAGCACCAGCGGCATCCCCGCGTCGCCGCCCTCGCGCAGCCGGACGTCCAGCGGCACCTGGCCGAGCAGGGGTACGTGAGTGCCGCCCAGCCGGCTGAGCCCGGCCGCCACGGTGGCCCCGCCGCCCGAGCCGAACACCTCGGTCTGCTCCCCGCAGTGCGCGCACACGAGGTACGACATGTTCTCGATGACCCCGGCGATGCGCTGGTGCGTCTGCGAGGCGATCGCCCCGGCCCGTTCGGCCACTTCGGCCGCTGCCAGCTGCGGCGTGGTCACCACCAGCAGCTCGGCCCCCGGCAGCATCTGGGCCACCGAGATGGCCACGTCACCGGTGCCGGGCGGCAGGTCGAGCAGCAGCACGTCCAGGTCGCCCCAGTACACATCGGCCAGGAACTGCTGCAGCGCGCGGTGCAGCATCGGCCCGCGCCAGACCACCGGCGTGTTGCCCTTGGTGAACATGCCGATGGAGATGACCTTCACGTCGTGCGCGGACGGCGGCATGATCATGTTCTCGACCGGCGTGGGCCGGCCGGTGACGCCCAGCATCCGCGGCACCGAGTGCCCGTAGATGTCGGCGTCCACCACGCCGACCTTCTGGCCCGAGGCCGCCAGCGCGGCAGCCAGGTTCACGGTCACCGAGGACTTGCCCACGCCGCCCTTGCCGCTGGCCACCGCGTACACGCGGGTCAGCGAGGTCGGCTGGGCGAACGGGATCTGCGGCTCGGGCCGCCCGCCGCGCAGCTGGGTCTGCAGCGCGCGGCGCTGCTCGTCGCTCATCACGTCGAGGCCGACGCGGACCGAGGACACCCCGGGCAGCCGCCCGACCGCCGCGGTCACCTCGCGGGTGATGGTGTCCTTCATGGGGCAGCCGGCGACGGTCAGGTAGACCTCGACGGCCACCGTCCCGTCGGCCGCCACGTCGATGTGCTTGACCATGCCGAGCTCGGTGATGGGACGCCGGATCTCCGGGTCGTTCACCCCGGCGAGCGCCTGGGTAACCTGCTGGGCGCTGGGCGGGGTCGGGCGCGGGGAGGTCATGGTCCCATGCTACCTGCGTGCCCTTGGGACAATTATTCCGAACGGACCGGGTGCTCTGCTGTCCCGCTCTCTCTGTTCCCCGCTGGCCTGAGGTCCGGCGAGTGGTCTGCTGATCCACGGAACGAGTGCCGCCGGACGAAAATCCGGCGGCACTCGCGCTATCTGGAGGCCGGTTTCGGCGAGGTGTGCCCGGCCCCGTCGGCGACCGGGGCCGGGCGGATACACGCTAGGTGGTCTTCTTCACGGGCTGACCCGTTGTGGGGTCTAGCAGCAGGACCTTGTTCTTCCCGTGCTTGTGGTCGAAGCTGAACATCTGGTTCAGGCTGCGCGACACGGAGTCGAACGACCCCTTGATGTGGCCCAGACGCCAGTTGCCTTCGATGAAGCGGATGATCGAGGCCTGGTTCGTGCGGGTGTTGTCGACGAAGTTGGCGCGGGCCCACGGGGAGATGACGAGCAGCGGCAGCCGCGGGCCGAAGCCGCACCGGCCCTCCTGGCCGCCCAGCGACGGCCCGCTACCGCAAGCCCCGGTCCCGGTCAGCGCGTCGGCGGCACTCTGGGAGGGGTTGGTGATGCCGCTGAAGGCGTGGTCGTACCAGCCGTCGGAGTCGTCATAGGCGATGACGACCGCCGTGCTCGACCAGTCCGGGGTCTTCTCCAGCGCGTTGATCTCGTTGACGATGAACTGCTGCTCGTCGATCGGGTCGGAGTAGTCAGCGTGGCCGTCCTGGTAGCCGGGCGCCTTGAGGAAGCTGACCGCCGGGAGCAGGTTCGGGCTGAGCTGGCCCGCCGCGATGCCGGACACGATCTTGTCGAAGGTGCTCATGTCGTACTGGTGGTTGGCGGTGTCGAAGTTGGGCTTGCCGTTGGTATACGTCTGGGTGTCGTGCCCGACCGCCTGGAGCGATGCTGGGGCCAGGTGGTGCGGGTTGGCCGTCGAGGCGTAGTACTCGAAGGGCTCGTGGTGCGGTATGTAGTCGGCCTTGACGCCCCACGCGTTGGGGCCGCTCACTCCGGTGCCACCCAGGGCGGCGCCGACGTTGTGCTGGGTGGCGCACACCGCGCGGCCGGTGACGTTGAGCGGGTCGTAGGAGCCGCCCGGGCTGCCCGGGCCGGAGTAGGGCGTCGAGGGGGTGAAGCCACCCTCGAACCAGCCCCAGGACAGTCCGCGGGCATTGAGCAGGTCGCCGATGTTCTGGCCGGTGAACGCGACCGAGTCGCGGCTCGAGCAGTCGTCGTAGTACGGCTGCGCGTCGCTGGTCAGCGTGTCGGTGCCGTCGCCACCGGTGACGACGTCGGCGTTGGGCTTGTCCTTGGTGACGCCGCGGATCTCCTTGGCCGGGTCGACCCCGCCGGTGTCACCGGAGGCGAGGTTGATCGCGCCCGGGCTGGACGGGCCGAACGTCGGCCCCCAGGAGTTGTCGCTCATCGCGAAGTGCTGGGCATAGTTCCACAGCCCGGTGACGGTGTTGCCGTCGTAGTAGTTCATCACGTCCCGAGCCTGGCAGGTCTGACCGGTCGGGCTCGTGCCGCTGCCGGTGCCGACGGTCGAGATGAACTTGTTCATCTTCCCGCCGTTGAAGGCCAGCTGCTCGTCCGTGTAATTGTGGTCTTGGTCGCAGGTGAGCAGGTCGTTGACGTTCGTGGGGTCGTAGCGGCGCGGGTTGGCGCCGTTGGGGTTGTTCGTGAGCAGGGTGCCGCCGCCTGGGGCCGGGCTCTGCAGCCCGTTGACCTTCGGTGTCCCCTTCACTGGCGTGAAGGGCTGACCGCCCGTGTTGGCGGCGTGCGGGTAGGTGCCGAAATAGTGATCGAACGAAATGTTTTCCTGGAAGATCACCACTACGTGCTTGATCGGCGTCGCGGTTCGCGTCCCGGAGAACCCGCCGCCCACCGCGCCGGCTCCGGCGTGCGGCGCCGCGTTCGCGCCGGTCATCGTGGCGCCGACGGCGAGGCCGGCACCCAGGACGGTGGCGGCGGCAGCAGCGGCGTAACGCCGCGATTTCCTGTTTCTGGCACGGACTGTGGCTGGGCCTTCGCCCATCTCGCCCTCCTGAGTCTGCTGGCTGATCGGGGCCGGCGATCCCCCGGGGGCTCCTGGGATTCCCGGGCCGCGGCGTCGGTGCGCGCTGGGCGCGCCCAGGAGCACAAGCTGGCATAACCTGATGACACAGATACGCACTAAATCTGACCAAAAGGCAAACGCGCGGTCAAGAGTCTGTTACGACATCGAACACGGACGGGCATGGATACGCCGCGACTGGAGGCCCTGGTGTTCGGGCCCGCCGACTTCATGGCCAGCGTCGGCTACAGGCCGCGCGGCGGGCCTCGGCCAGGACGACCCCGGCCACGACGCGGGCATCGGGTCCGAAAGTACGTAAATGAGACCGGCGGCGTCTAATCTTCGCGTCGAGCGCATAACCCGAATAAAAGGACACGGAAGGCACGAGCCGACAGGGGCTCCGTAATGGTCTGAATTAACGCGGGCTATTGTCAGTCACCGAGAACTCCCCAGCCGGTAAGCGCATCGATCAGGCCCTCGGTAATGTCCAGCGACTCCAGTTCCGCGGGTGCCACCCAGCGGGCGTCGGCGGCGTCGTCGCCCGGGCGCAGCGTTCCGCCGGTGACCGTGGCGGCGTAGTCCCTGATGTCGATGACCGCCCCGCTGAGCCCGGGCCGCCGCACCCGGCCGATGAGCCTGCCCACCTCGACGGTCAGGCCCGTCTCCTCGATCATCTCCCTGACCAGGGCCTCGGCGTCGGTCTCACCAGCCTCGATCCGGCCGCCAGGGATGGACCAGAGCCCGGCGCCCGGGTCGTGCCCGCGCTTGATCATGAGCAGCCGGCCCTGGCCGTCGGTCACGATCGCGCCCACGCACGGGATCACGGAGGCCGACACGCCGGCAAGTATCCCTTCTCACCCCTAACCGGGACAAGCGGTGGTACGGTACCCAGCACGGTAACGGGAGCACAACCGGCATAGGGGTTTCCGATGATCTTAATATCTCGATTTGGTCACGTCGGATTATTTCCTTAATCCGCGTCAACCAAACCCCCCGATGCCGCGTCTTCTTATCAGGTAAAGGGACAGGAGCTCCGAACCTGGATAAGAAGGAGCGCCTGCTTTACCTGATGAGCTTCCGGGTTCGCCCGGGTCTTCCCCTTACAGAACAGCACTACCGGTCAGGTCGGCCGTTCCCGCCCTGACCAGGGTCACCTCGTCCCGGTTGCAGGCCGGGTAAGCCGGAGTGATTCCGGCCTGGCGAGGTGACTAGCAACAACAGCCGTGCGCAGGGTACGGCTGTGGTTCCAGAAGGGATCAACCCATGTCCTTCAAGAGCAAGATGCTCGCCGGTGCGGCGACGCTCGCCCTGGTCGGCGGCGCCGCGGCGGCTGGCTCGCTCTCGGCCGGCGCGGCTACCCCGTCGTGCGGTCACCACTGCATCAACGTCTTCAGTCGCCAGTTCGGCACGCACCACAGCCCGAACTTCGTCATGGACGTGTTCCGCCAGGGCGCGAAGGTCGGCCAGCCGATCATCCTGTTCCGCAGCAGCAACAGCGACCCGGCGCAGGACTTCACCCTGTCCTTCCAGGGCACGGTCTCCGAGTTCTACGCGGCCGGTCTGGTCTCCCCGCAGGTGAACCTGCACTACGGCAACGGCAGCGCCACCTCTGGGGTTGACGAGCCTGCGTTCGAGGTCGAGTACGCGCCTTACGGTGTGGACAGCGGTCTGTGCGTCGGCACTGCCACCACCGCCATCCAGAACGAGGGCGTTACCCTCCAGCCGTGTGGCGTCTCCTCCAAGACCGTCTGGATCCTGGACAGCCGTGACCAGCCGTTCACGACTTTCTTCACGCACTACTTCCCGGCGATCAACGGGTCTGACACGAACTTCTCGCACCCGTTCGTGCTGACCTACCCGAGCAACGGCTACCCGACCGACAAGCCGCGGCCGCAGCTGCGCGTCGCCAACCTGACCGGTTTCTCGAACGGTTTCGGCCCGGTCGTCGGCACCGTGCCCAACACCCAGCTGTGGGGCGCTGACTTCGGTGTCCTCCGCTAGGAGTCGCTGAGTTCAGCACCTGAGCTAAAAGTGGCGTCGGCCCCGACAGGGGTCGGCGCCACTGGCGTCTCCGGGGTCAGGGGCGATAGCCCCAGGCCCCGGAGCGGTACGACGGGTTGTCCACGTTCGATTACGGAACGTTGACAACCGAGATGACACACAGTGCGTCCTCCTAAG
>Ga0335078_10016192_pt1 | contig 11062 bp, 13 predicted proteins | sample Lox_Sample_32_FD_206711 | JGI IMG/M metagenome (GOLD analysis project Ga0335078, IMG submission 206711) | Soil microbial communities from Loxahatchee National Wildlife Refuge, Florida, United States - Lox_Sample_3.2 | ecosystem: Environmental > Terrestrial > Soil > Wetlands | place: USA...
ACCCGCCGCCACCCCGCAAACAGGCAAACGCAGAAACCAGCGAGCCGCAGCACAGCTAAAAGATCAGGCCACCGTCGATGCAAGCATCAAGCCGAGACCCCGTGAATGGACACGGACTTCGGGCTATCTGCTGGCCAGTGCGGGCTCGTCGTTCCAGGATTGGCCGTGTCCGGCCAGGGCCGAGGTGATCGGCGAGCCTTTGGTCTGAGTGCCCGCAGGGTTGCCAGGGATCCTGGTGACAAGCGCGCGGACAGTTATACGGAGAATGCCAGGACATGGTTGTGCGGGCTGGGGATGGCCGGGATCCTGCCGACCCGGCCGCGCGCCGTGCTTGCTCGGCGACACGGCCGGGGTTCATCGGACCCGCCGGAACGGCGGGGTGCCGGCCAGGTCGGCGTGCGCCGTGAACCCTTGCCACAGGGCGGCGAGCACCAGGTCCGCGCCGCAGCGCTGCGGCAGTTCCGTGCTGTGGCGGGTGCTGCTGCTGCCGCCGGCTTTCGGCCAGGGATGGCCACGCCCCGGCTCGCATCCGCTCCGGGACTCGGTCCTGCAAGCCAGGGCCCGGCTAGCTCACGCGGCTGCTCCCGGCGCGCCGTGGCCCGCCGGGGCGGGATCACCAGCGCCCATACCACTCTCCACCTTGGTGACCTTCAGGTTCTTATCGAACTTGACGGTGACCAAAGAGCCATCGGCCTTCTTCACATGCACCTCGTACACGCCATCACCAGCGTCGGTCTCGATCCGGTACACAGTGGCACCGGGGACCGCCTTGAGCGCCGCCGCCCGCAGCGTCGCAGCCGTGGCGTCCGACACGCTCTTCTCGTCGGACCGAACCGGCTGGGCCCCGCCGGGTCCCGGTGTCCTCGCTTCGCCGGCTGGGGACGATTCGGTGCTGGCGGCCGCTGCGGATGCGTTACCCGAGGCGGATGCGCTCAGCGCGGTAGCGAGGATGCCGCCGCTGATTGCACCCGCGGCCAGCAGCCCCGCGGCAGCTGCCCACCGCCTGCCGGGCCTGCCAGTGTTCACCGAGTCATACATAGCGCGATCTCCTTCTTGCCGTGGCCGCCAACTGAGGCGACGCTGGCACCAAGGTGTCCGCCCAACCTGTCCGCATCTTGCAGCGAGGCTATGACCTGCCTATGATCACCGCCTCTGGCACGCCCGATTGCCCTGCCAGCCGACGCCCTGCGGCAGCGCGGCGAGGCCGACCGCTGACAGGTCTCGTCGGTGCGACAGCATTATCAGCACTGCGCACTCGTGCCGACTACGGAAGGTAGACCTCAGCGGGAGCGCCCATCCCGCTGAGCCGCTGCCGTGCGTTGCCTGGCATCGTTGAGCAGGCCGCCCCCGGCTGCGCCGGCCGGGGCAGGCGGCGGCGAGCAGCCAGACCGGCGCCAGCGGCGGCCGGCGGCACGGCAGGAGGCAGCGAGCATGAGCGGTAGCCGGGTGCCTGAGGTCCGCGACCTCGGGCAAGTCACGTTCTGCATCGAAGGTCCCCTCGGGATCGTCACCCTCAACCGGCCACAGGTGCTGAACGCCCAGGGCTACGAACTGCTGGCCCAGGTCGACCAGGCGTTCGACCTGGCGCAGGCCGACCAGGCTATCCGCGTGGTCATCGTGCGCGGCGCGGGCGGCACCTTCTCGGCCGGCCACGATCTGAGCCCGGGCCAGCAGCGGGCCGACGACCCGCTGCAGCGGTATGACCAGTTCAAGAAGTACAACCTGGACCTGCTGCTCAAGTGGCGCGACTTTCCCAAGCCCACCATCGCGATGGTCGACGGCTACTGCATCTACGCCGGGTGGATGCTGGCGGCCGTCATGGACCTGGTGTTCGCCTCCGACCAGGCGCAGTTCCTGGGCGGGTTCGTGGAGTACAACTCCATCCCCTGGGACCTGGGCTTCCGCAAGGCCAAGGAGATCTGCTTCGAGAGCCGCTTCATGACCGCCGCCGAATGCCAGGCCGCTGGCTTCGTCTCCCGCGTCTTCGCCGCACAAGACCTCGAGCGCGAGACCCGTGCCTTCGCCCGCCGCGTCGCCGAGAACCACCCGTTCACCCTCCGGATGACCAAGCTGCAGATCAACAAAGCCCAGGACGCCCAGGGCTTCCGGTCACTGCTGGAGGACAGCCTGGGCGACTACGTCGCCATGATGTTCATGCCCGGCTTCAGCACGATCCTGGAAGACAGCAAGCGCCTGCGCGCCGTCGACCTCGCCGTCCGCGGACGGCGAGGCGAGCGCTACGGCCAGGACGGCACCCAGCGCGAGACCTGACCGAGGGCCGCAAGCTGGCCGCCCCGCCGATCGGCCTGGATCTCCGGAAGGGAACATCACCACCTGCGCCATCAGGCCATTGTGTCGCGCCGGGGTCGTCGACCCCGTGAACCAGCACGGCATCGGCGCCCGGGTCATCGTGACCCGACCAGGACCGACAGCTCAGCGTGACCTTCGCGGTGTGCGATATCGCCGATTATTTACCATTGCGGTCGACGGTGAATTTCTGATCGTGGCGCACCCAGATCACCCTGATCTGGGTGTAGCTCGGTCAGCCTGCTCCTCCAGGCCAGGCTTTAGTCCAGATGGTCATCAGTCGTGTCCGGCTCGCGGGTTTGCCGGGTCAGGGAACTCCGCCCGCAAGATGCCATCGCCTGCGCCTGCAGCACCTGTACTTCCTCCTGAGCGATATGCCATACGACGGCCCAGTCAACGCTGAAGTACTTGCGCCAATTAGCATCGGGGGTCCTTTAGCTGATTTTTCCCCGCGATGGGCGCTAATCGTGCCCTATTCGGGTATCGCACCCGCCCTTCAGGGTTATTTCCTGGGCCGCCCCGAATCGGCGTCCGGGTCGTGGGCGTCCGGGGCGATGGGGCTGAGATCAGCGGCGCCCAGGTCATCGATGCCGCCGATCAGCTCGAACCCGTCCGCGTCCGGCTCATCCGGACTCACGCCGCCATCCGGACTCACGCCGTCATCGTCGGCTGGCTGAGTGACGGGCCGGCGTAGCCGCACGACTTGCTTGTGTTCTGCCTGGCGGGTCCGGGGCTCGGTGACGTCTGCATCTTCGGGCTTCGCATGCGGGTCGCGCCTTGCCGTGTGCTGGCTCATTATTTCCTCCGCCGCCGGCTGTCTGCAGAGCCGACCTTGATTACCTGCCCGGTCCTGCAGCGCCTTAACGGGAGGAACCCTTCGGGGTAAGCGGCGAGGAGCCGGAACTGCCGGAGCCGGTGAAGGATCTGATCCGGTACCGGCACAATGATGACGCCGTGGCTGCCCCGCGGCTGGCCACAAGCAATCCGCTAGCTGCCGACGCAGAGCTGACAGCCGATGTCCGGACGCTGCTGTCCGGGCCAGGATGACTTCTACCGGCATCTGGCGGGCGGCCGGTCAGCGCCCAGGTCATTTCGGAGTCCCGGTAACCGGGGATCACGCTGCGATTCAGTACCGTGCGCCGTCCTGGCCGCAGGCGGCATCTTCCGTCCGGACCAGGTAAGCATGACGGCACCGGTGAATAACCTCCCGCGGGCGCCCGCTGCGCTGCTCGCAGCCGCGCTGGCCTCGGACTGCCGCAGCCCGTACGCGGAATGGAACAGCACCACCTGTGCCATCAGGCCATTGTGCCGCGCCGGCGTCTACCACTTTCTGCCGCGCCCCGGCCCGGTGAGCCGGCAGCCACGCCGGCCATCAGGATCTGATCAGCGTCCTGCGGACCGTAAGCAAAGCCCGCCCACACCCGGGCGGCTACCTGCGGCTGATCACAGACCAGCCGCAATCGCTTAGCGTGACGAGACGCCAGACCGGCCAGTTTCCTATCGCCGATTTTGCGCAAGTGACGCGGCGCGTAATGACTGGGCTGGGGCCGCGCAGATGATCCGATTCTGGACGTGGACGGAGCCGCCGTATCCGGTCCGAAGCTTGGGCATCGGAGTGTGCAACGCTGAACCGACCGGACGGCGGCGGTCCGAGGGCAGCTACCCGGGCGGCAGCTGATGGCGAGATCAAGCACGAGGCTCGCGGTGCTGCTCACCGGCACCTGCCAGGACGCCGCCGCAACCGTGGCGGAGGTCGGCGAGGGCGATGCCGTATGGGTGGTGGCAGCTGACCGGGTAACGCAGGGCGGCCGGCCAGGGACTGCAGCAGCGACCAGCGTTCCGGAGCGCGGTTCGCCCAGCCAGGCGAGGCGGGCGGCGAAACCCGGGCGGACGCGGAGGACGGGACGGGCGTCCACGGGCCGGACAGGTCGGCGATCAGGGCGCCCAGTTCGCAGGTGGTGCGGGCGGAAAGCGCAGCCCCCGCGCGTTCGTCCAGCTCCGCGAGGGTGAGCCGCCCCTCGGCGGCGGCTGCGCACAGGATGTCCACGGCGGTGTCCCGGTCGGCGTCCGAGGCCCGCTGCTCCGGCTGGAACAGCGGGCCAGCGAGGATGAAGGCGGGCAGCACCACGGGGATCAACGGCCGGCCCCTCTCACACCGTGACGCGGCGGATCGTGGCCTGGCCGCCGGCCAGGCACACCACCGTCAGCGCGGCGATGACGCCGGTCAGGTCGAGGGCGCTCAGGGTGGCAGGGTGCCCGGGTGCCGGGCGCAGCAGCAGCGGGCCGCCGCTGGACCGGGTGTAGGCGAACGTGACGGCGAGCACGACCAGCGCCTGGACGGCGACGAACGCGAGCAGGCCGAGCGTGCCCCACCGGCGGTTCACGATGCCGTACCACATGCCGTACACGAACAGCGCGGACAGTCCCACGAACGAGGTCAGCCAGGTGGCGTACCAGGGCCCGTTAAGGAGATACGGCACCCGGAAGAACGTGATGGACAGTCCCCAGCCGCCGGTTGCCCGTTCGATGGCCTGCAGCCCGGTTATTACCAGGCCGGATACGAGGGACATCGACACCCCGAGCAGCGCGGTGCCAGCGTAGTAGGAGCGGCGGGTCGCGCCGAGCGCGAGACCGAATGGCAGCCACCGGCCGACGCGCTGCACGCCTGTCACGAAGAACATGCCGAAGATGACGACCGCTCCGCCGCGGAAGTGGTCGCCCCCCCGTGCCACGTTCACGGCAAAGACACCCGCCAGGATCGCCCACGGGAGCCCGAGGAACATCCCGGGCATCACCAGGTGGTAGCGGGCCACCTTGATCATGGTGTTCACGCGCTGGTCCTTCCGGTCAGGGAGCCGGCGCCGGCCGGCCCGGCGGACGCGCGGACCACGAGCTGCTGCAGGGACAGCGGGGTCAGGTCCAGGCCGAGCGACCGGGCCCGCTCGCGGTCTTCACCAGAGACTTGCCCCACCATGACGACCGAGGCCTGGGAGCCGAGTCCGCGCCGTTCCCAGACCGGGCGCCCCTCGGTGAAGGAGTTCACCGCGAGGACCGGGCCGCTCACCGTGGTGGCCATGCCTCGCAGCCCGTCGGCCGCAGTGTCCAGCACGACCCGGCCCTGATCGATCACGACCACGTTCTCGAACAGGGCGGCGGCCTCGTCGATCAGGTGGGTGGACAGCAGCACCGTGCGGGGGAAATCCGCGTAGTCCGCTAGCAGCCGGTCGTAAAAGATCTGCCGGGCGACGGCGTCCAGCCCGGCGTACGGCTCGTCGAACAGCGTCACCTCGGCGCGGGCGGCGAGCCCGATCGTGATCCCGAGGGCCGACCGCTGCCCGCGCGACAGGCTCTTGATCGCCTTGTTCGACCGCAGGCCGAAGTCCGTCAGCAGCGAGGACGCCAGGTGCGCGTCCCAGTTCGGATAGCAGAAGGACGCGGCACGAAGCGCATGGGACACCTTGAAGTTCGGGTACCCCTGGAAGTCCGGATACGCCTGGTCCTCGCGGACGAGCACCAGGCGGCGCAGCACGTTCTGGTTCTCGGCGGGCGCCGATCCGAAGACCCGGACCGAACCCGACGACGGGAACTCCTGGCCGGCCAGGATTCGCAGCAACGTGGTCTTGCCGGCACCGTTGCGGCCGAGCAGGCCGGTGATGGTCCTGGCGCCGATCGTCAGGTGCACGTCATCGAGCGCGACCTGGTCGTAATACTTCCGCGACAGGCCGGTCGCCGAGATCGCCGGTGTCATACCGGGACACCTCCCCGTTCGCTACTGGTGTCCTTGATCAGCGCGATCAGCTCGCCGGGGTCAATCCCGAGCCGGGTCGCCTCGGTCAGCAGCGGCTCCACGTACCGCTCCGTGAACTCGGCTCGCCTGCGGGCCAGCAACCTCGCGCGCGCGCCCTCCGTGACGAACATCCCGATGCCGCGGCGCTTTTCGATCAGGCCGTCGTCAGCGAGGACATTGATGCCCTTGGCCGCGGTCGCCGGGTTGATCCGGTAGAAGGCCGCCAGTTCGTTCGTCGACGGGACTCGCTCGCCCTCGGCCAGTCCGCCGTCCGCGATCTCCCCCGCGAGCCTGTCGGCGACCTGCGCGAACAGCGGGCCACCCTCGTCCAGGCCAGCCATCCCTGACACTGCCACCAACCTCCCTGCCTCATCACTTAAGCTGTTCATTACCCAAGTAATGTACCAGCTAACCTGAAGTCTGGTCAACGGCCGGGATCCACCCGCGCGCCGATGCAAGACCAAGGCGAACCCGGCCAGCCGCTGTTCCCGAGCCGCAGCGCCGGGCGGCACGCCCTTCATCGGCGTTACCGGGCCTTGCCGCTGCGCCGATCAGCCTGTTCTGCACACGGGAAGCCATCTCGCCGGCCGCGCGGAAACGACGCCATATCGGCGGATCGCGCGTCGGCATTAGAGTCCGATCGTTACGTTCCGTCATACCGCCGCGGACCCTTTGGTCCCCGCACCGGCAAATAAATTAGGATGGTCAACCACGAGCCGAGCGGCGGTGTGATGGCTGCTCCCGGGCCCGCTGGCTGCTGGACAACCAGCTTGTCGACGAGATCATTCTGTTTACCTATCCCGTGGTCCTCGGCAGGTCCTCGGCCCGGGTACGCGGCTATTTCCCGGCATCAGCCCGGACACCGCGCCCGGACCGGCCCGGACCGCGCGAACTACATGTCGTTCGCCGAGTTCAGCGACCCCGATGGCAACACGTGGCTGCTGCAAGAACGCCGCGGTTACCCGCCACGCCGGCTCGCTGACCGGACACCATCGTCTCCGCTGATCTGACTCACGTAAGGTCAGAGCCTGTGGAGCGTGTCATGCCGCCGGGCGGCTACTCGACGGGTCTGGCCGAGCCCGGGCCGCGATCGGTCCAGGAGACCTGCGACCAGGGCCGCCCGGTGACCTTCACCTGGTTCGATCCCCCGTTCCGGCCAGAACCGCCGGCCGCTAACCAGGCCTACGGTATCTGCTTCACCCGGACCGGGATGATCGTTCTCGGCGCCTGCGACGTCGGCGGCGAGAGGTACTGGAACCTGCTCGGCGGCGGGGTTGAGCCGGGCGAAACGCTGGAGGAGTGCCTGGTCCGGGAAGTGATGGAAGAAGGCTGCGCCCGCGTCGTCCAGAGCCGCTACATCGGCTGCCAGCGCGTCGACGACCCTGAACACCCGGCCGGGCCCCGGCGCTACTACCAGACCCGGTTCTGGGCCCGGGTCAAGCTGCTGCCATGGGATCCGCGGCACGAGACCGACGAACGCCGCCTCATCCGGCCCGAAGACTTTCTCTTGACCCTGAGCTGGGGCTCGGCTCCTGCTGCTGCCATCATCCTGAAGGAGGGACTCAAGATCGAGGCCGGGCACAGCCAGAGCTGACCCTCGGTGCCCGCGGCGGCAATCCCCGATTGATCCTGTCCGGGGGCGCGCTGGCTATCGGTTCCAGCAGCGCCGCAGCCGGGATCCGTACACGGGCTCCCGTGCAGGTACGGAGTACGACATGAGCCCTGCGGACGCGATTATTTCGCGTTGTCCGCGCCCCGCTTCGCAGCACGCGCGTGGCTGCAGATCTACCTCTTATGCGTGCCAGGTGAGGTGATCTCAGTGCGGGAGGCTTCCTGCGGGAAGGCGACCAGTTGCCGCGGATCAAGGACGTGACCCGGACGCTGGCGGTGAACCCGGACACGGTGATGAAGGCGTACCGGGACCTGGAGTTGCGCGGGGTGGCGGTCGGCCGACCGGGGGTGGGCACGTTCATCACGCAGGCGCCGGACATCGCGGGCCTGAAGCAGATGGCGGGCCTGCAGAAGAAGCTGGCCGGCTGGCTGGGCGAGGCGGCCGCGGCCGGGGTGGACGAGGTTGGCATGAAGGCGCTGTTCACCGCGGCGCTGCGGGATTTTAACGACGGCGGGGGCGCGGCCCGCCTGCCCGGCCGCGACGGCCGCGACGCCCACGGGGGCGGCGTTGCCCGCGGCGCTCGCCGGGATGGCTGGGCGGCATGAACGCGATCGAGACCCGCGGCGTGGGCAAGCGCTACCGGCAGAACTGGGCAGTGCGCGACTGCAATCTGACCGTCCCGGCCGGCCAGGTGACCGCACTGGTCGGACCGAACGGCGCGGGCAAGACCACGCTGCTGCGCATCCTGGCCGGCCTGGCCACCCCGACGGCCGGCACGGCGACCGTCCTCGGCGCTGCGCCGGGCAGCCCGCAGGCCCGCGCCACCGTCTCGGCCATGGACCAGACGGTGCCGCTGTACCGCCACCTGCGGGTCGCCGGTCAGCTCGCCGCCGCCCTGGCGCTCAACGACCAGTGGGATGCCGATCTCGCCGTTCAGCGCCTGTCCGCGTTGGGCATGGCAACATCGGCGCGAGTCGGCTAGCTGTCCGCAGGCCAGCAAGCCCAGCTGGCCCTTACCATGGCGCTGGCTCGCCGTCCCCGGCTACTGCTGCTGGACGAGCCGCTGGCCAGCCTCGACCCGCTGGCCCGGCAGGACGTGCTGGGCTGGCTGATGACCTGCGTGGCCGAAGACGGCCTGTCCGTCGTGTTCTCCTCGCACGTCATCGCCGAACTGGAACGGGTCGCCTCGTACCTGGTCCTGCTGTCGGCGGGCCGGGTACAGGTGGCCGCGACCGTGGACAGCCTGCTCGACACGCACCCCGTCCGGTAACCATGGAGGAACTTGTCCTTGGTTACCTGCGGGAACCGGCCGCCCGGGTGGTACCTGAACCTGGTCTGGAGACTGTCCGGTGACCGCTGTGACCGCGCTGCGGATGACACGGGCCGCCTGGTACAAGCACCGGTTCTCGGTGGTCGGCATACCCGCCGTATTCCTGCTGGCCGCGCTGGCGCTATTCGCCGACAGCGTCGTGCAGCGGCACCGGCTCAGCGTGCATCACCTGAGCGGCTGCCTGGTGGCAAACGATACGACCGGCATTCCGGTTCACCTGGACGCAGGGCACCGGCCCGCGGGACTGGCTGCTCGGCACGTTCGGCCCGCTCGTCCTGCTCGCCGCGGTCAGCGCCGCGATATACGGCGCCGCAGCGTACTGGTGGTATCAGGTCGCGCAATGGCAGGCCGGCACGTCGATCTGGTCGTGGCGGTGGAGTTCGTTCGAGCTGACCCCGCTGTCCATCGCGGGCTGGACCGTGCTGACGATGGCGCTCGCCCTGCTCTGCGGCGTGCTCATCCGGCGGGTGCTACCCGCCACGATCGCGCTCATCGTGACGCTCGGGGCATGTGCTTACCTAGCCCAGAGTTGGCTGCGCCCGTGGCTGCGGCGGCGATCCGGCGCTGATGGGCCCGTTCGACCTCGGCACGAGACAGTCTCACGGGGCCGCGCGGAACCAGATGCCGAAGTTGTCCTTGAGTGAGGTGCGGCGACGGCCAGCGACGGCGATGATGTCCTTCAGTTCCTGGCAATCGGCTATGACAGCGAAGTAGCGTTCCTGGTTCCGCGGATCGTGGTGGATGGCCCAGTCCACCCGTTCGCCGCTGCGCATGATCGCGTACAGGCCGGTGACGCTATCGTGTGCCCGGCCGTACACGGCCGCGGGGCCCTGCCCCATGGTTTCTGAGGCCATCGCCATCCCGGCATTGACTAGGCTCTTCGTGCTGACCTCCACATCGCACACCGAAGACCCGGGCGCCCCGTCTTGGTCAACGGCGACGCACTTGGCGCCCTCGCTGTCGGTGTAGCTGACCAGAGCGAACTGATGGCTGCCCACGGTATAGGTGGCGAGCGTAGTCACAGGGGTGTCCGGTAGGCGCGAGCCGTGCGGGCGGGTGCGCCGGGCGCTGGGCCAGGTCCACTCATCGCCCGCAAGAACCCGGTACAGGAACTCACGGGAGACGCCGATGGCGCTGGCCAGGGGGCTGATGGACCGGGCGGCGCGCAGCCGCGGCCCGGCACGGCGGACCGCGTCACCGACCCTCGCGCGGGCGGCGGTGGCGCGGGCCTCGGCCGCCCGGTAGCGCAGCACCCCGGCGACCACCTCGGGAACGGTGCTGACCCGCTCGCGCTCGACGCTGTCGGCGCTTCGTTCTGCGTGCGCCGCGAACGCGTCGAGGGCCGGGCCGAGATCGTCGAACCGAATCGATGTGTAGAGGGCATGGCGGGTATCGCCCGCCTCATCGTCGTCCCCGGTGTCCTCGTAACTGACCACCCAGATCCCGTCGTCTTCGACATCGATTACCGCGGAGTGGTAGATGATGCGGGCCCTGCTGCCGGCATCGCCCGTGTTGCCGGCGCTTGCTGCGGCCCGGCCGCGGGTGTCCGCAATCTCCGGGGCGCGGCCGGGGTCGAGCAGGAAGACGTGGACGACTGTCTCGTCCCATGGCGTGTGCAGCAGGTTGGCCGCCTGCCAGTCATCGAGGAACCTGCGGGCGGCCGCCTGGTCGGCCATCGGGTACACGACGGGACGCCCGGCCGCGGCGCCCATCCATGCGTAGTACCGGCCCTCGTGCCGGACCAGGTGGCAGGAGCTTGCGCCCCAGTGACGGGACTCGATGGCGTGTTCACGTGGGTCGATGTTGGGCGGATCGCGCATCATCTCAGGACTCATGCCAGCCTCATAACGTGAATTGCAGTTCACACTATAGGTAAGGAAGTGTCAAGCTCGGTTCACACCTGGCTTTGGCTCGCGTCATCGAGAAGGCCGGCGGCGTGCTGCAGGACGTGCGCGAGACCGAACTCGGCCTCACCCGCCGGTACTGGATCACGTTATGGGCGTGGCCCCCTCCGGGTACCTCCCCT
>Ga0335078_10016193_pt1 | contig 11062 bp, 7 predicted proteins | sample Lox_Sample_32_FD_206711 | JGI IMG/M metagenome (GOLD analysis project Ga0335078, IMG submission 206711) | Soil microbial communities from Loxahatchee National Wildlife Refuge, Florida, United States - Lox_Sample_3.2 | ecosystem: Environmental > Terrestrial > Soil > Wetlands | place: USA: Florida...
CACGGATGCGCAGATCCGCGAATTCCTCGCCGGCGCGCCCGTCGTCGCGCAGCCGCGCGATGAATCTCCCGGAAAGGTACCGCACGGAGTGGAAGGCTAATCCCGCGATGCCGGCATCCATCTATCCGCGCAAGCCGCTATTCCCCATGTTTCTTCGCCTGGAAGCCCGCCGATGCGTCGTCGCCGGCGCAGGCGCAGTCGCAACCGGGAAAATTCTTGGCTTGCTCGCCGCGGGAGCGCGCGTGCTCGTGATTGCCCCTGCTGCGACGCCGCGCGTCGCCGCGCTCGTTCGCGCCGGCAAACTTGCTTGGCATCGCCGGAAATTTCGCGCCGCTGATCTCTCAGGGTCATTTCTGGTCGTCGCCGCAACCTCTTCTCCCGCGGTTCACGAACGCATCTGGCGCGCGGCGCGGCGCCGCAATGTGCTCTGCAATGTCGTGGACGACCCCGCGCGCTGCGATTTTTTCTACCCGGCCATTGTGCGCCGCGGCTCGCTACAAATCGCCATCTCCACCGGTGGCCGCAGTCCGGCACTCGCGCACCAACTCCGCAAATCTCTTGCGCGCCAATTCGGTTCGGAATTCGCCGGGTGGCTCGCGCATCTCGGCCGCGTGCGCTCTCGTCTTCAGTTACGCGAGCTAAATATCGCCCGCCGCCGGCGGCTGGCTCATCGAGCAGTACGCCACGGCCTAGCCGCTCATTTCACTTCCACAAATGCGCGCCACAAAGTCGTGCCCACTAGATGAACTTGCACCACAACTCGAACCTCACACCCGGCAAAATTTATCTCGTCGGCGTCGGCCCCGGTGACCCCGAGCTGCTCACTCTGCGCGCGCTGCGCGCGCTGAGATCGGCTGACGCCGTCCTGCATGACGCCCTCGTCTCGCCCGAAATTCTCGCCCTCGCATCGCCCTCGGCAATCATCGAAAACGTCGGCAAGCGTTGCGGCGCTCACCGCATGCGCCAGCATGAAATTCACGAGCGCATGATTGAGCTTGCTAGCGCCGGTCTGACCGTCGTGCGCCTGCAGGGAGGCGATCCCTTGCTTTTCGGCCGCGCGGCGGAAGAAATCGCCGCGATCGCGCGTGCGGGTCTTGAATGCGAAATCATACCAGGTGTCACCGCTGCGTCAGCCGCCGCCGCCGCTGCGCAAATTTCGCTCACGGATCGCACTTCGGCGGCGCAGGTGCTTTTCCTCACCGGCCATCGCGCTGGAAGTCTTCAACCCGAAATTCCACCGCCTCCGCCCGGCGGCGCGACCATCGTGACCTACATGCCCGGCAATTCATACCGCGAACTGGCCGATCGCTTTCGTCTGGCCGGATGGCCGCGCGAAACTCCGTGCCTCGTGATTTCAGAAGCTTCCACGCCGAGTCAGGCAATCATCCACGCGACGCTCGATACCATCGGCGATTGCGGGCCCCTGCCGGCTCCCGCAATTTTCATTGCCGGGGAAGTAGCGCGCCTGCGCGAAGGCCTTCCGAGTGACAATTTGCTCACCTGCGCGTCCGTCCGATCATCTTCGTAACTGCGTTTCCGCTATCGCAGTTCCTCACACACGAGATTCACTGAATCTCCTGTAGCTACCCGCCCCATCCCGTTGGATAATGTTGCTATCTCCGGAGGTTTCGCGTGGCTAAGGTTCTGGCGCTTGTGGACGATTTGTTTTTCGGCGCACGAATCGCCGAAACCGCCCGGAAAGTCGGGGTGGAACTGGAAGCCGTTTCCACCGCCGACGCCCTCGTCGAGAAAGCTTCCGCCGCGCCGGGTTCCGAAGCTGCCTCCGCGAACCGCCCTTCGCTGATCATCGTGGATCTGAACGCGCGCGCCGACGCGCTTGGCGCGCTCACGCGTTTACAGGCAGCGGGCAACCAAACTCCCGTTGTGGCCTTCCTTTCTCATGTGCAAACCGAGCTCGCCGAACGGGCAAGGGCCGCCGGATGCGACGATGTGATGCCGCGTTCGAGATTCACAATGGAATTGGCGGCAATCCTCGGCAGGGCAAAAGCACCGGCAGGACAGGGAATCACGAAATGATGCTATGGATGTGCGGCTCTCGCTGGCGCCTGGCTAACGTTGTAGGATTGTTGGCCGTCACTCTTTCGGTCGCGCTCTTCGCGCCGATATCCGCACGCGCCGCGCTGCAACCAACGGGAACCGCGCAGCAATCCGCCGCCGCGCACCAATCCGCTGTTGAGGATCCCTCCAGCACGCTGACGGATCTTTTTGCCGTCGCCTGCCGCCAGGAACTGACTAAGTTTCCCGAATATCTCACCACGAAAAACGGAACCTATTTCCGCCAGCTCGCAGCCGACCGCCAAATCGCGATTGTTCGCCGCATCGTCCTGCTCGAAAACAAAGGCCGCCCGATTCTTTCGACGCAAAATGACGGCACGCAGGTGCTCCGCTGCGACACCGAGTCATGGACCGGCGAAATTCATATCGGTGTGGCGCGCGTCGACCAGAATCTCGCATTCGTGCCCGTCCTGATCAAGCCCGATCGCCAAATTGATTTCGGCATGGTCATGACGAGCGGCGGATGGAAGCTGATGAGTATTGGCATCCTGATGCTCGATTTTCAACAACTTCAGCCCGAATGGGATGCCGAAGAAATGGCCGCCCGCGAGGAAGACGCCATCCGCGCCATGTACAAAATTTCCGCGGCGATTGACACGTATCGCAACGCGTTTGAAAAACTTCCCGATAATCTCGCGCAGCTCGGCCCCGCGCCCAAGGAAGGCATTTCGCCGGACGCCGCCGGCCTGCTCGACGCCGATATGGTCTCCGCTCACGTCGGCGGCTACAACTTCCGCTATCGAGTTGTGCCCGCCGGGGAAGCCGGCAAAGATGCGCAGTACGAGCTCACCGCCGTTCCCGACGGCTACGGAAAATCCGGCAAGCGATCATTTTTCATCAACGGCACCGGCAAACTGCGCGCCGCCGATAAGCTGGGCGCTCCGGCCAGCGCCGCCGACCCGGTGATCGAAGCCTCCTCGGAATCTCACTAACGTAACTCTTCGGCGAATTCTTTCTCCGTCACCTTGCGCCTGCGCGGCGTGTGCGCGAAAATAAATTCACCCTTCCGAAACTCCCGGTTCGCGCAAGCGACACTGGCAGCCCCCTTCCAGAAAATTGGAGCGCCATCCAGATGAAGGATGCCGCAAGTAAGAATGCCGGAGTACTCGTCGGTGAAAAACCGCCGCAAGACGAACGCCGCAAGTATAAGCGTCACACCGTCAGCGTCGATTCACAGGTCGAAGACCTGCAGTCGCAGGCCGTTATCAACGGCCGCATGACGGATTTGTGCATGGGTGGGTGCTACGTGGATTCGATGATGGGGTTTCCCCTGGGCTCCGAAGTCATCGTTCGGCTGCGCCGTCAGGATCTAACCTTCGAGGCCGAAGCCCGGGTCGTATACGCCAAAGAAGGGCTGGGCATGGGAATGGCCTTTCATCAAATTGGCACAGCGGACCTTGAATTTCTCACGCACTGGATCGACGAACTCTCGAACGATTTGCCGCGAACCCGCAAGACGCAAAAAATCGCGCCGCTCAACCCTGAAGATGAAAGCTCCGCGAGCCCCTTGCAGCAACTCATTACCATGCTGTTGCACAAAGGCGCTCTCAACCAGGCTGAATACGAGCAACTTCTTCGCGAAATCGCAAAGAGCCAGACCGGAAAATAAGAACGCACAGGCTGGAGCGCCATCCGCCACGTGCGTTCAAATTGCGGGGACTCTCGAGTGGATACTTCTCGGAGCGGCTCACGGTTTAGCGCCAGCAGTTCAAATGAACGTTCGCTTCCGGATTACTGTGGACAAAAGCAGCAGTCCGCCCGCCAGCATTGTGAGTGTGCTCGGTTCTGTCACATCCGAAGCATCGTCGCCGGGGTCCGCGTTCGGTGTCGGATTGCCGCCCACATCAGAAGAGTCGGCGAGTTGAATCGTAAAGTCGGTCATATGCAGGCAGCCCAGCAAGTTGTGCGAGCACGTCGTCGTCCCGCCGAATGCAAAAATATCCGAAAAACCGCCCAGCAGTCCGCCGTTGAGGTCCGGCAGCAGTGCCGAAAGGAGGGTATCTGAGGTCGACGTCGGGAGAAACGCAGAAAATTCCCTCGCGCCTGAGTTTGTTGTGACGGAAGTGGGCACGAAAACAGACAAATCCGACGTGGTGCCGGTTGTCATCGTAATCGTATCGGCGTGTACGGCGCTGGCAAAGCAAAGCAGCGCAGCAATAGCGAGCAGAGGCAGCGTCTTACTATGTTTCATTCTTGATCTCCTCGGTTATCCCGGCTGGAAGGAGATAAAATGCCGCACCACGTTTGTAACGGAAGCTAGGCCCGCAGCCTATACAGAGTGTCACGTAATTGCTGTTAGCAAGATGCCTTACAAAATTCTGTCGTCGCGCCTCTATCTCTGGCGGAGCTTAGCGGTGCAGGCAGGGGCCCTACTGAACCGTACGATTTGCCAAATTGGTACACCCTGCGAATTGCGCGAACCAGAGCCCCTAATGCCTGCATCCAAACGTTGCAGTCCCCGCGCGAAATTCGGAGGAGCCAATTCGGTAGACGTCCGGGCGGCATTCATCGGCAGTTCATTTTGAGAAACTGCCTTGATATGCTAATCTGCATTGGAAATTAGCAGGAGCGAGAGCCAACAAGTCCCGGCTGAAACTCTTCCCCAGGTTTCGAGTTTTCCTTTTGAGTGGCACGCAGCCGGATAGCTTTCTCTTCTTTCTGGGTTTGTCCGTTTTATTCCGGTGCGGCGCTGCACATCCGCCGGGTGCGAATTGCAGGGCAGGTCCGCAAAAATGCGCGAACAGGCGACAACTCGAACCATGGAGATTAAGCTGGCGCATTCGCCGGATTCGGACGACGCATTCATGTTCTACGCGCTCGCCACGAACAAAGTGCGCACGGACGGCATGAAGTTCACGCACGTGCTGGCGGACATCGAAACGCTGAATCGCGCCGCGGATCAGGAAACCTACGACGTCACCGCCGTGAGTTTCGCTTCCTATCCCTATCTCAAGGACAAATATGCCCTGCTCGATTGCGGCGCTAGTTTCGGCGAAGGTTATGGCCCGCTGGTCGTGTCACAACATCCCATCGCCAAGACGGATCTCGCTGGAAAATCCGTCGGCGTTCCCGGTTTGCGCACCACCGCATTCCTCACGCTCAAGCTTTTCGAGCCGAACGTAAATCCCGTCGTGATTCCGTTCGATAAAATTGTGGATGCGGTTCGTGACGGCACTGTGCAGGCCGGCCTGCTGATTCATGAAGGCCAGTTGATGTTCCCGCAGGCGGGTTTGCATCGCGTGGTGGATCTCGGCCAGTGGTGGCAGGAACAGTACGGCATGCCGCTGCCGCTTGGCGGTAATGCGGTGCGCCGCGCGCTCGGTACGGATGTCGCCCGGCGCATTGCGCACGCGATTCGCGAAAGCGTAAGCTACGCGCTCGAACATCGCGATGAAGCGCTGAACTACGCCATGCAATTCGCGCGCGATATGGAAACAGATGTCGCGGATAAATTCGTCGGCATGTACGTGAACAAATGGACGCTCGGCTACGGCGCGCAGGGACGCAAGGCCGTTCGCGAACTTTTAAAGCGTGGCGCAGATGCGGGCCTGGTTCCCAGCGCGGGCAAAATTGATTTTATCGGCGCGGACGCGGATTAGCCGCGGCGTTCGCATCCAAACAAGTTTTCGGCTGTTGGCATATTCAGCGCGGAGGACACTCTAAACAACACACCTTTTCATCCACGTAGTGAACAATCTTCAGGGGCGGTCGCGCGCGGCAACGAACTCGCCGCACCGCGGAATCATCCAGCGAACGTGAGAAATTTGACGCAAATATCCCAGCAGCTCGCCGAGCTGTTGCGCGAACAAATTCTGGTGCTCGACGGCGCCATGGGCACCATGCTGCAACAGCAGCGCCTCACGGCCACCGATTTTGGCGGCGCGGCGCTCGAAGGCTGCAACGAAAATCTTGTTCTCACTCGGCCGGACGTGATTGCAGGCGTACACAGAAAATATTTTGAGGCCGGCGCGGACATCGTCGAAACCAACAGCTTCGGCAGCACCAGCATCGTGCTCGCCGAATACGGACTCGGCGAAAAAGCCTACGAAATCAGCCGCGCCGCCGCGGACATCGCGCGAAAAACTGCCGACGCGCTTTCCACGGCCGCAAAACCGCGCTTCGTCGCCGGCAGCATGGGGCCCACGACGAAGGCTCTCACCGTCACGGGCGGCACCACCTTTGACGCATTGCGCGATTCTTTTCACGAACAGGCTCGCGGCCTGCTCGACGGCGGCGCGGACATTCTGCTGCTCGAGACTTGCCAGGACACGCGCAACATCAAGGCCGGCGCGCTGGCCATCGAACAACTCGCGCGCGAACGCGGCCACAAAATTCCGCTGATGGTTAGCGCCACCATCGAACCGATGGGCACCATGCTCGCGGGGCAGGGAGTCGAAGCGCTCTGGGCTTCGCTCGATCATCTCGATCTGTTGAGCATCGGCCTCAATTGCGCCACCGGCCCGGAATTCATGACGGATCACATCCGCACCCTCAGCGGCCTTTCGCAAAAAATGATTTCTTGTTACCCGAACGCCGGCCTGCCAAATGAAGACGGCAAATATCTCGAAACGCCAACTTCGCTCGCCACGCAGCTCGAACGCTTCATCGCCAATGGCTGGCTGAACATCGTCGGTGGTTGCTGTGGCACCACGCCGGATCACATCCGCGCCATCGCGCAAATGGTGGAAGGCAAATCTCCTCGCCGCCCGCCAGCGCCGCATCACCGCGTTTTCTATTCCGGAGTGGAAGCCGTGGAGGCGGAAGAATCTGCGCGGCCTCTTCTCGTCGGCGAACGCACCAACGTGATTGGCTCGCGGCTGTTCAAGGATTTGGTGGCTGCGGAAAAGTGGGAAGAAGCCAGCGAAATCGCGCGCCGGCAGACGCGCAGCGGTGCGCAGGTGGTGGATGTGTGCCTGCAATCCACCGAGCGCGACGAAATCCGCGACATTCCGCCGTTCTACGACAAAATCATCCGCAAAATCAAAGCGCCGCTGATGATTGACACCACCGACGCCAAAGCCATCGAGCTGGCGCTGAAATATTGCCAGGGCAAAAGCATCATCAATTCCATCAACCTGGAAGATGGCGAAGAAAAATTCGAGCGCGTCTGCCCGCTCGCGAAAAGTTACGGCGCGGCCGTCATCGTCGGCTGCATTGACGAAGATAAGTTGCAGGCCCAGGCGTTCACGCGGGAAAGAAAGCTCGCCGTCGCGGAGCGCTCCTACAAATTGTTGACGGAAAAATACGGCATTCCTGCCGAAGACATCATTTTCGATCCGCTTGTTTTCCCCTGCGCCACGGGAGATGAAAATTACATCGGCGGCGCGGTGGAAACGATCGAAGGCATTCGCCTCATCAAGGACAAAATTCCCAACATCCGCACCGTTCTCGGCATCAGCAACGTCAGCTTCGGTTTGCCTGTAGCCGCCCGCGAGGTCGTCAATTCCGTTTTTCTGTATTACTGCACGAAGGCCGGACTCGATCTCGCCATTGTTAACTCAGAAAAAATCGAGCGATTCGCATCTATCCCTGAGCACGAACGCCGCCTCGCGGAAAGCCTTCTCTTCAATCATCCTCCTTCGCAAATTCCAGCGGACCACCCTGAAGCCGCGAATTTCGCGTCCGCGCCCGGCGATTGGCGCCAACAATCGCGCGATCAGAAACGCGCCATCAATCAATTTCACATCGCCGCGATTTCGGAACATTTCCGCTCCGCGAAAAAGAAGGAAAAGTCCACGCAAGAGCTGCCGCTCGATGAGCGCCTCGCGAATTACATCATCGAAGGTACGCGGGACGGCCTCATCGCCGATCTCGACCGCAAACGCGCCGAAGGTGCGAAGCCGCTCGACATCATCAATGGCCCGCTGATGACAGGCATGGCCGAAGTCGGCCGCTTGTTCAATGCCAATGAGCTGATCGTCGCCGAAGTGCTGCAATCCGCCGAGGCGATGAAGGCCGCCGTCAGCCACCTCGAACAATTCATGGAAAAGGCGGATACGGCCAAGCGCGGCAAGGTCGTCCTCGCCACTGTAAAGGGCGACGTGCACGACATTGGCAAGAATCTCGTCGAAATCATTTTGAAAAACAATGGATTTGACGTAATCAACCTCGGCATCAAAGTTCCGCCGGAAGATTTGATCCTCGCCTGGAAACAGCATCAGCCGGACGCCATCGGCCTGAGCGGTCTTCTCGTGAAAAGCGCGCAACAAATGGTCATCACCGCGTCCGACCTGCGCGACGCCGGCATCCGCGTGCCGCTCCTCGTCGGCGGCGCGGCGCTTTCCGAAAAATTTACGCGCACCAAAATCGCGCCGAGCTACACCGAAGCCGTCTGCTACGCGAAAGACGCCATGTCCGGTCTGCACCTAATGAACGAGCTTACAAATCCTGCGCGCCGTGACGAGGTGATGCTTGAGCATACGTTTGTCGAAGGGGCGGCTGCCGCCCCAATCGGCGTGGCTGTAACGGTCGCGGTTGTCAGCGAAGATCGCTCCTCAAAGGTCCGCGCCGATTTGCCAATTCCGGCCGTGGCCTCGCTCGATCGCAAGGTGCGCCAGGTCCCCGATCTCGACGAAATCTGGAGTTACATCAATCCCATCATGCTCTTCAACCGGCATCTCGGTTTCCGCGGCAATTTTGAAAAATCACTTGCCGACCGCGACCCGCGCGCGCTGGAGCTTGCCGCCGACATGGAAGAAGTGAAATCCGAAGCGCGCAAATTCATGAAGGTTCGCGCCGTCTGGCAATTTTTTGAAGCCGAGCGCGCCGGCAACTCCATTCAACTTTTCGCGCCCGGCGCCGCCGCTCCGCAGCACGTTTTCCGATTTGAGCGCCAGCGCATTCCCGACGGTCTCTGCTTGAGCGACTATGTCCTCCCGCCGGAGGGAAGCGCGCGCGATCACGTCGCGCTTTTCGTCGTCACCGCCGGTGATGGCGTCCGCGCGCGCAGCGAAGAAGCCAAGAACGCCGGATATTATTTCCGCTCGCATGGCTTGCAGGCCCTGGCAATTGAAAGCGCCGAGGGCTGCGCGGAATGGCTGCATCGCCGCATCCGCGAAGATTGGGGCTTCCCCGATCCAGCGGACATGACCATGCAGCAGCGCTTCAGCTCGCGCTATCGCGGCAAGCGCTACAGTTTTGGCTATCCCGCGTGCCCGAATCTCGATGATCAGGCCGGCCTTTGGAAATTGTTGCGTCCCGAAGAAATCGGCGTGCAGCTCACCGAAGGCATGATGATGGACCCGGAAGCCAGCGTCAGCGCGCTCGTGTTCCACCATCCCGATTGCACTTATTTCTCCGTCGGCGATCAGCCCGATTCGCCCGCGGATTCCGCTGACGCCCCCGTCCGCCCCGCCCGTTGCTAAGCGCCCAGCGTTGGAATGGCAATCACTTAAACAACACGACGCAAGCTTGGCTTAAACACTCGGCCTTCAATTTTGCTTTCTCTTCGGGCGTCAATTTCCACACCTTGCCATCGAGCAGCGCTCTGACTAATCCCACTTCGCTCAAGGCCGCTACCTTGCGGTCATGGGTCGCATTGGGGGCATCCATCATGCCGTCTCCACCGGCCCACTGTTTGTGAAACTCATCGAGCCTCGCTTCGATCCTAGCCTTGTCGCTCGCCAAGCCAAAATTGGAAAGTCGATCGGCGGCCTCCACCGCGGTCATCGTTGACATGTTGTCCGACTCCAGATCGATCCGCAGCAGAGCGAGGAGTGCCTCTGGAAACGGCACATGCCTCGTGCGAAATACATACTCGATCGGGATGTATGCAAACTGAGCTTCATCGCCAAGCGCTTCGAGTTCTTGCACCCCTGTCTTGGGTGTGTAGCGCAAAAAGTACGCAATGTACGGCCCGTCATCGCTCGCGCGCCAATGCAGCCGATTCTTATAAATCTCCATCAACCCGGGCAGCATCGCTTCACTTCCAAACACGCCGGCCAGTTCTGCCTTTCGTTGCATGTGCGCATTGTCTGGGCCGCTCAAACCCTTCAGTTGGGAAAGCAGGCAGCCATCCACCTCTGGAAGGGTCTTCGCTGGCAGCCCGGCAAGGTCCGCCGGCTGGACCATTGAAGATGGATCGCAGATTTCCTGCACGGCGTATCGGCGCGCGCGATCCGGCGTAATTTCGATGAGCTTCCGCAGTGCAGCGGAATGCGCTTGCGCTCGACTGGAATCATCGAGAATCGCTTCAAGATCGGCAGTCATCGAACTGCTGGCAAAACGGTCCCACAGGAAAATGAGTCTCGCCTGAGCGGGAGGATCCATGTTTGGAAACCACTGCTGCGCGAGAGGACGGATTTCTTTCAGATCAGCCGGCTCCGACGCTGCCGTCTCCAGGAAGTAAACGGTATCTCGCTGATTGAATCCGGCGCGTTGCGGAAGTGTGGCAATGATTTCCCTCAGATGCCGCTCCCGCTCGGCTCCTTCGATGGACGATATTGGGTCGGGCGGCCGGCCGGCCATCGCCTGCATGCCTTCGACCGGCTCATCCCTCATGTATTTACTCGTGTCCCGCATTGCGTCCAGCAACCAATCATCCGGCACTCGTTCTGTGTCTCGCCATGCGGCTTCTAGCAACTCCATCTGAAGTTTCAGATTTCGCGAACTCCCCAAGCCGATCTTCATCAAGGCTTGGACACCGTCGCCTCCGTTGTAGATCAGCAACCAATGAACTTTTGCGCGAATCGCATCGTCTCCACCCAACCCAGCGAGTTCGGTCGCAGGCTCCAATCGCGCTCGGCCCTGCGTGACGGCCAATCTCTCGTTCAGCCACTTCACTAGATCGGTTTCAGCGGCTTCGTCGGGCGGAAGCAGCTCAATCGAAACCGCATTCGTCGTGCGCGGCTTTCCGTCCAGCCGCTCAGTTGTCACGGAAATCTCATAGCGCCCTGGTATGCGAAACACAAAACTCTGGTTCAGCACCACCGACACCGAAACCGGTTTCTCGTTTGGCTCCCACATGGACGCATAGTCGTGTGAGTTG
>Ga0335078_10016195_pt1 | contig 11059 bp, 11 predicted proteins | sample Lox_Sample_32_FD_206711 | JGI IMG/M metagenome (GOLD analysis project Ga0335078, IMG submission 206711) | Soil microbial communities from Loxahatchee National Wildlife Refuge, Florida, United States - Lox_Sample_3.2 | ecosystem: Environmental > Terrestrial > Soil > Wetlands | place: USA...
ATCGTCTTCTGCTTGGAGCTGGGGATCTTTCTGGTGGTCTTCCCATGGTCCGAATTCTGGGACCGCAGCTTCTTCCCGTCGCTCGCCCCCCAGTGGCGCCTGTATTGGCAGAACACCTACCTGCGCGGCGCCGTCAGCGGTCTGGGAATCGTGAACGTGTACATCGCGCTGGTCGAAATCGTCCGGCTCCGCCGCTTTGCCCGGCGCTCCTGAGCCGGCGGCCGGCCCGCGCTTACGCATAACCCAGCTTGCCCCGCCTGCCCACATATGCCGCTATCCAGAGCGCCAGCGTAGCCAGCACATAAAACACCGTCGCAAAACGCGCAGGCGTCATCCCCATGAAGTCCAATCCAGGCACGTGATTCATGGGACCGGCGTACCACCACAGCGTGTACAGGGCCTCGAAAAGCCTGCTCGATCCGCTCCAGACACCCAGCGCCAGCGCGAAGCTGGGCACAAACAGCGCTCCCGCTAGCCACGCGGAAAAGCCCAGCCAATCGCCGCCCATCAGCGAACGAATCCCCAACCCGCCGCCGGTCGAGACCGCCAAAACCACGCCGGCGGCCCAGACCGCGGGCAATTGCCTGTCGAGCGCATGCGCGCACGAAAACACCAGCTTCCCGGTGTCGTAGCGGGCCTCACGCGCGCCCATTTGCGACCAGATCAGCACCGGCCAGAGCCAGGCGCATGCCGCCACGGCCTGGCGCGCCTGCACGTCCGGCACGGCAAGGCTGGCCGCGAACAGGCCGGCCGCCACCAGGTACCACCACCAGCCGCGCCCTTTCAGCATCAGGCGCAACTCGGAAACGACCAGGCGCGCGAACCGGCTGCCGTGCGCTGTCCGTACCAGGGGCGTCAACTGGCCGGCGGCTGCGCGGGCGACTGGCGCCCCGTTGGCGCCGGCGCGATCTTCCTCCGGCTCGGGCGCTTCCTTCTTGCCCCGCGCAGCCCATCGGGCGCGCCCGCGGGCCGGATCGAAGCGGTGGAAGAACAGCGCGGCCAGCCAGGCGATGCCCATCGCGATGGCGACCCATTGCAAGCGGCCCAGCAGCACCTGCGGAGTCCAGTCGACGCCGTTCCAGAGAAATGTTTTGGTGGCGTGCACGGTAGGCCCCGCCTGCAACGTAAATTGGTCCTCGCGGTGCGACGGGTCGATCAGTTTCAGCGCCCCCGTCATGTTGCGCATGAAAAAGCCGAGCCCCAGGTAGTCGTTCACGCCCGTAGCCCCGCTCAAGCCCACATAGGCCGCCCATGCGAAAAAGTAGATCACGTTGCCGGCGCCGCCGCGAAGCAGTGGCAGGGTCTCGAACAACACCGCGATCGCCGCGGTCATGGCCATAGCCGGCAGTGCCACCCATACGAAGGGAGCCAGCAGCTTGGCCGGTTCCAGGCCGCCGCCCTCCGCGCGCACCAGTTGCAGGATCGCGGCCGCCCCGGCTAGCACGGCGACCATCGCCGCCAGCACCGCGAAGTTGCTGAGCGCCTTGCCCAGAGTATACAGACTCTTGCTCATAGGCGTGGTCGCCAGCACCAGCCCCACGCGCGTCTGTGCGTCGCGCTGGATGGTGTTCTTCACCATGTAGAATCCGGCCAGGGTGATGAACGTGGTCGAGACCAGTGTCATCATGCTCCCCACCCAGGCGGAGTTGTACACGCCGCGATATTCGCCCAACTCCAGGGAGATGGTCCCCGAGTAAGTGAGAAAGGCGAGGCCGGCGGCAAACGCCAGCGTCAGCAGGAAGCTGTAGCGGCGGACGCGCTCCAGAAAATCGGCGCGGGCCAGGTGATACAGCGCGCGGCCCCGCGTCATCTGGCGCTCGCCTCCGCGCGCTGGGCCCGGTGCGTCGAAAGACAGTGCAGGTATGCATCCTCCAGCGTGGCCGCCACGGGTACGGCGCCCGCGGGCGCGGATTCCGCCAGCAGCCGCACGTGCACGCCATCCGCCCGCCGCACCGTGCCGCTGATCAGATAGCGCTGCTTGGCGGCGCTCAGCTCCGCGCTGGGAATGACCCATTCCCAAACCCTGCCTTCGGCCGCGCGCAGCAACTCTTCGGGCGGCGCGTGCGTCACCAGCGTGCCGCTTGAGATGAGGGCGATTTCCGTGGCGGTGGCTTCCACGTCGGACACGATGTGGGTCGAAAGAATCACGATGCGGTCTCCGGAAAGGTCCGACAGTAGATTGCGGAAGCGCACGCGCTCTTCCGGATCGAGGCCCGCCGTGGGCTCGTCCACGATGAGCAATTGCGGATCGTTCAGCAGCGCCTGTGCGATGCCGATGCGTTGCCGCATGCCTCCCGAATAGCCGCCCAAAGGCCGCTTGCGCACGTCGGCCAGGTTGACCAGTTGCAGCAACTCGTCAATGCGGCGGCGGGCGCTGGCCGCATCCAGTCCCTTCACCGCGGCGAAGTATTCCAGAAACTCCACCGCGTTCAGGTTCGGGTACACGCCGAAGTCTTGCGGCAGATAGCCGAGCACCGCCCGCACCGCGTCGGGCTCGCGCTGCAGATCGGCGCCGTTCCAGGTCACCGTGCCTTCGGTCGCGCGCGTGATGGTGGCGATGATATTCATCAGGGTGGTCTTGCCCGCGCCATTCGGCCCCAGCAGTCCCAGCACCCCCGGCCCCAGTTCCAGGCTGAAATTCCGCAGGGCCCACACCTTGCCTTTATAGAGCTTGCCGGCTTTGTCGATGATGAGTTGCAAAATGTCTGTCGCCCTTTCACCTGGCAGTAACGAGAAACCTCGCGCGCGAGTTCCTTCGGACTTGACAACGTCATCATAATGACTGTGTGGACTTGGTTACGCGAGTCAGCACCGCCGCGGATGCCGCGCTGGCCGATCACCAGTACGCCAGCTTCATCGATGTGCTCACCGGCATGAATCTGTTGCACAACGTGGAAGCGTGGCATAACGGGCGCGTCCCATACCTGGACGAGATGGTGCAGGGTAGCCCGGAGAAGCTGCTCAAGGTGATCGAATTATTCCAACAATGGGCGGCCGCCCGCGGTCTCCGTCGCGAGGATCTGCCGCCGCACGCTTCCTGCATCCCCCGGCCGCCGAAATACCACACCGCCAGCCAGTTTCCGGTGCTGGAGCAGGCCTTCCGGCTGCATTTCGTCTCGCCGCAACTTCCGGCAAGGAAGCTCGAAAAACTGCGCGAAAAGGTCAGCGCGGCAGCGCCGCCCACGGTGTTCTCCATCGTGAAGGACTCCAAGTGTTCCGAGTGCCATCGGGAATTGTGGAAGGGCGAGCTCCTCACCATGCAGGGCAACCAGCTGGTGTGTATGGAATGCGCGGACCTCGACCACCTGGTTTATTTGGGAAGCGGCGATGCGGCGTTGACCCGCCGCGCCACGAAGCATAGCGGGCTGTGGGCGGTGGTGGTGCGGTTCAGCCGGTCGCGCGGGCGCTACGAGCGTCAGGGCGTGCTGGTCGAGCCGGAAGCTCTCGAGAAAGCCGAAGAGGAATGCCTTGCCGATGCCGATCTGCGGGCCGCCCGCCAGGTGCGCGATGCCCAGCGGCGGCAGCTCGAAGATGTCGAACTCGCCGCGCGCATGGCGGAGCGAATTCGCGTCCTGTACCCCGGCTGCCCGCCCGAAGAAGCCTGCGGCATCGCCGCCCATACTGCCGTGCGCGGCAGCGGACGCGAGGGCCGTTCGGCCGCCGGCCGCGCGCTCGACGATCATGCCCTGGCGCTGGCCGTGGCCGCGTGGGTGCGGCATCGCCACACCCGCTACGACGAACTGCTCATGAGCGGCCAGGAGCGCGCCGCCGCGCGCCGCCAGATCCGCGAAGAGATGGATAGCCTGCTGGAGCGCTGGGGCAAGCCGTAAAAGCGAGGGCTGCTCCGCCCTCTACGCCTGCTTCGCCGCCAGATCGCCGATGACCGGCAACACCACCTTTTTCCCCTGGTAGGTCTGCAGCAGCATGAAGATCCACAGGATGAAGAAAGCCAGGTCAATCAGGCTGATCAGATACCACATGCCCCAGGGAAGAACGGCCCTGAGCGCCACCCAGACGATGATCACGGCCACATGCATGAAGATCGACTGGAAAGCGTGAAAGCGAATCAGCTTATTCTTGTTGTAAGGCTCCAGAACCAGGAAAATGATCCCGGTCACGAGTCCTAGCAGGTAACAAAGAGCCGCCGCGGTATTCTCCGGCATTCCGGCGGCAGACACCGGCGACGCAGCAGGGGCTGCGGGCGCGGCAGCGGGCGCGGCTGGATCCACCGCCGTCCCGCATTTCGGGCAATAGCGCCCTTCGACTGCGGCGCCACAACTTGGACAAAAAGCCATATAGTTCCTCCGTTTCTCAATTCTGCATTACGCGGCTCGTCCCATGCGCGGGGCGGCGATGGAAAACACCAGGCCTCCCAGGGCCGCGCCCAGGATAATCGCCAGGTTTCCCGCACCAATCATTGCGACAATCAGGCCGGCAAGTCCGCCCATTGCCATGCCCACCAACGCCACCAGGAGTCTTTTTAACATACTGCTATGCTCATAGTAACGGTGAATACGGGAATTGTCATCTTTGCGCACGGCTCTAGCGTCCCATCCGCGAACGCAGCGGTCCGGGGTGTAGCCGACGCGGCGGCAAGCGCCGGTAAGTTCGAGCACGTGGAGGCCGCCTTCCTGGAGGCCAAGCCGGACCTGGCCGAGGCCGTGGCGCGCCTGGCCGATGCCGGCATAAGACGAATCCTGGTGGTGCCCTATTTCTTAACCTTGGGGATTCATCTGCAACGCGACCTGCCGGCCATCGTGGAACAATTATCCCGCGCACACGAAAACGTCGAAATCCTGGTCACGCCACCGCTTGATGGCCATCCGGCACTGGTACAAGCGTTGCTCGACCGTGCTCAGACAGCACTAGCCGACTGGAAACAAATGACTTAGCTCCGGCGATGCAATTGACTTGACAACAACACACTAAAATTTAATAATGAGAGTGTACTAATAAGCGTCAGGAGGCTTGCAGAAACACACATGGGAAAGATTATAGGCATCGACTTGGGAACCACGAATTCCGTGGTCGCCGTCATGGAAGGCGGCCAGCCAACCGTGATCGCCAACCAGGAAGGCAACCGCACCACACCGTCCGTCGTGGCGTTCACCAAGAGCGGAGAAAGGCTGGTCGGACAGGTTGCTAAACGGCAGTCCATCACCAATCCCGAGAATACGATTTTCTCGATCAAACGCTTCATGGGGCGGCGTTATGACGAAGTCACGGAAGAAATGAAGATGGTCCCTTACAAGGTCGTGCGCGGGGACAGTTCCGACGCCCGCGTGGACATCGGCGGCAAGAAGTATTCGCCGCCGGAAATCTCGGCGATGATCCTGGTTAAGCTGAAGGAAGCCGCCGAAGCCTACTTGGGTGGCAAGGTCACCCAGGCCGTCATCACGGTCCCGGCCTACTTCAACGACGCGCAGCGGCAGGCCACCAAGGACGCGGGCAAGATCGCGGGCCTGGAGGTCATGCGTATCATCAACGAACCCACCGCGGCGGCGCTGGCCTACGGCCTGGACAAAAAGAAGAACGAGACCATCGCGGTTTACGATTTCGGCGGCGGTACGTTCGATATTTCGATCCTGGAAGTGGGCGAGGGAGTGGTGGAAGTGAAGTCCACCAACGGCGACACCCACCTGGGCGGCGATAACATCGACCAGCGCGTCATGGACTGGATCATCACCGAGTTCAAGCGCGAGTCCGGGATCGAACTGTCCAAGGACCAGATGGCGCTGCAGCGGCTCAAGGAAGCGGCCGAGAAGGCCAAGATGGAGCTGTCCACGCTGCTGGAGTCCGAGATCAACCTGCCGTTCATCACGGCGGACGCCACCGGCCCGAAGCACCTCACCATGAAGCTGACGCGCGCGCGTTTCGAGCAGATGGTGGAGGACATCGTACAGCGCTCCGTGGGGCCGTGCAAGCAGGCGCTGGCGGATGCCAGCGTCACTCCCAGCCAGATCGACGAAGTGGTCCTGGTGGGCGGCCAGACGCGCATGCCGCGCATTCAGCAGATCGTGCGCGATCTGTTCGGCAGAGAGCCGCACAAGGGCGTGAATCCGGACGAGGTCGTGGCGGTGGGGGCGGCGGTGCAAGGCGGCGTGCTGGGCGGCGAAGTTAAGGACGTGCTGCTGCTGGACGTGACCCCGCTGTCGCTGGGCATCGAAACGCTGGGCGGCGTGTTCACCAAGCTCATCGAGCGCAACACCACCATCCCCACGCGCAAGAGCGAGACATTCTCCACGGCGGCCGACAATCAGCCGTCGGTCGAGATCAAGGTGTTCCAGGGCGAGCGCGCCATGGCGCAGCACAACCGCTTGCTGGGCGTGTTCCAGTTGGGCAACATTCCACCGGCGCCGCGCGGTATTCCGCAGATCGAGGTGACCTTCGATATCGACGCCAACGGCATCTTGAATGTCGCCGCCAAAGACAAGGCCACCAATAACGAGCAGAAGATCACCATCACCTCCTCCTCCGGTCTGGCGAAGGACGAAGTGGACAAGATGGCCAAGGACGCCGAAGCGCATGCGGCGGAGGATCGCCAGCAACGCGAAACCATCGAGACGCGCAACCGCGGCGATGCCATGATCTACAACGTCGAAAAGACGCTGAAGGAGCATCGCTCCAAGATCAGCGACGAGGAAGCGCGAAACATCGAAGAGGCCATCGCGGAAACCCGCAAGGCCATGCAGGGGAACGAACTCAATGTCCTCAATGCAGCCATCGACAAACTGACATCCGCCAGCCACAAGCTGGCGGAGGCCATGTACAAATCCGCCTCGCAGCCGGGCGCTGGGCCTGGGCCGGGAGCCGATGGCGGTCCGGGCGCGGGTGGCGAAAAGAAGAAAGACGACGTGGTGGACGCCGAGTTCGTGGACGTCGACGACAAAAAATAGTGGCCGGTGGTTAGTGGCTAGTGGCCAGTGGTTTTGACAAACCCACCAGTCACCAGCCACCAGCCACCAGCCACGGATTTCCTATGTCTTCCAAGCACGACTACTACGAAACGCTGCACGTGGCCAAAGGCGCCAGCCAGGACGAGATCAAGAAGTCTTACCGCCGGCTGGCGCGCAAGTTTCATCCTGACGTGAACCCGGGCGACAAGGCCGCCGAGGAGCGTTTCAAACAGGTGCAGGAGGCCTACGATATCCTGAGCGACGCCCGCAAGCGGCAGGTCTACGATCAGTATGGTTTCTATTCGGACAACATAACGGGGGGCGGCGGCCCGGGAGGCGGCGGCCCAGGGGCCGGACCGGGTCCGCAGCCCAACATGAATTTCGACAGCTTCGACTTTTCGGACTATTTCCAGAGGGGCGCGCCGGGCGGCGGACGGCGCGCTGCGGCCGGAAGCGCAGGCGGCTTCCGGGATATTTTCTCGAACCTCTTCAACCGCGGGGAAGCGCCGCAAGCGGCGCCGGAGAAGGGGGAAGATCTCGAGTACTCGCTGAATATCGATTTCTGGCAAGCCATCAAGGGCACCCAGATGCGGCTCAATATCACGCGCTATGACACATGTTCCACCTGCCACGGAAGCGGCTCGGCGGGCGGCCAGACCGTGACCTGCCCGGAATGCAACGGAACGGGATCGGTATCCCAGATGGCCGGCGCCATGCGCTTCAACCTGAGTTGTCCCAAGTGCGGCGGCACTGGCAAGCTGAAGAACGCCTGCCCCACGTGTCAGGGCGAGGGCCGCATCGCACATACCGAGACGGTGGACGTGCGCATCCCGCCAGGAGCCCGTAATGGCTCGCGGCTGCGCGTGCCGGGCAAAGGCAATGCCGGCTCCATGGGGGCTCCGCCCGGCGATCTCTACATCACCACGCGCGTGGAGGAGCATCCCTTCTTTCACCGCGAGGGCGACGACATACACATCCGCGTGCCGGTAGCCGTGTGGGAAGCCGGGCTGGGCGCCAAGATCGAGGTGCCCACCATCGACGGCCGCACCCTGCTGAAGATCCCGCAAGGCACTCACAGCGGGCAGAAATTCCGCATGCGGGAGAAGGGCGTCTTCAATGCCCGCACCAACCAGCGCGGCGATCAGATCGTGGAGGCCGACATCCAGACGCTGAAGGTTCAGGATGAACGCACCAAGGAGATTCTGCGCGAGTTGGCCGGGCTGCATCCGGAAGATCCGCGCGCGGAGCTTTGGACGGCGCTGTAAAGGACGCGCGTTATGGGCAAAGGAAAATCCAAAGGCTCGTACATGATCTCGTCGGTGGCCGAGCAGTACGGCATCCACCCGCAGACGCTGCGTCTCTACGAAAGAGAAGGGCTGCTGAAGCCTTCCCGCAGCGATGGCAACACCCGGCTATTCACCGATGGCGACCTGGAGCGCCTGGAGGTGATTCTGCATCTCACCCGCGAGTTGGGAGTCAACCTGGCCGGAGTGGAGATCATCCTGAATATGCGGGAAAAGATGGCCGAGATGCAGGCGCAGATCGAAGAATTCGTGAGCACTCTGAACCGGGAACTGGTGGCGCGCCGCCGCCCGTCGGCGCAGGAAGAAAAGCACTCCCTGATTCGCGTAGTCAATTATTCCGGCGTGACGCCGGCGGCTCCCGCCCGTAAAGGCCGCAGCCAAGGCCAGGGGTAGGACAGTTCCAGCCTGGCATCGCTCTCAGGCGCTCTGCGTGGTGCTCCACGAACCCGGATGGTCCTGGGTGTCCGGTTGTCCCGTTTGCAAACCCGCCTGTTCCAGTTGCTGCAAGGTATAGTAGCGCCCCGGCTGGATGCCCGAGACCGTGCCGCTGTAGCCCGGCACGCCATAAGTGCCGGTCGTGCCAATCTGATTGGCTTCAGAAATATAGATGGGCTGAGGTCCGGAGGACTGTTCCGGCCCGGCATAGCCCAGCTCCTGGGATGTGTAAGTGGTCCCTTCATAGTTGATCGGCCCGGGATCCGACCAATAGGCCGACGTATCGATGGCGTCTCCCAACGACAGCCGCTGCGCATTTTCCATGGCCAGATTCTGATCGAACTGCTGTTGCACCTGCTGGCTTGGAATACCGGGCAACTGAGACTGATACTCGGCGGGGTTGTCCCCGGTCAGGCCGGAAAACACAGTGCTTAGTTGATTGTCCAGCGCTTGTGTATAAATGGTGTCCGGGCCAATCACGCTGCCGGCCGGGTAGTTGTTGGGCGCCCCGGCGACGGGTTGATAAGAAATGTGGGCGTCGCTGGCATTCCCCGCTTCCGCCCAGTAGCTGTCGAGCCAACCCTGAACATCCGGATCGCCCAGGCTGGTGTCGGCGGCGCTAGCCGTACTCGCCGCTGCGTCCGACGCGGAGGCGGCCGACGCGGAGGCGGCCGACGCGGAGGCGGCCGAGGCGGTGGCGGCCGAGGCGGTGGCGGCCGTAGCGGTGGACACGTCCGTTTTCGGGATCGCTGCTTCTGCGGCGTCTTCGAATAACATCTCAAAAGTGACAGGCCCCGCCGCTGCCTGGCTTTGTGGCTTTTCTATCGCCTCGGTCGGCCTTTCGATCGCCTCGAAGCGCAGGTTGCTTACCGCTTGAATCATCCCATTTCTCCCTGGCGCGCCGGTACGCCGGCTTTCGCGCGCCGACCAACGCACTTGCAAATCAAGCGCCACAGTCAGCCCTATCGCTGAGTCACGGAAGATCAACACAGGGCGGGCTGGCCGGACACGAAGCTGGGCAAAGCCGGCGACACCATCTTGACATTGCTGCGGTTCGCGTCATGAAATTGACACCTCGCATGTGGGGGCAGGCACCTTGCCTGCGGCGGGTCACAAGCTGGCGTCCGCCACTATCTTTATGAAAAAAAGCACAGACCGCCCATAAATCCCCCGCAGCCGCGGCGTCGGCGTGCTAATGTGTGTCCAGATCGGTAAACCGCGGCCGTGCCCGCCGCGGCGCCTGCGGCACGCGCGTTCCCCAATTCCGCACCACTACGACCAAGAGGCGCACAGAAGCACGAAGGCAAAAAAGGAGAAACTTCTATGTCAACGACACCGGTGCAGCCCAGCCTGCCGCGGTATCCGATTTCAGACTTGTACCTGTTTGCGAATTATGCGGACCGGGCCGCATATCTGGCCGCGGCGGCAACGCAGGCTCCACCCTTCAACCCAGCCTTGCCGATCAAGGGATGGGCCGATCCGGCGCCCAACGGACAGCCGTACTTAGTGTTCGATGACGCGTCCGGCCAGGCGCTGGAACTGAGCGTGCCGGCGGCTGCCGCGGCAGCCCTGAATCTGCCGGGGACGTACAACTATCCGGCTTACGTGGAAACATCCACCGCCGCGCAGATTGTCGGACCGTACGGGCCGATCTCGCAGGTGGCGGCCAACGAAGTCTGCTTGCAATCCGACGCGCAGGCGGTGGCAAATGCCATCGAGCCCCTATACCCCGGCGAGGCCGTGATGGTAGCAGACGGATCGTTCATAGGGATTTACCATACGGTCTACGGAACCGATCCCCGCAGGCAGTGGATTATCGAAGTCGCGGGCGTGTCCCTGGGTTGGGCGCAAGCTTGGATCGAGGCGCAGAATGCGCACGGCGTGGGCGCTCCCGGCCATTGGGCTCTAGCGCCCATTCCCGGCGACGCCGTGAGCACGCCGTTTCTGCAATGGATTCAAGATCCACAGGTAACCGCTGCGCCGGCAGACGCATGCACGGCGCCGGTGCCAATCCGGCCGCTGCTGCCCAATGAGGAATTTATCCTGGTCGAGCCAGCCGATCCGCTGTTTGGCACGGCGCAGTGGATGGTCCGGCGCACCGACATGGCCCCGGCGATTACGCTCGTGCAGGTGGAGCAGCTCGTGGCGCAGTACAACGCGCAGCCAGGAGTCATCGCAATCCAGCTAAAATGAAGAGATGTTGCGACTCATGCCGATTGTCCTGGTGGCCGCCGCCTCTTTTGCTCAGACCCCGCCGGCCACACCCGAGAAGTCTCCCTTGCAGTCCTCTCCGCAGGCTCCGCCGGAGGTGGACGCCGCCTTGCGAGCCCGCGTCTCCCAGTTCTACCAATTCGAAGTGGAGGAGAAATACTACCAGGCGTTGCAACTGGTGGCGGACGACACCAAGAATTCGTACGTGGGTGC
>Ga0335078_10016196_pt1 | contig 11058 bp, 5 predicted proteins | sample Lox_Sample_32_FD_206711 | JGI IMG/M metagenome (GOLD analysis project Ga0335078, IMG submission 206711) | Soil microbial communities from Loxahatchee National Wildlife Refuge, Florida, United States - Lox_Sample_3.2 | ecosystem: Environmental > Terrestrial > Soil > Wetlands | place: USA: Florida...
AATAACCAACACTAAAACAAAAAACGACTCACAAACCAAATGATAAAACACCCCGATAAGTTGCAGGTCATTCTGCGGCGGGGCGAAATCAAGTCGCTGACTTTCGACCGCAGGACTTCGGAGGTCAATTTGCAAATCGAAGACACCACCGGCCTGGTGAAGAGTGTGCCTGTAACCATCGAGGGGTTGGAACCGGGCGAGTACCGGGTGCGTATGGAGAACTCCGAACTCCGGACGCGGGGAGCGGAGAAACTCGCGTTCGAGGTGCCGGTTGAGGAGGCGAAGTCGCTGCGCATTTCGAGGGCAGTGATGAAGTAGCAGAGACGGTCAATTGTGACCTTCTGCGATAATGGCGAGTTGCTCATACGGCAGTCCCAGCGCCGAAACGGGCCAGTAGCAATGAAAAATGAGACAACTTCAGATACAGGGTCTGGCTCATGTCCAAAGCTGAAGGGGAATGGGGCGCGGTTTCGCGCCGCCGATTTCTCAGGGCGCTCGCCTCGACAGGGCTGAGCAGCATCGTCCCTCCGACGTTATTCCTTCAAACCAATGCCGGAAAGCCCGCGCCCGCCTTACCCGCCTTTGAGGAGATTCCTCCCTCGCGCAGCGGTATTACGTGGACGCACGTAGCGGGCCTTTCTTCCAACATGAACGAACCGGAAACCATGGGTGCCGGCTGCGGTTTTCTTGACTACGACAACGACGGCTGGATGGACATTTATCTGGTGAACAGTGGGCCGTGCGACTTCTTCACCCCAAAGCAGCCCCTGCGCAATGCCCTGTACCGCAATAATCGGGATGGCACTTTCACCGACGTGACGCAAAAAGCCGGCGTAACGGGAAACGCTTACGGCATGGGCGTCGCCGCGGGCGACTACGACGGGGATGGCTTTCCGGATCTCTACGTTACTCAGTACCCGCACAGCGTCCTCTACCACAACAATGGCGACGGCACATTCAGCGACGTCACAGCGAAGGCTGGGGTAGCGGCGCCGGGATGGAGTACGAGCGCTGCCTGGTTCGATTACGACAACGACGGGCGGCTGGACTTGTTCGTTTGCCAGTATCTAAAGCTGGACACGAGCATCTGGTGTGGAAACAAACTTCTCAACGAACGCTGGTACTGCCTCCCCACGGTTTACAAATCGACGTCCTCCTGGCTGTTTCACAACAATGGTGACGGCACATTTACCGACGTCAGCGAGGAAAGCGGGATCGCGCAATCCCTGGGAAAGGCACTGGGAGTTGTCGCAGCCGATATCAACAACGACGGCTGGATGGACCTCTTCGTCGGCAATGACACGGAGCCGAACTTCCTCTGGGTCAACCGTGGCAAGGGCCGTTTCGAAGAGACTGGGGCGCTCGCGGGTGTGGGTTTCAGCGCCTTCGGCCGCGCCCGGTCGGGCATGGGAGTGGATGCTACCGACTACGATCAAGACGGCAAGATCGACCTTTTTCTAACCACCGTGGATCACGAGATGTTCTCGCTCTACCACCAGGAGCGAGGTGACATTTTCAGCGACGTCGCCCCGCGCTTTGGGATCGCCTCGCAGACCTTCTACCTGAGCGGCATGGGCATGAAATTCTTCGATTACGACAATGACGGCAACCCCGACATCATCCTCTCCAATGGCCACCCCGAACTGAATGTGGCAAAGATGGTGCAGGGCGTGACCTATGAGGAGCCCATGTTGCTGTTCCGCAATACCGGAAAAGGCTTCGAAAATGTCAGCAAGCAGAGCGGCGCGATCTTTTCCAAACTGATCGCCGGCCGCGGCTTGGCCGTGGGCGACTTCGACAACGACGGTTCCGTGGACGTGCTGGTCTCGGTCGGGGATAACGCGCCCATTCTTCTGCGCAACAACGCGGGCCGGCAAAACCACTGGTTGGGGGTCCGGCTCATAGGCCGGAAGTCCAATATTGACGCGGTCGGCGCCAAGGTCACCTACCGCTCCGGCGACTTTCAGCGTGCTTGCTACAAGTTTGGCGGTGGTAGCTACCTGGCCGCCCACGATCCGCGTCTAGTGCTAGGCCTCGGGCAGCGAACCAAGGTGGATTGGCTCGAGGTGAAATGGCCGCAGCCCGGCGGCACCACCGAGCGTTTCACCAACCTGCCCCTCGACCGGTACATCACCATCGTCGAAGGGGAAGGAAAGTGGAAGTAAAAGACGGTTATTCCACGATGTCATCCCGAACCAGCTCGCGAAGGGGCAGGTGAGGGACCTTACGACCGCGTCCGGCATCACGGACGCGGACAGGAGTTTCGACATCAACAATAGTGTCTGATCTCATAAGGCGCGGCAGCCGTGGACCCGAGCGACGTTCGCAAAGCCGCTATCGCTTCGTAAGGTCCCTCACCCGTCCTCCTTCGTCGTACGGATTCGGGATGACATCGCGTTAGGCAAGGCTCGATTCGACGATTATTTCGTATGAGGCGTTCTAGTGCGGTTGGGCTGCGTCCGCGGGCCCCACAGTCATCATTCGTGGCTTATTCTTCTCGGCCTCGCGTTGCAGAGCCAGAAGCCGGTCAGCCTCCGGCTTGTTTCCCGTCCGCGCATAGGCGGTGGCGAGCTGGTAGTAGCCCGCGGGGTCAGAGGGATCCATCTCGGTGTACTTCTTGAGCGGTGGGATCGCTTCCTCATACTTCCCTGCCCCATTGAGCGCTATGCCGAGTCCGAGGTAGGCCTCCGCCAGCCCGGCGTCAAATTGCGTCGCCCGGGTAAAGTGTTCGATGGCCTCGTCCGCCTTCTGATTTCTCCACGCCAGGTCGCCGAGCATGAACTCCGCGGCAGGTGAGGTGGGGTTGATTTTCAGCTCAGCCTCGAATTCTTTCCTGGCCTCCTCGCTTGTGGCGGGGTCCAAGGGCTTGGAGAGGAGGATCCGGCCGAGCTGGTAGTGAATGCCCGGCTGATTCGGGTTTTGCTCCAGGATCTTGCGAAACTGCGCGGCAGCATCGTCCAATCTCCCCTGCGCTTGAAATGCCTCGGCGATCAGGGTCTCCGCTTCGGGCGACGAAGGAGACTTTTGTATCAGTTCCTGGGCGGTGCGATTGGCCAGCTCGGAGTAATAGCGGGTGGTGATGTAGAGAACTTTCGGATCACCGGGAAATTCGCGGTTCAGCACGACAAGCGACTCGGCGACTACGTCACGCTGATCGGTAGCCATGCCGCATTGCGCCCGTGCCATTACAGCGTCATGCAGCAGGTCCTTGTCCTGAAGCTTGGGGATGACCTTCTTCAGTATGGGCATCGCTTCTTTGCAACGACCCCTGGTTCCGAGCGTAATGCCACGCTCTGCCGTGGCCGTGGGAGACTCCACAGCCGCTGGAGTCTTGGAAGTTTGGGGCCTGGAGACCTGAGCCCTCAACCATGCGCCTGGGTTTACGGCGACAATAGCGGCAACCACCACAAAAGCGCACCGAAACTTCGGAAAACCGAGTTCAATGCGGCGTAGATTCATAAGCCATTATATTCACGACGGGTTCGCCCTGGGTCAACGCCTGAAACGCTCATCACCCGGAACGACCGTCAATAGGAGGCTTCCACCGTGATCTTGCCCTGTCGTCCTGACGGGATGTTCACAACTTCCTGCCCGGGTGAAAAATCGGCCCATGGAGCGCCGTTGAGCGTTACGCTGCGAAGTACCTTGCCGCCGGGCACGCGCAAGCGCAGCCTGGTGGCCGCTTGATAACCCTCCGGCAAGTGCAGGACCGCAGAGATTTTTCCGTGGTCAATGTCAGAGTGCAGCTCGTAACCCACATTTCCGAAGCGGGTCGGTGCATCCGTGACCGCGATGGTTTTCCCCTGTTCAAGCCAGACCCTCGGCGTGGCTTTCGCGAGCCAGACGACCGGATCATCCGGGTTTTCAAACACTAGCATCCACTTGGTGAAGGTCGGAATGCCGACTTCGGAAGGAGTGCAATAGGGACCTTCCAGTGTGCCATCAATTCGGGCGCCTTCCACGGCAGTCCAGTTTCCGCGCGAATAAATGTGCAATCGGTGGGCATAGTAAAGGAGCAGGAACTCCCGCGGCCAGTCATAAAAGAGCTGGGCGTAGGCGGGCCCATAAGCCAGAAATCCGTTGTAGTAGTGGCCCCCTCTCGGAAGTCCGAAGAGCGACTCACCCCTGGCGGCCAGCGAATCTGTGACCGCTTTGGCCTGCTTTTCCGTCAATTCTGCGGAGTCGAGCATCTCTACGTATGCACGGTCTTTGCCGTATGTCGGAGTATCGCCGGCTACGGCCGGTACATAGGGTGGTTCCTTGCTGCGATCGATCGAGCGTTCGATGGCCGAGTCCATGTCCTTTTTCATCTCCAATGATTCCTGCAGCATGGTGCGGCCTTCTTTTTCGAGATGAGTGTCGCGGAATTTCCGGCCCATTCCGACCCATACTTCACCCAGATCGTGGAATCCCCTGGCAGCTTCTGCGTTGTTGGAAAAATGGGGCTGCATAAAGCGGTAAGGATCGATCTTTAGCGAGCTGTCATGCTCCGACCAGCCGCGAATAATGCCGTAGGTAATGTCCGATGGGGGAACTTCCTTCGATTGTTTTCGCAGCGAACGAAAGAGGTCCACAATGGCCTGCAGCTTCTTTTCATGCTTGCGCAGGAGCTTTTCGTCGTGGGAATAGGCATAGTATTTCGCCACCGCGGTCAGCATTTTGCCGTACTGGCCGATCTCAGGCCCGCGAGTGTCGATCGAGCCATCGTCGCGTACCGAGTTGGTGAAGTAGTCGTCGATATACCGTGCCGCGACATCGAAAAGGCCCCATTCGACAAATGCCACCACACTGGTGTTGAAGGTGTCCTGAAACGTATCCACATTGTTGTAGCCATAGCCGCCAAAAACATTGATCCCACCCAGCGGAGGATAGCCATATTTTGGATGGTCGCCCACGCGCGTGATTTCTTCCAGCAGCAGAGCGTGCAGGCAGAATTCCCTGAGGCTGGGGTCCGGCACATCGATCTTCATGGGAGGATTCAGATCGCGCGCCCAGACTTGATGGACGTGATACAAGGCGTTGTAGAACTCCGCGGCGGATGGCTCGCCTCGCGGCGGGAACGGAAGATGGTGGTAGAAATAATGAGCTTCTTTGAGCCGGTCGCCATCAACCAGCAGGGCGCGGTACCAGACGGGCTGGGTCCAGAAGTGCCCCGGCTCTTCGGCAAACATGGTCTCTTCCCAATACCCGCGCTCTCCGGTGGGAAAAACGAAACGATTCACCGGAAGCCAGCCCCCGACGAGTCCTTCCCAAACGTCATTCCTCGCCCGGGCATCGCGGATTCCGGCAAAGAGCTTGCCCAGGTCAACGTAAATCTCATCGCTGAAGGCGCCGAAGGCGAAGGTGGGTTTATCGTCGGATTGCCGGGTTCCGACAAAACTGGGCACGCGCAACGGAGGAAGTGCGGCCGCAACCGCGGCATAGTCGGGATCGGCCGTGCCGGCGAGCAGTTCCTCGCCGAGGATGTCTTTTTCCGACTTGGCGATTTCTTCCTGGGTCCGCCCGCGATAGAGGGTGACGGGCGCGGCGCTGGTAGGCTCAAGACTCTTGGGCAGGTTCAGAACCACGCCCCGCTTGCCAACGTAAATGATGCTGCCGCGGCGGTCGGTCAATTCTTCGAAGACGGCGAGGTTGCCTTCGGGGTTCCCGATCACGGCCATCAGTGTCCAGGCGCCAAAATTACCGCCCTTCGCTACGCTGACTGGCTGGTGAGCCGCCGCATCCATCACCGTCACTTTTTGCTTTTCGACATCGAAACTTTGAATCTGGATATTCGGAGAAATGCTTAGAGGTGAGGTAGAAGAGTTACCGGCTTGCGCCGCCAGCAATGAGGGGCTTGCAAAAAGCAGGGCAGCCGCGATCAAGAGTGTTGCCAGGAAGGACCAAGCCGAGAACCGAGCGGAAGACCTTCTAATCCGCACATGCCGCGCTTCCAAGCCCGCAGGCTGACCGATCAATGCGTTCACTGCCGCATAGCTCCAAATTTCCATCTCTTCCCCCCCGGCTCGCTCTAAACCCCAACCCTGATCATGAAGGGCATGCTTTTCTGAAGGCTTGTTTGAGAAGCCAAGCATCCGCCACCGCCGAAGAACGCCCATGAAAAAGAAGCCTTAACGGGCTGCATGGCAGCCCGTTAAGGCGGAATCAAGAAAATCCTCGAGCTAGAGACTCAGAACTCTACGTTGAGTCGGAATTCGATCTGGCGCGCGCCCAGACCAGTCTGAGCTGGGTTCGCCTGTACGACCGACGATTCACCGAACGTGGGGCTTTGGATCGGCGCCGAGGTGTTCTGGATGAAACCCTGGCTGGTGCTGTTATAGCCACCTGCCGGGTTCGCCCACACTGGATGGTTCCATACGTTGATGAACTCGCTCTGGAACACAACCTTGAGATTCTCGCGAACCTGGAAGTTCTTCGTGAGCGCCAGATCCTGGCTGAAGGTACGAGGGCCATACAACCACGGGTGTGCGCCGAAAGCTCCCGGTGTCGTGTTCGGCGAAATGGCGCTTATGAAACTTGGACTGAGCGTCATCGCATAGGTCGCGTTCGGAACTCGCCGTACCGTGGAGGCATCGGCAGAGGCAAGCGAGGCTCCGTTAAGATTCACGCCGCCATCCCCGTATACATCGCCCACGGGAGTGTTATAGGGCCCGTTGAAAGTGGCAAAGCCGCCCAGCAACTGATAGGGACCGCCAGTCTGCCAGTTCACGATCGTTCCCACCGACCAACCGCCGACGATCTTGTCGGCAATCCCGCTGTTGTTGACAAACGCCTTGCCTCTTCCGAAGGGAAGATCGTAGGTGCCGTTGGCATGAATCACGTGCCGGTAATCGAACCCGGTTGGGCCATAGCTCAAGCGGGGATCGCGCATGGTGAACATGTTGAACGAACCGGTCCAGGAGTTGTTCGGCTGCACGCCGAGAGCATGGCTCCATGCGTAGTTCACATCGAACTGCATGCCGTGCCAGGTCTTCTGACGGAAATCGACCTGTAGGGAGTGATAGTTCCCGTAGCCGATATCATTCTGGTATCCGGTGGCCTTCCCGGCGTTATAAGGGTTCGCCTGGAAGAAGTTGATGGGATAGCCCGCACCGGTAGTCCCGGCGCAAGGCGAGAAGTTAGCGCCACCGACCAGGTTGCAGAAATATGTTGCGCTTCCGGCAATCGACGAGGCCATGCCGCCGGCTGCGCCGTTATTCAAGTCGGTGACGAAACCGGAATTGGTCATAAAGCCATTTACGTCCGATCCTGCCGCAGCAGTCATGATGGGCAGCGCAGCCTGTCCTGCATAGCCGTTATTGGCGAACGAGCCGCTAACTCCGTGCGCGGCGTTGATGGCCAGATTTTGCTGCGCCTGCTTGAACTCGCTCAAGAATCCGTTTTCGAAGATGTTGACTTCGTTGGGATTCGTGACGATCCATTGGTGCACGCTCCGGTTGCCCATATAGCGAACCTCGAGCACGTTGCTCTTGCCCAAGCCCCGCTGAATGCCGAGGTTCCACGACATTACATAGGGCTGGCGGATGTGCTCGTTAAGACCGTTGACTCCCGACCAATAACCGAAGAATGTCTCCTGCGATTCGGGGATGATGGCCTGGTAGGTGGCAGGGCTTACGAAGTAGGCGTTCGGCTGCGGGTCTCCCAACGCATAGCTGCCTGCAGAAAAGCCTCCAACGGCTTGGGAGGCTGGGGAGCCTGGAACCTGGGGAGATAGACGGAAGCTCTGGTAGAAGGCATAGCCCTCGTTAGACGCCGAGTTCCAGAAGAACTGGTAAGGCTCGGTCATACGACGGAGGCCAAAGCCCGCGCGTATAACGGTACTGTCCCCGCCGAGCAGTTTACCCAGGAAGCCCTCGTCCTTTCTTGGGTTCCAGGAGATGCCCAACTGAGGCTGAGGAGTGTTATACCAGCCGTTGTAGGCACTCGACCTGGCACGGTAGACCGGATTCAGTCCGTTGGGATCGGTGGTAAGGACGCCTGGGTTGAAAATGTTCCCAATCCCCGAAGGGCCCCAGATGCCGACGTTGTCCGCGCTGTGATAGCCCACCGTCAAATCCTTCGAGGGACTGACGAAATCCCAACGCAGTCCTGCGTTAACCGTCAGGTGTGGCGTGGCTTTCCAGGAGTCCTGCACAAACAGCCCGGTGCCGTGCTGGAGTTCGTCAAGGAAATATGCCCCGACGTTGCTCGAGTACTGTTGGGTCTTGATATCAAGCGGGAATCCTGCGCCACCCGGGTCGACGCCGTTGATCCTTCCCACCAAGGTTGCGTACATATTCCTGGCGTTGGTCAAGGCGTTGTCCGATATGTCGGGGAAGTGTGAGGTGAGATAACTGTCAACCGCCCCGTACGCCGGATCGTTGATGTCAAGCCCCATATGGATAAACGGGAAGCCGGCCGGAGAGTTGTAGTAGTGATCCTGCTCGCGGAAGAACGAGAAGCCGAAGCTCACGGTATGACCGCCCTTTTGCCAGGTCACGTTGTCGGACGCGTTAAACAATGGGTAGTAAGTGCCTACAGGTAAGTTGTTCAGTTCAACGCCGGAGGAGCCATAAGCAAAATTGATGGAGGGCTGCGTCAGCCACGCCGGAGTAAGGTCATATCCGTACTGAACGCTGTTGTACAAGTAGCCGGCACGGAAGGAGTTGAGCAGCGTGGGCTTGATCGTCCAGTCCAAACCGAGCGCTTGCGTGAAGTACTTGAAGTTCCCGCTGCCGCCGAATTTCGAATAGTAAGAACCTGGCAATGGAGGCACATCGTAATTCTGCTGGCTGGTCTTTGTCATGTTAAAGGACAGGAACAGCCGCAGATTGTCGCGCATGTTGTAGTCGACGCGAGCCGTAGGGAAATACTGGGTCAGAGGAGTGGAATAGTTAAATGTTGTGTCGACGAGATTGGAATCTGCGTTAGGAGTTGAGGTACCGGCCGCCACTGCGTCATTGATATTGCCGAAAATTGCTGCGACGTTCGAATTGACGGTGCTGGGCAGCCCCGCAGGACCCGCGATGTCAGTAAGCAAATTGACGGTGTGCTGCGCGCCACCGGAGGTAAAGGTAAACAAACCGCTCTGCGCCGTCGGGCTCATCACGGTGCAAGTGCCGCAATGCCCGGAGTTGGCCCCGCTGGGTTGTTTCGCCATGGCAAAGGTGCCGAAGAAGAACAATTTATCCTTGATAATTGCACCGCCCAGGCTGCCACCAAACTCGTTCCTGATAAGTTGGGGCTTCGGCGAGCCGGTAGCGTCGTTCAGCCAGGTATTGGCGTTCAAAGCGGCATTGCGAAAATCTTCGTAAAGGCGCCCGTGAAACGCGTTGGTGCCGCGGCGGGTGACAAAGTTAACCTGCATGTCCGAGATGCCGTAGCCAGTGTTCATATTCAGCTGATCGGTCTGGACGGTCATTTCTTCCATGTTCTCGACGCGCGCCTGGACGAGAGGCTGGGCTGCGCCGGCAAACTTCATGCGCTGCGTCGTACCCACGACGCCATCGACGTTGTTTCCGGTCGCCATGTAGGGCAGACCGTTCCAGGTGCCGCCGGCGTATCCGGGAACCAGCTGCGACAGTGCGGAGATGTCGCGGCCGCTCAGGGGCAGGTCTTCGACCTGCTTCATGTCGATGGTTCCAGTGATGGCGTTGGAAGCAGTCTCCAGGACTGGGACGGCCTCAGCGCTGACCACCACCTGCTGGTTCACGGCGCCAACTTTCAACGCCGCTTTGAGGTCGGTAACGCGGGTCGCCGAAACCATGACCGATTCAAACACCTGGCTCTCGAAGCCCTGCTTGGTAATCGTCAGCCTGTAGTTTCCAGTAGGCAGCCCCGCGAAGGTGTACGATCCACCGGATCCGGTTGTGGCAGCTCTGGTTACGTTGGTCGCAAGATCTTGAAGCACCAAGTCGGCCGCCTCAACCGTAGCGCCGCTCGGGTCAGTAACGGAGATGGAAATGCTTCCTTGGGTGATCTGCGCCCAGGTTGATACGGCCCCAAGCCCTATGAGCATGCACAGTCCCAACAATGTATGGGGCAGCCGATGACGAGAAAAGCTGTGGAACATAATTCCCCCTCTCTCGAGACCCAGCATTCAATTACGACTGCGTAGACCTAAATTTCTTTTGATGGAATCCGCCCCACGACGGAAGCGAAACCGCCGCCCGAAAATCGGGCGTATGACTATCTCGTTCGCCGTCGCTTCAAATACCACGCGGTACTGCCCTTCGCCCGGGCAGTCCCGTTAATTTTCACTCTTGAGGTTCACCTGGCTCGGTTATTCGGGGGAGCGGTTCTGCACCCTTCGCGCTCACCGATGTCGGGTTTTGTATACTGTATTCACAAAGTTTGTCAAGTAAAAGTTTCTAATCTCTTCTCCAAGTCGCGTTGGCCGGCAAACCCGAAAGCCGCTCTTGCGCTTTTTTCATTTTCCGGCCCAGTCCCCCTTTGCACACATAGCGAGGCACCACCATTTCCGGTCCGCCCGCGCAGTTGCGCTCGATCCAGGTTTCGGATTCTGACGCCTCTTGAGGTATTTCAATATTCAGTAGGCACTACGCATCTTTATGGATACAATATGCAACCGTCGATTTCTCTGTGGATTTCACCGACGCACGCCGCATCCTGCCCCGGTCTCAGATTTTTTCGTGGCTGCCTTTTGGCTGCTGTGATCTGTACGCGTACGCCGGTCCTCAATTCGCCGACGACTCGGAGACGGCGTGCGCTAACCTGATGCATGGGTCCGGTACGCGTGCGCCATGGCGTAGAGTCTCAAGTGTGCCCGAAAGGATTGAATGATTGATCTAGCAAACCTCGAGGTTTGGTTCGTGCCGGGAAGCCAGCATCTCTATGGGCCGGAAGTGTTGAAGGATGTCGAGAAGCACTCCATTGCCATCGCGGGCGCTCTTTCCGCATCGCCGAATATCCCGGTGAAGATTGTGTGCAAGCCTGTGATGACCGGCAGTGACTCCATTCATCAGTTATGCCTGGATGCGAATAGCTCGAAGAATTGCCTGGGGCTGATCACATGGATGCACACCTTCTCCCCGGCCCGCATGTGGATCGCCGGCCTCC
>Ga0335078_10016197_pt1 | contig 11058 bp, 7 predicted proteins | sample Lox_Sample_32_FD_206711 | JGI IMG/M metagenome (GOLD analysis project Ga0335078, IMG submission 206711) | Soil microbial communities from Loxahatchee National Wildlife Refuge, Florida, United States - Lox_Sample_3.2 | ecosystem: Environmental > Terrestrial > Soil > Wetlands | place: USA: Florida...
CGTTTTGCGCCGTCACTTTCAGCGGCTCGACGACTATTTCGAGGGTCTTGTTGATACCCTCGACGATCCTGCGAAAATCGCCCAGGTGTTTGGCGGCATCAGCACGCGTACCGAGCTTTCCATCCGTGGCCGCCTTGACCAGGCTGTCGGTGTCGGCAATCAGCACCTTCAAGTTGACCCGGACCTGTTCGATGGTCTCGTTGATGAACGCCTTCTTGCCCGGAAACTTCTCGAGTGGCGCCTCGAAGTTGCCCTTGCCGAACTCGGCCACGCAGGCCATCGCCTTCTTCTTGACGGAGATGTGTCCGGCCACCATGTCGTTGACGCCCTGGGCCATCACTTTGTAGGCCCCGTCGAACTTCTCCGCCGGGATCACCACATCGATGTCGCCCTTGTTGTGCTCGTCTGACATGTGCTTCATCCCAGCGATCAATCCACTGAGCGCGTCGATGCAGGTGTTCAGGTTGTTCTTGATCTCGTTGAAGTCGCCGTTGTAGGTGTCGGTGATCTTGGGTGGAATATCGCCCTTCGAAATGCGATCGACATACTCGGCCGACACGTTCAACGGCCCGATCACTGCGTCCAGTGTCTGGTTGACGCCCTCGACAATCTTGCGGTAGTCGCCCTGGTGCTTGGTGGCATCGGCGCGAGTCGCCAGTTTGCCTTCCACCGCCGCCTTCACCAGCACACCGGCGTCGGCCACCAACCGGCCGACTGCCTCGATGCAGCTGTTCAGGTTGTTCTTGATTTCGTTGAAATCGCCGTTGTAGGTGTCGGTGATCTTGGGCGGAATATCACCCTTCGAGATGCGGTCCACGTACTCGGCCGACACGTTCAACGGCCCGATCACTGCGTCCAGCGTAGCGTTGACGCCCTCGATGACCTTGCGGTAATCGCCCTGGTGTTTGGACGCATCGGCGCGTGTCGCTAGCTTGCCCTCCACCGCCGCTTTCGAAAGCATGGCAGCGTCGGCCAACATTGCGTTGATCGCCATCCTCTCCTGCGTCACATCGGTGGCGTACTTGACCACCTTGAACGGCTTGCCGTTGAGATCCAGGATGGGATTGTAGGAGGCCTGAATCCAGACTTCCTTGCCGCCCTTGCCGATGCGCTTGTACTCCGCGGCCTGGTAGTCGCCACGGTTCAGGTTGGCCCAGAATTCCTTGTACTCGTAGCTTTGCCGGTAGGCCTCGTCCACGAACATGCTGTGATGTCGCCCTTTGATCTCGTCCAGGGTGTAGCCTAGAGTTTTCAGAAAGTTGTCGTTGGCGGTAATGACCGTGCCGTCCATGTTGAACTCGATCACCGCCTGCGACTTGCTTACAGCCGCAATCTGGCCGGCATAGTCGGCGTTAACCAGCTTCTGCTGCGTCACGTCGGTGGCGTACTTGACCACCTTGAACGGCTTGCCGTTGAGATCCAGGATGGGATTGTAGGAGGCCTGAATCCAGACTTCCTTGCCGCCCTTGCCGATGCGTTTGTACTCAGCGGCCTGGTATTCGCCACGGTTCAGCTTGGCCCAAAACTCACGATACTCGCCGCTTTGCCGGTAGGCCTCGTCCACGAACATACTGTGGTGGCGGCCCTTGACTTCGTCCAACGTGTAGCCGAGGACCTTTAGAAAGTTGTCGTTGGCGGTAATGATGGTGCCGTCCATGTTGAACTCGATCACCGCCTGCGACTTGCCAATGGCCGAGATTTGGCCGGAGTAATCCGCAAAAACCAGCTTCTGCTGCGTCACATCGGTGGCGTACTTGACCACCTTGAAGGGTTTGCCGTTGAGATCCAGAATCGGATTGTACGAGGCCTGAATCCAAACTTCCTTTCCTCCCTTGCCGATGCGTTTGTATTCCGCGGCCTGATGCTCGCCACGGTTCAGTTTGGCCCAGAATTCCTTGTACTCGTAGCTTTGCCGGTAGGCCTCGTCCACGAACATGCTGTGATGCCGCCCTTTGATCTCGTCCAAGGTGTAGCCCAGCGCCTTGAGGAAGTTCTCATTGGCGTCGATCACCGTGCCATCCATGGTGAACTCGATCACGGCCTGTGATTTGCGAATGGCGGCAACTTGTCCGGCGTAGTCGGCAAGTTGTTCCTCGCTCATCTTGTGCGTCTGCTCGACAGCAGCCTCTGGGGGATCCAGAACGGCGGCGGCCGACGGGTTTCGGCCGGGAGAAACTCGCCGGCCGTCATACGATTGTCTTGCCATGTTCTTTGCTCCTTTATCCTGCTCTTGCGTTATTTACGATGCGTCACCGACGCCCGATTCCCGATTTGTTACTGCCGTCCGATCGCCGGCAGACTGCCGGCGGCCATAGCCTGCGATTCACGCAGTCTCTGGTTGCAGCGCTCCATAAGCGGAGGGCCATGTCCGAAGTAGATCCGCCGGACATCGCGGGCGCATACCTTCTCCAACGCGGCCAGAAAGCCGCGCTCATAAGTTCCCCCGGGCGACGCGATCAGCAGCGGGGAATCGCCCGCGAAAAGGACACCCTGCGCCTGGTTGTAGAGGCAGATCGAGTCGCTGCTGTGGCCCGGCGTGTGGATCACCTCGAAATCCCCGTCGCCCATCTTGATGGTGTCTCCGTCGCGCAGCACATGACCGACGCCCGGAACATTCGGCGAGAACGCGAAGACTTTGGGATGAAACACTTCGCGAACGCGCGGCAGTAGCGCGTAGTGGTCGGAGTGGGCGTGCGTCAGCACCACTTGTTCGACGGGCCATTTGCCGATTCCCGTGGGCGCCCGTTCGATGCTCGCCAGGATGGCCGGGTCCTGCCCTACATCCACGAGGGTGTTGACGTCCTCGATCCGGCTCGCATCGCCGAGCACCAGATAAACTTCGGACGTGTAGATCTCGCCGCTGTTCTCCAGCGTCACGATCCGCATTCGCCACCCTCCACCCTGCGGAACAACTGGCCGTCGGCAACCACGCGCTGGAACAAGGGGCCAAGTTCCGGCGGCATCTCCTGCGTCTGCTCGGTGGCGAAGAGACCGCCGGGCGCCAACGCCCGGTGAAACATTTTGAGCACTTCGATCCGCTCTGAAGGATGGAAATGCAGCAGCACGTTCTTGCATAGGACTAGCGAGTAGCCGTGCCCGATTTCCTGGAATGACAGAAGATCGTGCCGCTGAAAGGCAACCGTGCGCCGGACAGTTTCGATCACGCGGAAACGGCCGGGGTTGTCCGTGTGCTCGAAGTACTTTTCCAGAATGCCCGCGGGTATCCGCTCTAGCTCATCTTTGGGGTATTCGGCGGCCTCAATGATTCGGGCAAATTGGCCGGAGCTCTCGACATCGGTCCCATCGATGCGGAGGTTCTTGAAGGCGAAGTGTCCCATCCGTTCGGCAAACATGATGGAGAGGGTGTAGGGTTCCTGCCCCATCGCCACGCCAGCGTCCCAGATGCGGGGATGGCTGCGGCCCGACAGGACGGGGAGAAGGCAATCCACCACTCGTTCCAGCACTTGTTGGTCGCGGAAAAAGAAAGTGAAGGCCAAGTTCAGGACCTCCCCTGAGGCTTTGTTGCGAAATAACCGTGCCAGATTCCGGGCCCCGACGTGGCCGCCGCACACTCCCGCGTGCCGTGGCGAGACTTTTCCCGACACTTCTTTTCCGCGCACGCCGTCCGCCAACACGAATGCGTGCGCCACAAGGCGGCGAAACGGGACACTACGCGGCCCTCCCGGCGGCGAGATCCACGGTTCGCTCCGCATCGAGAACCAGCAGCAGGCGGTCTTTCAGCTTGTAAACGCCGCGGATGAGTTCTCTCGCCGCGGGGTCGAGGTTCTCAGGCGGCCGTTCGTAGGTAGCCGAATCCACATCCAGCACGTCTCCGATTTCGTCGACGAGCAAACTTACGGCGCCATCTTCGGTGCGGACCACCATGTTCATGGGGGTCTGGTTCCCGGCACGTGGCGGCAATCGGAGACGCCGCCGCATATCGATGGCGGTGACGATCTGCCCGCGCAGGTTGATCAGCCCCTCGATGACCTCGGGGGCCTGCGGCACGCGGGTCATATGCTGGAAGCGCAGCACCTCCTGAACACGGAGAACATCGATGCCGAAGAACAGATCGGCGACGAAGAAGGTGGAAAACTGTCCGCTGGTTTGCGCCAGTCCGGATTTTGCGGTTGTGGTATCGGTTACCATCGGTTATCGCTCCTGTCCCGCGCACACCGGGGCCGCTTGGGAAGAGACCAGGGTCGAGGCCAGGCGGGCCAGCGATCCCAGCATGGCCTCGCGGTCGAACTTCACCTGGCAATCCTGGAAACCCGTTTCGCCGGCTCGCGCCCGCGCCTGTTCCGCCGAGTCGGCCAGTGCCAGGATAGGGATTCCTTGCCACTCCGTCCGGTGCTTCATCGCCGCCAGCAGAGCGGAACTGCCATCGGGAGGAAGGTCGAGCGCCGTGACGACGATGTCCACCGGGTGGTGCTCCAGGCTGCGCAGCGCTTCTTCCAAATTGGCGGCCTCGAGAACCCGGTAGCCGACCATGTCCAGGCCGCTGCGGATCAAGCCGCGCGAGAATGCCGAGGCTTCGGCCACCAGGATCCGCTTCCCACTGGCGGACGCGGCGTTGGCTTGAAACCAATCTTCCGCCCCGGCGCGAAGGATTTCATTGAGATCGAGGAAATCGGCGACGTGTTTGCCCACCACTGCCGACCCAATCAGACCCGTGCGGCCCGACTTCTGGCGCACGGTGACCGCCTCTTCGGCGACATCGAGGATCTGATCGACCACCAGACCCACGCTACGTTCGCCATCGTTGAAGACGATGACCTGCACCGGATCGGGAACCTGGTCCTGAGCCGGCACACCGGATTCGAGCACGTCCCGGAGGAGAATCAACGGCAGAATGCTATTCCGGTATTGCACGACCTGGCATCCGCCGGCGTGCTCGATGGAAGACTGTGGAAACTCCTCGAGCCTGGCGACGAGAGAAAGCGGTACAGCTAGGCGCTCGAAACTACCGGCCCGGAAGAGAAGCAACCGCTGCTGCTCGATGCCCGACTGCGTCTTCTGCTCCGTTGCGGCGCGTGTCTGTTCGCGGGATTCGGCCAATACGCCGGAGCGCTGACCAATTCCCAGCACGTCCAGGATCAGGGCCACGCGGCCGTCACCCATGATCGTGGCGCCAGCATAGACAGTCAGCCCTTTGAGTTGCTTGCCCAAGGGCTTGACCACGATTTCCTGCGTGTCGTTGATACCGTCCACGACAAGTCCGAACTGCCGGTCCTCGGCCTGCAGGACCACCATGCTGACCACGTCGGCCCGCTCGGCCGATTTCAGGCCCAACACCTGATTCAGATATGCGATGGGCAACAAAGTCCCGCGGCGGCGGTACACCGGCGTGCCATGCACGCGCTCGATGTGCTTTTCTCCGGAGTCTCCTTCGAGGCGGATTAGCTCGAGCAGGCTGACCTGCGGAATGACGAATCGTTCGCCGCCGCTGGTAATCACCAAGCCGGGAATAATGGCCAGGGTGAGCGGAATTTTGAGCTTGACCGTGGTTCCTTCGCCAGGGCGGCTGAAAATGTCGACGACGCCGCCGATTTTTTCGATGTTGGACTTGACGACGTCCATGCCGACGCCGCGCCCCGAAACGTTGGTCACCGTTTTGGCTGTCGAGAAGCCGGGCTGGAAAACCAGGTTCAACGCTTCGCGGTCCGTCAACTTCTCAGCCTGTTCCGGGCGCAGGAGTCCCTTTTCGATTGCCTTGCGCTTCACCTCAGCAACGTCGATCCCGGCCCCGTCGTCGCCGATCTCGATATTGACTTGGCCGCCTTCGTGGTAGGCGCGCAGGGTCAATCTTCCTTGTGGCGGCTTGCCCGCGCGCACCCGGATTTCCGGCGTTTCGACGCCGTGATCGCACGAATTGCGAACGAGGTGGACCAGCGGGTCCTTGATGGCCTCGATGATGGTCCGGTCGAGTTCCGTCTCGGTGCCGTCCATCTCGATCCGGATCTGCTTACCGAGGGCCACCGCCGTATCGCGCACCACGCGCGGCAGCTTGTTCCAGACCATTCCGATCGGTTGCATGCGCGTCTTCATGACGCCCTCCTGCAACTCGGTGGTAATCAGGTTGAGCCGCTGCGAGGTCACGTTGAGAGTGGCATCCTCCCGCTCGGTGCTGAACTGCAGGATCTGATTGCGGGTCAGCACCAACTCACCCACCAGATCCATGAGCTTGTCCAGCAATGGAACCCCGACACGGATGTTCGTATCCGTCACGGAGGAAGACTTGGCGGCGTCGTCCCCGGCTTTCCTGCCTTCGCCGGGCTCGATGTTGTCGTGCTGCGGATCGGCAGCGGGAATAACCGCGGCGTCCGCAGCGGCCTGGCTTTGAGGGGTGCCACCGCCTGGATCGGCTTTCAGGCCTGCCGCAACCTGCAAACGCTGGGTCAGTTCCTCGAATTGGTCGGTGCCCTCCTCACCGCTGGCTTCGATGGAAGCCAGCACTTTGCGGGTGGCGTCCACCGTGTCCAGGATGAGGGATACCAGGAAAGGGCTGAGTTCCCGCTTGTTATCGCGCAACTGGCTCAAGATCGTCTCGGCCTGATGGGTGATCCTCTCCAGAGTCGAAAATGCTAAAAAGCCGCAGGCGCCCTTGATTGTGTGCACGGTGCGGAAAATGCTGGCCAGCAACTCCGCATCCTTCGGGTGCTTCTCTAGTTCGACCAGTTCCTGGTCCAGGTGCGAGAGGTTTTCATGACTCTCGACTAAAAACTCACGAATCACTTCCTGATCTTGCATTCCGATATTCTCCATAGAGCCGAACCCCGTTGCGTTGGCACGGCATTGTGTGCCGCCACGCCTTCCTTCGAACCCTCGAAGAGCAAAAAAAAAGGCACACACTGGAGCCCCACAAAGTGGAACTACCAATATGTGCCTTCGACTTGCAGACCCGAAGTCTGCCCGACAAGGATGACGCTACAACGCCAATACCGAAGTGGCGTCTAGCGCCTGTTCATCTCACCCAATCTATCGGCGGAAAGCCAACGGACTTTAGGGCTTGATGGTAAGCGTCACGGGAACCGGAGGAGTCCATTTGTCCGCCGGGTGCGGTCGGAGCCTCTGGGCTGGAATTCGAAGCGATACCACGAACCACCACGGTTTCAGTGGCTTAGGCATTTGCAATCCAACCTCAGGGAGATTGAATTTCAATCACATGAGGGGCTCAAAGCGGATCAAATAATCTGCAGAATCGCCCCAACTTCGGAATTTGGGCCCAAGCCGCGGAAGCGAACCCGGCCGATCTTCCAGCGCGAAACTGACGCCATGCAACCTCGCGCCAAACCGCGGCCTGCCCGCGACGACCGCCCAGAGCAGTCCTGGAGGTTTCTACCGGGCCGGGTCAATGTGGAGCGTTGGGGGCTCCGTGCCTTCTGCGCGCCTGCCCACGCGATCGCCTTCGAGCGCGCGCTCGATTTTGCGCCGCAACTCGCCAAGGTCCTTCGATTTGAAAGCCGCCCTGGTCTTCTCCAGCTCCTGGACCGTTTCCCGCAACAAGTCCTCGAATAAGGTCCCTCTCGGGCAATCAAGTAGGTGACACGGTGCGGCGTCACTCTTGCCAGTCGCTTCCGCGACTGCCAGCGTCAGGCTCGCCATGGTACGCAGACTCACCTGAACGTTCTCGATGATCCGTGACAGGAACCCGGCAATCTCATTGCTCCCGCGCCACTTGGGACCCGCGCTGCCGCCCCAAAGTTCAAACTGTCTGCCCCAGGCCTCGGCATTCTCCCGCGCGGATTGCAGAACGCCCGTGAGCCGAACGCGCGCGATCGCGGCCTTGACATTGCGCAGCAGATCGGCGAACTCAAACGGCTTTACCAAATACGCGACGACGGGCAACTCGAATGCGTCGATCGCGGTTCGTAAAGAAGGGTACCCGGTCACAAGAATGACCGGCGTCTCGATCCGCTGCGCCGCCAACTCGCGGACCAGCTCGAGGTCGGAGTTCCCATGTACGCGGATGTCCGCAATGAGCAGATCATAACAGTGCGCACTCAGGTTCGAGAGAGCATCGAGCCCTTCGCGGGCAACATCACACTCATACCCCTCTCTTGCGAGCAGGGCCTGTGTGGAACGAAGAAACGTCTCTTCGTCATCCAGCAACAGAATGCGATCCGCTTGTCCCATATACCAAGACTGTAACTCAGGAGACCCTTGGGCCGCTCGCAGGTAATGCAAATGTCCGAAACCAACTCGGGCCAAGCGGCTTTCCCCGAGTGAGCAACCCGCGTGCGGCAGATCACGCTGCAATTCGATCCACTACTTCCAGAACGGATCTTAGGTCCGGACCGTACCCGTCGGCGCCAACCTCGCGCCAGAGAGATGGACAGGAACGGAAAGCCGCGCCCCCCACGATAATTCGAATCTGCGGAAATCTGCTGCGCACGTCGGCGACAAGCCGGCATAGTTCGGGCAGATTGAAGAGTACGGTCACGGAAATACCCAGCAGGTTCGGCTTGTGCTCTTCGATTGCAGCCAGTATTCCGGCGTGCGGTGCGTTTGAGCCAAGAAACCGCACATCCCAACCATTCGCGTCCAGCAAATCGGCGACCATGTTGCCACCGATCTGGTGAAGTTCGTTTTGCACGCCCGTGATCACAGCGCCACCCCGATTTTCGGTTGAACGGCTCATCTTCGAATAGACCTGCGCCATAAGAGTTTGCGTAATAGCCGTCGCCATATGTTCGGTGGCCACAGGGATCTTTCCGTTCTCCCACTCTCGTCCGACCTCGTAGAGCGCGGTCTGAAAGACCTCGATGTAGATGTCCATGGTACTGGAGCCGTGCCGCATAGCTTCGGCGACGACAGCTTCAGCGGCTCTTCGATCACCGCGCAAAATCGCCTGGACATACACGCTGCAACTCAGCGCCAACCCTGGGCCGGAGCGTGCCGTCTCAGATTCCAACTCTTCTGTCAGTTCGGCCAAGCCGGCTCGGACGAATGTGGCAATCGCCCGGTGTTCCACCGCATCCACGTGCGCGGCCAGGGCGCGCTCGATCTGCTCCAGGTTTTCGGCCAGATACGCCGGGGCGATTCCGCGTGCTTCGAGCATTTTCGATGCCCATCGCAAGTAGTCCCCAAACGCCACCTCGTCGCCACTGACGATTGAGCCGGCGAGGAACTCAATGTGGTAACCCGCATCCTCGATGGTCAGCTCGCGCCATCGCGCACCGTAGCGTAGCGACAGGTCGGGATGCTTTTCGAAAAAACTCTCGGTTACGGTCTCCGCCGTCCGCCGCTTCAATCGCTGAATCTTATCCGCCAGACAAATCCGTTCACTCAATATCATACGTTCCGTTCCCCATTTGGCTACCCGATATCAGACTGGAGCACGGTCGCGCGAGCGGAAGCCGCCCTGTTTTGAGGCACGCGCAGCGTAAAGATGGTGCCGACCGGCGAGTTTGCCTCAAAACTGATACTGCCTCCAATCGATTCCGCGACCGTCCGCGCGGCGGTGAGCCCCAACCCTAAACCACCGGAGTGCGCCTTGGTGGTGAAGAACGGCTCGAAGACTCGGGGGCGAACCGCTTCAGGAATCCCCGGTCCCTCATCGGCTACGCGTATGACCACGATACCTGCGGTCAGTTCGCAGGAGATCCGGATGGCGCCTCCAGGGGGCGAGGCTTCCGCAGCGTTTACAACAGCGCTGTATAGGATTTGACGGAGCGAGGCGTCCGGCACCGTCACCGCATCTTCGCAGCCGACGTGTTTCAGCTCCGCCGTAACTCGGTGAGCGCGGAGTTTCGGCTCGAGCAACGCAATCACGTCGTGAATCGTGTCTGGGAGCCGAACCGTCCTGGGTTCCTCCGGCTCCAGCCGATAAAGATCGTAGAGGTGTCGCACAATGCTCGCAATTCTGTCCACCTCCGATTTGATTCGACCCATATAAGAATAATAGGGATGGTCCGCCGGGAACGCATCGCCGATCAGCAGAAGCGAATTCTTGATACCCGCCAGCGGATTGTTGATCTCATGTGCGATACCCGCGGCAATGCGGCCCGTCGCGATGTACTGCTGCGACGCCGACCGCTGCTGTTCCAGTTCACGAATGTCCCTCTCGCGCGTGTCGAGCCGCGCCGCCAGTTCAGCGCTCTGGCGCCGCAGTTGCTCTCCGACAAGATCGAGTGCCGCGCTCTTGCGACGGTTCTCGCGGCTGAGCACAGCCAGTTCGTTATTGAGCTCGATCAGCCTTTCGTTGCCAGTCAAATCGAATGGCTCTTCGCCTACAATCAGAAAACTGTCTGTACGCAGCTCAACCGCGCAGCTCAGGGTTATGACGGAGTGTCTCCAATCCACGAAATTCAGCAGGAACCTGTCCGGGCTGACGTCGCCGCTTGCGATCGTCTGCCGGAACCTGGCCGCATCCGCTTCCGTCAACAAGTCCCAAAGCAGTCGCCCCACGATCTCCGACGTTGGCGTGCGGAGGCAGCGCGAGAGTCCACGGTTAGAGGCCACTATAGCGCCGCTAGATGCACAAAGAGCCCAACAAGTGTAAACGCTCTCGCCGAGCAACCGCTGGATGGCGGAGAACGAGTGTTCGGAAGTTGAACGGCTCATGGCATCGATTGTAGGCCAAGGCGGGATCGGGCGGCATGAATTGCCAACGACCTCCACCGCGCACACGGACGCCGCAGTAACCCGCGACGTCCAGCTTGGGAAAATGTCACATCACTGTATCTACTAGACTTTTGCGTCTCTGCTGCGCATTTTCGACTCTCTCAAGTCTCGCCCAATCAGTCATTTCCTAGTTCAGACCTTCTAATCGAGGTACGATCAAGGTACATCGTCTTAGCATTCCTACCTCGTTTGTTGTTGCACCCCATGGCCACGTACAACAATGGCCTGCGCGCTAACGCAGGCCATTTACCCACAGGGGTGAAAATTGAATTCTCTCAACGGCAGTATACACCACTTCGGTTCCCAAACAAAGGAAGAAAGTGCGTCCACAGCGGTTTCGGAAGTTCGGCCGACCGAAGAGCATTTGGGGCGCATGGTGAGGCGGTCTGAGGCGAGTTGGCCGGAAGCGCTAGCGGACGGCTATTTTCAACA
>Ga0335078_10016199_pt1 | contig 11057 bp, 7 predicted proteins | sample Lox_Sample_32_FD_206711 | JGI IMG/M metagenome (GOLD analysis project Ga0335078, IMG submission 206711) | Soil microbial communities from Loxahatchee National Wildlife Refuge, Florida, United States - Lox_Sample_3.2 | ecosystem: Environmental > Terrestrial > Soil > Wetlands | place: USA: Florida...
GCGGTGGTGGGCGCCACGTAGACGGGCGGCAGTCCGCCGCTCTGCAGGAAGCCCGCACCATTCGGATTGGCGCACCACGCCGGCGGGGTGGAGAGGCCGCAGGCCGACGTGGGATTCATCTCGCTTTGCAGTTGCGGAGGCAACGTGATGGACGCGAAGTTCTGGAACTTGACGTCATACGCAATGGCGCCGCCGCCGCGAATCGACCACTTGCCGGTTCCGAACGGATCGTAGGCAAAGCCCATTCGCGGAGCGATGTTGTTGTCATCCGGCCGCGGCTTGCGGAAGGTGATCACGCCGGGGACGCTGGAGATCGCGTTCAGCGCCTGGGTTTCGCCACCCACGGGATTGGTCCAGTATTCGTAGCGCAGGCCGAGGTTCAGCGTCAGGCGGCGAGTGACTCGGAAGTCATCCTGAACGAATCCGCCAAAGAAGCTTTGCGTGCCGATGAAGGAGCCGCTGCCGGCCCCGCGCAGGGTCCTGCCTGCAACGCTGGCCAGGTCATCGTTCACCAAGTCCTGCATGGTCGGGTACCAGTAATCTCCATTGCTCCGCGAGAGGAAGAATTGCGGATAAATGAAGTGGTTGTACTCGCCGCCGAACTTCAGCGTGTGCTTGCCGTGCAGCCAGGAGGCGCTGTCCTTGAGGGCGTAGGTGTTCTGCTTCTGGCTCTGATTGTCTGCCGGACCAATGGTGGTGAAGCCCAGGTCGCCGACGGTCACGTCCGGCGGGCAGGTCGCCGGCGCGCCTGAATTCTCGCCGATTCCGGTGCAGGGATTCTGGAACTTCTCCAGGAAGAACGAGTACTGCAGCCGGAGATCGTTGATCCAGTGATCGTTGATCGTCCAGGTATCGGACAAGGCAAGCTTGCGATTGTGAATAGGGTTGTTCTGGTTAAAGGCCGCCTCGGTGGAGTTGACGGGGAAGATGAACTTCGCCTGGTTGAACAGGAAACGCACCCCAAACTGGTGTTTCCCCATGGTGACGTCGCTGTTCACGATGGCGTCATTCTCCCGCTGGAATTGCGGGCTGATGATGGTGAGCGGGCCTACTGGAACCGCCGTGCCGTTCACCGTGATGCCAAGCGTCGGATCGGCCACCGGCGCGACCGGGTAGCTCTTGAGAACGTTCAGGACAGCGGGATCGGCGGCCAAGCCCTGCAGCGTGGCCAGTCCGCTGGCTGTGGGCGCGTCGAGGAAGGTGGCGTTGCCCTGCCCGTGCAGCGTGGTGTACTCGTAGTTTCCGAAGATGAACCACTTGTTCTTGATGATCGGCCCGCCGATGTTGCCGCCGAAGCGATTGTTATCATAGTTGGGCTGGCCGGCAATGGTGCCGGTCGCAATGGCCTGCTTGGTGAGGTTGTCCATGGCGTTCAGGTTGCGATTCTGAAAATACTCGTATCCGGAACCGTGCCAGTTGTTGGTGCCGCTCTTGGTCACCAGGTTGAACTGGCCGCCGGCCGAGTGCCCGTACTCGGCGCTGAACTGGTTGGTCTGCAGCGCGAACTCCGCCACTGCGTCTGGAATCACCGTAGAGTTGGGGCCGGTGCTGTTGAGATTGTTGTCGTCTACACCGTCGACAGTAAAGTTGTTGTCCCGAGGACGCGTCCCGCCGACCGAACCGCCAATTCCCGTGACGCCTCCGGGCTGCGCCACCACGTTGGGTGCCAGGATCGCCAGGTTCATCGGATTGCCGTTGAGAACGCCCGCAGCATTCGGGAGATTGACTACCTCTGAAGCGTTGTAATTATTGTTCAGCGAAGAGGAGGTGGTTTGTACGGCCACGGCCTCTGCCGTTACCTCAACGGTTTCCGCCGTTGCGCCGACGCTGAGCCGCGCGTCGGCTTCATTGTCCTGGTCCGCCAGCACGGGCACATCTTTGGCAACGTACTTGGAAAACCCAGCGGCTTCGACTGCGATGGTGTACGCGCCGGGAATCAGACTGGCAATGTTCCAGCTCCCAGCAGACGTTGTGACTGCTTTGCTGGAGACGCCGGTGGCCTGATTGGTGACTGTGACCGTCGCACCCGCGACGACGGCGCTTTGCGGGTCCAGAACCTGGCCGCGCAACGTGCCGGTAGTGCGCTGCGCGAAAGCGGCCATGGACAATAGGGCCAGGGCCGACATCGCCAAGAAACTTCTCTGCCACATCGTCTGATTCATCTGATTTCTCCTCGTGCCGAGTTGCGTTCCGACTGGGCTCGAAGAGAAGCAACAGAGCGGCCAGGAGCCCGGTCGCTGGGATGAAGAGCCGGAATTCCGATGCAGCCATGCAACGGACCCCATGCGGCATTACAGGGACCAGGGATGGAGCACGCGCGCCGAGTGGCGATTCAGCGCCGATCAAATCCAGAAATCAGTAGGCGAACGCATTCGTGCCTACAACAATTGAGAGGCAGGGACTAGAGGAAGGACTTCGGGTACGAACGTATGCGTCTTAGTCGTCAAGCGCTGAGGAAACACCTACGCATCCCAGGCGTGAGCCGTCCGCGTGTATGCCTTTTCGTAGGAGTGCTTAGCAGCACACGTACTTCACTCGCATCGCTACCTTTCGCGCAGCGCTCACGTCTAAGTCTGCAAGCCAAGCTGCAGCTTGCCGCGGCCGCCGGCATTTTCAAGATGGAACAAAGCTTGCCTTGAAGAACTGACAGCGTAGCACCCGGGGGTAGAGTCTTGCGAACGGACATGATCACCATGAGGACCGTCAGCAACGGAACTGATCTCACTTCCAGCGTAGATTTCGCAGATAAAGAACCCGAAATTCCAGAAACCAATCGCGACGCAGACGGCGACCGCATCTGCATCAAGTGCAAAGGTCGCATTGTCTTTCTGGATTTTGACGAAATACAGTGGGTCGAGGCCGCCGGGAACTATTTGCAGTTGCACACGCGGGTCGAGACCTTCACCATCCGCGACACTATGACGGAGTTCGGAAACCGTCTTCAACCGCACCGCTTTGTCCGCATCCATCGCTCAATCATTGTCAACACCCGCTACATTCGCGAGCTGAAGCCGTGGCGCACGGGGGAGTATGTCCTGACGCTGACCAACGGCAAGGAGCTCACCTTGAGCCGCAAATATCGTGCTTCCTTGCTTCAACTGGCGTCTCTCCAGCGTTGCATCAAGCGCGCGCGGCTGGATACTCCTATGCGTCGACCTTCGCTGCGGCGGCAATGCCAAAAGTGTAGCCTCAGCCTGAGCAAAGACTCGGCAGCTTACTCGTGCGAGCACGAGTGCACCTTTTGCCAGGCTTGCGCTGCGTCCATGGACCACGTTTGCCCCAATTGCGGCGGAAGATTGTCTGACCGGCGCCTAAAGTAGGCAGCCTCCTCAGCATCGCGCGGGTTGCTCCGCCGAACTGATGTTCAGGTCCGCACTTCCAGGATTTTTGACCTTTTTAAGAACTCCATACAACCTTTTCATCTCCTCTGCCGTCTGACAGCTAGTCGTGTTACTACTGTCATGCTTCGCTTATGCCCTTATCCGATGCCCCTTATTTTCCTGCATTGATTTCAACACGTTACGGCATTCAGCAATGAATTCTAAAGGAGATACACGCATGAAGATCACCCTCTCCCGGCTCGCAGCGGCGCTTGGAATCCTGCTGGCAGTCTCGATTCCGGCCTTCTGCCAAAACTGGTCCTCCACGGCAACCAAGGCCTTTCCCTTGAAGAGCGCAACCTTGGTTGGAAGCCTAGATCCCACAACCCCCATGCACATCGTGGTCGGGCTGCAGATGCAGAACGCCAATCAGGTGCAGCCGACACTCAGTCGCATGATCACGCCGGGCGATCCTCTTTATGGAACATCGTTGACGGTAACCCAGTTTGTCCAACAGTTTGGACCCTCGGCGGCTCAAGTGCAGTCGGTGACGAGCTACCTCTCGAGCCAGGGATTCGCCAACATAGCCGTGGCAGACAACCAGTTGATCGTTGAAGCCGACGGAACCGCCAGCCAAGTGCAAGCGGCATTCAACACCACGCTCAGCGTCTTCAGCCAAAACGGAGCGACGGTGTTTGCCAATACCTCCGACGCTCAGGTTCCGACGTCACTCTCGGGCACGGTCATTGCGGTGCTGGGCCTGAACAATGCCGGGGGGGTGCACTCAAACCTGATTAAGTCCACCGATCCCTGCACTCCGCCGGCCGGCTGCCCGGTTCCGGCGGTTGCCAATGAAACCTACACCCCCTGGCAGTACCAGATCGCATATGACGCCGCTTACCCGGGAGCTACGCCGGATGCCACCAACCTGCAGCAGAAGGTATCGACCGCGTGCTGCGCCGCCATCGGCATTATCGCCGAGGGCAGCCTGGGCACAGTTTCAACCAGAAATGCCAACTCCGGAACGCCTTCTAATTCGTCGACTGGCGTGATCCACGATTTATATCTCTTCGAACAGGCGTATCACCTGCCCGCGGTCCCGGTCAGCATTGTGAACGCTGGAATTCCCAGTCCCGACACCAGCGGCGCCGATGAGTGGGACCTCGACTCGCAAAGCTCCACGGGAATCGCCCTGCAGGTTTCGCACCTGTATTTCTACGTCGCGACTTCGCTTACCGATTCCGACATCGCCCTCGCCATTCACAAGGCGGTTACCGACAACAAGGTGAAGGCATTCAACATGTCATTTGGAGAGTGCGAATTCTCTCCCTATATCGATGGCGCCATGCTGGTGGATGACCAGGCCTTCGCGGAAGCCGCGCTGCAGGGGATCACACCCTTCGCCTCCTCGGCCGACCAGGGCTCCGCCTGCCCGGTGCTCCCCACCAACGGCGTGCCGCTTTCCGGCGCGCCCGACGTGTCCTATCCTGCCTCGTCACCCTACGTGATCGCCGTCGGCGGCACGAATCTACTGACGAACGCCGACTACACCTATAACCAGGAAAGCGCCTGGTCAGGCGGCGGGGGTGGCCCCAGCTACCTCGAATCGGCTCCCTTCTGGCAGGCTTACACCGGCTCGGGGACGGCGCCCATCGTGCCGAGCTCGGAATTGTCGGCAGTCGGCGCTGGCCGTGGAGTTCCTGATGTCGCCATGTGTGCGGGCGGCACCGGCCTGGCCATTTGCTCCGCCATCACGTACGTGAGCGGCACCACGGAATTGATTGGAGGTACGAGCCTGGCGTCACCGCTGGCCATGGGATCGTGGGCGCGACTGCAGTGCGCGCACCACAGCCGCCTGGGCTTTGCCGGACCGCTCATTTATCAAATGGCGAACGGCGCGGGCGCGGTCTCGGCCCCCAGCAGCCCCTACTTCAACGATGTGATCCTGGGAGGAAACGGACTGTTCATCGCGCTTCCCGGCTATGACTACACTACCGGGGTGGGATCGTTTGACATCTCGGTGGTGAGCAAGAACATCCCGGCCACATATCCGCAGTAGGCCTCATGCCGGCGCGCTGTCTCGAACCTGGGGCGGCGCGCTGTTTTTCTATTGGCTTGCTGGGGCGGACGGCGCGGGTTTGGCGGGAACAAAACTGCCGATATCGAGCGCGACCTTCCACCCGCCGTCGGACTGCTTGCGCCAGATGGTTACATAACTTCCCTTGCGGACTACTGGTGTTCCGTCCGGCGTTTTGTCGTGGATCTCAAAGCTGCCCGTTGTGTAACCGACGTCTGCCGATTGCGCGGCCTCGGCGTACAGCGGCGCCCAGCTAATGGTCCAGTTGGGATCGGCGAAGCCCTTGGCCCAGCCTTCGCGGAAAATCAGCTTGCCGGTGCGCATCACGCCTTCAGAGTAAAAGCGGACATCCTCGGCGATAAAGCTCATAAAGCTGTCGATGTTCTTGGCGGCGCCGGTCTTGGCGAAATCGCGATCAACCTGGAGCAGAGCCGCCATCGCCGCATCCGCCGGATGTTCGTGGTGGGCGCGGGATTGGGTGCGGCTTTTTTGCGCCATGGTGAGCGTCGACGCGAGCATCACCAGCGCGAACGCCAGAAGCAGTTTCTTCATGCCACCATCCTCGCAACCGATGTTAACCGCAGCTGCATCCTTAGAACATTGACAGCAGCGATTCCGGCGCGCTAAGTTCGGTCACGCGATGCCACAACGGCGCTTCATCACGCTCACGACCGACTTCGGAAGCAGCGGCCACTACGTGGGCACAATGAAAGGCGTCATCTACAACATCAACCCTGACGCGCGCGTGGTGGACATTTCGCATGAGGTAGAATCGTATAACGTGCTGGATGGCGCGCTGACGCTCGCCCAGGCTTACCGCTATTTTCCCGCTGAGACGATCCACGTCGTAGTGGTTGACCCCGGGGTGGGCTCAGCCCGCAGGCCGTTGGCGGCACAGACCGAAAAATATATTTTTATTGCGCCCGATAATGGCTCGCTTTCCCTGGCGCTCGATCGTGAACGGCAAGCTTCAGTCAGGCACATCACCGCTGAGAACTATTTTCTTCACCCGGTGAGCCAGACGTTTCACGGGCGCGACATCTTTGCGGCGGTTGCCGGCTGGTTGAGCACCGGCCTGGAACCATCGGACTTCGGCAAAGAGATCAGCGACTACGTTCGGTTGAGCATTCCGCAGCCGAAAAACATGGGGCGAGGGCAGATGCGGGGAGAAATCCTGAAGATTGATAAGTTCGGCAACCTGGTCACCAACTTTGCGTCCAGCAATCTGCCGCAATTGTTCGCTTCGCAGCCGCTGGAATTCAACATTGCGATTGGCGATCACGAAGTCAAGAGCCTGAGGAAGGCCTACGCGGAGGGCGCAGCCAACGAGGTCTTCGCGATTCCAGGCAGCATGGGGTTCCTGGAAATTTCCGCCAATCAAGGCTCGGCGGCGCGAATACTGAACGTTGGCAAAGGAGCGGAGGTAATCGTCAGCCTAAAGTCCTGAGGCTTGCCGTTATACTCCTGTCATGCGGCAAATCCTGCGCCTTTTGTGGAACGCGACCCGCGGCCACCGCCTTGCTCCCTGGCGCAGCCCGTATTTGCGCTGGCGCATCGAGACCTACTCCGGCATGAAGATGAACCAGATTGGTTTTCGCAAGTTCTGGGAATTCGTCTGGAAAGAGCGCTCGGAGCTGCTGCGCTACCTGATCTGGACGGCCAGGATGGAGCGCTACGCGCGGGTCAGGCCGAAGAATTCCTAAATGTCGTACTTCTTTGCCAGATGGCGGAAAGAGCGATAGGAGAGCTTCAGCAGCTCGGCGGCGCGGGTCTGCACGCCTCCGGACTGTCGTAAGGCGGTCTGCAGCATGGATCGCTCAAGATCGGCGACGTAGCGCTCCATGTCGAGACCCTCGGTCGGAATGGGCACCGCTCCATTCCCGTTCAGCGCAGTCACGCGAATCTTTGCGCGCTCGGCGGGCAGCTCAACATTCAGCTCGTCGCTGGGCTCGAGCGCCACCGCGCGCTCGATGGTGTTCTCCAGTTGCCGCACGTTGCCGGGCCATTCATATCCCTGCAGATCCTCGAGGGAGTCGGCAGCGATGCGCGTAACTCTCTTTCCCGAGACCGCCACGTACTTCTTGAGGAAGTGATTGGCCAGCAGCGGAATGTCATCCCGGCGCTCGCGTAACGGCGGCACTTCGATGGGAATCACGCTGATGCGGTAATAGAGGTCTTCGCGGAAGGCTCCGTCCGCCACCATGCGGTCGAGATCGTTATTGGTCGCCGCGATCAGGCGGACGTCGATGGCGATCTCGGCGGTGCCGCCGACCGGGCGAATCACGCGCTCCTGCAGCACCCGCAGCAGCTTGACCTGCATGGCCAGGCTCATTTCGCTGATCTCATCGAGGAAGATGGTGCCGCCGCTCGACACCTCAAACAGTCCGGCCTTGTTTTGCGTGGCGCCGGTGAACGCTCCTTTGACGTAACCGAACAGCTCGCTTTCCAGCAGTGTTTCCGGAAAAGCGCCGCAGTTAATGGAGACAAACGGCTGCGAGGCGCGCGGCGAGCAGGAGTGAATGGCGCGTGCTACGAGCTCCTTGCCGGTGCCGCTTTCGCCGTGGACCACCACGGTGCTGGCGCTCGAGGCAACCGTGCGGATGGTCTGCTTCAGCTTCTCCATGGCGGGGCTGGCGCCCACGATGTTTTCCAGCGAATTGCGGAGGCCGGCGTCGCGCTTAAAGGCGAAGTTCTCGCGATGCAAGGTCAGCGTCTCCAGCGCGCGCTTGATGGAGACCACAACCTCTTCGATCAAGTGCGGGCCTTTGTGGATGTAGTCAAAGGCGCCGGCTTTGACCGCCTGTACTGCGGCCTCGTAGTCCTCGATGGCGGTGATCAGGATGACGGCGGTTTCCGGCGACACGCGCCGCGCGTGCCGCAGAACTTCGATGCCGTCCGTCTGCGGCATCTTGATATCGCTCACCACCACGTCATAGATGTTGGAGTCGAGCTTGCGCTTGGCTTCCGAGCCCGAGGTGACGGTCTCGACTTTGTGGTTCTCTTTGCGCAGGGCGATCTCGAGCACGCCGCAAATGGCGCGCATGTCGTCGCAGACCAGGATGCTAGCCATGCTTCACCCCGCTCGCGCCCAGCTCCACGGTAGCCGCGATTTTCTGCTGATCGGCGATAGAAGCCGATTGCGGCGGCTCCGGTTGTTTTCGAGGTGGCTCCGAGCGCTTCATTTCGATGGAGAACTCCATGCCCTGCCCCGGCGATGAACGAACGGAGACGCGAGCATCGTGCGCCTGCAGCGTCTGGTAAGCGATTGCCAGCCCCAGGCCGGTCCCGCCCTCGAGCTGAGATTGAAATGGCTCAAAAACCTTCTCCACCTGCGGCGGAGTCAACCCCTGCCCGGTGTCGGCAAAGCGAATGCGCCAGCGGTCTTCGGCCGGGAACAGGGAGACCTCCAGCCGCCCGCCCTGAGGCATCGATCGCAGGGCGTGGTCTGCGAGGATGGCGAAAACCTGCCGCATACGCTCGCGGTCGGCGAGAGCCCAGGCTGATTCAGCCTCGAAGCGCCGCACAAGTTCCACTTCACCATCGGGAGAGCGTCCCTTGGCGCTCACTGCCTCGGTAAGCAGCGGGACCAGATCGATTGCCGTCATCTTGTAGGTCTTCTCACGGGCGTAGAGCAGGAAATCGGTGATGATCGCGTTCAAGCGATCGGACTCGCGCAGCACGATGTCCACCAAGGCCTGCTGATCCGAGTTCAGCTCGGAAATGCCGGTCAGTACTTGTACCGAGCCGGCAATGGAAGTGAGGGGATTGCGAATCTCGTGAGCAATGCCGCCGGCCATGCGTCCGATGGCAGCCAGACGGTCGTTCATGCGGACCTCGCGCTCCAGGCGGCGCAGGTCGGTGAGGTCGGCGAAGGCGTAAACGTATCCGATCAAACCACGCTCCGGAACGGTCAGCTCCGAGGCGGTGAAGCCGAATGTCTTTTCTCCCGCGCCTGTGGGACAGCGTACTTCATTGTGGACCGGATGCGGCCCCGGCGGAGGCAACTGATCGAGAAAGAATTGCGTCACCGGCCTTCCCACCACCGCCGAGCTGGACATCCCCATGAGCTGCTCGCCGGCAGGGTTGAGCAGGGTGATGCGGCCGTCGAGATCCGTGGTGATCAAGCCACCGCTCATGGAGTCGATCACGTTCTTGTGCAGGGCCTGGAGGTTCTGCAGGGCGCCGCTCTTGTCCTTCAACTCGACGTCGACCTGGCGCAGCCGGGCCGTCATCGTGCTGGCCAGATAGGCGACCGCGAGGTAGGCGAAGAGATTGATGAAGATAACCAGTTGCAGCGAGCGCGAATCGGTGCGGGTGGCGGAGTAGGAGTGGATCAGGTCGAAGTAGGAGAGCTCCAGGATGCCGCCGAACAAGATGAACGAGAGCAGCGCGCTCAGGTAGGCCCAGGTCCGCGACAGCAGGATCGAGGCCATGATGATGACCAGCGGGTTGAGAAAGTTGAAGGAGGTGTCGATGCCGCCGGTCAGGTAGATGAGCGCGTTGGCGAAGACCAGGTCGGTCACTACCTGCAAGCGGGATTGCATCCACGATTCGTGCCACAGCGGAACCAGCAGCACGTAGAACAGCGAAATCGTGTACCAGAGCGCAATCACGCTGATAAAGCTGCGCACGGGCACAGAGGTAACTGTGAGCCGCGTGATGACCAGTTCGATGGCCAGCAGAAACGTGATGACAATAATGCGGGCCTTGGAGAGCCAAGCCAGCCAGGTGCGCTCGTTGAACTCGTTTCTCATGAGGTAGTTGCCAGTTGCCAGTTGTCAGTAGAACGCTCGTATGAATGCCACTTGCCCTTCCCGGCAACTGACAACCGATAACCGGGAACTTGTTTCTAGCTGCCTCCCGACAGCTTGGAGATCATGCTGAACAGCGGCATGTAGAGCGAAATCACGATGCCGCCCACGGCCACGCCCAGGAACGCGATCATGATCGGCTCCATAAGCGTCAGCAGGTCTTTGGTCGCAGCGTCGACCTCGTCTTCGTAAAAGTCGGCGATCTTTTGCAACATGGCGTCCATGGCTCCGGTGGCTTCGCCGACGCCGATCATCTGCGTCACCATGTTGGGGAAGACTCCGCTTTCCCGCAGCGGATCGACGATGGTGCGGCCTTCTTCAATCGACTTGCGCACTTTGAGCAGCGCCTGTTCGAGGACGGCGTTACCGGATGTGCGGGCGGTGATTCCCAAGCCCTCGAGGATCGGCACCCCGGAGGTGATCAGCGTTCCCATGGTGCGGGTGAAGCGCGCCACCGCAATCTTGCGCAGCAACATGCCGATGATGGGCAGGTTCAGCAGGATTCTGTCTGTAAACAGACGCCCACGCGGGTCCTTGCGCACCTGGCGAATGCCGAAAAAGGCGGCTACGATCAGCCCGATGCCAACCCACCAGAAGCTGCCCACGATCTCGCTCAGCTTCATCACGATGCGGGTGGGCAGCGGCAGAGCGACTCCCAGACCGACGAACAGGTTAGCGAAGATGGGCACGACGAACTTCAACAAGCCGGCCACGATCAGCACGGCGATCGTAACCACTGAGCACGGGTAGATGAGCGCCGACTTCACTGCCGATTTCAGCTTTACCGCCTTTTCCACGTATTGCGCGAGGCGCTGCAGAATGGTGTCGAGAATACCGCCGGTCTCGCCA
>Ga0335078_10016200_pt1 | contig 11057 bp, 10 predicted proteins | sample Lox_Sample_32_FD_206711 | JGI IMG/M metagenome (GOLD analysis project Ga0335078, IMG submission 206711) | Soil microbial communities from Loxahatchee National Wildlife Refuge, Florida, United States - Lox_Sample_3.2 | ecosystem: Environmental > Terrestrial > Soil > Wetlands | place: USA...
TCTGGGCGGCCGTCATTGCCACCGTCCTGGTCAGCGTAGCCATCGGGCTTTACGTGTGGGTGGGCGTCAAGCCGCCCGCGGCTACGGGGACCGTGGAAAATGTCTGGGTGCACCCCATGCACACCGAGACGTCGGGGTTCGACGCCGCCGGCGCGCCCATGCCGAAGCAGAGCTTCGACCAGGTTCTGGTCTTCACCCGTGTCAGCATCCATAACCAGAGCAAGGACCCGCTCTTCCTGCATCAGGTGATGGCGAATGTCTCCATGGCCGACGGCATTCACACCAGCTACGCCGCCATTCCATCCGAGTACGACCGCGTCTTTGTCGCCTATCCGCAACTGGCTTCGCTGCACGGCAGCAGTTTCCCGTCCGAGGCGACCCTCGAGCCCGGCGGCACCCTGGAAGGTACGTTCGTCTCGGCCTTTCGCATGGACAAGCCCACGTGGGACTCGCGCAAGAGCCTGAACTTCACCTTCGCTTTCCAGTACCAGCCCAGCCTGGTCCTCACACCGGGCTCGCCGGTTATTGAACAGTAGGCGGAACCGGCGCGCTCTTGGGCGTGGACAAGTAGCCCACGATCTGGTTTTTGTTGGGGATGTTATTGACCACGATCTCGTAGAGCATGGGATCTTTGCCGGAATAGAACTGCAGCGGCTCGTTCAGGTTGCGGTCCTTCTTTTCGTACGCCTTGTCGTCGGAATAGACGACCAGCGTAAAGCGGCTCTTCTTGCCGTCGGTCTTCTTCAGCTCCAGGCTCACCGTGCTCACCGGCTTCCGCTGGCCCTTGTCCAGCGTGAACTCGAAGTAGTTGCGGTCGCCTTTGTGCTTCAGCAGCTCCAGTTCGTCGTGGTTGCGTGCGATCAGGGTCGATTGGCCGTTGACATCGCCGCGCATCGAGGTCAGTTGGGCGATCGCCCCGGCCAGGTCGGTTTGCGTTTTGCCTAGATCGGTCTTCACTCCGCCCACGTCGGTCTTCACGGTCGTCACGTCGGTCGAAATGTCGCTGACCTGTTTCGCCGTCTTCTGCTGCGCCGTCACCAGGCGCGCGTTGTCGGCCGCTTCACGGCGCATCAGCTCCTGGGCGCGGGCCTCCATCTGTTTCTGAGTGAGCCCCAGCGAGTTGCCCAGCTCGTCGGTGGCCACCTTCAGGCGGGCGTTGGTCTCGCGCAAATCCGCTTCCAGGCTGGCGTTGCGCTGATTGGCCTCGGCCATCGCCGTTTCCTGCCGCGACAGCCGGCCCGCCAGCGTAAAGCTCCAGATGAGCCCTGCAATCGCAGCCACCAGCGCCACCGCGATCGCTGCCAGCAAGGCGCCGGAATAGGTTCGGGGGACATTCTCGACTTCTTCGCTCATAATCTGTCTTGCTCTCCTTGGCGGCCGTAAGCGCCACCCGGCCGCGCCGTCAACTTTCGCCGGCGCACCGTCAAGTTCCTCCCATGGACCTCGGGGGCGCAGCTAAGAGGCGAAGCTGACGTTCAAGCTCGGCAGCACTGCTCCGGGCGTTCCTGGGGGAGATACCAGAATAACGGAAGAGGGCAAGCTGCCGCGAAAAAGATGAGGGGGCCTCCCGGCGGTTTCGAAGATCCACGGCCGTCCGTTATCGACGATCAAATTCCGCACTCCGGCACCCGCGCCGTGACAACCATGGAATCGCTGGTCTATAAAGAAGTTTGCTGCAATTCTCATGCCGGGCTCAGCGTCTGCGCCGGCCGTTTGCCGCATTGAGGATTTGCATCGCCGCCCGATACCGGTTTTCGAAATCGTGTTGGGCCAAGCGAACTCGCTAAGTGGCTCGCCGCGGCGAGCCACCCGGTAGCGAGCCCAAAATGCGTCATAGTACTTCGAGAACCGGTTTAAGGAGCGCGCAACATCTATGTCGACTGCCGTTGCAGGAAAAGGTCTGGAAGGGATCGTCGCGGCCAACTCGGGCATTTGCTGGATCGATGGCGAGGCCGGCGTGCTGGCCTATCGCGGAATCGACATTCACGAACTGGCCGTGAACTCGACCTTCGAAGAGACCACCTACCTGCTCTGGAACGGCATTCTGCCCAACTCCTTCGAACTTCGCCAGTTCCAGTCGCAACTGGCCCTTTCCCGCGAACTCGACCAGCGCATCGTCGATATGCTGCGCGGGTTCCCACGGTCGGCCACGCCCATGGAGGTGCTGCGCACCGCGGTCTCCGCGCTCAGCTTTTACGATGCCGACGAGACGGACAATTCGCACGACGCCAATGTTCGCAAAAGTTACCGGCTCACCTCGCAGATCGCCATGATCGTGGCCATCTACGATCGCATTCGCAAGGGATTGGATATCGTGCCCCCGGACCGCTCGCTGACGCATGCGGCCAATTTCCTGTGGATGCTCAACGGGACCATGCCGTCGGAAACCGCGATTCAGACCATGGACGTCGCGCTGATTCTGCACGCCGATCACGAGCTCAACGCGTCCACCTTTGCCGCGCGGGTGATCGCCGCCACGCTTTCCGACGTCCACTCCGCCATCACCGGCGCCATCGGCGCGCTCAAGGGACCGCTGCACGGCGGCGCCAACGAAGCCGTGATTCGCCTGCTCTCCGCCATCGACGAAGCCGGCGCCGATCCCGTGGAATACGTCAAGAACATGCTCGCCGCCAAGCAGAAAGTTCCCGGCTGCGGCCATCGCGTCTACAAGACCGAGGACCCGCGCGCCACCCATCTGCGGCGCATGAGCGAGCAGCTCGGCAAAGACGCCGGCCAGCCCAGATGGTTCGAGATGTCGCGCGCCATCGAGCTTTACGTGAAAACCGCCAAGGGGCTCAACCCCAACGTCGATTTCTATTCCGCTTCGACCTACAAGATCCTGGGCATCGACATCGATCTGTACACGCCGATCTTCGCCGTCAGCCGCATCGCCGGATGGACCGCGCACGTCATCGAGCAGTTGGACGACAACCGCCTCATCCGTCCCCGCGCCGAATACATCGGCCCGCCGTACCCCTCGCGCTGGATTCCGATCAAGGAGCGCTCGTAGGCCTCAAGTTGTTCGCTCGGCGCCGCGATGGCGTGACTTCGGCCGAGTTGTGGTAATCTTGCTCCTCTCCCGTCCCCTCCGGAAATTCGATGTGTGCAAAAGATTCGCGGCGAGGCGCGCGGAGCAAGAAAGGACAACGATGATCCTCGGCATGAGCATTGCGCAGTTTACTTTCCTGCATGTGTTTCTGAGCCTGATTGGAATCGGCGCTGGAGTCTTCGTCGTCTACGGGTTGGTCTCCTCGCGGCGGCTTCGCGTCCTGACTGCGCTCTTTTTCATTACCACGGTTGCCACCAGCCTGACCGGTTTCCTGTTTCCCTTCAAAGGCGTGACGCCCGGGATTGTCCTGGGAATCCTCTCCATGATCGTGCTTCTGCTGGCCTACGTCGGGCTCTACCTGAAGAAGCTCGACGGCGCCTGGCGCGGGACCTACGTGATCTGCGCCATGCTGGCCTTCTATTTCAACTTCTTCGTAATGGTCGCCCAGTCATTCGAGAAGTTGCCTCCGTTGCATGCCATCGCGCCCACGCAGTCGTCGCCCGGCTTCGGAGTGACTCAACTGGCGGTTCTGCTGATTTTCGTCCTGCTGACGGTTCGTGGGTTCAAAAGATTCCACCCGGAGTGAGTCTGCGCCGGCGCATGGAACGTGCGCTTGCTTAACCTTGCCGCGCCTTCCACAACAGATACAGGCCCCACGCCGCCACGGTGCAGCCGTCGCGCACCTTGCCGTCGAGAATCATCTGCTCGAACTCGTCCACGGGAATGTTGTGCACGATCAGATCGTGCTCCTCCGGGTCGGGCCGGCTCTCGCTCTGCGTGAGGCCGGTGGCGAGAAATACGTGCTGCTTCTGGCGGTTGAAGCCATAGGCAATCCACAGTGTGCCGAGAAATGTCATCTGGCCGGCGTGCAGTCCTGTCTCCTCCTGCAGCTCGCCGCGCGCAAGCTCCTCGGGCGAATCGATCTCCATCTCCCAACCGCCCTGCGGCAACTCGAGGACGCGTTCCTGAACCGTGTAGCGAAACTGCTCCACCAGCCAGATTCGGCCCTGGTCGATAGGCAAAATGATCGCGGCGTCGTCCTTTTCGACCACGCCGTAGATTCCCTTCTGTCCGTTGGAACGCACAATCTCGTCCTCGCGCACGCGCATCCACGCATTGCGATAGACTTCACGGCTATTGAGCGTGGTAATGGTGCGGCCGTGGCCGGCGGGATCGGTCATCGGATCGATGGTCATTGTCCCTAGTTTGCCATGCTCGCTCGCGACGCTCCCGTCTCGCAGCGATTTCCACCGAGATTCGATATCGCGCATGCTTCGCATTATCGACTGCGCAGGAAAATGGCCGGCCGTCATCCTGAACAAAGTTCCGCATCAGCGCGACGAAGTGAAGGATCCGCGGTGGCCCTCTTCGGTGGCAATTCATTGGTCGAGGATCCGCAACGATTCCTGCTTCACGCCGGCCTCCTGCAGTTTGCCCTGCGCATTCCGCATCAGTGCCGGCAGCGTCCCGCGCGGAAATGCAGTAGACTGCCGCACCACCAGCCGCGTGGGAATGCGCCACTGCTTGGTGGCGGCGCGCGGATGTCCGGGCTCGATGCCCGCGCGCAATCCTTCTACTGCCGCCGCGGCCAGGTCTCTGCACGACATCTGCACCGTGGTGAGCGGAGGAAGCATGAACTGGGCCAGATGAATGTCGTCGAAACCGACAACGGAAATCTCTTCGGGGACTTTGTGCGTGGTCCGATACAGCGCGTGCAGCACGCCGATGGCGGTCATGTCGTTCGAGCACATCACGGCCGTGGGCAGCTCGCCGAGCGAGAGCAGTCTCTCCATGCTCGCGATTCCCCCCTCCATGGTGTGAGTGCCTTCCACAATCTGCTCGGCGGGCACGGTCAGCCCGATCTCCGCCATGGATTTGACGAAGGCGTCGCGCCGCGCCACCGCCGAGCGCATCTGCAGCGGCCCGGTGATGAAGGCGATGCTGCGATGGCCCAGCGCAGCCAGATGCTGCACGCCTTGGCGGATGCCTTCGCCGTAGTCGACCTTGAGCACGCGGATGTTGGACAGGTCCGGGCCGGCATCGACAAAGACCAGCGGAAACTCCCGCTCCACCAGCTTCTGCACCAGCTCTTCTTCGATGCCGAAGGTCATGATGGCCACGCCGTCCACGTTGCGCTGCAGCATGCGCCGGATGAGCGACTCGGTGCGCGCCGGCTCGTAATTCGTCGAGCCGATCAGCACTTCGTAACCCTGGGCCACGGCGAGGTATTCGAATTCCTGCACCAGCTCGGGAAAAAACGGATTGGTGATCTCGGAAACAATCAGCCCCAGCATCCGGCTGCGCCCTGAAACCAGAGCCCGCGCCTGCGTGTTGGGCAGGTACCCCACTTCGTCGATGGCCTGCCACACGCGCTTGGCCAGCTCGGGATTGACCGAGGGAATGCGGTTGACCGTGCGCGAGACCGTGGCGATGGAGACCCCGGCGCGCTCGGCCACTTCTCGAATGCTGACGGTTCCAGGCCGGCGCCGATCGGATGCGTGGTTTCGGGTAGCCCTCACAAGTGAGCCCATTTTACGCTTACCGGGTGTTTCTCATGTACCCTTCGTGAGGAAAAAATCGCATCATCCCTTTGTGAACGTGGAGGTTTGGTCTCAGGCCAACCGCTTCTTCCGTGTCGCCGGCCCGATTCAATTCAGGCCCTTTCGGTAATCGTTTCCTCGAATTTGCGAATCGAATCCGATCGGGTCGCTCGCTCCGCGGCAAGTCTACGGATGCTTCTGACTGCCCGCGGCCACCTCGATCCCGTGCGCGATCAACTTGAGAATCGAGCCCAGGCTTTCCTCGGCGCCGCGGCGGCTGCCCGGCAGGTTCACGATCAGCGTACTTCCGTTCATCCCGGCAATGCCGCGCGAAAGCCACGCGAACGCATTGCGCGCCGCTCCCACGGAGCGCATGGCTTCGGCCAGACCCTGAGCCTCTCGATCGATCACCCGCCGCGTGGCCTCCGGCGTGCGGTCGCGCGGCCCCAGTCCCGTTCCACCCACCGTGAGGATCAGCGACGCGCCCCGTGCGCACCACTGTTCCAGCCTGGCAACGATCTTCGTCTCGTCGTCGGGAACCACGCCGGTCTCAATCTCGCTCTCGGGAAATTGGCCGCGCAGTAACTCTTCCACCACAGGCCCGGCGGTATCGGACATCAGCCCTTGCGAACAGCGGTCGGAGACGGTGAGAACAGCGAGCAGCATATTTCAGATTGTATCGAGCGATCACCTGGCGCGCGCGGGCAGCATCGCAATGGTGTGCAGCCAGGTTTCGACCAGCGCGGGCCAGCCGGTGACCGGCAGCGCGGTCCGGCGCAGGCCGTAGCCATGCCCGCCCTGCGAATAAATGTGCAGTTCGGCGGGAACTTTCGCACTCTTGAGCGCCATGAAGTAGACCACCGCATTTTCCACGTGTACTGGATCGTCTTCGGCCTGAACGATGAACGTCGGCGGCGTTTTCTCGGTCGGGTTGATATCGGCGTTCGGTGCGAAGTTCTTTTCGGCCAGCGCCAGGTAGCCGGGATAAACGACCACGGCAAAGTCGGGACGGCAGCTCAGCTTGTCGGCTTCGTCAACCGGATCGTAGAGGCGCTGGTCGAAGTGAGTGCTGAGCGCGGCAGCGAGATGTCCGCCGGCTGAGAACCCCAGCACGCCGACGCGATGCGAATCGATTCCCCACGCAGCCGCATGCTGCCGCACCAGGCCCACCGCGCGCTGCGCGTCCTCTAAAGCCGCGGCGGATTTCGGATACGGACCCGTGTCCGGCACGCGGTACTTGAGCAACACGCAGTTGACGCCGATCGATGTGAGCCAGTTGCAGACCTCCGTGCCTTCCAGATCGATGGCCAGAATGTGGTAGCCTCCGCCGGGAAAGACGACGACCGCGGCGCCCGAGTTCTTCTTCGCTTTGTAAAGCGTGATCGCTGGCACTGAAACGTTGTTCAGCAAATAAATCGGCCTGCCCGCAATCACGTTTTTCTCCGTGGCGCTGTTCGACTCCGGCGGCTGATTGGGCGGCTCACCCGGCGCGACGCCCGGCCACAGGTTCACGGTGATGTGCCCAGGCGGCGGCGGCCAGCCGGAAGGCTGCTGGGCAACAACAAACGGCACGAACGCAGCGAGAACAGCGGAGCAGAACGCGGCGGCGGATTTCATTCGCGAAAAATCCCCAGTCCAGTAAACGCAGCGATGATCGCAGCCCGCACGCGCAATTGCAAGTGTCCATCAGCGTGAGCTGCAAAATCCCGCCAGCTTGCTGTTGCTAATCCCTAATCCCTAATCCCTGTTCCCTGTTCCCTGCTCCTTGTTCCCTGTTCCCTTGTTCCCCCATCCGCCCAACCAGCTACCATTGCTCTCATGCACGTTCTCTCCGCAGCCGAGATGCAGGCCTGCGATCGCGCCACCACGGAGCGCTTCGGCGTGCCGTCGATTGAGCTGATGCGCGCGGCAGCTGCGGCGGTGACCACCATAGCCCGCACGCAGTTCCCTGCCGCGCGGCGCATCACCGTGCTCTGCGGGCGCGGCAACAACGGCGGAGACGGCATGATGGCCGCTCGGCTGCTCGCCGCGGCCGGCCTCGAAGTGACTACGATCCTGCTTGGCTCGCCCAAGGAGTTGAAAGACGATGCCGCCCTGGCGTGGCAGGAACTGGCCAGCCCGCAGCATGGGTTGATTCACGTGGTCAACACCGCCGAAGAGCTGGCTCGAACTCGCGACGCTCTGGCCGCCGATCTGGTGATCGACGCGGTGCTGGGCACAGGGTTCAAGCCGCCCATCAAGGGGCTGGCCCTGGCGGCGCTGGAGTGGATCAAGGGAACGCAAGCACCGATCCTGGCCGTCGATCTGCCTTCGGGCTGGCCCGCGGATGAGACGACGGCCACGGTCGATACGCCCGTCTTTCCTGCCGATGCCGTCGTCACCTTCACGGCGCCCAAGCCGGCGCACGTCTTCGGCCGGTTGACTCGGCGCTGGAATCAGCCCATCGTTGTCGCTCCCATCGGATCGCCGGAGGGCGCGGTGGTCTCTGCCCTGGGAATCGATTGGGCGGGCTCGGCGCATGCGCTCACTGAGACGCCTCGCGCGGCGGACTCACACAAGGGGAATTTCGGACACGTTCTTATCGTCGGCGGATCGCTGGGCAAATCCGGCGCGCCCGCAATGGCCGGCCTGGCGGCGATGCGCGCCGGGGCCGGACTGGTGACCGCCGCAATACCCGCCCCGGTGCTGCCCATGGTGGCCGCGGTCGCGGCGGAGCTGATGACGCACTCGCTGCTCGCCACCCCGGCCGGGCGCATTGGCGCCGAGAACCTGGCGCCTGAACTGCTCACCGAGCTCACCAAGGGTATGACCGTTCTGGCCATCGGTCCCGGATTGGGGCAAAGTCCCGAAACGGTGAAGTTCACTACTGGACTGCTCTCCGCCACCAGGATGCCTGCGGTGATCGATGCCGACGCATTGAATATTCTCGCGGCCAAGCCTGTGCTTCTCTCCAAACTCGCCAAGGGACGCACGCTGGCGCTCACGCCGCATCCCGGCGAGATGGCGCGGCTGGCCGGAACGACCACCGCGGAAGTGCAGGCGAACCGGCTGGAGACGGCGCGCGGCTTTGCGCGGCGCGTGGGCGTTACGCTGGTGCTCAAAGGCGCGCGCACCCTCATCGCGCATCCTGACGGCCGAGTGGCGGTGAATACCAGCGGGAATCCAGGCATGGCCAAGGGCGGCAGCGGCGACGTGCTCACGGGGCTCATCGCGGGACTGCTGGCGCAATTCCCCGATGAGCCGGCGCGCGCCGTGGAAGCGGCGGTGTATCTGCACGGCGTGGCCGGCGATATCGCCCTTCGCAGCCAGGACGAGCACACTTTGCTGGCCACTGACGGCCTCCACCATCTTTCTCAGGCTTTTCGCTTTCGCTCACGTGGGGGAAACGGTTATGTTTGGTTGCAGGGGGGCATTGCATGCAGCAGCTCCCTATGAGATGAGGCATGACGAACGCTGCTCCCACCGCTCAAGGCAAAGTTCACGAGTTCACGACCCACAGCGGCGCGGACACCGTCGAGGTGGGCCGGAAGCTGGCGCATTTGCTCAAACCGCCGCAGCTCCTGCTGCTGCGCGGCGAGCTGGGCACGGGCAAAACCACGCTAGTAAAGGGTCTGGCGCAGGCGCTCGATGCCGCTGAGCCCGATGAAGTCACCAGCCCCACGTTTACGCTGCTGCATGAATACGAAGGCACGCGCGAAGGCAAGCCCGTCAAGCTCTACCACATCGATGTCTATCGCCTGGAGGGTGAGCGCCAGCTCGAAACCCTGGGCCTGGAAGAGTTGCTGACGCCGGATGCGCTGGTTCTGGTGGAGTGGGGCGACAAATTCAAGAGCATCAAGAAGCTCGCCACCGGCGAAATCGTGATTACGTCCGAGGGTGGCGACGCGCGGAAGATCGCGGTGACGCTGAAAGAGTAGTTCCCTAAAACCCCATGATGTTAAATCCGCAATCAACATAGAGGATCTCGCCGGTAACTGCCCCGGCCAGCGGGCTGGCGAGGAACAACGCCGCGCCGCCGACTTCAAGCTGGTCGACGTTGCGATGCAGCGGCGAGCGCTCGACATGCACCTTGCGCATCTCGCCCAGGTCGCCGACGCCGCGCGCGGCCAGCGTGTTAATCGGCCCGGCGGAGATGGCGTTGACGCGAATATTTTTGGGACCGAGATCCGCGGCCAGGTAGCGCACGCAGCACTCGAGCGAGGCCTTGGCCAGCGCCATGATGTTGTAGTGGGGCACCACGCGGCCCGATGCCATGTAGGTGAGCGTCACGATGCTGCCGCCTTCGGTCATGAGCGGCGCGGCCGCGCGGGTGAGGGCGATGAGCGAATAGACGCTCACGTCGTGGGCGACGCGGAAGCCTTCGCGCGAAGTATTGATGAACTCCCCGCGCAGATCGGCCGGCGGCGCATAGGCGATGGCGTGGATGAGGATGTCGATCTTGCCGTGCTGCTCTTTGAGTGCGGCGAAGACGGCGTCGATCTCGGCGTCGACCGAGACATCGCACTGAAAGCCGGACGCGCCGGGAAGCTCGGCGATGAGATCCTGCGCTTCGAGTTTCATGCGCTCGTTCTGGTAGCCGATGGCGAGAGTGGCGCCGGCGGCGTGCAGCTTTTGCGCGATCCCCCAGGCGATGGAGCGCTTGTTGGCCAGGCCAAAGACGACGGCGGTCTTGCCTTTCAGGTCGATCATGCGAATTGCTTCCTCCCTGGTGCCAGCAAAAGATTATCAACCCCCAAGGTCCACCAATTCCACATTGCGCACCGGGCGCGCCAGGAATCGCGAGCCGAGTCGCCCGAATTTCTCCACCGAATCGGTTGCGAAGAAACGCACGGAGCTCTCCTGCGATGGGTCCGGCGGCGGCCCGGCAGCTCGACCGTCGAACTGACGCAAGGCAGCCTCGGCCGTAGCTTCGGCGGAGTCGATGACACGTATCCCGGCCGGCACGGCGCGCTCGATGAGCGGGCGCAGCAGCGGATAATGCGTGCAGCCGAGCACCAGCGCGTCGGGTCGCAGGCCATCTGCGGCAGCATGGCTGAGGAGCTCATCGAGATAGATGCGAATCACCTCGCCGGTCACCGGATGCTCGGTCCATCCCTCCTCAACCAGAGGAACCAGCAAGGGACAGGCTTTCTCGAGTGCGCGCATCCCTTGAGCGTGGCACGCCGCCGCGTAGGCGTGACTGTGCACCGTCGCGTCGGTCGCGATGACCAGCACGTCACCGCTGCGCGACGCAGCTTTGGCCGCGGCAGCGCCGGGCTCAATGACGCCCAGCACCGGAACCGGGACCGCGTCCTGAATGGCATCGAGAGCGAGCGCGCTGGCGGTATTGCAGGCGATGACGAGCGATTCAGCGCCTTGCTCGCGCACCAGGAACTGCGCTCCTTCAACAGCGTAATGCGCGATCGTGCGCCGCGACTTGGAGCCGTAGGGCAGCCGGGCCGTATCGCCCAGAAAGGCGAAGCGGGCCT
>Ga0335078_10016201_pt1 | contig 11057 bp, 11 predicted proteins | sample Lox_Sample_32_FD_206711 | JGI IMG/M metagenome (GOLD analysis project Ga0335078, IMG submission 206711) | Soil microbial communities from Loxahatchee National Wildlife Refuge, Florida, United States - Lox_Sample_3.2 | ecosystem: Environmental > Terrestrial > Soil > Wetlands | place: USA...
GCGGCGCCAGCGTTGTCCTCTTCACCGGTAAGCCGACCGGCTGACCGGTTTGTGGATGGGGTTCCGACGCGGTCATGACGACATCTTCTCGAGATCCTCGCTGAAGAACTTATTCAGCTCCTGGTTTGTCATGAGACCGGCGAAGCCATCGAATTTGCCTTCTTTCGCAATCTGGGCGGCGGTTTTGACGAAGGCCTGCATGGCGACGCGCGCGAGCGAGCCGCCGACGCTGATCCGGCGCACGCCCATGGCGGCCAGATCGCCGACGGTGAAGCCGAAGTCGCCACTATTAAGGAAATTGACCGGCTTCGGCGCCACCGCCTTCACCACCGCCCCGATTTGATCCCGGGTCTTTATGCCGGGTGCATAGAGGCAGTCGGCGCCGGCCGCGGCATAAGCCTTGAGCCTGCGGATGACGTCTTCCAGATCGGGCACGCCGCGGATGAAGTTTTCGGCGCGCGCGGTGAAGACGACGTCGCTGCCGGCGCGATCGACGGCCGCCCGCGCCGCCTTGACCCGCGCGACCGATAAATCGAAATCATAAAGCGGCGTTTCGCTCTTCGGCGAGTCTTCGACCGAAAGGCCGGCGACGCCGGTCGCGATGCAGCGCGTCACGCTCTCGGCCACGCCGTCCGGATGGTCGGCGAAGCCGTTCTCGAAATCGGCGTTAAGCGGCACGTCGGTGGCAGCGACCAGTTCCCGGTAATGCGCCAACACGACATCGCGGCTCTGCGCGCCGTCGGGATAGCCCAATGAATGGGCGTGGCCGGCACTCGTCGTTGCCAGCGCCTTAAATCCTAATCCTTGTAAATAACGCGCCGTCCCTACGTTCCACGGGTTGGGAATGACGAAACAACCGGTCTCATGCAGCTTGCGGAAAGTCTTGCGCTTTTCGGTGACGGTCGGACGTGATGGCATTTTGCGCCCCGATGAGGCTGAACAGGCAAAACCAGATCAATGATTGTCGCGCGGTACAAACTTTTGCGCCACCCGCTGATATTTGACCGCCGGTTCTAGCACCATGCCGTTGGCCAACTGGTCCACCATAGCGCGTTGGATTTCCTGCCACGGCGTCTGGCTCGGCGGATAATGGTAGCCGCCGGTTTGTTTGAGCGCTGCGAAGCGCTCCGCCAACTCCGTAGGCTTTATCAGCATGTCGGCCGTTCCCTTGTTGAGATCGATGCGCACCCGGTCGCCGGTTCGCAGCACGGCAAGGCCGCCGCCGTCGGCCGCCTCAGGCGAAGCGTTTAGGATCGACGGCGAGCCCGACGTTCCCGATTGCCGGCCATCGCCGATGCAAGGGAGCGACGTCACGCCGCGTTTGATGAGCGCCGCCGGCGGTTGCATGTTGACGACTTCGGCTGAGCCCGGGTAGCCGATCGGCCCCACGCCACGGATGAATAATATCGTGTTTTCATCGATCTCCAGCGACGGATCGTCGATGCGCCGATGATAGTCTTCTGGGCCGTCAAAAACCACGGCGCGTCCCTCAAAGGCATTGAGATCGTTCGAGCGGCTCAGATAACGGTTGCGGAACTCCTCGGAGATCACGCTCGTCTTCATAATCGCCGAATCGAATAGATTTCCGCGCAACACTTTGAATCCGGCCTGCGCTTTGAGCGGATCGTTATAGGGGCGAATGACGGTACGATTGGTTGCTTGAGCTCCTGCCACATTGTCGGCAATGGTTTTGCCGTTGATGGTCAGTGCATCGCCGTGGACGCGCTTCGCCGCCAGGAGTTCATGCATCACCGCGGGCAAGCCGCCGGCGCGATAATAATCTTCGCCGAGATACTCTCCCGCCGGCTGCATGTTGACGAGCAGCGGCACGTCATAGCCGAGCCCCTCCCAGTCCTCGATCGGCAGTTCGACGCCGATGTGACGGGCGATGGCGGTGAGATGGATGGGTGCGTTAGTCGAACCGCCGATGGCCGAACAGACGGCGATCGCGTTCTCGAACGCGGCGCGGGTCAGAATATCCGAAGGCTTTAGGTCCTCGCGCACGATCTCGACCGCGCGCACCCCGGTCAGATAAGCGATCTGCCCACGTTCGCGATAAGGGGCAGGGATTGCGGCGCAGCCAGGCAGCGACATGCCCAGCGCCTCGGCCATGGCGTTCATGGTCGACGCCGTTCCCATCGTGTTGCAGTGGCCGATCGAGGGCGCGGAAGAGGCGACGATGTCGAGAAATTCTTTGTAGTCGATTTTGCCGGCAGCGATGTCTTCTCGCGCCTGCCACACGACGGTGCCCGAACCGGCAAGCTTACCGTTATGGTAGCCGTCCAGCATCGGCCCTCCGGAAAGGACGATCGCCGGCGTATTCACGGTCGCTGCGGCCATCAAACCCGCGGGCGTAGTTTTGTCGCATCCCGTGGTCAGCACCACTCCGTCAAGCGGATAGCCGTACAGCACTTCGACCAGTCCGAGATAAGCGAGGTTACGATCGAGTGCCGCGGTGGGGCGTTTCCCGGTTTCCTGAATAGGATGGACAGGGAACTCGAAAGCGATACCGCCTGCGTCGCGAATTCCTTCACGCACACGTTTGGCAAGTTCCAGATGGTGGCGGTTGCAGGGACTCAAGTCGGAGCCGGTTTGGGCGATGCCGATGATCGGCTTGCCAGAGGTCAGTTCAGCGCGGGTCAGCCCGTAGTTGAGGTAACGCTCGAGGTAAAGCGCCGTCATTCCCGGATTGTCGGGATTGTCAAACCACAATTGTGAGCGCAGACGTCGCGATCGCTGCGAGCCGTTCCCCTTGGTCATGGCTTACTCCGATTTTCTCGTTATGGATTAAATAGGTCGATTCGGGCTTGGTGCGAATCCCCGTGACGCGTCCGGGAACAAGTTTTGCGCGGTGTAGAAAGGGCAGTTTAGACTGCCGGAAATAAGCCAGCATTTTATCCTTGCTGCGCGGCAAAATAGTAAAGTGCGCTTTTGCGATGTTGCGCGTTATTGGATCACGATGTCCAAAAGGCAACCCGAGAAAACAAACATCGCACGCCGCAGGTTGCTCGCCGGCGGCGCCGTGCTTGCGGGCAGCGCGGCTTCAACGGTTGTTCCTACAGTACCTGTCGGCGCTGCCGATGATAATCGGCCGCCGCATGTGCCTGCATGGATGAAGGAACAGGGCGCACCGTTCCTTAGCCCGCCTTATGGCCAACCGTCCCCCTTCGAGAAGGATGTCATCCGCCGGCCGCGCGCTCCAACGCCGACGAACACTGCGGCCTCGTCGATGACACCGTGGCAGGACCTGCACGGGATTATCACTCCGAATGGTCTGCATTTCGAGCGGCATCATGCGGGCGTGCCGGCGATTAATCCGGATCAGCATCAGTTAATGCTCCACGGTCTCGTTAAGCGGCCGCTGATCTTCAGCATGGATGACCTTGTTCGCTTTCCCTCGGAGTCGCACATTTATTTCCTGGAGTGTTCCGGCAACAGTTTCTGGACCGGCAACACGCCGCAATCGACGGTGCAGCACACGCACGGCGAAATGAGCTGCTGCGAGTGGACCGGCGTGCGTTTGTCGACGGTTCTTGACGAGGCCGGCCTCGATCGCCAGGCGACGTGGATACTCGCCGAAGGCGCCGATGCCGCGGGCATGGCCCGCAGTATTCCGATAGCCAAAGGGCTGGACGATGCGCTGCTGGTCTACGCGCAGAACGGCGAACGGCTGCGGCCCGAGCAGGGCTATCCGCTGCGTCTCTTCCTTCCAGGATATGAGGGCAACACCAACGTCAAATGGCTGCGCCGCCTCAAACTCGGTGACCAGCCGTTTCAGACGCGCGAGGAGACGTCCAAATACACCGATCTCATGCCCGACGGCACCGCGCGCCAGTTCACCTTCGTGATGGAAGCCAAGTCCGTCATCACCTTTCCGTCCGGCGGCCAGCTTCTGCGCGAAAAGGGATTCTACGAAGTCTCCGGCTTGGCTTGGTCCGGCCGCGGGCGCATTACGCGCGTCGACATTTCCACGGACGGTGGCGCGAGCTGGAAAGAAGCGCGCCTTCAGCAACCCGTTCTGACCAAATGCCTGACCCGTTTTCGCCTGTCTTGGGATTGGGATGGGGCCCCAGCGCAATTGCAAAGCCGGGCCGTCGACGAGACCGGGTACATACAGCCGACTCGTGCGCAGCTCGTTGACGTGCGCGGACTGCACTCCAGCTACCACTACAACGCCATTCAAACATGGCTGGTCGCGCGAGACGGAGCGGTGACCAATGTCGTTTAGGCCGCGAACGCTCCTCATCGGCGCGGCGCTACCGTTTGCGCTGACGATGCTCGCCCATGCCGCGGATGCCGGCTCGCTTGGCATCGGCCACGCGGCAACGCCGGCCGAGATCGCCGGCTGGGACATTGACGTGCGGGCGGACGGCCAAGGCCTGCCGCCGGGCCATGGCAGCGTGCGCGAGGGCGAGAAAATTTTCGCAGACGTATGCGCGGCCTGCCACGGCGCCAAGGGTGAGGGTAAGCCCGCGGATCGGCTCGTGGGCGGTTTCGGCACACTCGCAACGTCAAAACCGGTGCGAACCGTAGGCAGTTATTGGCCCTATGCCACCACTTTGTTTGACTACATCCGCCGGGCCATGCCGTTCAACGCGCCACAGTCGCTTACCGCCGACCAAGTCTATGCAGTATCGGCGTACATTCTCTATCTGAACAACATCGTCGCCGAAGACGCCGTCCTCGACAGCGCTTCATTGCCGAGGGTGAAGATGCCGAACCGCAGCGGTTTTACCAGCCCGGACCCGCGACCTGACGTACGGTGACGGTCCGTACTATCAAGATCGCCGGGTTTGCCTTTGCCCAGCGATCGGGTTCAAGTGTCCGCCATGCTCAAGACCATTTCCGCTTTTGACCGCCTTGGCGAAGAGAACGCCTTTGCCGTGCTTGCGCGAGCGACCGCGCTTGCGGCGCAGGGCCGCGACATCATCAATCTCGGGATCGGCCAGCCGGATTTCCGCACGCCCGATTTCATCGTCGAGGCGGCCATCAAGGCTTTGCGCGACGGCCACCACGGCTACACGCCGGCGGTCGGCATTTTGGCGCTGCGCGAAGCGGTCGCCGCCGACCTCTACAAGCGATTTAAGGTCAGCGTCTCCCCGGATTCGGTGATGATTTTTCCGGGCGGCAAGCCGACCATGTTCATGTCGATCCTGATGTTTGGCGAGCCGGGCGCCGATATTCTCTATCCCGATCCGGGTTTCCCTATTTATCGTTCGATGATCGAATTTACCGGCGCGCGCCCGATCCCGATTCCGATCCGCGAAGACAACAATTTCGCCTTCTCTGCGGAGGAAACCCTCCAACTTATCACGCCGCGGACGCGGCTCATTATTGTCAATTCTCCGGCAAACCCGACCGGCGGCGTCACTCCCAAGCGAGAGGTCGACAAGTTGGTCGCAGGTCTTGAGCGTCACCCCGACGTCGCGATCATGTCGGACGAAATCTACGATCACATGCTCTACGATGGGGAAACGCATGTGTGCTTGCTGCAGTATCCGTCGATCCGCGATCGGCTGATTCTGCTCAACGGTTGGTCGAAAACCTATGCCATGACCGGCTGGCGGCTCGGCTACGCCGTATGGCCGGGAAAGCTTTACGACTATGCGCGCAAGCTCGCGGTGAATCTGCATTCGTGCGTGAACGCCGCCGCGCAATATGCCGGACTTGCCGCGCTGACTGGACCGCAGGATGCAGTCGGCGAGATGGCGGCCGAGTTCGATCGGCGCCGTCAGGTCATGGTCGGCGGGCTCAACCGGCTACCCGGAATGTCGTGCGCGACGCCCAAGGGTGCGTTCTATGCCTTTCCTAACGTTAAGCGCACCGGTTGGAAGGCAAAACCCCTCGCCTCGGCGCTGCTCGAAGAGGCCGGAGTTGCGCTGATTGGCGGCCCGGATTTCGGCGTGCTCGCCGAGGGCTATGTGCGCGTGTCCTACGCCAATTCGACGGAAAATATCCTGCGCGCGCTCGAGCGCTTCGGCGAGTTCCTTGCGAGCAGAAAGGCGGCGTGATTCTCCGCGGCGCGCCACAAAAATGCGCCGCGCCACGTCACTCTCGCTGGGTCAAGCGAAAACCCACCAGAACGACGGCCAATCCCGCGAACTGCGGAATGCTCGGCACAAAACCGAGCGCTAGAAAACCAATGAGCAGCGTGAAAGGCGGCACCAGTGCGGGAAATACGGCCGCGCGCGAAGCGCCGAGAAGCACGACGGCTTGCGTGAACAAATAGATTGCGCCGGCGCCAGTTAATGCGCCTTGGACGACGGCTTGCAGCAGATTTTCAGCGAGGCCTAAATCGGCAGGATTGCCCAGGCCAATGAGCAGGATCGGCAGCCCAAGCAGCGAAAGTATCCCGGTCACGGTCACCGCCGGCATCGGAGCGATGCGCCAGCGGCGGAGCAGCATGCCGAACGTCGCGAACGAGCAGCCCGCGGCAGCGAACATGACGTCGCCGATCAATCCGTGCGCGCCCATTGTTCGCAGCGCCTCGGCGCCGATGATGATAAGTCCAAGAACCATGGCCAGAGCGCCGGCGATGCGCCGCGCAGGCAGCGGCTCGTGCAGCACGAACGACGCCAGCAGCAATCCGCCAAGTGACGCACAGGAGGGCTGAATGACGCCGCCGTGGCCCAGCGGGACAAGAAGAAAGCCCGCATAGCTCAAGATCGCCAGCGGCAACCCGCCGACCAGGGTCAGAGTGAATGCTCGTCGCCAACCTAATTGTCTGATGTCGGCAAAGCCGTCGCGCGCGGCGAGCGGAAGAAGCACCAATCCGGGCCAGAGAAAGCGGTGCATGGCGATAATGAGCGGTGACATGCCAACGTCGACGCCCTGGCGGGCGGCGACGAAGCCGACTGCCCAACAAAGGGCCGCGCCGGTGCCGCACGCAACGCCGAGCGCTGTTGAATGCCGTTGCGGCAGCGAAGAAGCAAGTTCCATTCAGGCCCGGCCTGCGACGATCGCGGCGCACATTAGGAGGTAACGGGCATGGTGCACAGTATCTGGAAAGTCGCGGCTGACTTCGCCAAAACGCAACGCTTGCGCTATTCCGGTGCAAAAGTATCGGCGTCTTCAAGCAGGTCAAGGCCTCCAACCGCCGCGACGCGGCCAGTCTCAAGTCGCACGACCCTCGTCGCGATCTGGCGCAGTTCGGCGGCGATGTGACTGACGTAGACCATGGGCACGTTCGATTCGTCACGCAGGCGGATGAGGTGGGGGAGGATTTCACGCTTGTGTCCGGCGTCGAGCGACGCCAACGGCTCGTCAAGCAGCAGGAGCCGCGGGCGCGTGAGCAACGCGCGGCCGATGGCAACGCGTTGGCGCTCGCCGCCCGATAACAGTCGCGGCCGGCGATCAAGCAGGTGACCGATGTCGAGCAGCCCGATAACGTGCGCGAATTCATCTGCATCGCGCGGACGACCGCTCATGCGGCGGCCATAGTCGACGTTTTGCCGGACGTTCAAGTGCGGAAACAGTCGGCCTTCCTGAAAGACATAGCCGATAGCGCGGCGATAGGGGGGTACATTTATTTTGGCCGCGGCGTCGAACATCACCGTTTCGTCGAACGTTATCGAACCCGCATCCGGCGTAAGCAGGCCAGCGATCATGTTGACGATGGTCGTCTTCCCCGCGCCCGACGGCCCGAAAAGAGCCGTGACCCCGGCCGACGCTTGAAAGCGCGCGGCGACCGTAAAAGAGCCGAGCCTTTTCTCGACGTCCACCTCCAGCACGCCTATTCCCCTTGAAAACGCATGCCGGCGCGGCGGGCGAACCATTCCGAAACTATCAGGGCCGCAAGAGCGATGATGATAGCGATGATTACCAGGCGTCCCGCCGCGGCATCTCCGTTGGGCACTTGCAGAAGGGAATAGATCGCAGCCGAGATGGTCTGCGTCTCTCTTGGAATATTGGAAACAAAGGTGATGGTGGCGCCGAATTCGCCAAGCGCTCGCGCGAAGCACAGAACCGCGCCGGCGATGATGCCGGGCAAAGCCAGCGGGAAAGTAATGGTGAGGAATACCAACACTGGACTGGCGCCGAGTGTAGCGCCGGCTTCTTCCAGCCGACGGTCGATCGCTTCAAGTGCGAGCCTGATTGGGCGGACCATGAGTGGAAAGCCCATGACGCCGCACGACAGCGCCGCACCGGTCCAGCGAAAGGAAAATACAATGCCGAAATAATCGGCCAGAAAAGCGCCTATAGGGCCGCGCCGCCCGAAGGAGATGAGCAACAGATAGCCGGTCACGACCGGCGGCAAAACCAGCGGCAAATAGACGATGCCGTCGAGCAAGGTTTTGCCCCAAAACTCCTTGCGCGCCAACACCCAGCCGATGGCGATACCGAATGGCAGCGCGACGGCGGTGGCGACGATGGCGATGCGGAGCGACAGTTCGACCGCAATCCATTCGCTGGGGGAGAGACCAAGCACGGCAGTCGGTTCTAGCGCGCGGGCTTTACCAGAACGTTGAAACCATAGCGCTCGAAAATCGCTTTCGCCGGCTTCGTGCGCAGAAACGCCAAATAGTGCGTCGCCTCCGGGTTCGCGGTTGCAGTCAGAGCTACCGGGTAAACGATCGGTGGATGAGAATCGTCGGGAAACACGCCAGCGATTTTCACGGCCGGCTCGATCTTGGCATCCGTCTCGTAGACGATCCCGAGTGGCGCCTCACCGCGCGCGACAAGGACCAACGCGGCGCGCACGCTTTCTGCCATGGCAAGTTTCGGCTCAATCGCCGCCCAGGCGCCGAGCTTCTCCAGCGCTGCCTTGGCGTAAAGGCCGGCAGGAACCGCGCGCACGTCGCCCACGGCGACCCGTCCCTTTCCAGCAAGAACGGCGAGATTGAATCCCGAACCGATGTTGACGGGACCGATGGTGGAATCCCTCGGCGCGATGAGCACCAGGCGGTTGCCGAGCAAATCGAAACGCGTTGCGGTTTTGATAAGGCCCCGCTTGGCGCCATAGTCCATCCAGTCGATGTCCGCCGACAAAAATACATCCGCCGGCGCGCCTTGCTCGATCTGCTTCATCAGTGCCGAACTCGCCGCATAGCTGGCGATGACCTTGGCGCCGCTTTCTTTGCTAAAGGCATCATTGACGTCGTCGAGCGCATTTTTCATCGACGCAGCGGCGAACACCAGGATCGATTTTGGTTGTGCCGCCGTTTGCTGCGCCGTGACGGCAATTGCCAGGACCGCGGCGATAGTTGCGCAGATATGCTTTGTTTTAAACACGACGGACGCCTCCCGCATAGCAATCGTCGGCGCAACCCGCGTAAAACCGCCCGCGCCGCAATGTCGACCGCCTCAGGGAACCGTCGTTCCAGGCTTTGCGGCGCGCGCTCAGCACGCCGCACTCGGACGTGCGACCATACGCGGTCGTCGCCGTGGCGACAACTGTCGGCCCGAGCCGGCATGCGCGGTTGCTGCCACCCGCTACCTCGGCCGGACGCGTGCTGTGCTATGATTCCGCCGAAATGAGGAGACCTTGATGGAACACGTCGCCATCTCCGCTTTAGGAATAGTGGCTACCATCCTTTCGACCGTTTCCCTGATGCCGCAAGTCGTCCGCACCTGGCGTACGCGTTCGACGGACGACATTTCGGCAGTGTGGCTTCTGGTAGCGCTCGCAGCGATGGCTGTTTGGATCGTCTACGGCAGTTTGATCGACGCACCGGCAGTTATTCTCGTGAACGTGTTGTCAGTATTTCAGTGTGGCTCCATTCTGTTCATCAAGGTGCAAAACATGCGCGCTGCTGTGGCCACGCGCCGTTGAGGGTGGGCGCAAATGGTACGCGGATGAGTGAAGCGATAGTGGACGAAGGCGAGTACGACTACATCGTTGTTGGCGCCGGCTCGGCCGGCTGCCTGTTGGCCAATCGTCTTTCGGCCGACGCCGACAAGCGCGTGCTGCTGCTCGAAGCCGGCGGCCGCGACAATTGGATCTGGTTTCACATCCCCGTCGGCTATTTGTTTGCCATCGGCAATCCGCGCTCGGATTGGTGCTTTAAGACCGAAAGCGACGAAGGCCTCAATGGCCGGAGCTTGAATTACCCGCGTGGCAAGGTGATCGGCGGCTCGTCCGCGATCAACGCCATGGTCTATATGCGCGGCCAAGCGGCCGATTACGACCATTGGCGCCAGCTCGGGCTCACCGGCTGGGGCTGGGACGACGTGCTGCCGTATTTCAAGCGGCACGAACATCATTTCCTCGGCGAAAGCGACCTGCACGGCGTGGGCGGCGAATTGCGAGTCGAGGAACCGCGCGTGCATTGGGATTTGCTCGAAGCGTTTCGGGCGGCGGCGGAACAGGCCGACATCAAATCGGTCCCAGACTTCAACACCGGCGACAACGAAGGCTGCTGTGCCTTTCACGTCAATCAGAAACGCGGGCGGCGTTGGTCGGCAGCCACGGCGTTTCTCAAGCCGGTCCTTCGCCGTACCAATTTGCGTCTGGAAATCGGCTGCCTGGTGGAATCAGTGCTGTTCGAAGGCAAGCGCGCCACTGCAGTGCGTTGGCGGCAACACGGTCAAAGCCGCAGCGCGCGTTGCCGCGGCGAAGTCGTGCTGTCGGCCGGCTCAATCGGTTCGGCGCAAATCCTGATGCTGTCGGGTATAGGACCGGGAGCGGAGCTGCAACGGCACCACATTCCGATCGTGGCGGATCGCCCGGGCGTCGGCGCCAATTTGCAAGATCACCTGCAGCTTCGTCTCATCTACAAGGTCAACGGCATCAAAACCCTCAACGAGCGCTATCATGCGCCGCTCGGGCTCGCCGCGATGCTCCTTGAATACGCGCTCTTTCGGCGCGGTCCGCTGACCATGGCGCCTTCGCAGCTCGGCCTGTTCACCCGTTCTGATCGCGACCAGGTACGCGCCAATTTGCAATATCACGTCCAGCCATTATCGCTCGACCGCTTCGGTGAGCCCTTGCACAAATTCCCCGCCTTTACTGCCAGCGTCTCCAATCTGCGCCCGACCAGCCGCGGCTATGTGCGGCTGCGCTCGTGCGATCCAGCCGCCGCCCCGATAATCAAGCCGAACTATTTGTCGACCGATGA
>Ga0335078_10016203_pt1 | contig 11056 bp, 9 predicted proteins | sample Lox_Sample_32_FD_206711 | JGI IMG/M metagenome (GOLD analysis project Ga0335078, IMG submission 206711) | Soil microbial communities from Loxahatchee National Wildlife Refuge, Florida, United States - Lox_Sample_3.2 | ecosystem: Environmental > Terrestrial > Soil > Wetlands | place: USA: Florida...
AACTGCGCAGATATTTGACGACCCGATTGAAGAAATGTGGCGTCACTTCAAGCAGGCGATTGGGTTGGAAACGTCCCGGCCGCGCCGGCCGTACGTGGTGCAGTGTCAGAATGGCACCGACCCCGCCGACGAACGGCGTCAGCCAGCGATGCGCACCGGTGAAATACAGCGATTCCAGTCCGCCGCGGATCAAGGTCGGTTTCAGTGCGGGCAAGGCACATTACTCCAGACGCTAGTTCACGCTATCACGACTATTGCCCAGCGCCGGTTGATAATAACTTTGTCGCCATGGCGAAGCGGTCAATGCCTTACCTGTGCCGCCGCTGGGCGAGCAACCACGGAAACGTTACGCAGCGGCGGCCCTGGACGCGGACTGACCGGCACGATCGAGTTCGGTGACTTCCTCGAACTCGGCGGCCAATAGGCGTTGGCGCGCGGCGTCGACCACTTCGTCGGCAGCCGCGTCGGTGAGCAGCACGGCTTGCGGCGCGAGTTCGCCTATCGCTTCCAAGTCTGCGCCCTCGGCAACGCCGGCATCGACGACAATGTAATCATAGGTCCGCGCCAGCGCGTCGAAGCTTGGGGCAAGCCGCGGTGACGACAACAGCGTCATACGATCGACCGGCGCGCGCCCGGGCGAAATCACATGCACGCTTGACTGCGTATCCTTGTCGATAATGTCGCGGAAGGAGGCGCTGCCCGCAGTCAGTTCGGCAAGACCGCTTGCCGCCGGGTCGCCCGATACGGCGGCGATCGGCGAGTTTTTCGGCTCGATTCCGGCAAGCAGAACGTGTCCATCACCGGCCAGCGACCGAGCGAGCTTGATCGCCGTTTCACCGGTTTTGGCACCGGCCACGACGCCGAGCACGGCGATGCGCGCGGCACCGGCGCGGTGCAGGCTTTCCGCCACGTCGGCTACCGCCCCGCTCCGCTCCGGGGCGAGCGGCGGTGCCTTCACCGCGGGCGCGGGCTCGACAGCCGGTTCTGGAGCCACGACGCGCGGTTCAACCCGCGGCGCGACCAGCGCCGTGGCGCGGCCTGGAACGCTCAAGAGCTCCTTGGTCAACACGAAGCCACAGCTCAGCATCAGCATCGCCACCGTCGCGATCAGCACACTCGGCAGCTTTTTCGGATACGCCGGAATATTGGAAACCGTGGCCCGCGATATCACACGGGTGTTGGCCGGCGCCGAACTCAGAGTCTGGCGCGCCGTCGCCTCGCGATACTTGGCGAGATAGGATTCCAAAAGATCGCGTTGCGCCTTGGCGTCGCGCACCAACGCCTGCAGTTCGACGTTGCGCTCGTTGGTGCTCGCCGCCTGGTTCTTGAGCTGGTCGAAGTTCGCCGTCAACGCATCAACCCGAGCCGAGGCGATACGGGAGTCGTTCTCGAACGAGCGCGCTGTCCTTGCAGCCTCCAACCTGATCTGCTCGTCGAGGTCGGCAATCTGCGCCCTCAATTCCTTGATACGCGGGTGGCGGTCGCCGAGCGAAGTGGATTGCTCGGCAAGCTGCGCACGAAGCGTCACGCGCTGCTCCGACAGCCTGCGGACCAATTCGGAATTGAGCACATCCGAGGCTTCGATCGGCTGCCCGGACCTTAGCATTTCACGAATGATCTTGGACTTGGCCTCGGCGTCGGCTTTTTGCGCGCGCGCGGCGGCGATTTGGGCGTTGAAATCGCCGAGCTGCTGCGCCGACAGCGTTGTGTCGTTCGGCCCGACCAGAAGATTGGTATCGCCGCGGAACGCCGCGACCTTGGCCTCGGCGTCAGCGACCTTTTTCTGCATAGTCTGAATTTCGCCCGAGAGCCAATCCACCGCCGTGCGCGCCTGCTCCTGCTTGGCGGCGCCCTGGCGCACCAGGTATTCGTCCGCAATGGCGTTGGCGACGTTGGCGGCAAGCTGCGGATCCTGCGAGAGAAAATCGATGACGATGACGTTCGACTTGTCGATCGCATAGGCCGTGAGCCGATCATAATACGCCTCGAGCACTCGCTCCTCAGGCGTCATACTTGCCGGATCCTTGATCAAGCCGAGCTTGCCGAGGATCGTCTTGATCGGAGAAATCCCGTTCAGGGCTGGATCGAATTCAGGATTTTTGTCGAGCTTGAGCTTAGCGATGACGGTGCGCGCGAGATCGCGCGACAGGACGACCTGAACCTGGCTGGTCACCGTCTGTTCGTCGACCGTGTTGCGGTCGAACTGGTCCTTGTCGGCATCGGGGCGCAAAAACACGTTGTCGCGGCCCTCGATGAGGACCCGCGACTCGGATTGGTATTTGGGCGGAATGATCTGAACGACGATCAACGTCAGGAGCGCGATAAGCAGCGTGGGGCGCAGGATTTTCCACTTGTTGCGCCAGAGCGCCGCACCGAGCGCGGGAAAGTCGAATTCCGCGTCGCCCAACGAACCCGCGCCCGAACGCCGCGCTGATTCCGACACCACGCTCATTACCCTACTCCCGCAAACAGACTGGAATCCATGCACTACGAACCGCGATATTACGAACTATTAAGGTTGCTATCCGGTTAAGGCGGCCGTCGCTCCGCCAGCCGCAACAAAGAAGTTCACCTCACATTCCAGTGTCAACGACAGTGCCGCGACCCGCGTGAGAGTTTCTTAACTCGCCTAAGTCTTAATAGCGCTTAACTGTTTGCCACGACTTTTAGGGACCTCTTGCCATGGGCGAAGTCCGTCAGCCCGTCGCATCCATGCTTGCCCCCGTTATGGGAGCGGTGGATGAGTTCGCACACGATGCCGCTGCGGCGCGGGTGCAGGCGGGCGCCGTGCCGGCGAGCTTGAAGATACTTCACATCCTGCGTGCGCCCCTTGGCGGCTTGTTCCGTCACGTGCTCGATGTCGCACAAGGCCAGGCTGCCCGCGGCCACCGCGTCGGCCTCATCGTTGACAGCACCACCGGCGGCGCACGGGCAAATGAAGTGCTAGCGCAGCTCGCACCAAAGATGGCCCTGAATATCGCGCGGGTTCCGATCGCACGACAGCTCGGCTTCGGCGATATCGGCGCGTTGCAATTCGTCGCGCAGCGGATTGCATCGATCGAACCGGATGTGGTGCACGGCCATGGCGCCAAGGGCGCGGCGCTGGCCCGCCTTGCACCGCGCGGCGAGACAACCATCCGCGTCTACACGCCGCACGGTGGCTCGCTAGTCTACGCGCCCGGAACCACTGTGGGCGGCTTTTATCGCGTGCTGGAGCGGCTTCTCAACGCTCGTACCGATCTCTTTCTGTTTGAAAGCGAATACATCGCGCAGATGTTCCGCGACAAGATCGGCGCGCCGCACGGACTTGTCCGCGTCGTGCGCAACGGCGTCGGCGATGCCGACTTGGCGCCCATCATGACGCGTCCGGACGCGACCGACATTGTTTGTGTGGGTGAATTGCGCAGCGTCAAGGCCATCGATGTGCTGATCGAAGCGCTGGCGATGCTCAAGCATTGCGGCCGGCGCTATACCGCCACCATCGCCGGCGACGGACCGCAGCGCGAGGAACTCGCGGCGCTGGCGCAACGCTTCGGCGTCAGCGAACAGATCTATTTTGTCGGCTTCCGGCCGGCCCGCGACGCCTTTGCGATGGGGAAGCTGCTTGTCGTTTGTTCGCGGGCGGAATCCCTGCCCTATGTTGTGCTTGAGGCTGCGGCCGCCGCCATGCCGATTGTCTCGACCCGGGTTGGCGGCATTGGCGAAATTTTTGGACCGGAAGCGGGCCGTCTCATTCCGGCCGACGATGTCGCCGCCCTGGCGCACGCCATTCTCGGCGCGTTGGAAGATCCTGCACAGCTTCGCGTCCTTGCACAGGCGCTCAATACGCGCGTCCGCGAGGAATTTACCGTGGACAAGATGGTGGACAGCGGGCTTGCCGCCTATCGCGAGACGCTGGCACGGCGACAAGTCGCCCGCCTTAACTAACCAATTTTTGAACTTTGTTCACTATTCTGCCGCGGTCTGCCGGCCGGTGCGGGCAACCTGAGTGCCGGCGGAAGCGTTGCGTGCGTAAACAATGTCCAGTCCCGACCGCAGCATGGTATTCGAGTCGGCGGTCCCGTCGGCGTCTGCCGCCGCGCGGCACGGCAATTCTGCGCCGAAGCCGGTCAAGCTCTCATCCGCTGCGCTGAAGATCGCGGCGGAACCTTCCAGAAGCGCCTATTCGCCGATCGTGCTCGCCGGCATGGTTCGCCTCATCGAAGCCGCGCTCGTCGCACTCGTCGGCTTCGTCGTCTATGTCGCGCACGTCGTGCCGCATGACGGCTTTGCCTGGCATTATGTCGCGGCGATTGCCGGCATTGCGCTTTTGGCCATGGTGGCGTTCCAGGCCGCCGACATCTATCAGGTGCAGGCGTTCCGCGGCTACGAGAAGCAATACATGCGGCTCGCGTCGGCCTGGTCGGTGGTTTTCCTGCTGGCTATCGGCGTGTCTTTCTTTGCCAAGGCGGGCGATCAATTCTCCCGCGTCTGGCTCGCGGGTTTCTATGTCTTCGGTCTCTGCACGCTGATCGCGTTCCGCCGCGCGCTGTTTTTGCTGGTGCGGCGCTGGACGCGCGAGGGTCGCCTCGACCGCCGCACCGTTGTGGTCGGCGCCGACACCAATGGCGAATCGCTCATCGGTTCGCTTGCCGCACAGCGCGATTCCGACGTGCGCGTCATCGGCGTGTTCGACGATCGCGGCGACCAGCGCAGCGCGGCAAGCTGCCAGGGCGTGCAGAAACTCGGCACCGTCGACGATCTGGTGGAATTCGCCCGCCATACTCGGGTGGATCTCGTCATCTTCTCGTTGCCGATCTCCGCCGAAGGTCGCATCCTGCAGATGCTGAAAAAGCTCTGGGTGCTGCCAGTCGACATCCGGCTCTCGGCCCACACCAACAAGCTGCGGTTCCGCCCGCGTTCGTATTCGTACATCGGCAACGTCCCGGTGATCGACATTTCCGACAAGCCGATCGCCGATTGGGACGTGGTGATGAAATGGCTGTTCGATAAAATCGTCGGTTCCCTCGCGCTGATCTGCGCGGCACCGGTCATGTTGCTGGTCGCGCTCGCCATCAAGCTCGACAGCAAAGGTCCGGTCCTGTTCAAGCAGCGCCGTTACGGGTTCAACAACGAGCTCATCGAGGTCTACAAATTCCGCTCGATGTATGCCGAGCAGACCGACGCAACGGCGCAAAAACTCGTCACCAAGGACGATCCTCGCGTCACCCGGGTCGGCCGCTTCATCCGCAAGACCAGCCTCGACGAACTGCCGCAGCTCCTCAATGTCGTTTTCGCCGGCAACCTGTCGCTGGTCGGTCCACGCCCACACGCTGTGCACGCCAAGGCCGCCGACCGCATCTATGACGAGGCGGTGGACGGCTATTTCGCACGTCACCGCGTAAAGCCCGGCATCACCGGCTGGGCGCAGATCAACGGCTGGCGCGGCGAGACCGACAGCCAGGAAAAGATCCAGCGCCGTGTCGAGCACGATCTCTATTACATTGAGAATTGGTCGATCCTGTTCGACATGTACATTCTGGCGTGCACGCCATTCGCGCTCCTGCGCACGGAGAGTGCGTATTGAGCGCCGCGCACTACACGGCGGAAGCCGCGTTTGACCGCAGCGGCTCATCGGTGCTGGCGCAGCGGCTGCTCAACGTCACGCTGTTCGTCACCATTGCGTTCAGCTCGATCGCCTTTATCGAGCCATCGCCGCACGACGCGCTCATGTTCGTGCTGCTGGCGATGTGCGTTGCCGCGCGCGTGCCGTTCGACCGCAAGCTCCTGCCATTGCTGATCCTGACCATTGTCTGGCTGCTGGGCGGGCTCATGTCCCTAGTGCAGGTCGGCGACCAGCAGAACACCATCCAATACGCCGGTACCTCGGTCTATCTGGGCACGGCCGGCATCATGTTCGCTTGCCTGTTCTGCGAAGGCGATCTGACGCGGCTTGGCATCTTGCGCCGCTCCTACCTTTTTGCCGCGCTGCTGGCGACGTTCGCCGGTTACCTGGGATTTTTCCATTTAGTACCCGGCTACCAACACTTTCTCGACAACGAGCGCGTCAGCGCAACCTTCAAGGATCCCAACGTCTACGGGCCGTTTCTGATCTTTCCGCTGCTGCTGCTGATCGTTGGCTTCATGACGCGCGGCATCCGCATCGGCGGCCTCATTATCGTCGCGCTGCTGCTCGGCGGCCTGTTTCTGAGCTTCTCGCGCGGCGCCTGGCTGCACTTTGCCCTGTCGCTCATCGTAGCGGTGGCGCTGCTGTTTGCAGTGAGCCCCGATCGACGCATGCGCAACCGGATCGTGCTGCTCACCGTCGGCGCCGGCATCGTCGTCGTGCTGCTGGTGATCGCGCTCACCTCGATTGAGTCCGTGCGGGGCGTGTTCCTGGTCCGCGCCCAGGCGATCCAGCCCTACGACATCGGACCGGGCGGCCGGTTCTGGTTTCAACAACTCGCACTGACGCAGATTCTGGAGCACCCAAACGGCCTTGGACCGTTCGAATTCGCCCGCATCTTCGGCGGCCAGCAGCACGACGTCTACATGCAGGGCTTTCTGGTCTATGGCTGGCTCGGCGGCGCCGCCTATATGACGCTCGTCCTGGTGACGCTGGTGATCGGTGTTCGGGCGGTGCTGATCTCCACGCCCTGGCAATATTATCTGGTCGCGGCCTATGCGGCCTTTGTCGGCGAAGTGGCCGAGGGATTCGTGGTCGACACCGACCACTGGCGGCATTTCTTTTTGCTGCTCGGCCTCGTCTGGGGACTGACCGTCGCCACCATCAATTCGCACCGCCGCCGCGATTATGCCGTTGGCGTCGAAACGAACAGGGTCCCTCTGGCCGTTGCGCCGTGACTTCACTGCGGCAGCGAGCGGTTGCGTGAGGTAACGCATGCACATTCTGATCAATGATTTCATCGGCGGCGCGCTCGATCGCGGCATTCCACTCTATGTGCGCAATCTCATCGAGGGCCTGCGCGGAGAGGGACTGCGCGTCAGTGTCGTGCGCGCACCACCCTTCTGCCGGAAGCTCCCCCGCAGCATGCTCTATATGATCGCGGTTCTGGTCGAACAGACGCTGCTGCCGCTGATCGGCGCTGTGCTGCGGGCGGACCTTACGATTTATCCGTACAATTCCGTCGCCGTCATTGATCTTTTGACCAGGCGCGGCCGCATCGTGGTGCACGATCTCGAGCAGCTCGACCGGCCGCAGTCCTTTTCCAAGCTCTATTATCTGTTCTGCTATCGGGCGGTGAAATGGCTCAACGCACCGATATTCACGATCTCTGAGATCACGCGGCAGCGTCTCACGCAAAGCGGCCTGTTCGGCAGCGGACCGGTCACGCTCTTGCCCAATACGTTTTACGCGTTCGAACGCCTCGCCGCCGTGGAGACGCCCCAGCGCAGCGCCTCGATCCTGCTGTGCACGGGCTCAACGGCGAACAAGGACATCGAAACGGTCGTAGCCGAATACCTGCCGAACGTTCTGGCGCAGGGCCATCGCGTTTCCATCCTCGGGCTGCACAAGGCGAGCGACATGGCGAATCTTCAGCCTGTTGCCGCATTCATGGCATCGGGCCAATTGCACGTATGCGGGCGTCTGTCCGACGAGGAGGTCGCGCGTGCTTATCGTTTGCACACCGTCGTGTGGGTGCATTCGCTGCGTGAGGGCTTTGGCCGCTGCGTGGTCGAGGGCCGCCTCGCCGGCGCCCGCGTGCTCGCGACGGACATCGCTGAGTTCGCTGAACTGCGCGACGGCGACGTCTATCTTTACAACAATCCGGCCAGATTTTTCGCAGAGCTCGATCGCCTCGTCCACATGACGGGAGCCGCAGCGCCCTATACCGGCTATCCGTATCGTGAGCTGTTGCGCCGCGCGATCGAGGGCGCGATGCGCGCTAAACCAGCCCAAGGCGCAGCGCAATCGCCGCAAGCCATATGAGCCCGGTGAAGCACAGCGCGCAGAACACCGCCGCAGAGCCGAAATCCTTGACGCGGCGAATTTCGACGTGCCAATCGCGCGTTATGTGATCGGCCAGTTTTTCGACCGACGTATTCAAAAGCTCGACGGCGAGCACGGCGAGCAGCGAGCCGATCATCGCCACATACCAGCCGACGCCCGGCGCAAGGAAGAGGCCGAGCGGCACAGCGATCACGAGAAGGATGACCTCCTCACGGACGGCCGCCTCGTGCATCAGGCAATAGCCGAAGCCACGCAGCGTATTGAGGAAGGCGCTGTAAAGCCGCTTCACGTTAGATTCCGGGTCGGGAGGGCCGGGAGGAAACGAATCACCTTACGTTGTCATGCGCCCACCGGCGAGCGCCTTTGCGCCTCATGATTAGCGCTATTGTGACAATCGAGAGCTCAACGGGGCCCTCGGATCGGCCCCGGCCTCGTCGGCCCTCTGACCCGATTCGGCCTCAGGATTTGCCTGGACGTGCCGCCCGGTACGCATTAGCTATCGGGCCTGTTACCGGTTTCGGAGCGTAGCGCAGCCCGGTTAGCGCACCAGTCTGGGGGACTGGGGGTCCCGAGTTCAAATCTCGGCGCTCCGACCACCTCCACTCCGGGGCGACGAATTAACCCCGATCGGCGTCGGCCAATTCCTTGTCTTGGTCCTGGCTGCGTTGCATCGCTTCGCGCTTGTCTGCGGCCTTGTCCCAGCCTTCGGCCATCAGCTCCAGAGCACGCTTGTCGGCTGGTTCGCTCAGTGCCGCCGCAAGTCGTCTGCTTTGTCGCGCAAAACGCCTGTAGTCTGTCGCTGATCGCATAGCTTTTCCCCCGCCGCGTAACGCGTCGTGCAGCAAATCGAACTAAGCTTTGCGAATAACCCCGTCCCGGAACGAAGAGTCACCGGACACTGTGGCAACTCAATGTCCGCTCGGTGTCATGGGGACTTTGTCAAAACTTTTTCAACGACGGCGCTTCGCGCAACGTCGGATCGCCATTGCGTGCATTTCAAGCTCACGCAATATCTTCGCCGGACCCGCGTGCCACCTCCCTTCCGGAGGTTGCGTTACACGCGGCCCTTTGAGCTGGGCGCGAGCTTCAGATCGCGGCGGCTACTGACGGCGATCGCAACAGGGACGAACCGCGTGTCGCTGCTTGGGCTCACTGGCCCATCTGCATTGCGCAGCGCTGCTTCCAACCGCAGCATGAAGATCTCCGCCAGCATTGACCCGCTCCGTGTCCGGCACGCTTTGCGAGTGTGACGCAAAGGATGCGCAAGGTTCATGATTGAACCAGCATAAGTGTGGCGTGGTCATGCCGTCAGTGATTGGCGTCACAGTCGATTTGTCCGCACTGCCCATTGCCAACCTCACTCCCCGATGTAACGTGCACCACTGCCTCCACATCGCGCAATTACCACAATGACTGATATCGACCCGCTATCGCCCGCCGGCGCCTACGATCCGGCGGCCCATCGCATGTTAAGCTTTCACGACGCCATCACGCGGTTTGCCGCGGGCGCAGACACGCCGCGCGCTTACCTCGAGCGCTGCATCGATCGCATCGAGGCGCTCGAACCGGCGGTCATGGCATTCGCCTTCCTCAATTTGCAGCGGGCGCGTGAGGCCGCCGATCAAGCAGGCGCGCGTTACAGAGCTGGCCGGCCGCTCGGGCCGGTTGACGGCATGCCGGTCGGCATCAAGGACCTGATCGAGACCTATGATATGCCGACCGAGTTTGGCAGCGACCTGTTCCGCGGCTATCAACCGATGACGGATGCCGCCACGGTGCAGGCCTTGCGTCAGGGCGGCGCAGTTCTGGTCGGCAAAACCGTCACTGTCTGCTTCGGCGGCGGCGACCCGGCACGCACGCGCAACCCTTTCGATACGCGCCGCACGCCGGGCGGGTCGTCAAGCGGCACCGCCGCTGCAGTCGCTTCGCGCATGCTGCCGGGGGCGCTCGGCACCCACGCGCGCGGCTCAACCATCCGCCCGGCGAGTTTTTGCGGCGCCTATGCGCTCAAGCCCACCTTCGGCGCCATCAACCGGCAGGGCTCCTTCTCCATGGCCTACAGCATGGACCATGTCGGCGTATTTGCCGGGACGCTGTCCGACATGTGGCGAACGGCGCGTTACATCGCCGGGCAGGCTGGCGGCGATCCGTCATATCCCGGCCTGTACGGCGGCGAGGCACCCCCTGCCCCGCGCAAGCCGGCGCGTCTCATCCGCCTCGATACCGCGGGTTGGCCCGTCGCCGAACCGGCGGCGAAAGACCAATTCGAACGCTTCCTCGCGCGGGTGAGCGAGGCCGGCGTCGAGATCGTAACCCGCCGCGACGATCCGGCCATCGAGGCTTACGAGATCGCGCACACACGCACACCGGCGCTGTGGGCCAGCCTCTACCGCTACGAAATGCACTGGCCGATGCTGCAATACCGCGACCGGTTTGCTGACAAGATGCCGCCGCGCCTGCTCAAAGGCATCGAGGACGGCGCGCACATGACGCTGGAGACGTATCGCGCCGCTCTCATCGAACGCGAAAGCTTCCGCGCCATGCATGAAGAATTGGCGCGGCGCGCCGACGGCTTCATCACGCTGTCGTCGCCTGGCCCCGCTCCGATCGGCATGGACCAGGGTAGCGCGATCTTCAACGAGGCCTCCTCGATCCTGGGCGCGCCGGCGATCAACTTGCCGCTGCTTGCGGTCGATCGGGCGCCGCTCGGCGTTCAGCTGCTTGGCGGCTGGCACGGCGACGAGCGGCTCACCGCCGTGGCACGTTGGGTCGCTGAGACGCATTTCGGCAACCCCGCGTAGCAACTGCTGCGGCCGTCCGACGCTAGCGCGTCCGGCCGATTGGCGCTAACATTTTTGTTTCCGGGCACGCGGGGGAAATGTCATGCGTCTGCTGATCGGTCTATTGGCGGTTCTGTTGATAAGCGTGTCGATGGGCGGTACGGCAAGCGCCGCGCCACAAGGCAAGCGCGTCGTCGTGCTGGCGACCTCCAACACCAATCCGTATATCGGCGCGTGGACTTCGACCTTCACCAAGTTCGCCGCGCAGGCGGGCATGAAAGTCACCAATCTGTCGGCCAACTATGATGCCGCGGTGCAGTCGCAG
>Ga0335078_10016205_pt1 | contig 11055 bp, 10 predicted proteins | sample Lox_Sample_32_FD_206711 | JGI IMG/M metagenome (GOLD analysis project Ga0335078, IMG submission 206711) | Soil microbial communities from Loxahatchee National Wildlife Refuge, Florida, United States - Lox_Sample_3.2 | ecosystem: Environmental > Terrestrial > Soil > Wetlands | place: USA...
CGGGCCTGCTGAGCCTGACTTTCGGGCTCGTCCTCGCCTACCACATTTGTTTTGTGGACGGCCTGCTGACCAGCCATCCGCTGTGGACGCCGCGCTGACGCAGGACTCTCCCCAACCTGTTTGTCTTGCGCGCGCAGTTTGACGATGCCGGATGAGGTTGTTAGAATCTCATCGCGGGGTGGAGCAGTCTGGTAGCTCGTTGGGCTCATAACCCAAAGGTCGGTGGTTCAAATCCACCCCCCGCAACCAACGCAATCATAAGGTTACGGGCAATTGGGCACTTGCAGCGACTGTCCAAAACTGTCCAATAAGGGGAACTGCCTCACAGTTCCCCTTATTTATTGAATGGAGATCTGCTGATTGGCAGACCTTCTCAAAAGGCGTTGCACGATTGGCCGATTGGCCTTGCGTTTCGCCAGCACGGAGGCATTTCCATACTGGTCCATTGTGGTGGAGACGTGCGCGTGTCGCATGAGTTTCTGCTGAACGCCCACGGGTGCTCCGGTTTCGTCCAGCCAGGCACGATAGGTGTGGCGGAACGTGTGGAACCCGATCCTGCCAAGTCCCAACTGAAGCCCTGTCGGAACTAGGTAGTCCGCCCGAATCGAATCGGCGTGATAGGGCCGACCTGTCACCGGACTCGGGAAGAGCCATCGCTCCTCGGAGTCGAGACAGAGCGCTTGCCATTTCCTGAGTTCGAGAATGAAGCCCCGTTCGATCGGAACCTCGTCCTGCGAGTACTCCGTCTTCAATTTGTTGAACCGCTTCCCGACTGCTGATCGTTGGATCAGAACCACCGATCGCTTGAAATCGAAATCCGTCCACCGCAAACCCAGGATTTCGCTGATTCGCAAACCAAAGCAGAGGCCAATCAGCACGATGGTTCGAAAGGGCTGAACCAGCGCGTCGAGTATTTGCCAAGCATCCTTCACCTGAAGGACGCGAGGACGTTTCTTGCGCTTGCTGATACCCTTCACTTCGACCAAGTCCATGGGATTTCGTTCCACACTCAGCAATTCCCAAAGCATCGCTTTGTCGAAAAGACGGTACATCAGGGACCGAATGTGGCCCTTGTACTTGGGTGAGAGGACGAGCCTGCGAAGCCAGTCCTGTACTAGAGCGGGCCGAACGTCTTCCAGGTACGCGTCGCCCCACTTGGGTCGGATGTGTTGGCAAATCATGCTTCGGTAGGAGGCTAGAGTATTGTGAGTGATTTGTTCGGCTTCCTGTTCCTGTTTCTGATCGATAAGAAAACGGTCGAGGAGGCCACAGAAGAGAACCGGTTCTCGGCGTGCAATGCCGTCGTTGATCATCAGCCGCATGCCTTCGGCTGCTTTCAAAGCATGCGCCTCTGTCTTGTACTCTTCTATTGTCCCGACGGTGAAACCCCTTCGTGTCCTGTGTCCATCTGAAGTCGGTTCCCACCATCGATAGAGCCATACGTCCGGTCCTGTTACGCGTTTGTTGATCTCGACACTACCGTACTGATACCGCGTTCGCTTAGCCAATGTAATCTCCTTGGGGTTGGCGACGCGGGTGGCTGTTTGAGATTACCTGACAACGAAGCCAATGGTCTAGCTCCGAAAGATAAAAATGCCAGCGCTTTCGATCTCTCCCAATCGGGTGACCTGGGAGTGACCCTTCGCGAGCCTTGCGAAGTACGGTCTTTGGGTGCATATTGAGGAAGCGAGCAGCGTAGTGAGAATTGACGGGCGCCTCCGGGACCGACTGTCGGCGTCCTCGTGGTGTGATCGGACTAGGCTGGGTTGACATAGAGTCCTCGTTAACATCACGCAGTCTCGATGCGAGCTGTCGGCCCTAGTTTGAGATTTTCAACAGCAGCTAGCATCAAGGTCGTTAAGCAATCGAGAATCTTCGCGATGCCTTCCCGCATCGGCTCTTATGGCACGGCGGCTCCGAGCCGACCAGCTGGTCAAATCTGTAGGGACCGGCGATGTTAACCAACATGATTCATTCCTGCAGTCGCGTCCAATAACTTTTCGTATCGTGTTCATTCCTGTGGGTTATTAAAGACGGCAATAGCCCGATTCGTCACATACAATTCCCCCCTGACAAGGCCCTTTGCGGATAGAGAACTTATTGGAGGAGTGGGGCTTACAGAAGGACAATCATTCGCCAAGAACGTCTGAGATTCATTGAGGCAGCGGTAAAATTCGCCATCTTGCGGCCCGTTTCAGGACAATCGCCGAAGGTTACCCCGAGCTATCTGAGTAATCGCGGGTTCCACAAGCGACGACGTGTATGTCCTTTGTTGCAAGGTCAATAGAGCTTTTCTCAAGCCGACCTCCACACCAAGTTTCCGGGTCGACTCACTCCACCTCTTGGACTCATAACTCCGAGGAATGAACTCGATACCAAAAGTTATTGGACAGCGTGATTCAGTGCGGTTAGGTTTGCGCTAAAAGCAGCCGCTTTAAGCCCCTGCCGGAGGTGCATATGCCACGTTGGTCCCAAATTTATCTCATCCGTCAAATCCAGCCGCTTCTTCGATCAAAGTGCGTGCGTCCACACGCGGTTATTCTTGCGCTGCTCTTCCTCGTACCTATGGTTGCGATGGCGCAAGGTTCACCGTTCGACACCGGCTTTAACGCAATCCAAAGCCTTTTCACTGGCACGATCGCGAAGGTTGCAAGTCTGGTTGCAATCGTGATCGGCGGCTACGGATTTGCGCACGGCGAACCTGGCGCCAAAAAGGCGCTGGCCGGCGTTGCGGCCGGAACCGGAATTGCAGTTCTCGCGGTGAATGTCCTGAGTTGGCTCTGGGGTGTATAGCGCCCTTCCCAGCCGCATTCAACCGCGCTTAGACGAGAACTTATGCCAGACAAACCACAGCAGAAGCATCGCACAAATCGAGTCTTCAAGAGTCTCCACAAGCCGCTCACCTATTTGGGCGTTGAGCGGACGCTCTTCTACTTCGTCTGTGTGAGCGCCGTGGGCGCCTTCAACCTTTTCAATTCCATCCTCGCAGGTATCGCCGTCTTCATTGGTGGCTTTGCCTTTGGCCATTGGGTAACGAACAGCGATCCGGCATTCCTCCGCATCCTGGCAAAGTCCGAACGCTACAAGCTGCGTTATGACGCCGCGAAGCAGCAAGTTCCCCGCGTGGAGGTAGTGTGATGCTGCGTCTCGACAAGGTCATCAAACCGTGGAAAGAGAGTGCGGCGCTGAACGACCACATCAACCTCTACGGCTTCTGGAATGAGACGGCCTTCCTTACCAAGAGCGGAGATGTCGGCATGATTCTCAACGTTCCCGGCGTGGATTACGAAAGCCTTGACCGCTCGCAGCAGGAGTATGCGGTGAAGCGGTTGGAGGCGGCACTGAAAGCCTTTGGCCCAGGCTTCCATGTTTACCAGTACCTCTTCAAATCCAACCGCCCCGACATACCGTTCGCAACATATGATGACCCCATTGTCGAAGCGGCTATTGACCAGCGACGGAAGTTCTTTGAAGCGAAGGCCGACCATCTTTATGAGGTCGAAATCTTCTACTGCATCCTGCTCGAAGGCGCCCGGTCGAAGACCGGCGTCGGTACAGCTCTAGCTCGCCTGTTACGTGATCCAGAGGGTGCGATTGCCGAACTCAAATCCCAGTTCACCAACGACAGCATGAAGAGGTTGTTGCGGACGCATATCGAGCGCGATCTTCAACGACTCGACCAGCACGTGCAGGCATTCGCTCGGCAGCTTGCGGACTTCATGCAAATCGAGGTCTTGAATCGGCAGGGGCAGTTCACGTTTTTCCGCCGCTTGCTGAATTATGACGACTGGCGAGTCACCGGCAGACCGCAGTCCACGCAGTTCCTCGACTATCAGGTGGTCAACTCCGACATCGAAGCGGAACGCGATCATCTGCGGGTAGGCGATCACATCGTCCGTGTGCTGACCATGAAAGAGGCCATCACCGAAACGAGGCCCCTGGTACTGGACGCCCTGTTGAAGATCCCCGCCGACTTCTATGTGGTCACCGAGTGGACGCCGCTCCCCGCGGATAAGGCGCGCAGAGAAGTGAACAAACGCCGCCGCCACTTCAATATGTCCAAAACAGGGTTTGTCTCGCAGATGGGCAATGACACCACGAAGACGAACCCACGTGACGTGCTCGTGGACGAGTCCAAACAGGCTGACATCGAGAACCTTGGCGATTGCCTGCGCGCCTTGGGTGACGGTCAATCGCTTGGCGATTTCTCGCTCACGATTGTGCTGTACGGCGGGTCGCGAACAGAACTCGATCAACTTGTGGCCGAGTTCACTGGCGTCTTCACCAACGCGGACGGCAATCTGTTCGCGGAAACCTACAACCAGTTGAATGCCTATTTCGCCACCGTGCCAGGCAACTATGCTATGAACCTCCGCCAGTTGTATCTCCTGAATACGAACTACGCCGACCTGTCGTTTCTGTTTACGATCCTTCCCGGCGAAAAGACGAACGCGCATCTCGGCACGGAGTACCTGGCAGTCGTCGAAACCGACAACAGCACGCCGTACTTCCTCAACCTGCACACTCGCGACGTTGCCCATACCCTGATTCTCGGCATGACAGGCAGTGGCAAGAGCTATCTTTGCGTTTTTCTGCTGCAGAACGCACAGAAGTACAAGCCGCTGACTTTCATCTTTGATATCGGCGGCAGCTTCCAGTCGCTAACGACGATATTCAAAGGCTCATATCTTAATGTGGGTCAAGAGGCGCGGGACTTCACCATTAACCCGTTCTCGCTGCCTCAGACCAAAGAGAACCTCCAGTTTCTCTTCAGCTTCTTCCGCGTGCTCATTGAGGGCAACGAGCAGCGTTACCGTCTGGACTTCAAAGAAGAACGCCGGCTGTGGGATGCGATCGAGCGGATTTACGTGCTGGAGCCCAACCAGCGCACGATTTCGAATTTTGGGAACATCATCGGCGAGTTGAAAGAACGCCTCCACCGCTGGACTCGCGGTGGACAGTACGGTTTCCTCTTCGACAACGCCGAGGACACGCTTTCGTTCAAAAGCTTTCAGACGTTCAACTTCCACGGCTGGAACGATGCGCCCGAGGTTTTGGAACCACTGCTGTTTTATGTTTTGCATCGAGCATCGAATGAAATTACCGACCCGAAGAACCTCGGCACACCCAAGTTCTTCCTGCTCGACGAGGCGTGGCTTTTCATCAAGAACGAGACCATTCGCAATTATGTAGTGCAGGCGCAGAAGACTTGGCGCAAGCACCTAGCCGCGATGATCCTGGCGACGCAATCCATCAAAGAACTTGAGGAATCGGGGATGCTGGCGATAGTGGCGGAGAGTTGTCCGACAAAGATCTTCCTCGCTAACCCGGACATGAACCGAGAAGTTTACCGGGAGGCGTTTCATCTGAACGACACCGAACTGGACCTGATCAGCGGCCTAGTTCCACCGGGCCAAATGCTGATTCGGAAAGCGCAGACCTCCAAGAAAGTGCACTTAAACGTCGATTCGGTCTCGCACTGGATGGCAACCAACAATGCTCGCGACAACCTCAAGAAGCAGGAATACTTCGACCGCTTCGATATTGCGGATGGACTTCGCCATCTGGCGGAAGATCATCCGTTCCGGCCGCGCGCGCTGGCCGTATCAACTTCGAACAACAACCGCTAAGGAGAGCTCTATGCGGCATCTGAAATTCGTCGTCAATTGCGCTTTGGTTTTCTCTTCCATCGGTGCTTTCGCCCAGGACTCTGCGCGCACGGTGCAGTATCACTCGCAGGACATCGTTCCAATCCGCGCCAAGGTGAAATATACGACCCTGATCGAACTGCCCACGACCGAGAAGATCATGGAAGCCGCCACGGGTGACAAGGAGTTCTGGATCGTGGACGTGGTCGGCAACTTTTGCTTTGTGCATCCGGCGAAACAGGGCATCAGCTCTAACTTGAATCTCATTACGGACAAGGGGAACATCTACAGTTTCACCCTCCAGGACATCTCTGCCTTATCGACGACCCCCGATCTGAAAGTGATTGTCGAGCCGGCCGATCGTTCTGCGATTGTGGCCGCGAGCGGCCCTCCGCAGTTCGTGCCCGCCGCCCAACTCGAACAATCGCGGCAGCAGCTTGCCGCTCTGCAATCGCACGTTGAGCAGGCCGTGGATGAGTACAAAAGCGCCTATCCGACACAGCTCAAGTTTGACTATGCCTACAAGGCGGACGAGGCCCCGTTCTATATCCAGTCCATCTATCACGACGACAAGTTCACCTACATCAAGACCAATGCGCCTGAAAAGTTCAGCGTGTATGAAATGAAAGACGACAAGCCCAACCTCGTAACCTACGACCTTCGGGAAGGGACGTACATCATTCCGAAGATCATGGACAGCGGATATGTGCAGCTCGGCAAAAAGAAGATGGAATTCTCGCGCAAGGGATCACCGTCATGACCGAGAACGTTTTTACTCCCCACGCACAGCCGGAAGCCGAGCCAACGTTGCGTCGCAACCTGGAGCTACCAAAAGGTGTCTTGCAGAAGAACCTGAAGACCTTCGTTTATCTGGGTGCGGCATTGCTCGTAATTGTGGCGGCGCTCTTCAGCTCGTCCGGTAAGAAGACACCCGGACAACAGACTGCCGCCAAAGGGCAACCGCCACAACCAGCCTTGCAGGACAACACCGACAGCAACGTGCAGGAGTGGAAGAACCAGCTTCAGGCCGAACGACAGAAAGAGCAGCAGGCAACGATGGCGGCGGCTGCATTGGGAGATCCGGCGCTTGCGTCTGCGACGCCGCAGCAGCGGGCCGCCGCCGCGGCCTATGGACCGACCGGCGTTGCCATGCCCTGTATTCCGGGCCAGCCCTGCCCGCAGATGCAGCAGGGCAACATGCAGATGCAACTCACGCCTGTACAACAACAGGCACAACTGATCGCAGCGAAAGAACGCGAGCGCGCAGACGACTCCCGTTTCGCTTCCAATCTTGTCTACTCCCGCTCTGCCGATCCGCCGCAACAACAACAGCCAGGCCAGACAATGGCTGCCCAGTATGGCCCTGCCGAACGGCAGGCAAACAGTAATCTCGTCCCCCCACCGGCCGAAGGAAAACACGAGGACACGCCCGGTGGCTATAAACGCCCACTGGAGGCCAATCTCGATTCAGCCATCGGACAGCCGTATCTCGTCTACGAGGGTTCGGTTCTCGACACTGTTCTCATGAATCGTCTGGATGGAGACGCAGTAGGGCCGGTCAAAGTCCTTGTCTCAAATCCGTTGTATTCCCACGATCATCAACACGTAATCATTCCCGAGGGGACAGTTGTTTTGGGCGAGGCAAAGAAGATTGGAGCGGCGGGCTTCGGCCAACAGCGGCGGATGGCCGTGGTTTTTCACCGCCTTATTATGCCGGATGGTTACTCCGTCGATCTTGATCAATTTCAAGGTCTCGATCAGATCGGACAGGAAGGATTGAAAGATAAGGTCAACAACCACTACCTCCAAATCTTCGGTACCTCGATCGCTTTGGGTGTGATTGCTGGAGCCAGCGAGATCACGCAGGGTGGCGGCACCATCACGACCAGCGGTTCCCAGGCATTCACCAACGGAGCCGCTGGCAGTGTTTCGCAGTCTGCGACCACGATCCTTGACCGCTTCATACAAATACCGCCCACCATCACGATCCGGGAGGGCCACCGCGTGAAAGTGTATTTCACGCAGGACTTGCTTCTTCCTGCGTACTCGAACCACACTATTCCACAGACGTTTTGAGGAGGCTTTCCAATGCGAATCGTTGCCCTCTCCCTCTTAGTTCTGTGGATTCTCACCCTCGTCGGCTGTCAGAGCAAAGCGGCAAAAGTGAAGCAGTTGCAGGACCAGTACAACGCTGAATACCCGGCTTATGCCAAGGACTGCCTGGAGGAAGACAACTCGGGAGCCACAAGACTTCTGACAGGACAGACTCTGACCAAGGAACAGATGGCGGACCTCGAAGCCAAGAAGAAAGAACGCGATGCAAGGTGCAAGCCAAAGGCCGACCATCTTGCGCAACTCCAGAAAGAGATTCTCGCTGCACAGCAGTAAAGCCGTACCGCTGTAAAGCATCACGAAACCAACGGCGACGAAGGGACGAAACAAATGAAGAAACTAACCCTTACCGTGCTCGCCGTCGGATTTGCGGCGGCGTTACAACCGTTCGCGAATGCACAATTCGGTTCCGGCATCGTGTTCGACCCGACACAGTCGGGCCATGCCGTTATGCAAATCGAACACGAAGAACAATCCATCTCCAACCAATTCCAGCAGATTGAGCAAGGCCAACAAATTTTCACCAATACCCTGAAGATCGCCACTACGGCCCTACAAGCCTACAACGTCGCAAAGCAGCAATACGAACTCACGCATCAGATGATTCTCGCTCCCCGGATGCTCTATGCGCGATTTCTGTCTCCAACTTCTGACTTGCTGATGCTGCAACAGATCTCGAACACCTACGGCAATTCGATGGGGTGGCTCAATTCGGCAAACACCGGGAAAGGGGCCGCATCCGCGTACCAACAAGTTAGCGTTCCGAACACTAACAACATAATTCCTGGCTACGGCACCGCGAGTATGGCCGGGCAGCTGCAGATTGCCGCGCAGGGTGCCACCGTTGACATTACCGACTCGGTGATGACCAGTAACCTGCAAGCGCTCGGCACCATCCGCGCCAACCAGACCGCAAGGCAGACGGACATCGCGAATCTGGAAGCCGCGACTCAAACCCAGGACCCGTCGCAGCAAACCATCATGGCCGAACTGCAGCGCATTAACCAAGCCCTGCTCTTGCAACTGCGTACCCTGCAAGACGCAAACCAGATCAATGCCAATCTTGCCCTGCAACAGATCGTCGCCCAAAAGCAGCAGCAGGACGCGATGAAATCGGCATTCCGCGACTCGGCGGGGTACGAGAGCTACTACAACGCCAACGTAACGACGACCAGCGGCGGTGCGGCGAATCTCCTCACGCAAGCGTACTGACCAGACGCAAGTAAGAGAAGACAGGGGGTTGGAACATGGGGACAGGTCTTTTTGATTTTATCGCTCAGGCGTGCCGATCGCTTGCAGCCACGGCAGCACCTTCTATTACAGCGATGGGAATTCACATCGTCATAGCTCTCGCAACGATCATGTTGGTTTGGTTCGGGGTGCAGGAAGCACTCGCATCGGCGCACGGCGGGCCAGGGTTCAGCATGGGGAGGTTCCTCAACCTCTTCATGCTGCTCACCTTTGCCTACGTGATGGTGAACTACTACGACAGTTCTATCCCCGGACTTGGTTTCTCCATCAAGAGCTTCATTGATGGAGGCACAATCAATCTTGTGAACCTGATTGGGGCAGATGGTTCCGCCACCATGCTGAACGAGATCCACACGGCATCCTCAAAGACGGGACCATCCTTGCTGAATAGTCTGATGTCTCCGTACTACGCGATTGTGTACTTTGTCGTTCAGTTCCTGTTAGCTCTACTGGCTGGAATCATTTCCGCAATTCTGGCCTACGGCGCAATTGCGGCTACGATCATCGGATTGCTCGGGCCGATCTTTATCCCATTTCTCGTCTTCGACAAGCTCGATTGGTTGTTCTGGAGTTGGCTTAAAGCGTATCTCGGATTCAGCTTTTACAAGGTCGTCGCAGCAGCCACCATGAATGTCTTGTCGCACGTGCTGACCAACTACTACATCCAACTTGGCCAGAGCATGTCGGACCCTTCAACCATGGTCCAGACGCTGCCCCTACTGATCCTTCTTGTACTGGTCAACATCTACATTCTCTTCAAGATTCCGACCATGACGCACAGCTTATTCACTGGTGGTACTGGCGGGCATGGCGGGGGCCTGGCTATGGCGATGATGGCGCTACGGGCCGCGATATAAGCGACAACAGAAAAAATGAGGCCAGGGATGAACACTGAAACTATGAACGTGGAGACGAAAGCTGCCCCGGATATCACTCGCGCCGCGGAACGGTATTTGGAACAGTACGGTGATCCTCTGGTGATGAACACCTATTTGAAGGTAGCCATTCTTGTGCTCGCGGCCGTCTCTTTCGCGTTGGCAGCACTCACCTTCAAGAGTCAGCAGGCGCTCGCCAACATGCACCCAATGATTGTGCGGATTAACGACGTGGGCCACGCCGAAGCCATCGACTATCGGAACTTTCAGTACCGCCCACAGGAAGTCGAGAACAAGTATTACCTCACCCGCTGGGCAGAACTGTATTTCAGCCGCAATCGCTTCACGATTGAACGGGATCAAACGCAATCGCTTTACTTTCTCAATAGCGACGTGCAACGCGCCGTGATCGACCAGGAACGCAAGGACAACAGCATTCAGAATTACGTCAAAGACAGCAGCTTGCCGTATATCGATGTGGAGATTAAGAACGTGATCCTTGACGACCTGCGGCAGTCGCCGTATTCGGCGCGCATCGAGTTCGAGAAGGTCTACACCAACCCCGCGGATCATTCCGAACTCAAGCGGGAGCGATGGACAGCCAGCGTTACCTATGTCTTTCGCGAGAATGTGAAGAACAATGAGCTTGCCGTGAACCCCCTCGGTCTGACCATCGTGCGCTTCCGGGCGGACCAGGCATTCAGCTAGGGAGTCAGCGACCTGCCCAAAGGCTTATTCATGTCCTTTCATGCTGCTAACCCGGCTGGCTTTTCCCACCAGTCCCCGTGCCTGGTAGAGCAGGCGACCAAGAGTCTCTGGACGCGCAACTACGGTGGCGAATTGCGCCCTTCTTACGGCGGATATGCCGGCTCGAATCTAGCTGTGATTACGGTGAACTTCTGCAGCCAGTATGCAGATGACAGCTTTGCTCTGGATCGTGTCTGCCGTTATGTATCCCGTCTTTTGCTCGGTCACAGCTTCGGGGCCTTTCCGGCGCCCGGCGGCACTCGGTCTTCTGCTTCGCATTCTGCGCCCCTTCGGGGTCTCGGTTCCTCCCAAAACAAGTTTGAGAACCACGGCAAAGAACGCCCCTCAAACTTCTTTCGGGCCCCTCCCAGAAAGCAGACCTTCGGCACTTGGGAGCCGGGCCCACTCGCTAAGCTCCGCCC
>Ga0335078_10016206_pt1 | contig 11055 bp, 6 predicted proteins | sample Lox_Sample_32_FD_206711 | JGI IMG/M metagenome (GOLD analysis project Ga0335078, IMG submission 206711) | Soil microbial communities from Loxahatchee National Wildlife Refuge, Florida, United States - Lox_Sample_3.2 | ecosystem: Environmental > Terrestrial > Soil > Wetlands | place: USA: Florida...
TAAAATGGTACGTAACCTCCCCAACAGTTTAAGCGCTCTATGAAATTTGGCGTTATTGTCTTCCCCGGCAGTAATTGCGACCACGATGCGTGGTTCGCCGTCAATCGCAACCTGGGCCATCCGGCCGAATACATCTGGCATGATTCACCCACTTTGAGCGGCGTCGATGCGGTCATCCTTCCGGGCGGCTTCGCCTATGGCGATTACCTGCGCTGCGGGGCCATCGCCAAGTTCTCTCCCGTGATGGCGGCGGTGCGCAAGTTCGCCGCGGATGGCGGCCCGGTCCTCGGCATTTGCAACGGCTTCCAGATCCTGGTGGAAGCCGGCCTGCTCCCCGGCGCGCTCATACGCAACCGCAATCTCAAATTCATCTGCCGCGAGGTCCGGCTGCGCACCGAAACACTGGACTCGCCTTTTACCTCTGCCGCCGAACCGGGACAAATCCTGCGCATGCCTATCGCCCACGGCGAGGGCTGCTACATTGCCGACGAGCGCACCCTCGATGAGCTTGCCGCCGAAGACCGCGTCGCCTTCCGCTACGTGGAAAACCCCAATGGCTCGATGCGCGATGTCGCCGGCATCCTCAACGCCCGGCGCAACGTGCTCGGCTTAATGCCGCATCCAGAGCGCGCCACCGAGCCGTTGATGGGATCGAGCGACGGTTTGGTCGTCTTCCGCTCCCTGGTGATGGCTTTCCAACCCACGGCCGCATGAGCACCGTCGCCATCACCCCGGACCTCGTCGCGCAGCACCAGCTCGCCGAGTCCGAATACCGCAAGATCGTGTCCATCCTGGGCCGCGAGCCGAACTACACCGAGCTCGGCATCTTCAGCGTGATGTGGAGCGAACACTGCTCCTATAAGAGTTCCCGCCTGCATCTGAAGAAGCTGCCCACCCGCGGCAAGCTGGTTGTGCAAGGCCCCGGTGAAAACGCGGGCATCGTGGATGTGGGCGGCGGATACGTCATCGCATTTAAGATTGAATCCCACAACCACCCCAGCTTCATCGAGCCGTTCCAGGGCGCGGCCACCGGTGTGGGGGGCATCCTGCGCGATATTTTTACCATGGGCGCGCGGCCGATCGCGGTGCTCGATTCGCTGCGTTTCGGTCCCCTCAACGATGCCCAAGCCGGCCCGCGCAATCGCCGCATCCTGCAGGGCGTGGTGGCCGGCATCGCGCACTACGGCAATTGTTTCGGCGTGCCCACCGTCGGCGGTGAATGCGTTTTCGAGCCTTGCTATAACGGCAATCCGCTGGTGAATGTCTTCGCGCTCGGCGTCGCCAAGAAGGACGATATCTTCTACGCGCGCGCCGCGGGCATCGGCAACCCGGTCATTTACGTGGGCGCCAAGACCGGCCGCGACGGCATACACGGCGCATCCATGGCCTCCGCCGAGTTCACCGAGGAATCCAAGCAGAAGCGGCCCAATGTGCAGGTGGGCGATCCTTTCCTGGAAAAGCTGCTGCTCGAAGCCTGCCTGGAAGCCATGCAGACCGGCGCCATCGTCGGCATACAGGATATGGGCGCGGCGGGCCTGACCTGCTCGACCTGCGAAATGGGCAGCCGCGGCGGCACCGGAATCGAGATCGAGCTGGATCTGGTCCCCCAGCGCGAAACGGGCATGACGCCGTACGAAATCATGCTCTCCGAATCGCAGGAGCGCATGCTGCTGGTCGCCGCGAAGGGCCGCGAAGACGAAGTGTTCCAGGTATTCCGCAAATGGGGCCTGGACGCCGTTACCATAGGCCAAGTCACGGCGGACGGACTGCTCCGCGTGCGGCAGCACGGCCAAGTCGTCGCCGAAATCCCCAATCGCGAGCTAGCCGACGAAGCCCCACTCTATGACCGCCCGCACACGGAGTCGCCCGTTCGCCCGTGCCCAGAGGGCACCCACCCGTCGCCCGCTCGCGAGCTCATGCCTCCGCAGCAAGCGCTTCTGGCCCTCCTCGCCTCCGGCGACATCTGCTCCAAGCGCTACATCTGGGAGCAATACGACTACCAGGTGCGCACCAACACCCTGGCCGGTCCGGGCGCCGACGCCGCTATCGTGCGCATCAAGGAAAACGGCGTTTCCATCGCCATGTCGCTCGATGGCAACAGCCGCTATGGCTATCTCTCGCCGCGCGAAGGCGCCATGCTGGCCGTCGCCGAATCCTGCCGCAATCTTGCCGCCGTGGGCGCGCTGCCGGTGGCCGCCACCAATTGCCTGAACTTCGGGAATCCCGAGCGTCCGGAAATCATGGGCCAACTCGTCGCTGCCATCGAAGGCCTGGGCGACGCCTGCCGCTTCTTCGACACGCCCATCACCGGCGGCAATGTCAGCCTTTATAACGAGACCCTCGGCGAGGGCATCTGGCCGACCCCCGTCATCGGCATCGTGGGACTCATGCCGACCGCCGCGCCCGTCACCATGGATTTCAAAGCGCCAGGCCGATCGATCATCCTGCTGGGCGGCCTCGGCAATTGCGATGAAACGCGTTTCGGCGGCACGCAATATGCGAAAGTCATTCTCAAGGAACTCTGGGGCCTGCCGCCGGCACTCGATATGGATTACGAAAAGCGCGTGCACGATGCCATGCGTGAGATCGTCGCCGCGGGACTGGCGGAATCCGCGCATGACCTTAGCGATGGCGGACTCGCCGTAGCCGCCGCCGAATGCTGCCTCGGCGGTGTCGGCGCGGCGCTCCATTTCGAGTCGGACCTTAGCCCCGAGTTCCTGCTGTTCCACGAAGGTCCGTCCCGCATTCTGATCTCGACGGCGAACCCTGACGGCGTCGCCGAAATTGCCGCGCGTCACGCAGTCGAGGCGCCCCGCGTGGGCATCACCATGAATTCGGCGCTCGCCATTCGCAATCGCGACGCCACGCTCGTTATCGCTAAAATCGACAGCCTCAACGCGATCTATGAGGGATCGCTCGAAAACCAACTCCGGTCATAATCATGTACGATAAACTCCACGAAGAATGCGGCGTCTTTGCAGTTTACGGCCATCCCGAGGCCTCCAAGATGACCTACCTGGGCATACATGCGCTGCAGCACCGCGGCCAGGAAAGCGCCGGCATATGCACCAGCGACGGCCACGATCTGCACCTGCACAAATCCATGGGCCACGTGGCGGAGATCTTCACCAACCAGGTGCTGGCCGAGCTTCCCGGCGAGCTGGCTATCGGCCACACGCGCTACTCCACGGCCGGCGACACGGTGCTGTTGAACGCCCAGCCTTTCTCGGTTTCCTGCAACAAGGGCCGCATCGCCGTGGCCCACAACGGCAACATCACCAACGCCATCGAGCTGCGCGCGGATCTGGAGCGGCAAGGCTCCATCTTCCAGGCCAATAGCGATACCGAGGTCATCCTGCACCTGGTGGCGCGTTCTTCCGAGCGTACCCTGGCCGGAGCGCTGCGCGAGGCTCTGCTGCAGATCGAGGGTGCATTTTCGCTGGTGTTCCTGGCTGAGGACCACATCATCGTGGCGCGCGATCCCCACGGCTTCCGCCCTCTGGCCATGGGACAGATGGAGCTGAACGGCCACGCTTGTTACGTCTTCGCATCCGAGACCTGCGCCTTCGACCTCATCGGCGCCGCGTACCTGAACGATGTCGAGCCGGGCGAGATGATCGTCGTCGGGCCCGATGGAGTTGCCCGCGAGCGCTACTCGCCCGAGCGCCCGCACGCGCACTGCGCCTTCGAGCACGTCTACTTCGCGCGCCCGGATTCCATGGTCTTCGGGCGCCCCGTACAGGAATCGCGCGAAATGCTGGGCCGCCTGCTGGCCCGCGAGTGCCCCGCCGATGCCGATGTCGTCGTGCCCGTGCCCGATTCCGGCGTGGCCGCCGCCTTGGGATATTCCTCCGAATCCGGGCTGCCCTTCCGCCACGCGCTCATACGCAACCACTATGTCGGCCGCACTTTCATCGAGCCTTCCCAGGCCATTCGCGATTTCGGCGTCAAACTCAAGCTGAACCCCGTCCGTTACCTTTTGGAAGGCAAGAGCGTGGTACTGGTGGACGACTCCATCGTGCGCGGCACCACCAGCCGCAAGATCGTCCGCATGGTGCGGCAAGCGGGCGCGCGCGAAGTGCACTTGCGCATCTCCTGCCCGCCCACGATTTCGCCTTGCTTCTATGGCGTCGATACGCCCACCAAGCGCGAGCTGATCGCTTCCAATAACAGCGTCGAAGCCATACGCCGTTTCGTCGAAGCCGACACGCTCGGATATCTTTCTCTGGCATCGCTGCGCGCCGCCGTGGGCGACAGCGAAAGGCACGAATACTGTTACGCCTGCTACACCGGGGACTATCCGACGGAACTGGTCAACATCGAGCAGTTGATGCGCAGCGCGAAGAGCTAGCTGCGCGGCTTTCAGGCGCCTTGCCCGCACATAACTGGACGCGCGCATCGTAGAGGTGCCAGCCCTCGTGATGTCGTCCAGCGGTTCGAATCGCTACGGGCGGAGTTTCGGATCGTGCCGATCTCCACGGTGGCGCACACCTGGCTGCCCTCACAGTCGTCGGCGACCTGTCGCTGTCGGTTCCGGAAGGCTCCGTATACGGTTTATCGGCGCCAACGGCTGCCTCAAAACCACCGTCGAGCGCAAGATCTAAGCATCCCGTTGTCTCGACACGGCTGAGAACTTGCGCCCCTGTCTCATCCCAAGAAATCCACAGCGTACGCCATAGGAACTTTGGATAGTATTGCCCCAGAACGCAACCGCGGCCCAATATGGTTTCAGGGCTAAGGGCACACTCATGTTCCCGCGTACATCTCGCGCCCGGTCCACACGAGCGATTTCCGCCGCCGCGGCGTTGCTGGTGTCGATCTCGCACGCCACCGGTGCGTCTGGCCAGAAGCCGAAAGTCGCCACACCCCTGCCCGTTCTGACCCATCTCGCTCAGATCCGGCAACTTAAACCGGAGCAGGCCGCCCGCGGCTATCCGGTACGCATTCGCGCGGTCGTGACCTACTACAGCACCGACGGCCCGGACTTCCAGGGCCGGGATACCTACATGGGTACCGCGACCCCGGACCTGTTTGTGCAGGATGCCACCGCCGGGATTTATGTCAATACGCCAAAAACAGCGCCGCCGCTCAAGGCCGGACAGCTCATCGACCTCGAAGGAGTCACTGAGGCGCCGGATTTCGCACCCCAGATAGGCCAGCCGCGTTACCAGGTAATCGGCAGTGCCGCGCTCCCGAAACCCAAGCGCGCCTCGCTGGAAAGGATGCTGTCCACCGCGGAAGATAGCCAATGGGTCGAAACCCAGGGCGTCGTGCGGCAAGCCAAGGTCAAGGACGGGCGGCTCACACTGGATGTGGCCGTGGCCGGCGGGCAATTGAAAGCCACCGTCCCGGATTTCCATCAACCCGCTCCGGCCTCGCTTGTCGATGCCGAAGTGCAAATTCGCGGGGCCTGTGGCGCCATCTTCAACACGAAACTCCAACTGGTCGGCATTCTGCTCTACGTGCCGGATGTGAAACAGATCGATGTTCTGAAGCCCGGGCCGGCGGATCCTTTTCTGGCGAAGGTGCAACCTATTGAGACAGTCGCGCGGTTCGCGCCACAACAAGCTATGGGGCACCGCGTCCGGGTGCAGGGAATCGTGACGTTACAAGATTCCGGAAAAACACTTTACCTCTCCGACGGCCGCACAGGTATTCGAATCGATCTGGCGGAGACCGGCGCCTTCCGCCCCGGAGATCGCGTGGACGTCATCGGCTTTCCGCGCATATCCGACTACGCGCTGGCTGTAGAAGACGCTCTTTGCCGCCGCATCGGCAGCCAGAAGCCGCTCGTTCCGATTCCGGTCACGGCAGAGCAGATCCTCGGCGGGGATTTCGACTCTCTGCCGGTCACTATCGAAGGCCGTCTGCTGGAGAAAGCGGTTCTCACCGACCGCCAGTCCCTGGTTTTGACCAACACGAACATTCCATTCGATGCAGAAATACACCAGGCCGAAGGCAAGGCGCGGCTGGCATCGCTGCCCGCGAATAGCATCTTGCGCGTGACTGGCATTTGTGTAGTGGATAAGGATGAGACGGAGCGCAACCGGTCCTTTAAAGTCCTGCTCAACTCCGCCGACGACATTGCCATTGTGCAGGAGCCTCCCTGGTGGACGATCCCGCGCGCCTTAGCGGCGTTGGGCGTGCTGGCCGTCGCCATCCTGGCGGTGCTCGCCTGGGTGGTGGTCCTGCAGAGACAAGCCCTGTTGGAACAGCGCTATCAGAACCTGGTGGAAAATGCCAACGACATCATCTTCACCGTGGACCGGAGCGACCGCCTTACCTCGCTGAATAAGGCTGGCGAACGCATCTTGGGATACGCCCGCAAGGAAGCCGAAGGGCTGCCTGTCGCGCATTTGGTCCCGCTGGAGTGGAAGAAGAAGGCCGAAGAGGCCCTTCAGAGCGTCTCCCTCGGGCAATCTAACCCCGTTCGGGAATGGGAGATCGTCTCGATGGAAGGGCGCCGCACGCCGGTGGAGGTCAGCCTGCAAGCCATCCGCAAGGGAGGAAAGCGTGTGGGCTTGTTGGGCATCGCGCGCGACATCTCCGATCGCAAACGCGCCGAAGAGGAAATGTTGCGCGCCAAGGAAGCGGCGGAAGCCGCCAACCGCGCCAAGAGCGAGTTCGTCGCCAATATGAGCCACGAGCTGCGCACCCCGCTGAATGCGGTCATCGGCTACAGCGAGATCCTCCAGGAGGTCGCCGAGGAGCGCGGCGAGCAGGACCTGCTGCCCGATCTGCGCAGAATCCGTTCGGCGGGCAAGCACCTGCTGGGCATGATCAACGACGTCCTCGATCTGGCCAAGATCGAAGCGGGCAAAGTGCAGTTGTGCATCGAAACGGTGGCCGTGCTGCCGATCGTTCACGACGTGATCGGCACCATCCGCGCGCTGGTGGAGAAGAACGGCAACAAGCTGGAGGTGGCCTGCGACCCGGCCTTGGGCGAAATGCGGGCCGATCAAACGCGCGTGCGCCAGGTGCTGTTCAATCTGCTCAGCAACGCCTGCAAGTTCACCGAGCACGGGCTGATCCGTCTGGAAGCCAAAAGGGAGAGGAGCGACGGCGCGGAGTGGATCTTGTTTCGAGTGGCGGATTCGGGCATCGGCATGAGCCCGGAACAGGTAACGAGGCTGTACCGGCCCTTCGTGCAGGCGGATGCCTCCACCACGCGGAAATACGGCGGAACAGGCTTGGGACTGACGATAAGCCAACAGTTCTGCCAGATGATGGGGGGCTCGCTCAGCGTGAAAAGCGAGTTGGGCAAGGGATCGACGTTCAGCATACGGCTGCCCGCCGACGCCGCGGCCGGGGCGCGCGAAGAAGAGCTGACGACGGCAGGAGTGTTGGCGGAGTGAGCCGACAGAATCATGACGTTCAAGCACGGCGAACTGAAGTTCGCAACGGCACGCTGAAGCGTGCGCCACAGCGGGAGTACGCGCACTAATGCAAACGAGTCCTACCATCCTGGTGGTCGAAGACAACGAGTGGAGCCGCGACCTGCTCGCCCGGTGGCTGCTGCGCCGGGGCTACCACGTGATGCTGGCGGTGGATGGCCGGGAAGGGATCTCCAAAGCGAAGTATCTCTCACCGGATCTGATCATCATGGATTTGAGCCTGCCGGAGATCGACGGCTGGGAGGCCACCCGCCGGCTGAAGGCAGATCCGTCGACTCGTGAGATCCCAATTGTGGCCCTCACCGCGCACGCCATGGCCAGCGACCGGCAGAAGGCTATGAGCGCAGGCTGTGACGATTACCACACGAAGCCGGTGGATTTCGATAGTCTGCTGCGGAGCATCGAGGCGTTTCTGCTCATGCGGAGCCGCGCCGCGTTGCGCCGTTTTGCGGCAGCGCCGGCCACAGACCATAGCTCCCCCGCGATAGGAGATTCGCAATGCTGACGAATGGCAGATCCCTGCTGCTGGTCGACGACGACCAGACCAACCAGGACTTACTGTCCCGGCGATTGAAGAAGGCCGGTTATGCGACCGAGCTGGCGGCCAGCGGCTACGAAGCGTTGGATGTGCTCGACCGGCACGAGGTGGAGCTGATCCTGCTCGACAGCATGATGCCCGGCTTGAGCGGGATCGAGCTTTTACAGCAGCTCCGCATGCGTTTTTCGCCCGCGCACCTTCCCATCATCATGGTCACGGCGCTCGGCGAGAGCGAACGCATCGTCGAAGCGCTGAATCTGGGCGCCAACGACTATATCACCAAGCCGATCGATTTCCCCGTAGCGCTGGCCCGCATCAAGGCGCAGCTCGAGCGCAAGCGCGCCGAGGAAGCGCTGCGCGAAAGCGAAGAGCGTTACGCCCTGGCGGCCCGCGGCGCCAACGACGGCCTCTGGGACTGGGACCTCGAAACCAACCAGGTTTATTTCTCGAGCCGGTGGAAAGAAATGCTGGGCTATCAAGAATCGGAAATCGGCGACAGTCCCGAGGAGTGGCTATCGCGGGTGCACCGTGAGGACCGGCCCCTGCTCGAGTCGGAGTTGACCGCGCGCCGCGAAACGGACGGCAGCACCGAATACGCCAGCGAACATCGCATGCAGCACAAGGACGGTTCTTATCGCTGGATGCTGAGCCGCGGCGTGGTCCTGCGCGACGCCAAGGGAAAAGCCACTCGCATGGCCGGATCGCAGACCGATATCACCGGCAGCAAGGCTTTCGATCCGCTGACCGGATTGCCGAACCGCACGCTGTTCAATGAAAAGCTGACCGCCTGTCTGGAGAGGGTGGCCGAAGATTCACAGCACTCTTTTGCGGTGCTGTTCCTGGACCTGGACCGCTTCAAAGTGATCAACGACAGCATGGGCCACATCGCCGGCGACCAGTTGTTGATCCACGTGGCGCAACGTGTGCGGGCCGCCGTGCGGCAGGCAGCGCCCGGCTGCCGCGAAACGCCTTCGGCAGACCTGATTGCCCGGTTGGGCGGCGACGAATTCGCCGTCCTGCTGGAGAACGTAGACGAGGCGGGCGCCATCCGCATCGCCAACCGTATCCGGGAGGCGATCCACGCCGCTTTCAAGGTCGACGGCAAAGAGGTCTTCACCACAGTGAGCATCGGCATTGCGCTCGGCAACGCCGGCTATCACACGCCCACTGAGATCCTGCGCGACGCCGACACCGCCATGTACAAAGCCAAGTCGTTCGGCAGGGCGCGCTTCGAGGTCTTCGATTCCGAGATGCGCGCGCAGGCCGTCGCGCGCCTCGAACTCGAGAGCGATTTGCGCCGCGCCGTCGATAACCAGGAGTTCGTGCTCTATTACCAACCCAAGGTGCGGCTCACCACGGACCGCATCGTGGGTGTGGAGGCGCTGATCCGCTGGCAGCATCCCGTACGCGGCCTGATCCCGCCGGACCATTTCATTCCCCTGGCCGAGGAGACCGGCCTGATCGTGCCGATCGGCCTTTGGGCGCTGCGCGAGGCGTGCACTACCATGCGTCGCTGGCAGGCCGAGTTTCCCATGAATCCGCCTCTCGAAGTCAGCGTCAATGTGTCCGTGCGGCAGTTTCGCGAGCCGGAGTTGGTGCAGCAGATCGCCGCCATCCTGGCGGAAACCCAATTGGACCCTTCCACGCTGCAACTGGAGATCACCGAGAGCGTGCTGATGGACGATCTGGAGAGCGTGGCGACCTTACTGGGCCGCCTCAAGTCCCTGGGGCTCGGATTGAAGATCGACGATTTCGGAACCGGATACGCCTCGCTGAAGTCCCTCAACCGCCTGCCGTTCGATGTTCTGAAGATCGACCGGTCGTTCGTCGTCCAGATGTCGGAAGACGACGGAATGGGCGAAACCATCCGGACGATTATGTTGCTCGCCGAGAACCTGGGCATGGAGGTGGTGGCGGAAGGCATCGAGAGAAAGGACCAATTGACCCGGCTGCAATCCCTGCATTGCGACTATGGCCAGGGCTTCTATTTCTCGCCGCCTCTGCCGCCGGAGGCTCTCTGTGAGTTGATCCGTAAATCCGGCCAATAGGGGTGGGGTAGGCGCTTTCGCCTGCCAATAGCTCGTACCTCTCACCGCCTGGCCGGCGCCAGCCGCACCGCGATCCGCGCGGGCGACACGCGCTCCATGACGATTCCCGGCGGCAGATCCAGATTGCCCTCTTCTACCGGCAGATCGAGTGCGCCCGCCCGCGCGCCCCGCAGGTTGAAGTGCGCCACGATCCGGGTCAGGCTCACCGAATCCATCAGCCAGGAACCGCCGCGCACCTGCACCTCCAGCCGGTCCACCGATTGCCCGGAAACGTCCATGCCTTTCGGCACCCCCACGAACTCCACCGGAACGCTCACTGTACGCACCGTCGTACCGGTGAATACAAAGGAGGTGCTCCAGAAGAGCGCCGCCAAACCGAGCGCGGCAAACTTGACCGCCGCGTTCGCGAACAGCCATTGCCGCAGCGTGCTCCCCAGACCCACCGGCGGGCGCGCGCAAAGCTTCTCCAGCATCTGCGCCAGCTTCCGATCGTCCTCCACCCCTATGATGCGGCGCCCCTCCATCAAGCTCACCTCGCCGCGCTCCTCGGAGACCACCACCACCAGCGCATCGCTGCGCTCGGACAATCCCATGCCCGCGCGATGCCGTGTGCCGTAGTAGCTGGGCACCCGTTCGCGCTCGGTCAGCGGCAGCACCGCGGCGGCCCGCACCAAGTGATCGCCGCGTACAATCACCGCACCATCGTGGACCGGCGAGGTCTTCTGGAAAATCGCCTCCAGAATTTCGGGCGAGACCGCGGCATCCAGCACGATGCCGTCGCTGATCAACTCCGCCACCGCGTTGCGCCGCACCACGACGATCAAAGCGCCGACCGATGCGCCCGCCAGGCGGAAGGCCGCGCGGCCGATCGATTGATAAGTTTCGGCCAGCGTGGATGCCGTCCGCCAACGCCCGTTCAGCAGGCTGTCCAGCCGCATGAAGAAGCGCCGCAGCTCTGCCTGGAAGACAAGCACCAGCATAACGATCGCGAGGATCGCCGCGCCCTCCAGCACCCAGCTCGTGAGCGCCAGGTCGAGATGCCGCGCCACCAGCGCGCCGGCGTGCAGCCCCACCA